>Ga0208960_1000572_pt1 | contig 20568 bp, 26 predicted proteins | sample GreLakmeON33MSRF_FD_187703 | JGI IMG/M metagenome (GOLD analysis project Ga0208960, IMG submission 187703) | Freshwater lentic microbial communities from great Laurentian Lakes, MI, USA - Great Lakes metaG ON33MSRF (SPAdes) | ecosystem: Environmental > Aquatic > Freshwater > Lake | place: Great...
GTCATGCTCAAGAACTCAGGGAACTTGTACTTCCTTGACGATACCACAAGGGCAGAGGTTGAGGTTCTTGCTGCAATGCTTGAGAAGGCAGGGGCTGGAGTTCAGTTCACTACGGCCACTGCGAACTTAGCGGTGGACGGCAAGCTCGTTGCTCGGGTCAACAAGGCTCTGCATGACGAGATCGTAGTGCAGACTACGACGATGACCGAGGAGATGAAGGCGTTCGCCTCCGGAGCCAAGCTAATGCGAGGTAACGGAGCGGCAACGAGGCTCAAGGAGTGCATTGGGTGGTTGGAGAAGATCGGCCACTACGAGGCTCTGTTCGGAAAAACTTTGGACGATTTGAGAAAGGCAGCAGAGGCAGCTAAGATCGCTGTCGGAGTGCATGGCCTATCGTCCTTGGGAGGAAAGAAACCTCCCAAGCCCTGCTGATTGTTGTGAGTGGCAAAGACGAACTTAGAAGTTCTTTTCTGATGTCTGGCCACGATAATTTTGAGGGTTTGCCGCCGCAATCACGTTGGTTGTGGCAGGTGTTTTAGTGCCTTTTTCTAGGGAGTTGCATGATGACGATGAGTGTAGAGGACTGTACCAAGGCTATCCACGGTACAACGGTGTACCACCCCAACGCCGCGAGTGACATCGTGGCACAAACATGCTCTGTACCGGTGTACACCGAAGGTGACACTGGGCAAGGGAAGACCAGCACTTGGGCTGCATTGGCCAAGGCGATTGAATACGAGTTCTTGGACAAGAACTGTGCCTTGCATGAACCCAGTGAGTTTGGGGGCATTCCGTTTCCTGACTTCAACCGGGGAGTGACCGTTGTTCTGCCAATGGAATGGACTCAACGAGTCACCAAGCCAAAGTGCCTGCTGTTCTTCGATGAACTGCCGTGCTTGTCCCAAGAGACTCGACCTGTAGTGCTTAAGGCACTCAGCGAGAGGATTCTGGGTGTGCAGAAGTTTGCGGATGATCTGATCTGCTGTGCAGCAGGAAACCCGTCGGAGATGTCGCCCAACGGCACTCCGCTGGAAAGAAGCCTTTGCAACAGGTTCTACCACCACAAGTGGGTTGCACCGATTGCTTCGTGGCTCAAGGGTATGGATAACGACTGCAACTTTGAAGGGTATGCCAATGTGCCTATCCTGCCGAAGACTTGGCTGACCTTCCGTCCTAAGTGGTCTGGCCTTATTGCTTCGTATTGTCGTTCTAGCGGCAATTACGAAAGCAAATATGATCCGGACAACCCCGGTGATCCAGCCTTTGCTACCCTGCGAAGCTGGAGGAACTTGGCGTTGGGTTTGGCTGCTGCTGAGTCTGTAAATGCGGAGCCTGAGATTTACCATCAGATCGCTACTGGTCTGGTGGGACGGGACATGGCTAGCATGTTCCTTGAGGATGTAAGCCTTAAGGAGCTTATTGATCCAGAGGGAGTTCTTAACGGTACGGCAACTGTGGACTTCAAGGCAAGGTTGGACATCTTGCATTGTTTGCCCAGTGCGATCATCCGCTGCTTACAGGCTAAGGATGGTATGTCTCTTGACCGCTATGACCGGGCTGCACAGTTCTTTGCTTCTATGGCATCGACACATGCTGACCTGATTCTTAGTCCTCTGGGGCATTTCGTTGACTTGCAGCCAGAAGGCTATGCCTTCAGTCCAGAGTATTGTTCCAAGATCCAAGCAATGTTTACCAAGACCCACAATTGACCCTTAACCAGTGAAAGCGAGGACGAGATGACCGAAGTTATTGAGGTGTCGGACTATGTAGGGAAGCTGACCCGCTCCAAGCGGGTTGGCTGCTCTGCTGCTCCGTTTCTTACAGATACCATCATGGGAATGGTGTTTGAGAACACAACAAAGGTGGAAACTATGGCCGTAGACAAGTACGGCAAGGCCTATGCCAATCCATCGTGGTTGGCCAGTATTGAGCTAAGTGAGGCAGCTTACGCAATACTGCATGAAGACAGCCATGATCTGCTGGGGCATGGAGTGAGGCGGGATGCTATTTATCCAGTCTGTAATGACGAACAAGCACTGCGATACAACATTGCAGCAGACTTGGTAGTCCAGCAGTTGTTGAAGAGCCTTCTTGACACTCACAAGATCAAGGAGCCAGCCGGTATTGTCCGGCACACAGAGTGGCAGAATCATTTCCATCCTAAGCCTTTTCCGGCTAACCTGACTGTAGAACAGTACGTTAGTCTGCTTGAGAAGTACGAGAAGGAGGCAAATGAGGCAGACTGTCCCGCTCCCGAGGACACCGATAATCCCCAAGAAGGTGAGCGGAAAGGAGGCAACTACTTTCCCAAGAACGAGGGGGATGAGGGCGACGAAGATGATGGTGATGGTGATGGTGATGGTGAGAAAGAGGGCGAAGATGGCGGTGGTGGTGAAGGTGAAGGCGAAGGCGAAGCTGGGGAGGAGACCGAAGGTGGTGGTGGTGCAGGGAATGCCAAGTGGCCATCTGCCTATCCCAAGGAGCCTTCCGATAACGAGTCTTGCAATCCACGGCAGACTGGGAGTGTCTGCGGTGGAGAACGGCAGGAGCATGAGTCTGAGGCTACTCTGGGGGACATAAGTAGGCACGAACGGGGCTTAAATAATACCCTAGACACAATAAAGGAGTCTCTTAAAACCAATGCTGGTTTAGGAACTCTGGCTGGTGTTGTGGCCGAGTCTCTGGCTGTACGCTTTGGCAAAGTACCAGATCCTTTCAAGATTCTGCGGTCTGTGGTTGCCACTGCCACATCTTCCGGTAGTGGGCCAGTATCCCTGACTCGCAAGAAGCCAGCCCGGATTCATATTCCCGGTGATGGCAGACTCTACGGCAAGAAGCACACTAAGCCTCATTGCGTAGTGGTTGTCGATACCTCTGGAAGTATGAACTCCAACGGAGCTAAGGAGAAAGCCCTGAATGTAGTGGCTAAGGCGATTAGCCATCTTCGGTCTCCGAGGATCTGCTGTGCTGACACGTTCCTTAGGGATCGCAAGAAGGTTACGGCAATGTGCAAGTTCAAGTGGACTGGTGGTGGCGGCACTGACATGGGAAAGGCCTGTGTTGAGGCCTACGAAGCAGATAAGCCATCCGTAATTGTTCTTATTACAGACGGCCTTACACCGTGGCCAGATAAGCCGATGCGATGCAAGTTGATTGTTGCTCTGGTGGGCAAGAAGTTGTGCGGGAGATGGAAAGAAGCTCTTCCGAAGTGGGCCAAGATTGTTGATTGTCAAACACAGGAGGGTCGCTAAATGACCACAGCAGTATCTACAGTTCCAGAGACCAGCGTACTTAAGCACCTAGACAGGCTTATTAAGGAGTCTGACCAGATCAATACCGGCAACCGCAAGATGAAACGCAACAAGCCTAATTTGCTGTCGCAAAGTCAGGCCACAGCGCACCACCTTGGTCAAGCTACTCATCTTGTTCCGAACTTCGATCCCACCAGAGGTATTCCACCTGAGGCGGTTATCTCTATGGGTGGGTTCGTGTTCCTCGACTGGGCGAAGAACAATCTCTTGCCAATGAACTTCCTGCTTACGGCCCCTTCCAGTGACTCTTTGCACTGGCTGTACAGTGCATTTATATGGCCTATTGGCCACCCAATTGTACTTAATGCTAACAGACGCTGGGCGGCTAGCACAGAACTTGAATCAGACCGTCCTTATATTCCTTCGCTGTCGTTAGCTACTTGCATGCTAAGAGATTCATTGGGAGTAGATCCCCTGCCTAGCAGGCTGCAAGTGGAAAGCTATCCGCAGCGATCCTACGGAAAGTATTCAAGAACCATTTTTACCCTAGATGCTGCCGAACACAGGTTACTTAAGCCTGTGTTGTATTCTTCCCGCAATATATTCTCCGAGGCGTGGGAGCTACTGGTTGGATGGCCGGTGATGCCAGATAACTACCCTGCCATTAGGACTGCGACAGCTTCCGGTCGCACAAGCGATGAGAAAGAAAGGCATGTTCTGCCAGCCAGCCTGATTGCCACAATGAACGCTGGGTTAGCGACGATACCTCTTCGCTACAAGTTGTGGATACAAGACTTGCCGTATAGCTGTGATGAGTTGCTTACCAAGGCTTACGAATCCCTTTGCAGTGAAAGACTGCGTGTACAGCAGATCATGTGCTGCACTCCGTACTACGAGAGGTTCATGCGGTCTTGGGATGCACGGCTGCTGACCTTTTGCATGCGTCCTGTGGACTGGCTGAACGAGTCGCACCTGCCATCGTTTTACCCTGAACTGATAGCCGACTTTGGATCGTATTCAGGCATGGAGAACGTGAAAGACAGCAGGGAGACTGTCCTTCTCAAGAGCGTCTTCTGTCCGGGTGCAGACACAAACGAAATAAAGTTGTCCTTTCTACGCCCCGAACCTATCACTTCCCCTACCGCCTAAACAGAAAGCGATTCAATGAAACTTAAATTGCCCGACAGCTTAGACCCGCAGTTTGAAACCAAGGCCGTAGTGGCCATAGCCCCGTATCTAGCACGACGTTTCTCTAACCTGAACCGCAGAATCCAAGCTCACTTGGAGTCTACCGGTGCTTGTGCGGAGGGAGTGGGTTGGGGGGCGTTTAACGAAGAGCCAGCGGATCAGGTGGCCTATCACATACTCGTCGGAGGACTGCTGGCAATGGTCATCGCAATGCTATCGGAGTGGGAGGGCGACCCTACGCACCCTAGCTACCCACATGACTTGACTACTCCGATGGACAAGGGTGCAGACATCCTGAACTACTTGCCTATTCGCAATCGCCCAGCGATTCGCAGTAAATTTGAGCATTTACTTTTACACATGGGACTTCCACCAGTTGCCCCCGTATCGGAGGGAAAACTATGAAGTTTTGTACATACCTTACGCATCATGAGTGGGCCAAAAGACAGGGAACCAGTTTGAATTTGGAGCAGTTCACTAACCTAAATATCAACCGGGTAGTTGCAATGTGCAAAGACGCAGGGATGGATGATCCTTTTACTCCGCTGCTGCTTAGAACAGAGCAGGAATGGATCGAAGACCGTCGTCCTTACTACAACATCTACCCTAGCATTATCCCAACACTCACAAAACTTAAGCTAGACATAGATAGCTCACACGTTAGGTTGCCGCTACCTACCTTGATGCTCAGGTTTCCAGACGACGCTGAACATTCGCTGAAATTTGAGTGGGAGGGGAAGGAATACCGGATACATACCGCACTCTGCAATACCGGTTTCGTAAAGGACTCCATCAAGTTTGCTCCTGCCAAGCCAACCGACACTGACATACCGTGCATATCTTTCTGGATAGATATACATGAACAGATGGAGGGGGAGTTGGTTGGGCTACACCGACTGCTTTACAAGCACATAGTTGTGCAAGAGGGCCGAACGATTGAGTGGTCGCTGCTTAACTGCCCCCCGCACCCATCGTCTGAGGTGGGGGTGCATTTCCCTGACTGGTTTATCACTGACCTTACTCGGTTAGTTTGCACTATTTGTTTATTAGCAGACAACCCCGAGATTGTGCAGCCTGATGTGCTGAATTGTGATGCTAGTAAGTTTGAGGCTACTCAAGACTCCAAATACATTACCAAGGCACACAGCCGTGGCAAGGTGGGATGGACTGTAGGCAAGGACATTGACCTAACGAAAAGCCCGCACTATCGCAACTCTTGTTTAGCTGCACTGTACTGGACAGGGAAGGGCAAGTTAATTCCACGCATTAGATTTCGTGCTGGTTGTTTGGTTAATCGTAAACTTGTTAATACGATTCCAACAGGTTACTTAGGTGAGGACTTAGGAGGTGAGGACAATGGCAATTAAGATGTTTAGTGTTTTTGGAATTGGCAAGGAGGAACTAATCCATGCTAACTATTGTGCTATTAAGCTGCACTACAACCGGACTCTAGAACCCGCCTACTTTGCTGGGCTACCGGATGACACGGTGTTTGCAGTCATGCCGGTGATGATTCACGAACATGCCGAAGGCAAGCTGGTTGCCGAGCATGTTCGCTGCCGGATTAACTGGATGGACAGCGTACAGCAACCTGACACAAAGGAACCTAAGCCGGGGCCAATATGCACTGCATGGCTTGACGTTCCAATGGTGCTTTATGAAGTGTTTAAGAAGCGGGAATATGACCACAACGCCACTGCCCTTGGAGAATCAGCATGACTGAAGAACTTAGCAAGATTGCTGGAGTCTACATGGTGATTGGAGCCAACTATCACTGGGGGAGAGCGGCCACAGTATGGGAGGCAAGACAGAAAGCCCGTAATCCCCGTCAGTGGTTAGCTTATGCCATCCACCCAGACACAACGATTGATGACTGCGGTGGTATGAGTTGGCCACACGGCAGCTACCACGGGGAGTATGCCCCAGTTCTAATTGATAGCAAACCCAAGCCCAAAAAACGGAAGGGGGATTAGCTACGGTGGCAATACCCGTAGACATTACTGCCGATGATGTTCAGAGGAAGAGGCCGGACTGGAGTCTGCTGCAATGCGAAGAGTTCTTATTGAGCTTGGATGAATTGCTAAAGACTCACATGAGGGAGCGGGGGATGGATGTAATTAACGCTTTTATCACCAAACCGAAGAAAGAAGGATAGTCGTGAAAGGTAACAAGATATTGATTTTGGTTGAACACCTAAATTGTAATCGAAAGCAGTACGAAGTCGTGCGGATTGAGAACTCTGTGCATTTTTCTATAGGGGAGATATTGACGGAGCCTGAGGTGAAAAATTTAATTCATGGCAGGCAGTGGTTGGTAAAAGTAACTGGGGCGGCAAAAGGAATCCTTAGCCCATTAACCCCGATGAAAGAACCCGTTCTTGAACGCAGTCTTCCTATTTTCTACTTGTCAGATAATGACTTTGACATACAGGGGCTACCAACTCCTTCCGACGTTTTATTTGATAACGTGCTGTATGAGTTGCGTGAAATTTATGATGACCGTTGGGAAGCAGACTTTCAGAGTGCTTATACCGCTGCAAAGGAGGGTTCTAATGAGTAAGGCTGCCAAATACAACGGGTGGGCAAACTACCAAACATGGAATGTCATTCTATGGATGGACAATGACGAGAAGCTGTACGACATAGCCCGTAAGGTGACTTCGTACCGGGAGTTTCGTGCGGTTATTAAAGACATCTACTCCGTGTTTCATAGCGATACTTTGTATTACCCTATCGTGTTTGAGACTCCTGATGGCGTAGCGTGGAGTGATAGTGCGATCTGCATGGCAGAAATAGACCGCTGGTTTGATGGGAGGCAGGCTCGGTGCAACTACAAGGCAAGGCTTAAAGCTGTGGAAATCAACAACTTAAACAACGAAAGTGAGGGTTCTAATGAGTAAGGCTGCCGAATACGAAACACAGGTAGCTAAAACGCTACAGCTTATGACGGAAATAAATAAGGCTTTAATTCAGAACCAGTGGATAATTGGCATTTCCACAATTACGGAGGACAACATTCCTGAATGGCTGTTGCGAATGCGGTTTGCTAGAGCGTTAGATCGTGATGGGGTTCATGTTAAGGATAATCACAATATAGGCTACTTTAACTCGTTTGAGATCAAAGAAGAACATCTAAGGTTGCTTATTAACTGCTGCATAAAACTAAAAGCACCAGACAGATCGCGCAATCAATTTCTCAAGCAGCTTGCTAACGCTGTTGAGGGGAGCATCCGGTGTGAGTTTGAGACCGGCCTGATTACTCGGTTGACTTAATTAAATTTGCGGAACCTTCGGAAGCCAGTTTGCAGCGGAACGATGTGTTTGTTTTCAAACCTATGCGGAGGCCAAGTGGTTTGTATCTCAATGCACTTAGTGCGTATCTCATCCGGACTGGGATCATCTTTCCGCTGTTCGTACGATTCGCCTACTCTTCGTCCGGGTAGGCCAAGCAGTTTCTTGTGAGCCACCAGTGTTCCTATGCTTATGTCCAGCGTCCTTGCTATCTCATGTAGATACAGGGTTTGGTCTTGCCATAGCATGCGAAGTCTGTCATGGCACACATCGCGGCGTTGTCTGGCCATTATTACGGAGCTTTCTGATATGAGTATTTGTGTTTGTTATGGGTATGGGCGGCATTCTACACGACATCAGGAACTTACTGCTGATGTTCAAGAAGCCAAGGTTAAGGAATTCTACAAAAGAGAACTATGGCCTAAAGGCGTGGTGTGGGGAGGGTTCCACTATGACCTTGCAATTAGTGGCGCTAAGCCTTTTTCTGAGCGTAAGCATGGGCTGAATGTATGCGCTATGTCTAGCCCCGGCGACTACATTGTTTCGTCACGACTAGACCGCTGTTTCCGCAATACGCTGGATGGGCTACGCAACATTGAGGCATTCAAGACCAAGGGAGTGACGTTCTACTCGCTGGACTTGCCGACTGTGTTTGCAGATCCACTCTATGGCAAGCTCTTGCTAACACTACTGCTTGCTTTCTCTGAGTTAGACCGTGGGATTACACGGGAGAGGACACTGGACACAATAGAGTACCGCAAGAAGGCGGGCTTGCCGTATAGCCCCAGTGCGCCTATGGGGTGGAAGATAGTTGGGGTAAAGCCGCACAAGACATTCCGTGTTAATGTTGCGGAACGAAACTTTATTGACCTCTTAGAGCTACAGCGTAACTCATTAACCGTAGTGGAAATTGCACGTTGGTGCGCAATGCAGTCTGCATTTAAGTTAGACCGCAGCTTTTCCAATCCTTCTGCCGTGCAGTGGGCCTTTCACGCTAAGTATCTAGGCTACCCTAAGATCACTTCTTTTAAGAGCATTCGGAAGCTGGCAAGGGAGGCAAAGAAAGCCGCATCACCTCTAGATATTAGGTGCGATTCGCATAAGTACAAGAAGCTACATAAGCTAGCAAGGGAAGCAAGGCTGGCTGCTACTTGGGTAAGCCCGCCTCTGCCTGACGAAGCATGACAAGCGATTCTGTCAGCTTCCGCTGAACTGTACGCCAGTCACATCGCTGCTCTGCCGCAAGCTGTTCTAACGTGACGTTATCGAATAGCCTGTCTTCTATAAGAATCCTATGCTCTGGCGGCAGGGTCTGTAGTGCGCGCATAGCCCTAGCACCACGCAAGCCATAAGAACCACTGGCTGCATTGTCCAATGCCTGCTGGCTATCACAGAACCTGTGATCTCTTCGCCGCTGTGCAACACAAGACTTCCGCACGGCATTGATAATCGCCCTGCTAAAGTAGGTTGTGACCTTACTCTGCAATGGGTTGTAGGTGAATGCTGCCATTACAACCGCCTCATGGGCTATTGATTCAAGCTCCATCCTGCCAGCCACGGCACGAAAGCTAGGATGAGATGCTACAAATGCAGCTAAAGCTGGCTTGATTACCCCAGCACCATCGACTGCATACCCCTGCTGGGTTTTGTTCAGTGTTCTGGATTTGGCTGGTGGCATTAGCTATTTATTCGAGGACAGGTCGATCAGGGTGTCGAGCTTATTCCCTAGTGACTTGACCTCTTGCACTAGGTTTCTGTGGGAATCCACAATGCTATGCATAAAGCCGCTGTTTGCTTCTAGCAATGGCTTGACTAAATCTGTTCTCGCCCAGTAAAGAACCACCACTAGCAGTATGGTTGGCCAGCCAAACCTATCGGCAGAACGGATAAGGGAGTCCAGCATTGAAGTATTGGAACACTGCGGAGCTACTTCGGCTTTGCTGGTGTCTGAATTGTAGGCTGTTTTGGTGGACATGTTGGTTCTGATTTATGTTGTGATGGATTAAGAACAGAGTAAGCGCGAATCTCTGGGGCGGGTGTGGGGGGCGGGACAACCTGATGCGGAGACAGCACAGCTAGTGCCATCTCCATTGCTAGTACGATGTTTGCGATTAACATATTAGACAATTCCCTCAAGTCCCCAATCAGGCATCTGTTTAGCTGGCCAGCCTTTGCTGCTAGACATTGCAATGTAGTACCTGTTCGATACGTCTTCCCATCTTGCCCAGAACGAACCTTGCGGAATCTCGTAATTCATCCCTTCAATTACCCTATTCCCGCTTATCCAATCTTTCCCCCAGCTATTACAGAATAATAGCAAGCCCGATCCCTCTCGGCTAACTGTCGAAGGTCGATCATCACAACCGATTACTGCGATGGCGTGCGCCCAGCTTTTGCGGGAGCGGTTGGCAATTCCGTACTTGTCCCTTACGCTTTCAAAAGCCTCTGAGCCGCAGCTAGAGATGCAGTAGCCGTTAGCCAGCATATCGCGGCACGACTCAAAGCTACGGCATACAGTGGTAGTCTCCACCAAATGAGCCTGACCAATCTCTGTAATGGATTTTGGTGGGCTTTTAGATCCGTATAAGTGGGCTGTGTTTCCAGAGTATTCGGTAAGGTCTAGCTCTAGGTCTGGGTATGGCTTACGCAGAAACAGGCCGCACTCTTTTAGGCATACTTCCGCAGCTTCTGCACAAATCCACCCATCCCCCCCATATCCCCTATACCAGTAGATTGCCTCTGAACTAATGCAGCCGTTCTTAATTGCCTCCGAACTAAGTGATGGGAGTTCGCTTCTTTGGGCATTATCCCCGTGCAATAGTTCGCAAACAAAGCTGGCCCATATTGCTTTAGCCGTAGATTGGGAAACACAGTCACCAATAGTTTGCGCTGCTCCGGGGAAACAACCGGGATACGCTTTCTCTACTGCAATAAAAGGCAGCGAGATTCTTTGCGCGCCTGATCCAGCAAGGAAACTTTCGCTCATTGCCTGTTCGGCAAATGCAAAGCCACCTTTGGATTGAATTAGTTCATTCAGTCTTTGGTTTGCTTCTGGGTCGTAGATTGCTCCACGAAAGCCATCCTCATATGCCTTCTGGGCATAGGTATAATCCTTAAATACCATAGAGATTGGGGGGCGTTTGCTCATTTGCAGGCCTGAGCAATGTCGGAGAACAGCTTGGTTGCACTAGCTCTGATAGCCGGATTGAGCGGCACATCTGCCATGCCAAGAGATGCTGTAAGCTCAGTCTCTAGTTGCTCCTGAAGTGTGGGGTATTTGCCGGGGGGATTATTCAAGACTCCTCTCCACACAAACAGCAGGCCAGCCCTGTTAGCTGCACGAATCTGGCCTGTGCTAAATAAGACTGGCTCCCGTGATGTATCGCTGGCTACTGCGTTGCCAAGAATTTCGTACATCTCGCCTAGAGCCTTCTTGTCTTTGGTCTGCATGGCACGGCAAGTTGCTAAAAGCCCGTCAGAAACTACCGGGACTACAGGCGTAACTGGTGGGTTGACAAGTGGGCCAAGCCTGTGTGATGCAAAGATTAAAACAACTGCGACAATAAGATATAGCCTAAGATCAAGCGGGCTACTCTTTGCGGGTTTTAACTTCATCATTTGCCTTTCGCGGCTGGGCGGGGTGTTCCAGAAAGAATGTACCAGATCAGTTCATTGCAAAGAACTAGGCCACGATTATCTTCAGACAACTCTAGTTCGGCAGCTAAATCCATAAGGTCGTTGATTGCTTGCTTCGACCTGTCAGTTGCTGTCTTTTCCCTGAATGCCCCAGCACTAGCAGATAACCACTGGCTGTCTCGCAAATACGGGATTGCACTGAGCAAAAGAAACACAAGCCCAACCGCCCCGTAGCTATAGAGTTCACTAGATTCCATCGGTTGAGTCCTCCTTTAATTTCAGGGATTCGTGCAATGCCGCAGCCAAGTAATTGATTAGCGCTGCGCCCTGATCTGTTAAGACAATCTTTTCAACCAGCGCGACTAGCTCGTCATCGCATTTGAACGGAGTCCTAGCTGCGACAAACTTTAAGGTATTGGTGACAGCAACCGCGCGTGACTGGCCTGCCTTTGCATCAATTACTGACATGATAAGAGGGTAGATGGGCAACCACTCTAAAAGAATAGCAGCCTTGTTGACAATCGTCGGCATTGACCATCTCCTTAAGGTTAATCTTCAACCCCACAGATTATACCAAGCCATCTATTATCTTACTAAGGTGTGTTTCTTCCTAATCGCTATCGTTAAATAACCCCTAAAATTGCAGAACCGTTAATGCCATACCCTGATGCTGGGTTGTTCTGGGTAGATGTTCCCGTAATTCCAGCCATATTTTTGGCCGACTCGTAGAACACTGCATCAGTGCATGTCCCCCGATTGTAGCTGGAATCACGGAACGTAGCAGTGCCGCTGACTACGGCAAGCCAACTATCTGTACCGTATGGCGAAGCATTTGTACCGGCATCTATCTGCCCGCCGTTATATGAGGAGTCGTGGAAGGTCGCGCCAGAGCTACAAGTGCCTAAATAATTATTGCCTTGGGCAAGGTTAAAATCGTTGTGCGAATTGTCGTAAAAATGCGTTGTACCTGACAGAATCCCATAGTTAATGCCGCTGCCAATAACAGTAATCAATGTAGACGCAGTGATGGTCATTCTGTTTACGCCGCTAATTGAGGCAGTCGCGCAGGTGACGCTAAGAATGCCATACGCATATTCGTAGCTACCCCCGTTCGTTGTGACTTGCAAGTGATCGCAAGTCAGACCGCCCAACGATGGAGTAACGTCGTTGATAAGGCAATTATCCACCGCCGTGGGAGCCGCACCAGCTACTGTGTTTGTGCCGCCTTCCCAATCTGTCGATACAGAGTTCCAATTTTCAGTTGTGGACGCATCGTATGAGTTAGTGCCGTTGCTAAAAATAAGCCAACGCTTGTCAGTTCCCGGTTGCCCTAACGACACGCCACCAACGTAGTTGCGTGTTTCCCAAACGCCGTTGCCATATGAGTCTAGCGTTGTCGTTATACCGTCAATAAAGTAGGCGTACGCACTAATATAATCCCACCCATATCCCTGTGCGAGTGTGGGGTAGGCTGAATACGTTAGCCCGTCATAAACGCCTGCCCCCGGCTCAGTTAGTGTTGTTTGGATGTCAGTGATGTAGTAAAAAATGCCGTTCCAGCCAGTTGGCTGATGGAGGCCGTTGTAATAAGCCCCAACACCACTAATAAATCCGTTGCCGTCTTGGTCTAAGTCCGGGGCAACGTACCCTGCAAGATAGTAATAGCCATTAACCCACCCAACAGTAAGCGTTGGGTACGGATTGTAAGACTCCTGACCAACTTGGATTTCACCATATCCATAGGAGTCAAGCGTTGTCTGCACATCATTGACGTAATAGTAGAAAGTGTTCCAGCCAGTTGCCTGATGAGTTCCGTTAAAATAAGCGTTGAAAACCCAGTACCCGTTGCCGCCAGCGTCAAGGGTTGTTTCAACATCATTGATGTAGAAGAACAAACCGTTCCAGCCACTGGGCTGCAAAGCCCCCAAGTAGTATGCATGGCCGTCATAAACGCCATTGCCGCTTGCGTCTAAGCCAGTTGCTAGGCCAGCGATATACCAATCGTAGCCGCTGCCAAAGTCTTGCCACCCCTCTGCAAGCGTCGGATAGGAAGAGTAGTAGTAGCCACCATTTTCTCCAAAGCCGCTAGGGTCGAGCGTTGTCTGCGCATCATTAACGTAGTAGTAGAAAGTGTTCCAGCCGGTGGGCTGCAAAGCCCCAAGGTAGTAAGCGTAACCAAAATAGTGACCACTGCCGCTTGCGTCTAAGCCAGTTGGTACGCCAGCGATGTACCAATCATTGCCGCTGCCGAAGTCTTGCCAGCCCTCTGCGAGTGTCGGATAGGCAGTGTAGTACGAGCCAGCCCATCCAAAGCCGCTAGAGTCGAGGGCTGTCTCTACATCATTAAGGTAATAGAACAAGCCGTTCCAGCCGTCTGGCTGCAAAGCCCCAAGGTAGTAGGCATGACTGTTGTAAAATCCACTGCCGTTAGCGTTAAGAGTTGAGGCTACACCAGAAAAGAAATAGGCGCTTTCGTAATCAACAAAGTCCGCTGGGGTAAAATTGCCGTTGTATACGGCTTGCCCCTTAACGATACGCACATTGTCCAATAGGCCGATTAAGCCAAACCCGTAGTTTGGCGCAGAGCCGACAGTCACAACCAGATCGACCACAGTTGTGAATGACATTGCGCCAGACCCAAGCTGCACACCGTCCTGATACAGATAGTTGACGTTGTTCAGTCGCACCGCTGCAACGTGCGTCCACACTCCAGCCTGCACTGACCCGAGCGTCAGGAAACCTGCGATACCATTGCTCCACGTAATCTGACCACCAATCAGTGACAAATGAATGCCGCCCACACCACCTTGCAGATTGCCTATTGCGATAGGAGTTGCATAGTTGTCAGCGACTGTAGCGTTCAGCCAGAATTCGATTGTCCAATCAGACTCCCAATCCATGTCGTCCATCGTGGCCGACAGGTATGTAGCGCCGCCGTTAAAGGCGCAACTGTTAGAGCCGTACTTGGCTGCGCCCAGAGCCACACCACCATTCATCGTGATTGCTCTGGGAGCAGTAGACGAATCCAGAAATGGCGATGCGTCCATATTCAGCCGCAGGGCCGAGACTAACGCATTAACAAAGTCTGGCCCCCAGCCCGAAGCGAGCGTTGGATAAGCGGAATAAGTCAGGCTGTCATGTACGCCACCACCGGTAGCATTCAGTGTTGTTTGTGCATCGCTGATATAGTAGTAGAAGCCGTTCCAGCCGTCTGGTTGCAAAGCTCCAAGATAGTATGCATGGCCGTCATAAACGCCATTGCCGCTAGCGTCGAGCGCCGTGGTTACACCAGCAAGAAAGTAAGCGTAACCACCACTGCCCAAATAGTCTGGCCCCCATCCGGAAGCAAGAGTTGGGTAAGCGGAATAAGTCAAACTGCTATAGACACCCTCACCGGCAGAACCCAGTGTTGTTTGAGTATCCTCAACGTAGTAGTAGAAAGTGTTCCAGCCGGTGGGCTGATGGACTGCGTTAAAATATGCTAGGTAGTTCCAGACTCCGTTGCCGCTACCATCTAGCGTTGTCTCATCACCGCTGATGTAGTATGTCGATGCACCAGTGCCATCACCATTGCCTAATCCGTTTGCTACTGTTGGATAGCCACCAACGCCTACCTCTCCGTACCAGAGCGGGCCGTACTGACCAAACCCAGTAACGTCTAGGGCAGTCTCGTCGTTCTCAACGTAGAAGAAATAGTTGTTGTAGCCAGTTGGTTGCGCAACACCAACAAGGTACGCTTCCGAAGTGTCGGCCCGAAAGCCGGAGCCAACGCTGTCAAGGGTTGTTTCTACATCGTCGATATACCAGAAGTATTCGTTCCAGCCGGTGGGCTGCAAAGCCCCGTCCAAGTAAGCATGCCCATCAAAGAACCCGCTGCCGCCAGCGTCCATCGCGGTAAGTACGCCACCAATGTAGTAGTGAGTTCCTGTGCCATCGTCCCAAGCGCCATTGCCTAAGTAATTAAGATCACCGTTTGTTGATACGCCCAGTATGCAGTACCCGAAACCGCCCCCTGTGGAATCAAAGCCTGTGCCAGTTGATGGCAATGTGGTTACTGCGCCAGTAATAAAGAATAGATCGTAGCCACCCTGCGCTACCGCCCACCAACCGGTTCCGTTTGAGTCGATCCCGTATGCAAACGTGCCGTTAAAATAGTAACCCCATGTCGGTATGTTGCCAGAAAACGCAGCAGTATGCCCCGGATAGTACACGGCGTTAAAAACAAAGTCTGGGCCTACCGCCCCGCCTGCGTTTACCGCAAAGATGTTGACGCTTGGCGCACTACCTGAGTAAGTCATCAGGAAGCCGTTGATGATTACGTCATCGCCCGCCGCTGGAAGTGCGCCAGCCGGGGTGCTAAATCCCGAGTCTGTCCACCAGTTTCCTAAGGTGTTCCAGTTGTAATCAACACTGCCGTCATACCACAAGGATGCCATGTCTTAATACCCCATAACAAAGGCTATTACATCCCACTGATCTCGGTCAGCGCAATAAGTGGCTGCGAGAAGATCGGTTGCGTTGGGTGCGGTAGACCAAGGAAGCGTTGCGCCAATGTGGCTAGATGGCAAGCGAAACTTGTCGCCGAGCGTCATTGCCCAGCCACCAGTTGCATTCTGCGTGACACGCCACCTGATTGTTTTGCCGTCAATAGGGCTTGTTGGATTGCCGATGCTTCCAGCGCCCGTTAGCGTAAGGTCAAATATGTCTGCGACTGAGGCATCAGTTGCGTACACGCCGTCACCATCTATGTTAGGAAATACAACTACTTCTGTACTGCCACTTGGAGTGCCAGTAAGATCGCTATACAATCCGCTTGTAGCTACAGTCTGGAGACTAGGCGTTCCGGTGAGGTCAGAGTAACTACCAGTAGTCGCTACTGTCTTGAGTGTTGGCGCTCCGATTAAGTCTGAGTAGCTTGCGGTTGTTGCCACAGTCTTTAAGACAGGAGATCCCGTTAGGTCAGAATAGTTCGCGGTCGTGGCAACAGTCTTTAAGACCGGCTTTCCAGTTAGGTCAGCGTAGTCGCCAGTAGTTGCGACTTGCGCAAGGCTTGGCTTTCCAAGCAAGTCACTATATTGGCCACTGACTCCCGCTGTTGAAATGCTGGGTGTGCCAGTCAGGTCGCTGTACAAACCACTTGTTGCAACTGTCTTAAGAACAGGCTTGCTGGACAGATCGGCGTACAGCCCACTCGTAGCCACTGCTGCAAAAGACGGCTTGTTTGACAGATCAGCATAGCTGCCGCTTGTAGCCACAGTCTGAAGACTAGGCAACCCTGACAAGTCACTATAGCTATTGCTTGTGGCAACCTTAGACAAACTGGGCTTGTTGATTAAGTCCGTGTAGTTAAGGAAATAGCCAAGAGATTGCCACGCCGTTGCGCCATTGCCAATCTTTAGCTTGCCTGTGTCTGTCTCTAAGCCAAGCTCGCCATTGGCCAGCACAGGATTTGCAGCAGTCCAGAGCGCAGCTGTTCCTCGTCTAATCTGTATCTGTGAAACTGTAGGCAATACTACGGGCATGTTATGTGTATTCTCCTCCGTCTAAAGTTCTGGAAAAAATAGTTGCCTGAGTTCCACCGTCATAATTCTTAGAAAACACAGTTGTGCTGGGCAAATCACCGTCAACCCAGATTGAATTTGGCATCAATGGAATAAACGGAGACGAGAGAACCCCTGATGTGCCAACAAAAGTCCCCGACCTTTTTACAGGCTTTCCTACTCTACGAAAATCCATTGCCATGTGTAGTAATTTCCGGCTAGTCTTGGGGCGGCTCGGTTGTCTTAAGTTTACCAGCATTCCCAATAGACTCATAAGCCTCAACTAATCCGGGCAAATCAGACAGTTTTAGGGTAATCATCCAGCCTTCTTTGAACCTGTTCGGCCTGTGCATAATTAGTGCTATTTTATTGCCCGCCTGAGCCAGTGCCGTGGTCATGGTTTTGGCTATGTTAAGCCGCTCAACTCGCTTAATTTCCCACCACAACGTAGGAGTCTGGTCTACCTGTAGATCGGCTGAATCAGACAGGCCCGCATGCTGCTGTGACCGTCTTGTTGTCCACCCAAAAAGCTGCCTAAGCGCCATCGCGGCTTCTAGCTCCCCACACTTCCCTTTCATTCGGCTGTTTATGGCCATGATTTTCCCCCGTTGTTAAGCCTGTCGTCTAAAAAAACACTTGGAATAGCACACTGATCGTAAGGTAATCCCACTCGGTTCCGGAGCTTTGCAAGGCCCGGAATGTCTACTGACCCATCTTCTTCTTCTTTGGCTGTAAGAATAGCACCCCTTGGAAGCTCGCCGTAGTCTGGCAGTTTCTGATGAATCGCGGTATGGCATCTGCGGCAAACGACCAGCCAGTTAATTAGAATATCTTTTCTGCCCGCGCCGCCCTGAATATGGTGGACTTCAAGAGTTCTGCCGTGACGATAACCCGGCCAATGGCACACGGCGCATCGCCCACTAAGCAACATATACTCCTGCTTAGTGAGAGCAGTATCGTTGTTGTCCATTACAAAACAGTTTAACAGAAACTTACCAAATTTCTTTAATCGCGCAGACCGATTCCCTTGCGAAAACCGGTGGAACCCGTTTTGCTAAGGAGTATTGCCTTAGCTGCTAACTGGTTTCCGTCTTTTCGTTAAGGAACTAGGCCTTAGTTACAACAAACCTTATTACCGGTTTTCGCATGGGAGCAAGGACGTATCGGTGTTAGCCAGATCAACTACTGGCCCGGAGCCTGCGTTTCGTGTTTGTTGTCCCTTGATTTATTTATGCTGGTTCTTTTGTTTTCTTTTTGGGCAGATGATGTACCAGAAAATGAACTGCCATTTACCTAACCGTAGTAATTCTTTCTCTTCCCTAGCTCCTTTCGTAAAGCATCCCCCGTTGTTCCTTTTACCGGATAATTGTCTAACAGCCACCGGATGTATCCAGTTTTAAGTTCTTTAATCGGCCTGCCCTTGTACTTGCCAAAAGTCATGTTGTAGATGTTTTTTGACTTGGGACGCTGGGCATCGGCCTGTCCAAATGCATCTCGCTGGTAGTGCCGCATCTGGCCGTTAGCCACAAGTGCAGCCCGCCGCGATGCATCTAAGGCATGCAATGCCGCTGCTTCGCTTGCTGCTGCCTTTGCTTCCTCGGCCACGATCTCGTCCACGTTTGCAGCCGACAGGCCTGCGCTGGCTTCCTGACGCTTCCGCACACGCCTCGCCAAAGCGGGGTCTAGCTCTGGTTGCATAACCGACAAGCCGGTTTGTAGATCGCAGTGGCGGCTGGTGTCGGTCAGGTCATAAACCTCAAAGAACGACTTGTCTGATTTGGCTATAGCCGCCTTGCGCTCTTCGACTGTTGTTGTCCCGTCAAGCACACCCGGCAATGCCCTAGTTCCTCTACCAAACATTTGAATATATTTGTTGCGTGATTTTGTGGGCTTACAGATATAGACTTTTTTAATAGGTGGAAAATCATAGCCGAGTGTAAGACAGCCGATATTGAGGATGACGCTCACATCCCCGTTCTCAAATAAGTCTAGATTCCTCTTGCGTTCGTCATCCTCCATGCGGGAATGAACGATAGCCGCTTCTACTCCACGCCTCTGCAATCCCTCTTGGACTGCCTGTGCTTGGAAGATGCCTGAACAAAATACCAGTGAAGGTTGCTTGTCGTGTGTGGTCTCTACCAGTTGGCAAACTGTCTGTACATTGGCTTCGTGAGCCATGATCTGAGAAATCTCCTTACTGGAGTAGTCCCCGAAACCGGACTTGAACTTGCTTAAATCCAAAGCACCGGCAACAGTTAGCCATAGCCTTGGTGGCACAAGCCAGCCATCTCGTACGCCCTCTAAGATGCTGTAATTAAATGCAATCTCGCCGTAGAACGCAGTAAGCGGATCGCCAGTAAGACGGTCTGGGCTTGCCGTCATGCCTACGATTTTGCAGCCATCCTCCCTGAATTGCTGGAGCATAGCCAATGATCTGGGCGTAAAGTTCATGTGGCTTTCGTCCACGATAATGAGACGAGTGCCGCCGATAAACTGCTGATACCGATTGCGGGACAGCAAACTGGCGTAGCAAGCTACAGTCACCTGTTCGCTTGACCTTAACGCGCCTTGCTCTACACCACAGGGAACACCCCGTAGCCGAAGACGCTCACTAGCTTGTCTGCATAGATCCTTAAGGGGAACTATGTACAGGGAACCTCCCTGCTGCCGTCCGATTAAATCGGCTGCAATCTCGGTTTTGCCTAGACCGGTAGCCAGAATGGCCAAGCAGCCGCTCGACTTCTCAAGCGTTTCTCGCACTGCCTGACTACATGCACTCTGATAATCTCGGAACTGAAACGAACGGGACTTGGTCTTATTTACTGATGATGCTGCACCGACTGAAAGCTCAGGAAATAGCATTGTCATCCGTGACAACCTTTCTGGGGCGACCCCTTTTCTTTTTAATGGGCAACTCTACTGCTGGTTCCACAACTGCATCTTCCGTAACAAGCACACTCTCTAACACTTCTCGGGCCTCCATTACCACAGACTTTGCGACCTCTACAACCATCGTGGCAAGAGGCTGCTGCTTTTTCTCGGCGGGCTTTGGGGCTGCAAATATAGCACTGAACTCCCTACGAACTAGCATCCTTAGAGTGTCAAGTTCGCCAAACACAACGCCTAGATCAGACGACAGGAGTCGCAGTGCCTCCGACACCTCGGCGTACTCGTCCTCGTTGTACAGAACAACGTCTTCCTGACTTTTTTCAGTAACCCTGCCCGCAGCATCAGCCGCTACCAGCATACGGCACTTCAATGTCATCAACTCGGATTCAGTAATCATTTCGCCGCATTCTCCTGTGCTATCGTGACTCGGATGTCTACTGCCATTGCTTCCAATCTACGGAGTGCGTCTGGAGCCATACTCCCATCAGCCATTTTCTCTTTGGTAAGTTCCAGAATCTTATCAATTACCAGCGGGTCTTTTGCGAAGTTCAGTGCCTTGCTCGCCCTAGCGAATGCAGCGGTCTGGGATTCCAGTGCCAGCCCCGCAGAACAAGCGTTTGCCGTTACGCCGTCATCATCTACCTCAGATGCCAGTGTCAGAATAGAGGCGTAGGCTTTACGCTGCATATAAGTCATATACGCACACGTTTTCTGCGCTTCTGCGTGTTGCTTAATCGGGATCTGGCTACTGATCCACTCACCGCTCTCATGGCC
>Ga0208960_1000573_pt1 | contig 20567 bp, 17 predicted proteins | sample GreLakmeON33MSRF_FD_187703 | JGI IMG/M metagenome (GOLD analysis project Ga0208960, IMG submission 187703) | Freshwater lentic microbial communities from great Laurentian Lakes, MI, USA - Great Lakes metaG ON33MSRF (SPAdes) | ecosystem: Environmental > Aquatic > Freshwater > Lake | place: Great...
AGATCTGAATCTTGATTGACCATTTCGCCTTCAAACCAGAGGCCAAATTCCATTCCTTTGTCGTGGATATCGGAAATTATCGAAGTGAGCCCATTGGGCCAGACTTCCTTACTAACAATCCAGTCCCCTAGCCCAGCTCGATCGCTCCGTCGAGCACCAAACCAGCCATCATCAAGCACTAATCGCTCTACGCCAATTTCAGCAGCAACTTCTGCGATCGCATTTATTTTTCTCGCATCATGATCAAAATAGATTGCTTCCCACATATTCAAAGTTAACGGACGAGCTTTCTTTGGATGAACGCTTCGAGCACGAATATGCGAATGGAACTTCTCTGAAATTCCATCTAGCCCAGATTTTGAATAAACTGCTTTCAGCGCTGGTGCTTCGTATTTTTCATTTGGTTGCAAAATAACTTCACCAGGGAGCAAAATTTCAGATGCACCGATTGATTGGGTGCGATCCCATATCCGTTCTACCATAAATTGTGAATTACCACTCCAAGCTAATGAAATCGCCCAAGCTTCGCCAGATGCAAAACTCGTATTTTCAGTTAACGCGATCTCCGCGATAGTAAAATTATGACCACTTCGCCCTTCATGCGAATCACGTACCCAGAGCCCAGTTGCTATATCGCGCCGCTGTGGGTTCCGTTCATTTGACCAACGTCCCGCAAAATCTAGAGTTTGAGAGGCGCGATCAGGCAACGGTAGCCAATATGCAAAATTGTTTAATGTGTATGAATCGCTACCTATGTTTTTCACTGAATTTACTTGAGTGAGTACGCCATATTCATCTAAATTAAAACGCAGATTAATCTCTAATTGCACTTGCGAATCTAGTAGCACAACTTCTACATGGTCACCGGAGGTAGCGATGTTAGAAACTTCAAATTTAGTAGACCAAAATTTTCCATTTCTATGTCCGCTAATAGTTGGATTCCCCAACCAACCCCGCGATTGTTCGCGCATTACGCCAGAAAATTGTCGATTATCGAACGCGCTATTTGAAATAGAACGTTCTCGGGTAGCTGAAATCGAAGTAGTTAATTTTCCAATAGCCGCTCCCCAGTGTTCAATCACCAAAGCGCCATCTACGAGAGCGAGAACGAGGTCAACGCCACCGCGAGATAAGTGCGTCTGCTCTTTCATGCGGGTAGAGTAACGCTCATTATGACCTCTTCGCAGATTTCACTTAGCGCCGGCGTTATTCGTACTGATTTACCAATGTCAGATGGCCGAACCATCCGATATTACGACAGCGAAAAACAATCCCGAAGCGCTAAAGATCTCCGCCCAGTAGAAGTACAACCTGGGATTGGTGAGTTGCGGTTAGACCCATTGGTTAATGAATGGGTTGCGATGGCTGCGCATCGTCAAGGTCGAATTTTTCTACCGCCGAAAGAACTATGTCCACTTTGCCCATCAAGTGTTGACTTGCTTACAGAAATTCCAGATAGTAATTATGAAGTTGTGGTCTTCGACAATCGTTCCCCATCTTTACGCCCACCGGATAGCAATTTTCAGATTCCTAACGAATTAAATTTTGATACTCCAATTGTGCCCGCCGCAGGAAAATGTGAAGTAGTTTGTTACGCCGCAGATCATGGTAAATCCTTTAAAGATCTATCCGCTAAGCAAATTAGAACTGTTATGGAAGCTTGGCGAAATCGAGTAAAAGAATTATCTTCGGAAGATTTCATTGCCCATATTTTCCCGTTCGAGAACCGCGGTGAAGAAGTTGGGGTAACACTTTCCCACCCGCATGGCCAGATTTACGCATATTCCTACTTAACACCTCGCGTTGAAAAGATGTTAGCGGTAGCGCAAGCGCATAAAACTAGAACTGGTCGCGTTCTGCTCGATGATGTAATCGCGCGCGAAATTAAAGACGAAGTGCGAATTGTGGCGCAAAATGCAGATTGGATTGCATACGTTCCTTACGCTTCGCGCTACCCATTTGAGATCCATTTAGCTCCCCTAAAGTCAGTTGCTGATATGGCCGAATTGAGTGATGCCCAAGCAGATTCCTTTTCAATAATTTCGCAAGAAGTTTTCCGCCGATTAGATGGTGTCTTTGGAATTGAGATGGCTTACATCGCTGCTTGGCACCAAGCTCCAGTTCGTGTTGGTAGAGATGCACTTAAATTACATCTGCAGATTTGTAGCGTGCGAAGACAACCAAATAAACTTAAATATCTTGCTGGATCCGAATCCGCTATGGGCGCATTTATTATGGATATGAAGCCAGAACAATCCGCACAACAACTTCGCGAGGTTAAACTGTAGTGACGCACCCGCTTGCCGAAAAATTTTCAACAACATTCGGTGCGCAACCAGATTTGATGGCACAGGCACCTGGGCGAGTAAATCTGATTGGCGAGCACATTGATTACAGCCAAGGATTTGTATTGCCATTCGCTATTGATTTGTATACATCGGTCGCTATTCGGAAACGAAATGATGGCATCGTAAGAATTGCATCTTCGCAACGGAAACAGCAATTTGAAACATTCGAAATTACCGATATTAAACCTGGTTATGGAGTTGGTTGGGTGAAGTATCCACTTGGAGTGCTCTGGGCGTTAGAAATATCTAGCGGAGTGGATATTTTTATCGATGGAAAAGTTCCATCTGGTGCTGGTCTCTCATCTTCAGCAGCGCTTGAGTGCAGTCTTGCATTTGCGATTAATGAACTTTTTCACCTTGGTAGGTCACTAAAAGATTTAGCCTTGCTTTCACAAAAAGCTGAGAATGATTATGTAGGCGTCCCCTGCGGGATTATGGATCAATCTATTTCATTGATGGGAAAGTCTGGTTTTGCGCTATTGATTGACTGTAGTGACTTAAGCACCACGCTAGTTCCACTAGATTTAACTAGAGCAGATCTGCAACTTCTAATTATTGATACCGGAGTCCATCACGCACTTGTCGATGGTGGATATGCAGAACGACGAGCCTCATGTGAGAGCGCAGCAGCCAAGATTGGGGTTGCATCAATGCGACAACTCTCTGCTGCACTTCTTGAAAATAACCAAAAGAATTTAACTAATTCAGAATTTATGCGGGCGCGACATGCAGTTACTGAAATTGCAAGAGTTTTAGAAACGGTAACAAAATTGCGAGAATCGGATTACCTGGCAGTCGGTAAGATTTTAAATGAATCTCACCGTTCGCTCCGAGATGATTACACGGTTTCCTGTCCAGAATCGGATTTAGTTGTGAACACCGCAAATGCAAACGGTGCGCTCGGTGCACGGATGGTTGGTGGTGGTTTTGGTGGCAGCGTGATCGCGTTGATTGATCGAGCAGAAACTGGAAAAATTTCAATTGCGATCGAACAAGCTTTTGCAAATGCAGGCTATAAACCGCCTCGATTTTTTACTTCACTACCAAGCGATGGTGCTAGCTTAATTAACTAACTGGATTGATTGAGAGAACTTCTACCCCACCAATAGCATTGAGAACGTTCAATAAATCAGTTGAATCACTGCCAGGGATCGCAATTGTGATGTCATCTATGCCACGACCATCTTCGCTTCGAAGAACTACTAAACCTCGAATATCCCCGCCCGCGAATCCAATTGCAGAAGCAACTGCTCCTAGTGAGCCAGGACGATCTGGTAACGCAATTTGAACTCGGAAGATTGCCATGTCAGAAGTGTAAAGGATATTTACTTAAACTAGAAATATCTCATCACCTTTTACCAAAATCTTAACTTTTGGCAATGGTGTGGTTGTTGGGCCAGCAAGAACTTTTGCGCTGTTTGCCGGATCATATTCTGCGCCATGGCAAGGGCAAATTAAATGTTTACTATTTTTATCAAACTCAACAGTGCAACCTTGGTGGGTACAAACGGCAGAATAAGCATAAACCCCAGATTTTGTGCGAAAAATAATGGCCGGTGCGCCAAAGGTATCGACAATGTTTATTGAGGTTCCGATTGCAATATCACTAACTTTAGCGATTGCATTTGAAGAACCAGCGCTCGATAATTTTTTAGGTCCACGTTTGAAATTCTTTCCAGCAATAACTCCAATTATCGAAAGCCCACCTAAAAGTGCAAGAGTTAAAACTTCCCGGCGATCAGAAAAATTAGGTAAACGTAACCTGCCAGATTTCCTGAAAATAGAGCCAAGCAAAACTGCCCACATAATTACATATGCGCTATTGCTACCTAGAAAATATGGAGATACCGTCCATGAAAGTGTTAACCAAAGTGTTAACGACATAATTAATCCACCAAGTGCGGCATAAACCAACATGAAACCAGAAAGTGTTGCTAATCCAATTGCAAACTCAGAAATCATTGCAACTAATCCCATTAGATCTGCATTTTCAACTAATTTATTAAGTGCGAAATTAAGTGGCGATGATTTTGGAATTCGTGCAAGTTGTGATCCGATATACCCGTTCGCGCCTTTAGTTAAGAAGCCCGGATCAGTGGCTTTATGCCAACCCGCATAAATCCAAGTGACTCCAAGCCAAAGGCGAAGTATTGAAATTGGAAGTGGGTGAATCCGCCAAGATCTTTGGATTGCGGTAAACATGGCTCCATTATTCACATTAATTTGCGAAATGGCTCCCTGACTTGGACTCGAACCAAGAACCTGCCGGTTAACAGCCGGCTGCTCTGCCAATTGAGCTATCAGGGATTGCTAAGTGCGAACTCTATCTGAAAATCAGAAAGGCTCTAAATCTCACCTAAACCCAACTCATGCTGGGTTCTGCGAGTGGTCTCCATCGCTACTAAATCGCCAAATATTCGATTGTATTCAGCCTCATTTTCAACTGGGTTAATTCGTTGCAGGGTGGATTTAATTTCAGCAATTGCACGACTAATCGCAACCTCTCTCAACCTTGCAATAATGCTGGACACATAACGATCTGAAACTTCGCCATCAGTTCTAATTGGTTCGACAGTTAACTCTGTTATAAATGAACGCAAATCTTCGGATTCGGCGCGATCAATTGAAACCGATTCATATTCGGGTTGGGTCAAAATAAAATCTCGCAATTTTTGATATGCGGGATGAGTGAATGCGCTCTTCTCGATATCTTTCCAGCCGCGACATAACGCCGGCATTTGTAACCGTGCTTTTAATACTTCGCGTTCCAAAATTAGGCGAGGCTCCGATGGTTCTGGTCGCCAAGCTTGCGCATTTTCCACTTCAATGTTTTCAGTGCGAGCAACATTTGAAATACCGCGCTTAACTGCAGTACTTACAATCTCAACTTCCATGCCAAGCCAGCCAGCAAGTGAACGGGCGTACTCTGGACGAAGTGAAGTATCGCGAATTTTTCCTATTAATGGGGCCGCAACATTTAGCGCACTAACTCGACCTTCTGGTGTTGCTAAATCGTATTGTGCAATCGCACTCTTAATCGCAAACTCAAATAGTGGAACTCGGCGCGCAATTAAATCTCGAACTGCGGCATCGCCAGAATCTTGGCGAAGTTCGCATGGATCTTTGCCATTTGGCTCTACCGCCACAAAAGTTTGCGCCACAAATTTCTGATCATCGGTAAAAGCTCGAAGCGCGGCTTTCTGTCCAGCCGCGTCACCATCAAATGTAAAAATAACTTCACCTCGGAATGCATCATCATCCATTAACAACCTACGAAGAATTCGGATGTGGTCATCGCCAAATGCAGTACCGCATGTTGCAACCGCGGTAGTTATCCCCGCTAAATGTGCCGCCATTACATCGGTGTATCCCTCAACAATTACCGCTTGACGCTTCTTGGCAATCTCTTTCTTCGCAACATCCAGCCCGTATAAAACTTGCGATTTCTTGTAAATCGGAGTCTCTGGCGTATTTAAATATTTTGGACCTTGGTCAGCTTCATCCGTTGCTAATTTCCGGGCACCGAAGCCAACTACATCACCGGAGAGATCTCGAATCGGCCAAGTTAATCTATTTCTAAACCGGTCTATTGGACCTCGGGTACCATCTTTTGAAAGTCCAGCCAGCATAATCTCTTCATTAGTGAAACTTTTTCCTAATAAATATTTTGTTAAAGCATCCCATTCATCAGGGGCAAATCCGACGCCAAAACTTGCGGCAGCTTCTCTATCAAAACCACGTTTTTGTAAAAAATCACGACCATGTGCAGCAGTTGGTAATTGCAGTTGCTCTTGATAAAAAATAGATGCTGCTAAATTTGCTGCAACTAGTCGAGAGCGTTGTCCCGCCGGAGCTCTAGTCCCAGAAGATTGATCAAAAGTTAATTGGTAGCCAATTCGTTCCGCCAATCGCTCTATTGTTTCGGTAAAAGTTAAATGTTCCATCTTCATAATAAATGCGATGACATCGCCACCAGTCTGGCACCCAAAACAATGGAAATACCCTTTGCTTGGCGTTACATGAAATGACGGAGATTTCTCATCATGGAATGGGCAGAGCCCCTTTTTTTGACCACCACCCGCGTTTTTAAGTTGGACATATTCACCCACAACTTCATCTACCGGAGAACGGTCGCGAACATATGAAACATCTTCATCTCGAATTCGACCGGACATAGCGCTTATCCTACTTTGGTCAATTTATCGTGCAGTAAATATGCGCCCATATCAGTAAGCGAAGCTACTTGGTCAATCACAACCCGCAATTTGTCACTTTCGTCGCTTGCGCGCTCCCATTCTTGTAAAAAGAAACTCTCCAAAGTGCCAGGCGCGCCTGCCCTAACCGCTTCCACAAGTCGGTGAATTGTGGTTCGTTGTTTTGCATAACGGTCTTGCGAATCTTCAGCTTGAATAATGTAATAGCCCGCAATTGATTTCAGTAGCGCTACTTCCACGCGATGTGGGCGTGGCACTACTAAATCGGCGTTATATCTAACTAAATCGGTAACACCATACTTCGCACGGGTTTCGCGCTCAGCGGCCAGCGCATAGCGGCCAACTAGTTGGCTGGTTAAATCTTTCAAGCGCGCAAGATGTCGATGGCTCCTATCGAAACTTGTTGGCCAACAAGAAAGGCTCCTCAAGGATGCCATCGCACTTTCCGCTTCAGACGTTGTGATATCAGCGAGATAACTTTCTTGCGCTACTTTAAAAAGTTCTGACAAATTGCTCTCAATTTTTTCTATCACCACTTGACCGGTGACTAATCCATCTTCTAGATCGTGCACGGAATAGGCAACATCATCTGACCAATCCATAATTTGTGCTTCCATGCTGGTGTATCCGGTTGGCGCACCTTCCCGCATCCAATTAAAAATAGGTAAATCGTCTTGGTAAACCCCAAATTTTTTAGAATTTTCTAAATTACTCCACGGATATTTAGTTGCGGCATCTAATGATGCACGTGTTAGATTTAAACCAACTGAAATCCCAGCTTCATCCACAGTTTTTGCTTCGATACGAGTTAGCAATCTAAAACTCTGGGCGTTTCCTTCAAAGCCACCACAACTTGTTGCAATCTCAGCAAGGGCATCTTCCCCGTTATGACCAAATGGTGGATGGCCGATGTCGTGTGCTAAACACGCGCCTTCCATCAAATCTGGATCTGCGCCAAGTGCTGCGCCAAGTTCGCGTCCGACTTGCGCGCACTCTAAAGAATGTGAGAGTCGAGTTCTCGGAAAATCACTTGCCCATGGAACTGCTACTTGGGTTTTTGCGGCAAGTCTTCGCAACGCAAACGAGTGAATAATTCGAGCGCGGTCGCGCGAAAATTCAGTACGCCCGGGACGCTTTGCTGGTTCATCAAGAAATCTTTCGCGGGCATCGCCATCGTAAGCAGAATGTTCAATCGCGGGTCGCAGCACCATAGTCGTTAGCCTATTGATTTCGGTCGCTGATATGAATGCCGCGGCGACCTAGCGTTATATAGGCTAAATACGCGCCAGTTTCGCGAATCAAATAGCGATATCCAGCGTTTTTTATCGATGATGGGCCAGTAGTTGTGGGCGAACATGTACTAACAATTCCTTGATCATTAGCCATCGTCATTGCTCGGTAACAGTGGTATGGATCAGTAACAATAATGGCATCGCGTTTCATTCGAGCTTTCATTTCATCGGTAAAACTAATTGTGCTTGCATAAGTGTCGCGACCAATCGCAAGCGCAGAAATAGCTTTCCTTGGAACTCCGTGGCTAATTAACCAATTCTTACTCGACGCAGCTTCAGTCGTTCTATCGCCGGGCGCGCCAGAACCAACGGTAATTATTTTTGGGGCTAAACCTAAATCATAAATTCGTTTTGCTTGTTCTAATCTGGCTTGTAGAACTTCACCAGGTCGACCATCAAGTTGTGCAGCACCCAATACCACGATGACATCAGCTTTTCTAATAGTTGGATTATGTGCGGCGTACCAGACTTGACCAAGTGGCCAAAGTAGTGCAACTAAAATTAATAAAATGATAAATGAAAGCAATTTACGTATTATTTTAAAACCAAACATTTAGCCACCCGACCCAGCAGTGACTTCGCTAACTTCAGCAAACTCATCTGGATCGTTTAGCCAACCTTGCGGTAACGAAACTGATCTAGAACGGCTGGTGCGACCACGTGGCGCATCACCAATTGCTTCTGGATAAGGAGCATCTACTAGTTGATCTAGTAAGTAACGGAGTTCAATTAACGAAGAAACCATTCCGAACCGGGCTCGTAAATCACCTTCAACTCTAAAACCTTTTAAGTACCAAGCCGTGTGCTTCCGTAAATCTCGGCATGCTCGATCTTCGCTACCAAAATATTCAGTTAGTAATTCGGCATGGCGAAATAAAACTTCACGTACTTCAAAAAGACGCGGTAGTGGTCGCTCAGATTCACCGTTAAATGCCCGAACTAAATCGGCAAATAACCAAGGTCGGCCTAAACAACCACGCCCAACCACGATTCCGGCACAACCGGTTTCTTCGATCATCGCTAAGCCATCATTTCCCGACCAAATATCGCCATTTCCCAAAACGGGAACACCGGTAGGAGCTAGATGTTCCACCAATCGAGTAATCGTGGACCAATCAGATTTTCCTTCATAGAACTGCGCTGCGGTTCGCGCATGTAAAGCGACCCAGACAACTCCGATTTGTGCAGCGCTCATCCCCGCTTCTAAATATGTTTTATGTTCGTCATCAATCCCAACTCGCATCTTTATAGTTACTGGGATGCCAAAAGGTTTTGCGGTATTTACTGCAGCTTCTACAATCGCCGCGAAAAGATTCCGCTTAAAAGGAAGTGCTGCGCCACCGCCATTGCGGGTAACTTTTGGTACTGGACAACCAAAGTTCAGATCAATGTGATCAGCTAAATTTTCATCACCAATCATTTGCACTGCATTTTTAATATCAAGTGGCTTAGTTGAATAAAGTTGCACCGAACGTGGACTCTCACCTTTGCCTGGCACAATCATCCGAAGCGTTTCAACATTGCGTTCGGTTAAGGCTCGAGCTGTGATCATCTCGGAAACAAAAAGTCCGGCTCCTTGTTCGCGACAGAGCATACGAAATGCTGCATTTGTAATGCCTGCCATCGGCGCTAGCACAACTGGCGGATTGATGGTCACGCCACCTTTGGGAAACCCACCATTTGTAATTGGTAGATGCAGCGGTGCAATTTTTTTAGTTAACAAAATTTTATTAACAACCAAGTAAGCGCGGTGCTAACCAAGCTTCAACTTTATCAATTGAAATTCGATCTTGTTTCATGGTGTCACGCTCTCGAATTGTGACTGCGCTATCTTCTAAAGATTCAAAATCGATAGTGATACAAAACGGGGTGCCAATTTCATCTTGTCGACGATACCTTCGGCCAATAGCGCCGGCATCATCGAAATCAACGTTCCAATGTTTTCGAAGTTGGATGGCAAGATCGCGCGCCTTAGGCGATAAGTCCGCATTTCTAGATAGTGGCAACACCGCTACCTTTACTGGAGCTAACCGGTGATCCAGCTTTAACACTGTGCGTTTTTCCATCTCGCCTTTCGAATTTGGCGCTTCATCTTCGGTATAGGCATCCATCAAGAAGGTAAGTGCGCACCGATCCACACCAGCCGCCGGTTCGATAACAAACGGGAACCAGCGCTCGTTTTTCTCTTGGTCAAACCAAGAGAGATCTTTTCCAGATTTTTCTGAGTGAGCTTTCAAATCAAAATCAGTTCTATTAGCGACGCCTTCTAGTTCGCCCCATTCGGTTCCAGTAAATTCGAATTTATATTCAATATCTACAGTGCGCTTGGAATAGTGCGAGAGCTTCTCTTTCGGATGTTCAAATAACCGTAACCGCTCTGGATTAATACCTAAATCAACATACCAAGCAAAACGAGTATCAATCCACTTTTGGTGCCACTCTTCATCGGTGCCGGGTACGACAAAAAATTCCATTTCCATCTGTTCGAATTCTCGAGTTCGAAAAATAAAGTTTCCGGGCGTGATTTCATTTCGAAAAGATTTTCCAATTTGACCAATTCCAAAAGGTGGTTTCTTTCTCGATGTGGTGGCAACATTTTCAAAGTTAATGAAAATTCCTTGCGCGGTCTCTGGACGCATATAAGCAAGACCAGATTCATCTTCGACCGGTCCCAGGAATGTTTTTAATAATCCAGAAAATTGGCGCGGTGTTGTGAATTTTCCTTTGTTGCCACAATTTGGGCAATTAATCTCAGAAAGTGAATCTGGCTTCTTCTTGTTTTTAGCTTCATAGGCTTCTTCTAAATGATCTGCTCGATAACGCTTATGGCATTCGGTACATTCGGTTAGCGGGTCGCTAAAAGTTTCTACGTGGCCGGATGCTTCCCAAACTTCTTTTGCCAAAATTACGCAAGAATCTAAACCGACAACATCTTCACGCCCGGTAACCATTGATTTCCACCATTGGCGTTTTACATTGTTTTTTAATTCGACACCAAGCGGGCCGTAATCCCAAGATGCGCGAAGTCCACCATAAATTTCAGATGAGGGATAAACAAATCCGCGACGTTTCGCGAGGCTAACAATTACTTCTAAACGATCTTGGGCCATGGTGCTCTCCATCCGGCTGGTTGTCGGCGGTGCGCACCTTTCGCAATTACTGGATGTAACTGGGCGCAGGTAGGGAAGTTTATCGCCACTTGCTACCCTCTATCCATGAACTTAGCCATTGGTTTAGCAGCGCTAACTGCGGTTGCAACCACGGCTGGTGGCCTGCTCGCTATCCGCTCGCGCGATCGATTGCATCTTGTTTTGGGCTTATCTGCTGGACTCTTACTGGGTCTGGTCGGCTTTGATTTACTTCCTGAGATTTTTCAATTAGGGACTAGCTCGATCGGTGGCGTACCTGGGGTTTCCATGGCGTTAATTGGCGGTTTTTTAGCGTTGCACTTCGTAGAACAATTTTTTGGCTCTCACGAACCGGCTGAATCTGATTATGGGCATGATCATAAACATGCAGTAAATATTGCTGGCTCGCTCGGTGCGCTCGCTATGGGAGGCCACGTATTTTTAGATGGCGTTGCGCTTGGATTGGCATTTCAAGTTAGTAATCCACTTGGATTGGCAGTTTTTATTGCGATTTTAGTGCATGCATTTAGTGACGGTTTAAATACAGTTTCACTATTAATTAAGAGCGGGCACTGGGATAAACAAGGTACTTGGTTACTCGCCTTGGACGCGATTGCTCGCATCAGCGGTGCGGCACTTGGAACTTATGTAACTATTAGCGATCCAGTTCTTGCTATCTATCTAGCAGTTTTTTCCGGCTTTGTTATCTATCTCGCAACTTCACACATCTTGCCGGAAGCGCATTCTCGTCATCCATCTCGGTTAACAATGTTGGCAACTATTCTAGGGGTAATAATAATGTGGTTAGTTGTTGCAAATATAGGAATTGCCTAATTTATTTAAGCTTTACCAAACCTACGTTCACGTTCAGCATATATCTCAATTGCTTTCCAAAGTGTCGCTCTAGTTACATCTGGCCATAAAACATCCATAAATACCATCTCAGCATAAGCAGATTGCCACGGTAAGAAGTTCGATGTTCGTTGCTCCCCGGAAGATCTTAAGAAGAGATCGACATCTGACATCTTCGGCTCATCTAAATATTTAGCAAATAATTTCTCAGTTACATCTTCAGCTTTAATTTTCCGTTTTGCCACATCTTTAGCTATTGCTTGCGCAGCATCTGCAATTTCAGCTCGTCCTCCGTAATTAACGCACATATTTAGCGTAAGGACCTTATTTTTCTTTGTGAGCTCCTCGGCTTCAAGTAGCTCGTTCATGACGCTTTTCCAAAGTCGTTGCGGACGCCCAACCCAACGAATTCGCACACCTAAATCATTCATCTGGTCACGACGGCGCCGGATTACTTCGCGATTGAATCCCATTAGAAATTTAACTTCATCCGGCGATCTCCGCCAATTTTCGGTTGAGAATGCATAAGCACTTAACTCTTTAACTCCGATTTGAATTGCGCCTTCCACAACATCAAATAACGAGGATTCCCCAGCTTCATGCCCTTTAGTTCTTGGTAGGCCGCGTTTTTTCGCCCAACGGCCATTGCCATCCATAACCAATGCAACATGATTTGGAATTGCAGATTTTGGTAACTTCGGCGGTTTCACGGAGTAATTCTTTCAACCAATGGCAGACTGCGCAAGCCACGCTCCAAATGCCATTGCAAATATGCAGCGATTAAACCAGACGCTTCGCGGCGGTATCTAAGTTCACTCTTGTCAGCGCCTTCCCATTTACCAGTTAATAAATCTGACATTAAGTCTAAAGTTTCGACTGCTGGTGTCGCCGATGCTGATGGTTTGCAATCAACACATACTGATCCGCCACCAATTAAGGAGAAATATTTATGTGGCCCAGGTGCTTCACATCTTGAACATATTGTCATTGATGGTGCAAAGCCTGCTACTGAAAGCGAGCGAAGTAGATAAGCATCAAGAATTAGTGATGCATCATGTGATTCGTGGGCTAACGCTTTTAGCGAACCAACTACTAATAAAAATTGCTGTAGCGCAGGCTCATGTTCGTTATTGGTAAATCGTTCCGCAGCTTCCAATATTGCGTTGGCAATTGTCCACTTTTGATAATCTTGCGAAATGGTGTCGCCGTAATTTTCGATACTCTCAACTTGGGTAACTATGTCAAAAGTTTTTCCGGTATATAACTGAATATCTATATGACTTCCTGGCTCTAATCGAGCACCAAATTTAGATTTTGTGCGCCGAACACCTTTCGCAACAGCGCGAACCCGACCATGCTCTTTAGTGAATAAGGTGATGATGCGATCAGCTTCACCCAATTTTTGCGTGCGCAAAATAACCGCATGATCTCGATATAGCGCCACGGGCACACCGTAACGAGTAGAACTAGCGAAGCGCGCGATTTACCGCCGACACAACGGCTTTAAGTGATGCCGTTGTGGTGCTTGGGTCGATCCCAACTCCCCAATAGGTGCCGCCGCTGATGGTGCACTCTAAATATGCAGCAGCGTTGGCATCCCCACCAGCAGACATCGCATGTTCATAGTAATCCGCAACTTGGACATCTACGCCGTGTGCCTGCATTAAATGACAGAATGCTGAAATCGGACCGTTACCTTGGCCAGTTAACGTCAACGGCTTTCCAGAATCTAAAATATTTACCGTTAGCTCATTACCTTTTTCTGGTGAAGAAGTTTGAGTTAGCGATTGGATTCTAAATCTTCCCCAACGATTATCATCGCTAGGCAAATATTCATCAACGAAAATATTCCACATCGCATCTGCTAGAACTTCGCCACCTTCGTTATCGGTCTTGGCTTGGATAACTTGGCTAAATTCAATTTGCAAGCGACGCGGTAATTCGAGTTGATGTTCACTCTTCATTACGTATGCAACGCCACCTTTGCCGGATTGGCTGTTAACTCTAATAACTGCTTCATAAGTTCGCCCAATATCTTTTGGATCGATTGGTAAATATGGCACCGCCCAAATAAATTCATCAATCTTTTTGCCAGCCTTAGCGGCATCAACTTCTAAATGTTCCAAACCTTTTTTGATCGCATCTTGATGCGAACCGGAGAATGCGGTGAAAACTAAATCACCACCGTATGGATGACGTTCTGGCACGCGCAGTTGGTTGCAATATTCAACAGTTCTCCGAATCTCTGGAATATTAGCGAAATCAATCATTGGGTCAATGCCGTGGCTCATTAAATTTAAGCCCAACGTTACTAAACAGACGTTTCCGGTCCGCTCACCATTTCCAAATAACGTTCCTTCTATTCGATCTGCACCAGCTAGATAACCAAGTTCTGCTGCTGCAACACCAGTACCGCGATCATTATGCGGATGCAAACTTAAAACTACGCTGTCACGATATTTAAGGTTTCGATGCATCCATTCGATCGAATCTGCGTAAACATTTGGGGTAGCCATTTCGACGGTCGCAGGTAAATTTATAATTGATTTCCAAGTAGGGGTTGGCTGCCAAATATCGTTTACCGCATTGCAAACTTCGAGCGCAAAATCTAACTCGGTACCGGTAAAAGATTCTGGTGAGTATTCAAAAGAAACTAAAGTTCCTGGAACTGTATTTCGTAATTCAAGGCATAGTTTTGCGCCATCAGTTGCAATCTTCTTAATGCCTTCTTTATCTTGGCCAAAAACTACTCGGCGCTGCAAAGTTGAAGTTGAATTATAAAGATGAACTACCGCTTGTTTAGCGCCTTTGATCGATTCATAGGTACGGCGAATTAATTGATCGCGAGCTTGGGTTAATACTTGAATCGTTACATCATCGGGAATTAGACCATCATCAATAATTTTTCGTACAAAATCAAAATCAGTCTGACTTGCCGATGGAAAACCAACTTCAATCTCTTTGTAACCCATCTTCACTAGCAGCGTGAACATCGCCAATTTACGGCTGGCATCCATCGGATCAATTAAGGCTTGATTACCATCGCGCAGATCAACCGAACACCATTGCGGCGCGTACTTCATCTGTTTTGTTGGCCAAGTACGATCTTTTAGATCTACCGGGATAAAACTTGAATAACGATTTACTGGCATTGAACTTGGACTTTGTGGCGGAAAATTCATTTCTTGCTCCATTCGCGGGTTGGGTTTATTACCGGCGTAGCCAAACCCCGCGACGAGGGACCGGTTATTTGGCCCCGTCGCGGCAGCGAAGGAGGAGTCCGCGAAGTAGCACGGATCCGATTAATAACTCGCTGCGCAACATGGCTAAAGGTTATCGTTGCAACTAGAGGACTGGCAAATATCGGTCGAGTTCATAGGCACTTACTTGGCGGCGATACTCGGCCCATTCGGCCCGCTTATTGCGGAGAAAATACTCAAAAACGTGCTCCCCTAAAGTTTCTCGAACTAATTCGCTCTTTTCCATCGCCTTGATCGCTTCATTTAAATTAGTTGGGAGTGAAACCAAATCGCTGGAACTCTTAAGTTCGTATTTCGCTTCAATACCTTTTAAGCCAGCTGCAATCATTACCGCAAACGCAAGGTATGGATTGCAGGCTGAATCTGGTGATCTAAATTCAATTCGAGTTGAGTTCTCTTTCCCAGGTTTGTACATCGGCAATCTAACTAGCGCACCGCGATCACTTGGGCCCCAATTAACTAGTGCCGGTGCTTCACCGCCACCATGTAATCGCTTATAAGAATTAACCCATTGATTTGTAACGGCGGTGATTTCAGCAGCATGTGTCAAAATGCCTGCGATGAATGAGCGACCAACGTTAGATAAGTTGAATTCAGCTTTTGCATCGTAAAAGGCATTCTCTTCGCCGTGGAATAGTGAGACGTGGGTATGCATTCCACTTCCAGGGTGATCGGTAAATGGCTTTGGAATAAATGATGCATAGAAATCTTGATCTAGCGCAACTTCCTTAATTACATGACGGAAAGTCATTATGTTATCTGCAGTTGTTAGCGCATCGGCATCGCGCAAATCAATTTCCTGTTGACCAGGGCCGCCTTCATGATGGCTAAATTCAACTGAAATTCCCATCTCTTCTAACAACGTAATTGCTTGACGTCGGAAATCATGACCAACTACAGCAGGTGTGTGATCAAAATATCCACCCTGATCTACTGGAATTGGGGCTTCACCTTTTACGGGAGCAGATTTAAATAAGAAGAATTCAATTTCTGGATGGGTGTAACAGGTGTAACCCATTTCTGCTGCTTTATTTAAAGTTCTGCGTAAAACATTACGCGGATCTGCCGGCGATGGTGTGCCATCTGGCATCGCGATATCGCAGAACATTCGCGCTGCTCCAGGTGCTTCAGTTCGCCATGGCAGAATTGAGAAAGTTGCAGAATCTGGTTTTGCCAACATATCCGCTTCAGTAATTCGCGCAAAACCTTCAATTGCGGAACCATCAAATCCAATACCTTCTGCAAAAGCATTCTCTAGCTCTGGTGGCGCAATCGCAACAGATTTCAAGAAACCGAGTACATCAGTAAACCAAAGCCGGACAAATCTAATGTTGCGCTCTTCCAGAGTTCTAATTACAAACTCTTCTTGCTTTTGGAGTTGGCTATCTGCTGGGGACATGGCAGCCATAATGCCAAAGCCGCGTTACAACCATGTTAAATCATGAAAAGTTCGGAAGCATCCCGCTCGCTTCGAGCGACTACATCCTTCAAGATCACCGAATTAGCGCTAATTACCGCATGTTCGCCGATCGTTATATTGCCAAGGATTCTTGCGCCAGCTCCAACAATTACATCGTTTTTCAAGGTTGGGTGGCGCTTACCCAAATCATAACCACGGGCCCCGATCGTTACATCGTGATAAAGCATTACATCATCACCGATGATGGCACTCTCCCCGATTACAACGCCCATGCCGTGATCAATAAAAAATCGTCGCCCAATCTTTGCACCAGGATGAATCTCAATTCCGGTTGCACTTCTTGACCAATTAGATAGAACGCGCGCGATTAATTTAAGTCGGTGGTTCCAGAGAAAATGTGAAACGCGATGCGCCCAAAGTGCATGCACGCCGGGATAAGCGAGCGCCACTTCTATTCGATTACGCGCTGCCGGGTCGCGAGTTAACGCAACATCAATATCTTCAAAGAATCGCTTAATCATTTACATTACGCATCCATTAAATCTTGATAAAGAATTGTAGAAAGATATCGCTCGCCAAATGATGGAATTATTACCACAATAGTTTTACCGGCAAATTCTGGGCGTTTTGCTATTTCAGATGTTGCCCAAAGCGCAGCCCCCGAAGATATGCCAGCTAAAATTCCTTCTTCGGTTGCAGCGCGACGCGCATATTTCACGGCATCGTCAGCTGTTGCATCTAAGACTTCGTTATAAATTTTGGTATCTAATACTTGCGGAATGAAGTTCGGCCCAATTCCTTGAATCGGATGCCCGCCAGGTGCGCCGCCATTTAAAATTGATGAAGCAAATGGTTCGACTGCGAATATTTTGATATCTGGATTTTTCTCCCGCAGATATTGGCCAACCCCAGTTATCGTGCCGCCAGTTCCAATTCCCGCAACGACCGCATCTACCTTGCCATCAAGGTCGCGCCAAATTTCAGTGCCCGTTGTTTTTCGGTGAATCTCCGGACCAGCTTCGTTCTCAAATTGTCTTACTAATACTGCGCCGTTTGCGCCAAGTTCTTCTGATTTGGCGACCGCACCGCGCATTCCATCTTTTGCTGGCGTTAAAACCAACTCCGCGCCGAAAGCTTTTAATAAGGTACGTCGCTCTTTCGACATTGAATCTGGCATCGTCAAAATGGTTTTGTAGCCACGCGCTGCACCGACCATTGCTAGCGCTATTCCGGTATTGCCGGATGTCGCCTCAACAATTGTGCCGCCTGGCTTTAGCGCACCGCTCTTTTCAGCTGCATCAACCATCGCAATTGCAAGTCGATCTTTTACTGTGCTGGTTGGGTTGTAGAACTCTAACTTTGCATAAACGGTAGCCGCGGCCCCATCCATCATGCGATTAAGTCTTACTAGTGGGGTGTTTCCATAAATTTCTGTAATGTCGTTATAAACCTTCATGATTTTCCATTTCTAGGATTTTGGGATTTTAATTTAAATATGCGGAGAGCTTTGAGATCACGGTGCGCAACCACCAGGTTGGCAAATCTAAAAAGTTAGCAAGCGCAAGAATTAGCGCGATGAAGATCGATCACGATGCGGCGAGTAAAGAACCACGTAACGATTTTCAACATGGTCTAATTTTAGCGAAGGTTCTGATATCAGCAACTTGCGAACGATTCGCAAGTTAACGAGATTCCCGCCAATGCGAAGTCATCGGCAATCTGCGGTCTTTTCCAAATGCTAACGAAGTAACTTTTGGCCCAGGCGGATATTGGCGCCGTTTAAATTCTGCGCGATCGACCATCAAGATTACTTTCTCCGCTAAAGCTCGATCGAATCCAGCCGCAACGATTGCATCCACGCTGCCAGCTTTCTCAATATAGATTGCGAGAATTTGGTCGAGGATTGGGTATTCCGGGAGCGAATCAGAATCTTTCTGTCCCAGACGAAGTTCAGCGCTCGGTTCTTTCGAAATTGAGTTAGTTGGAATCGGTGGTGTTTCACCGCGCTTAATCGCTTGATCATTTCGCCATTTAGCGAGGTTCCATACATCAACTTTAAAAATATCTTTAATCGGCGCAAAACCGCCAACTGCATCGCCATAAAGCGTTGAGTACCCAACCGCCAACTCAGATTTATTTCCAGTTGCCAAAATTAAATGACCCTCTTGATTCGATAGCCCCATCAAGGTGGTGCCGCGAACTCGCGCTTGCAAATTCTCTTCCGCTAACCCATCAAGAGTTATCGAGTTCAAATAGGCAGCAACCATAGGCTCGATCGAAATCACTCGATAGTTCAACCCGGTGTTTAACGCTAACGCCAGCGCATCCTCTAGCGAGTGAGTTGAGGAATAACGACTCGGTAAGGCGATCGCGTGGACAGCCTGCGGACCAAGTGCATCAACTGCAATTGCTGCGACTAACGCAGAATCAATTCCACCTGATAGGCCAAGTGCAACGCTCTTAAAGCCATTTTTAGTTACATAATCTTTTAGCCCTAAAACTAAGGCTTCCCAAATTTCGCCATAAGTATCGAGTGCCACAATTTTGCCAATTTTTAATTTTTCATACTTTGCAATTGGAATATCCGTGATTACTAAATCCGGATCAGCCGAGCCCAACCGCGCCTCGAGATCTACCAGCGCTAAACCCTCCACAAATTGTGGTGACCGCGCGATCAATTTTCCGCCAGCATCTACCACTATTGAATCACCGTCGAAAACTAAATCATCTTGGCCGCCAACCATATTTACATAAACAAGTGGCGCCCCAACTTCGCGGGCTCGGCGACTGGCTAGTTCCAATCTTTTATCATCTTTAGCCTTTTCATAAGGACTGCCATTTGGCACCAACAATAAGCCAGCGCCTCGGTTTGCTAATTCCGCAACTGGGCCACCGTCTTCCCAAATATCTTGACAGATTGCAAAACCAACATCAATGCCATGAATTCTTGCGATTAAAGATTTGTTGCCCGGCGTGAAATTTCGAAACTCATCAAAGACACCATAATTTGGGAGATGGTGCTTTATATATCTCGCTTTGATCTCACCGCGATAAATGATGGCTATCGCGTTCTGCGGAGATCCGCTCTCGCTTTCATCTAAATACCCAACGACTGAAACTAAATCTTCAAATTCGGACTCAGCTAGCGCGAGCGCTAACTCATTAATTGCGCGGCGCGAACCATCTCGGAACGAGGGACGCATCGCTAAATCTTCAACTGGATATCCAGTTAGGACCATCTCCGGGAAGAGCACAATATGAGCGCCGCCCGATTTTGCATGACGAGCGAATTTAAGAATTAACTCGCGATTTCCCGATAGGTCGCCAACGGTCGGGTTGACTTGGGCTAACCCAATTCGAATCGGTCCGATCGCGGTATTCACCGTTCAAGAGTATCTCGATACAATTAATCCGCACGTTCCATAAACCCGGGGACCATATCGGCCTCGAGGATGAAGGGAATTTCTGATGAGCCGTTACACGATTGCCGATTTAGCCGCCTGGAAAAAGAGCGGGAAGAAGTGGGCGATGCTCACTGCTTACGAATCTATGACCGCTTCGATTTTTGATGGCGCCGGCATCCCACTCCTCTTAGTTGGTGATAGCGCCGGAAATAATTTCCTTGGTGAGGAGAACACGATTCCGGTAACTGTCGATGAATTAATTCCACTGGCCCGCGCTGTAGTTCGTGGCTCAGAAAAAGCGTTAGTTGTTGCTGACCTCCCGTTTGGTTCCTATGAGGCGAGCCCCGAGTTAGCGCTATCTACTTCAATTAGGTTTCTCAAGGAAGCAAAAGCTCACGCCGTAAAACTCGAGGGTGGCGCTCGAGTTACGGAACAGATAAAAACTTTGGTGGCCGCTGGAATACCAGTAATGGGGCATCTTGGTATGACCCCGCAATCGGTAAACGCGCTCGGTGGTTTTAAAGTGCAAGGTCGAAATGGCGATGGTGCAAAAATTCTTGCAGATGCAAAAGCAATTCAAGCTGCGGGTTGTTTTGCGATAGTCCTTGAGTTGATCCCAGCAGAATTGGCTGCGCAAATAACCGCGGAA
>Ga0208960_1000574_pt1 | contig 20520 bp, 27 predicted proteins | sample GreLakmeON33MSRF_FD_187703 | JGI IMG/M metagenome (GOLD analysis project Ga0208960, IMG submission 187703) | Freshwater lentic microbial communities from great Laurentian Lakes, MI, USA - Great Lakes metaG ON33MSRF (SPAdes) | ecosystem: Environmental > Aquatic > Freshwater > Lake | place: Great...
TATCGAACCATTTATTCTGATTGCCGATAAGGTAAATATGAAGATCGATCGTGGATATGGCGAGAATGCAACACTCGAGGATTTGTTTACATAATGTGTGGTGTGATTGCAACTATTATAAGTTCTCCAACTGATCAAGAATTCGTTACACTAGAGAATGTATTTCTCCAGAGTAAGATACGAGGTCTTCATGCTACTGGTGTTTCATATATCCAGAATGGTAAGATAGAGACTGTCAAAGAACCAATCGATGCCAAAGAGTTTCTTTCTAAGCATAATCTAAGAGATTTTATCAATGAAGATGGAAATTTATATCTCATTGGACACACAAGGTACTCTACCTCTGATCTCAGATTCAATCAGCCATTCTCATCAGAAAGATTTTCGATTGTACATAATGGAGTAATTTCTCAAGAGTCTTCCGATACTTGGGAAAATACATATAACCTACTTACAGAAACTGCAAATGATTCTGAGCTTATTCTTTCGGCATTGGAAGAAGGAAAGGAGCCAGCAAAGTTCTTTACAAATGCGAGTTTCTCGATGTGTGTTCTCACCAATGAAAAATCCATCAGATGCATTCGTAATGAGTATAGGCCATTACATTATGCCACTATAGGAAGAGGCGTGATCTTTGCCTCTACTGAGGATATTTTGAGAAGAAGTGGCTTGACTTCTATTCAAAAATCAGGTAAACTTATAGAATATACTATAAGAAAAGATTCTCTTTCTAACGAAAAGATCATGGAGCGAAATATTGATGATCTACAATAGCAAAGATTTTACCTGGGGATATGAGATTGAGTGGGGCGACATCGATCGTAGAATTGATATTCCCCAGCATCTTGGTTCTTGGGAATATGCCGAAACTGACATTGTCAACATTCATCCACCATTTCAATATAAGGCATGCGATCCTCTAGGTACTGATCCTTACATGGGTGGCGAAGTAAACACCAAGCCCACTAAGACTTGGATGCAGCAGGTCGAACGTATTCTTGAAATTAAAGCACTCTTCGAGGCAAATGGCAATACTCCTTCTGCCTCCTGCGTGAATCATGGACACCTTCATGTATTTGTTCCTGGTCTTAAAGATGACATCGAATCTCTCAAGAAGCTAACTTCATACATTCGTGAAAATCAAGATACAGTCATTAAGAACTGCTATAACTTCTATGACACCAATGACATGAAGAACTATAAGAACGCCAAGATGTATCTTAAGTTAGATGGCGGAAGGACAATGCCAGACTACATGTCTTCGAATATAATATCAGGAGCAACAGATTTCGAGCATTTCATTAAGCTCCATGCAGCAGGTAAAGATGGTGTTTCTATGGGTAGACCATTTCGATATGGCATCAACACTTACTGCATGAAGCATACTGGTACGATCGAATTTCGTTGCTTTAGATCTACGACTAAAAGAGAGGAGATTGAGTCTCAGTTTAGATTTGTAGAGATGTTCATGGAAGCTGCACTGAATGATGGACCATCGGCGAATGAGATCCTATCCGACAATTCATTCAAGTTTCCACCATTTATTTGGGATGCTTCTGAATATGATGGATGGATTAAGACCAAGTATGATAAATCTCGCGGAGAAAAGAAACGTGAGTTTCATGAAGTTGCTTAGTACCACTCAAGAGCAATTCAGTAAATTCATCAGTGAAGATAGAGCTGACAAGTTTGCCAAGACCTTTGTATCTAAAGCAAATATGCAGAAACAATGGGAACATTGTATTGGATACTGGGAGGAAGAAGAACTCCTTGGTGCAATAATCACTACTGTCTCTAAAAGAAAACCCCATGTGGCTAATTTACAGTTACTTCATACCTTTGCCAAGCATAGAAGAAAGGGTGTTGCTCGGATTCTGACTCAGGATGCCCTAGAAAGAGCTATCTCTAATGACTCTGAATACTTTAGAGTCTCGGCAGAACCTGGCGCAGTTGACTTCTATAAGTCTATGGGATTTCGATTCTTTTGCAAACAAAAGAGTGGGTGCCAACTCAGTATGTTTAAGATAAATGGCCCTTCTTACACTTCTGGTCTCTATGATAGAGAAGATGTAATCATAGATAAGGCATTGAGTAAGAAGGGTAAGGGTGGTTGTTGGGAATATTTGTAATTATTTTAAAAACCGCTTGTCTTTATGGCTTAATGATATTATACTTTAAAAGTGATGAGTAGAAAAGAAAACTTCATAGATTGGTTTGCGTGGTCGCTGGAACTCAAGGACTGTGATCCGGCAATTCACCTGACCAACTATTTGTTTGATAGGTTCGAACATAATCTCGAGCAAAAGATTTGGATTGCTTGGATCTATGGGACCACCTATCATCTTCCAACAACTTGGGTTATTTGGAATGAGTTCCCCGACATGGAACTCGTTGGTACAAAGAGACTCGAGGATTGGAACAACGAAAATTATAAGAGATTAAGATACCAGACCGACACTAAGTGGAACAAAGGACATCTTCCTTCTCAGTTTATTTCATATAAGAACTGGGTCGGGGATCGATCACAACGTGAAGCATTTTCTGGATTCCTTAAAGGGAGTCGTACAGAAAACTTTGACATGGTATGGAATGAGGTAAAATCTAAATTCCATAAATTTGGTCGATACTCGACCTGGTTCTACCTTCAGACTCTAAGAGATTGTTGCAAGTTTCCAATCGATGCTTCTTCTCTAATGCTCGAGGATTACTCTGGCTCTCGTTCACATCGTAATGGCCTATGCTATGCGCTCGACAAACAAGATTGGATAGACGAGAAGCTAGATAAGAATCAGTTAGACTTTCTTAACAAAGGTGCTACTGACATTATTACAGAAGCCAAGGAACGTCACCCACACTTAGACTTTGAATACTTTGGAATGGAAACCTGTCTATGCAGTTTCAAGAAACTCTTTAGAAAAACAAATGGAAGATATCTAAGTTATTATCTCGATCGTCAGGCTGAAGAGATTACAAAGGTACAGAGTGATGGCTGGCACGGAATAGACTGGAAGCCACTCTGGGATTTCAGAACAGAAACTTTAAATAAAAAGACCTTGACTAATAGGATAGATAAGAGTAAAATGAGTATATTCCTTTCCTCGGGCATCATTGATTACATGGAGATTTTTAGTGAAGAATTACGTTCTACCTAAGATAGATTCAGAAGAAGTTGTCGGTACATTTGTCGATAAGTCTCACTATGATACTTTGGTCGACTCTGACTGTGATGGATATAGGAAAGATGTAATCAATACACTAGATGAATCTAATCTGCTCTTCCGGTTCAGAAAGAATATCTTTTCTCTCGAGGAGCAGAAACTTGCATATCGAGGTCTTTCTCCTGCAGCAACACCATCTCAGAATAGAGGAATGGCCGCTGGTCCAAAGGGAGAGAAACTAGGGAACAGAGATTGGGTAACTGAGTTTCAAATTGAAATCCTCGAGACTCTTGCTCGGGAAGAGTCAGGAAGTCTATTCGACGAAGATCCAATCAAAGAGATCATCAAGAAGTATAGTTTGGGGAATACTGAATCTACACGTGGCCTTGTCTGGCTTCGATCAGAGATTCAGAAAGACTATGGAAGTTATGATGGGTTCTTTGATAAGTGGTTCTCTGCCATCAAGAAGGCACCAAAGGAAGAGCAAAGAAGCCAGGCAAGAAAGATCATTGATAAGTATATCTCTGATACGAACTATGCCAATGCCGTAAATTCTGGCATTGCTGGTTACTTTGGAAGGTATCCACGTATCCCCTATAAGAGAGCAACGGCATATACTGAGAAAAATAAAGATCTCTTTGAGATGAGCTTCCCGTTTCTAAAGACGCTTGATTCTAAATTCAAAGAGCTAGTTCCAGAAAGATATTCTAATCAAAAGAAAATGGCAGATAAGCTAGACCCCAGGTTTAGAGTTTCTGATACGGTGTTTACGACTATTACTGTTAATAAAAACTTCAGAACTGCGGCACATAGGGATGCTGGCGATTTAACGACTGGGTTCTCGAATCTATCAGTTCTAACTGATGGAACCAAGGACTACCAGGGAGCACATCTTGTACTTCCAGAATATCGTGTTGCAATTGACCTTCGCCCTGGCGATCTACTACTAATCAACAATCATGAAGCGATTCATGGTAATACTGAACTGATCGGCGACAAGGACATGGAAAGAATTTCTATCGTCTGTTACTTTAGAGAGGACATGCTAGTTGCTGGATCTTGGGAGTATGAAGCACTTCGAAGAAATTATGTCGACGAGAGGAGACTTAATCAGAAGCACAAGCTCTGGACTAAACTCTGGAATGGAATTTCTCCAGGTATGTGGGCAGAATCAGAGTGGAGTCAATACCTGACTGAACATGGTCTTACTGATGAGAATGGCGATCTATCTAAATCTAAACAAGCAACACTTGAGGAGTTATTCGCGTGACAACTAGAAACCAAAGACACCATAACGGCCATAACGGAAAACGAGGACATCATAACGAAGATGGACGATATTTAAGTACAGATTTAGATGGAAACTCAGTTGTAAAACTTATATGGCTTACGCATATCGCAAAAAATGGAAAGAGTTTCTACAAGGGATATTTTCCTTATAGTTGGAGCTATGTTGAATCAGGCTTGCAAGGAAAGAGTGATCGGGACTTGCACGCTCTCGCAGGATATTATCATAGGGATTATACCACAGCAGCTTGGAATATGTGTTGTAAAAACTATAAAGAACATGGCATCTGGGGATCTGATGCTGATGTAGAGAGGGCAAACGAAGCCGCAATTTTGCCAGGATATACCAAAGGCGTTGACGATGTTCATAAACGTAAATATAATAAAAAACTGGAGTTTGATGGTAATACCCTATGTGCGTTATTTAAATGAAAGTCATAGCCATCGGTGGCAATCCAGGCTCGGGTAAGTCCACTCTAATGAAGAAAATCCTTGAGCTGATCGGTGCCTCTAAGGATTCAAAGCAGCTCTATGAGTTGGTTCCTGGACATACGGCTGGTCCATTGATCACTGCCTATCATCCAAACATAATCGTACTCGGTAAGTATGATGAAGACGTTGGAGTCTTTGGTGGAACAGATAAGATGTCAATGGCAGTGATGCCCAAGGCAATGGAGTTTCTCAAGACCAAGCCAGCCGATGTAATTATCTTCGAGGGAGATCGTTTATTTGCCGCATCCTTCTTAGAGTTCTGTACTGAGATTTCTGATCTATCGATCATTCATCTTGAAACTACCAAGGATATTAGAGAACAGAGATATAGAGACCGTGGTTCGAATCAGAACAAAACTTGGCTCGAAGGTCGCGAAACTAAGATCTCAAATATCATGACAAATATGATGTTGATGGATTATGTAACAAGCCTTCCTAACAATACCATCGAGGAACAAGCTGAGATCATATCTTTGGTACAAACCAAAATTAAGGATAAACATTATGCCAACTGAAATTAGCATAGCAAATATAGCATTATATGATATTCAGAAATCATCTATTCGTAAATGGAAAGAATCTTCTTCTGAAAAATTAAGACAAGATTATCCCATCCTAGAAAAAAATAATTCAGTATTCATCGACCTTGGAGTATTTGATGGAAATTGGTCAAAGCAGATCCTCGATAAATATCCGAATTCTCATGGGATTGGATTTGAGCCCATAGCCTCACAATTCAATATTGCAAAAAATATTCTCACTACTCCTAGATATTCTCTACTAAATTTTGCTGCGGGTGAAAAGGCAGAAAATGTTATTATTTCTTTAGAAGCACAAGGATCTTCTTCGCATAAAAAAACAGAACATAGTGAGTTATGTAATAAGATTAAATTTACAGATTTTATCAGAGAAACTGATTTAATCGATAATTCTGTAAATATCGATCTTCTCAAGATCAATATCGAGGGTGATGAATTTTCTCTACTCCTTGATCTGATAGACTCTGGAATGATCACTAAGTTTACAAATATACAAGTGCAGTTTCATCCCTTTATCGAAGGAGCCGAGGAGATGTATCGCGGGATCAAGAATGAGCTGGATAAAACTCATAGAACCACATATAGCTATCCCTGGATTTGGGAAAATTGGGAACTAGCCTCCTAAGTCATTGATATATAACAAAACTATTTTATTCAATGATTTCAATAACTTAGCTCTAACCCCTTGAAATATAACAAAAAGAAAACGCTTTACTTCCTTCGGTTTCTATGCTAGAATGATCTATAAGCTGAAATTGAGGAAATTGAAGTGAAAAATATTTACGCTCATAAGAGCCTCTTAGCCAAGCTCCTGGCGACTGAGAATATCGACGTGGTCCACGACGACAAGGCTCCTACTGCCTACATGGATCTCGAAAATCGTAAACTCGTCCTCCCCGAATTTCATAACATCTCAGAAGAAGTCTATGACATGCTTATCGGACATGAGGTTTCTCATGCTCTGAATACTCCCAAAGAAGGCTGGCATTCTTCGCTCGAAGAGCGTGGTACTGCTTTCAAGTCATACCTGAATGTCTCAGAAGATGCACGAATTGAAAAACTAATCTGTAAGAAGTTTCCTGGCCTCAAGAAACAATTCGTTACTGCATATAAGCAGCTGATGGATCGTGACTTCTTCGAGCTCAAAGAAAAAAATCTAAATGAGTTCGCCTTGGTCGATCGTCTGAACCTATACATGAAAGTCGGTCCACAGGCACTTATTCAGTTCTCTGATATTGAGAAACCCTTTGTGTCTCGCGCCGAGACCTTACAGACCTTTGCTGATTCTGAATCTCTTGCAATTGATCTTTGGAACTATGCCAAAGAATTAAAGAAGAAAGAAGAAACTCAGAAGAAACAGCAGGAACAGAAGAAAGACGGCAAGCCTTCTGATGAGACTGAAGAAAATGGAAACTCTCCCTCTGATTCGAACCAAGAAGAAGAATCTGAAGAAAATTCCAAGCCAAAGCCCACTAACGAAGAATCAAATGAAGAATCAAAAGAAGAATCGAAAGATGAAGGAGCAAGTCCTTCTGAACCTGATTCTTCTTTGACAGACAATGCCCTCCAGAAGAACCTTAGTTCTCTGTCCAAGAATGAGAATACACGCTCATGGAATAAAGGCACTCTGAATCTTACGATTCCCACCTCTAAGGATTTTGATGTCGAAAAGGTTATCGTGGGATACAATGAAATCTATGATCTAATATCCTCTGCTGTGTCTGCGGTGGACGGTGTCCCACTCAGTAAAGATTATGAGAAGTTCAATAATAAACAAAAACAGTACAAGAATGTCATTTCGAATTATGTAAATCAGTTTAATGCCAAGAAACAGGCACGTGCCTATCAGCGCACGAGCCAAGCCAAGTCTGGTAGGATCGATAATCTGAAGCTTGTAAATTATAAGCTGATCGAAGATATCTTTCTGATGAATGACGTGGTACATAATGATAAGAGCCATGGTTTTGTAGTCTATGTAGACTGGTCTAATTCTATGTCAAGTATTCATTCCAAGGTATTCAACCAGCTCTTCGTGATCACGTCTTTCTTTAGACAGATCAATGTCCCCTATCGTGTATTTGCTTTCTCGGACAAATTTGCAGAAGGCAAAAATTATCAACAATATACAGATGGTACTAATAATGTTCGCATTGATCGTCCCTTTGTAGTCCATGAAAATTTTCGCCTCCTCGAACTCTTCTCGAATAAACAAAGCAAAGTCCAGCACAAGGAAGTGTTCAGCTTTCTCTTCAACAAAAGACATCAATATGCTTGTGGTGGCAAATTTTCTCTTGGGTATACTCCTCTGATCGAAGCCATGGCTTCAGCCTTCCAGACTGTTCCTAAGTTCAAAGAACAAACAAAAATTGATATTTGTAATTTAGTATTCATGACTGATGGCGATCATGCTGGATATAATCCCTATGTTGGTTTTTCAAAAGTAATGGCAAGAACTCTGATCCTTAAAGACAAAGAAAGTAAGATTCAGAGAGTTGCCTCGATTGATCCAAAAAATCAATATGAAGCTCTATATAATTCTTTGGCTGGCAGCTTCATTAGTTTGCTTCCTCAGATGATGATCTCGATACTTCAGGAAAAATATAATATTAGAGCAGTCAACTTCTTCATGCTTGAAAGATCTACATCAGCATCTTCTATTTCTTATCGTTCTGGTTTCAATGATCAACAGAAGATCACTAAAGATCTGAAAGAAAACTTTGCTTTTACTCATAATAATGGAGAGTGGGCTGCACAATACTTTATTAAAAGCATTCAGGTCAAAGCTAAAATCTTGAAAGAAACCACTTCCTTGGGAAACATATCAAAGGGAAATTTGATCAAGAATTTCGTTGGCAATGGTCGCATAAACAAGATTTCTAAGTATATCGCAAATGAATTTATCTCTATCGTCGCCTAACCCATTGAAATCATTGAAAAAGATAATTTCCTTCTAGATCAATGACTTAGCATAACCCATTGATTTATAACAAAAGAATTCGCTTTACTCTATTCGGTTTCTATGCTAGAATGATAAGTAAGCTGAAAACAAAGGAATTAAAATGACTCGCGCCTCTAAGATTGATATCCAAAATTCTATTACTAAGCTGATCTCAGAGTTCGGTTCTGAGAAAGTGTCTGGCACCAACCTTGTTAAGTATTGTCGGAAACATGGCATGCCAGTTCCCTCAAAATACCTGGCCGATCGCAAGATTGGTCCTGGACTCTATAACGTCTCTCTGAATCTGAATTCTAAGACTGCTCCCAAGGCTCCTTCTCCGACGAAACTCACGCCCGAGATCACTGCTCCCATGCAGGTCATCTCTATGGTCGAACGCAAGAAGTCAGTCATAAACACTGGACCAACCTACATTCCCCAGCCTCATGATGGCTTCGTGAAGTTCGGTAATTATGATCAGGTCGATGCCGTCATTGCCTCGAAGAAGTTCTATCCTATTTACATCTCTGGTATGTCTGGAAATGGCAAGACACTAATGATTCAACAGATCTGTGCCAAGCAGAAGCGCGAATTAATTCAGATCAATATCAATCCGCAAACTGATGAGGACGATCTGATCGGTGGGCTTCGTCTCGTGAACGGTGATACTCTCTTTGATGATGGTCCAGTCCTGACTGCCATGCGTCGTGGTGCAATCCTTCTCCTCGACGAGACTGATCGCGGTTCGAACAAATTGATGTGCATTCAGAGCATTCTCGAGGGTCGTCCCTTCTTTGTAAAAAAGACTGGCGAAACAATTCATCCTGTCTCGGGATTTAACATTGTGGCCACGGCCAATACCAAGGGTCGTGGTTCTAATGATGGCCGATATTCTGCTGCTACAATTATCGACGATGCTTGGCTCGAACGATTTCCTGTAACATTCATGCAGGAATATCCCGAAGAAAAGATTGAACGCAAGATTCTCGAGAATTGTTTCTCTAATCTTACAGGCAATAAGAATACTGAATTCGTCGATAATCTTATTCTTTGGTCGACGGCCATCCGCACTTCCTTCACTGAAGGTGCAATCAATGATCTGATTACAACTCGCCGATTGGTCCACATTGCCAATGCATACTCGATCTTCAAAGATCGGATGGTTGCTATCAATATGTGCGTCAATCGCTTCGATGATGAGACTCGATCTGCCATGGTCGATCTCTATTCCAAAGTCGATGCTGCTGTAATTACTGCTTCTGTAATCACTGCTACTCAGGCCGACCTGACAGCAAACATCGCCAACGCCGATGCATTCGCGAGTACTGCAAACACAACTGTTAATTTTTAAAATAAAGATAAAAACCGCTTGTGTTCTTTCTAGAAATGGTATATACTTATTCTAATGATACAGTGATGTGTTATTAAATGGCTATCGGTGAGTGCCTTAATCTCACCTTTATAATGGAGATTACTAATGTCGAATACTACACAGACTAAGCGTGTTATTGATTATCTGACCAGCGGAAAAGACCTCACAGAAGGTCAGGCTCGTTCTCGCTTTGGAGTTAAGAATATGTCGGCCATGGCCAGCAATCTGCGCACGCAGCATGGCATTGCCGTCTATCGTAACACCAAGATTTCCTCGAAGGGTGGGAAGATGACACTCTTCAGCGCTGGCAAACCGACTCGTGCAGTCGTTGCTGCTGGATATGCAGCTCTTGCCGACCTTCCTGGCTTTGATGCAGGAATCGGTCGATTCACCGAATAGTATAAATTAGGATTCAGAAGTTTAGTCATCTTCTGAATTTTAAATCGGGCAGAGTGTTGGTGGTTTTTAGTTTTCCTTCCAGCCCTCTGCCCGAATTCTATTTGCGTATAAATAGATTTGATATTCAAATTATAATGACATTGATGAAGGATCTATATTATGAAGTTAGAAGTTACAATCGAAGAACTTAGAAAAAAGAAAATATTCGTTGCGACCCCAATGTATGGTGGTCAATGTTCTGGACTTTATTGTAAGTCAATCGCAGATCTCGCGGCCATGGCTGCAAATTATGGAATGGATGTCAAATTCTTTTATCTCTTTAATGAGAGTCTAATCACCAGAGCAAGAAACTATCTCGTCGATGAGTTTCTTCGCTCTGATTACACACATCTTATGTTTATCGATTCGGACATTGGCTTTGATCCAAATGACGTTATTGGACTTGCTGCTATCTCTGATGATAAACATGAAGTGGTGTGTGGTCCATATCCCAAAAAGACCATTGCCTGGGAAAAGATCAAGGCAGCAGTAGACAAGGGATATGCCGATAAGAATCCTAGTGTTCTTGATAGATTTGTCGGAGACTTTGTATTCAATCCTGCCGAGGACACAACAGAGATTCATCTCGATAAACCAGCAAAGGTTCTCGAGTCTGGAACTGGATTCATGTTGATCGCTCGTTCGGCATTTGAAAAATATAAGGCAGCATATCCACAGTTTATGTATAGACCAGATCACGTTCGAACTGCGGCATTTGATGGTTCTCGAGAGATCATGGCTTTCTTTGATTGCGTTATTGATCCTGAATCAAAGAGATACCTCTCAGAAGATTACATGTTCTGTCAGTGGGCAAGAAAGGCAGGTATTGATATTTGGCTCTGCCCTTGGATGCAGCTTAATCACGTTGGCAGTTATGTCTTTGGTGGAAGCCTTGTTGACTTAGCTCAGATCGGTGCTTCGGCCACTGCCGATAATTCTAAACTTGGAAAGAAGGTTTAGCTATACTCTTGCCGTTGTTAATATCGATATTCGCTATTTTTATTATGAATCTATGGGTGAAATATTATGATTTGGGTCGAAAAGTATAGACCACAGAAGATCGAAGACTGTGTTCTGCCAAGTAAAATTAAAGCCCAGTTTCAGAAGATAGTTGACACGGGCAATTGTCCAAACCTTCTAATGTCAGGCGGACCTGGCGTTGGAAAGACGACAATTGCTCGTGCACTTCTTAATGAGATTGGCTATGACTATATGATCGTAAATGGTTCAATGGATAGAAACATTGATACCCTCCGAAACCAGATTACACAGTATGCTTCGAGCATGTCACTTAATGGCACTCGTAAGTTTGTAATCCTAGACGAAGCTGATTATCTAAATCCAACATCGACTCAACCAGCTCTTAGAAACTTCATCGAGGAGTTCTCTTCGAACTGTGGGTTCATTCTCACATGTAACTATAAGTCAAAGATCATCGAGCCTCTTCATTCTCGTTGTTCTGTAATTGACTTTAAGATCAATAAGAGCGATCTTGCTCCACTTTGTATCTCCTTCCTAAAGAGAGTAGAGTACATTCTTAAGGAAGAAGGCGTCGAGTATGACAAGAAAATTGTTTCGGAAATGATCATCAGTCATGCGCCAGATTGGCGAAGAGTTCTAAATGAACTTCAGAGAAACTCTGTCTCTGGTAAGATCGACGAATCAACATCTTCTGCGACAAAAGATTTTACCATCTCTACCTTGGTCGAGTTTCTCAAGAAGAAGGACTTTGATTCTATTCGAAAGTGGTGTGGAGAGAATAGTGACATTTCTTCGTCGGATATTTTCCGAAAGATTTATAACAATGCCTATGAGTTCCTAGATCCAATGTGCGTCCCTCTGGTCGTGACGACCATCGCCGACTATCAATATAAGTCTGCATTTGTTGCTGATCAGGAGATCAATATGGTTGCCTGTTTGGCCACGATAATGATGGAAGCCAAATTTAAGTAATGAAAAGGTTTTGGAAACTTTGGGCTATGAGTCTTGGGCAAAAAGCAACGGAAGATAAATCCGATGCAGATACGGTGGCTATGATTCGTTCTGTTATTGTAGGCATAAACATACTCTCTGCTATCCTCTTAATCATTAATATAATACATAAGTGGTAAAAATGAGCCCATTTGACTTCGTGACTTCTATCAATTCTAAAGAACAGATCAATTTAATCGACCAGAATCCTGATTGCGAGAGGGAATATACTCCATTTCTAACCAATAGGTCGCTATCTTATTTTAGAGACACCATACTATTCTCCAATGAAATGAATCTTAGACATGGCTTTGATAAGAAGCCTCAGTATGATTATTATATAAATACTATTAGACCGCAGAAGAGATACAACAAGAAGTGGGCTAAAAGAGATATTCTTGATATTGATAAGCTAGAGCTGATCTCTGAATACTATGAGTGTAACATTACTAGATCTATGGAATATTCAGTTCTATTAACCGACACCGATATTGAAGAAATAAGAAAAAGAATGTATAAAGGTGGTATTACTCATGACAAGAGGAATGGTACAAGATCTAATTGAGATAAAACTCAAACAAGAGGATGATTTTTTAAAGGTAAAAGAAACCCTTACAAGGATTGGGGTTGCCTCTCGAAAAGAAAAAACTCTATTTCAGTCTTGTCACATTCTTCATAAGAAGGGTAAGTATTACCTAGTACATTTTAAAGAATTATTTGCTCTAGACGGGAAACCATCTAACTTTTCTTCTGATGACATTGCTCGAAGAAATACTATATGTAATCTTTTAGGGGAATGGGGATTGATCGATCTTTGTGATAAGTCTAGAACTGCATCACCGACTGTCGCTATTCAACAGCTTAAGATTCTACCATATTCGGAGAAGAGTCAATGGAAGTTAGAACAGAAATATAATATTGGTAAGAGGAAGTCAGATGTTAACGACAAAGCAACAGGACGAGAAAATCAAAATCATCAAACGGAAGATTTATGACATCATTGGTGATGAGATTCTCGAAGAACAGAATAAGAAGGGAGACCTCCTTCTAGTGGCTGGCGCAATGCAAGCTGTCGTTGTGGAATTATATAAGAGTAAAATCGGTAATGAGTCTGCGGCAATGTTATATTATACTATTGCAGATAGGTTAGTAGATCCAAGAACTGACTAATGTTTATTTCGTAATGGGAATTTTGAATGAAGAAAATATACTCCAAAGTAGAGCCAGATAAGCTCCTTCACATCGTCTATCGACTCGACGAAATGAAGTCTGGTAGAGAAGATCTGATCTCTCCCAACAATTTCCTTCAGCTATCTGCTCTGAAGATGCCCGAGGGAAAGACATTCAAACCTCATCATCACATCTGGAAAGCTTCTCCAATTTCTTGCATTGCTCAAGAGTCTTGGGTAGTTATTTCAGGAAAGGTCAAGGTCACATATTATGATCTTGATTTATCGATTGTCGACGAAGACATCTTATTGCCTGGCGATGTATCGATAACTCTTGAGGGAGGACACAATTACCTCTTCCTCGAAGATTCAGTTGTATACGAATATAAAACTGGTCCATATACTGGAATTGAAAACGATAAGGTGCAATTTGGCTGATTATAATATTCGGGGTGGCCTCGGAACTCAAATTTTTTCCTTTCTTACCTGCTATGCAATTGCAATTGAGAATAAGGAAACAGTAGATACTGTGTTTTTCAATGGCGGTAATTATATCCAAGACAAAAGTATCATTAAGGATATGGATAGAATTTTTATCTATGACATTCTGGAATTTTGCAATTCGGTCAATATACCTAAGATTATTCTTGTGAGTGGGAATAACAAAACACTGCCTTTCAAGAATCCCAATGCAGCACTTCTCAGAAAACATTGGTTTGAAATAATGAAAAATATTAAACTTAAACGTCTCACAGAACAAACAGAAGAAGTTATTGCTCATATTCGCGGAACAGATCGCGCCCTTGTTAATCCAGAAAGATTTCTTAATCCATCAAGATTTGATTTTATTGGAATGTGTCAAAGCGCCATATCAGAAGATATTGATATCTGTAAAAGATTAATGATCGATCCCAATACAGACACATTAGAGGATTGGTATAGAGTTCTAAATGCCAAGGCTGTACTCGGAGGATATTCGACATTTACACTACTTGCAGGTGCACTCAATCCTAATTTAAAATTGACTATTATTTCTAAAGAAAAATCTGATAATTCTAAATTGATTCCCGATGAAGAGTGGAAAAATTTAGAACTATTTGTCGAGATGTTTCCTAATATTAGTTTCTATAGATAGTGAGATCTGTTATGGGGATTAGATTCTTAGGCGTTGGTAAGTACCTTCCGCCAACAATTGTAAGAAATGAAGACATATCATCAAGCCCTGACTGGGTTCGAAAGAATCTTGGTATGAATGAACGTCATATCGAGTATGTCTTAGAAACAAGCGATATGGCTGTTTGTGCAGCACAAAATGCCTTGGCTTCTGCCAAACTAGAAGCAAAGGATATCGATGTTATTATCCTCGCTACATCAACTCCAGATATGATGATTCCCTCAACTGCATCTATTGTTCAAGGAAAGTTAGGAGCCAAGAATGCTTTTGCCTTCGATGTTTCTGCCGTTTGCTCTGGGTTTGTATATGCTCTCTACTTGGCCAAGAATATTCTCGAGAATGATTCTTGTAAGAAAATACTAGTTATTGCATCAGAGAAATATTCTATGATAACAGATTGGAATGATAGAAATTGTGTTTATTTTGCCGATGGAGCTGGAGCAGTAATTGTTGAAAATAATTCAGCAAGATTTGTAAGCCACCTCTATACAAATGGTGAATTTTCCAATTACTTTACTACTAAGAGTGCAAATGATAAGTTCAAAATGCAGGGGAGAAAGATCCATGAGTATGCAGTTGATGCAGTATCAAGATCTATAGAATCATATTTTAGAGAAGATATCGATAACATCAAGTGGGTAATTCCCCATCAACCAAATATTCATATTCTAAGAGAGATATCTAAAAAGACAAATATCCCATTCACAAAGTTTGTTGTTACTCTTGATAAATTCGGAAACACTGCTGGTGCTACGATCCCCATGGCCCTTGATGTGATCAAGGATCAAATTAATGATGGTGATTTGATTTTGATGGCAGCAGTTGGTGCAGGAATGACTGGCGGAACTATTTTAATAGAATGGAAGTCATGAAATATTTAATTTTCGGTCCTCGGTCTGGGTTGGCCAAGGAAGTGATAATTCATATGACAACGAATCATTGTTCAGTCAATACTTCTGATATTGATATTACCAATTCCTGTGAAGTTGATGAGGCAGTTTATCGAATTGAACCAGATGTTGTTATAAATTTTGCAGCTAGAAATATAGATAGTGCTGCCCACAAGGTCAGTGATGATAATGTAAAGAGACAAATAGACACCAATATTATTGGAAATATTAATGTCACATCTTCAGCTCTGAGGCATATGCGTTCTGGGGGAGGAACTATCATTCTTCTTTCTTCTGTATTGGCAATGAAGCCAGAATTCGGAACGAGCATTTATGCTGGATGTAAGGGATTTATTGAATCTTATATTAAGACAGTTGCCCATGAAAATATGGGAAAGGTGAATGTCGTAGGAATAGAGCTTGGATATTTTGATGGTGGGTTGACTCATAGAATTTCATCAGATATAAAAGAAAGAATAATTTCTTCTATTCCAGCCAAAAGACTCGGGACTATTTCCGAACTTTATAACACGATTGAATATATTATCAGGACACCGTATATTTCTGGTACGACTATAAAGATCAATGGGGGATTATATGCCTAATCCAGAATTGTTTATGGATAAAGATGTATCGATAAAACATTTCACTGATTGTGTGTTTGGTAAATATGTTGCTATTGATAAGGGGTTTTATTCAACAGTCATTATGGATATTGGGGATTGGGTTCACCTGGCTCCATATACATCTGTTATAGGAGGAAGGGAAGGGATCTTTAAGATGGGTCACTTTTCAGGTCTTTCGGCTGGAGCAAGAGTGATTTGTTCTGGGGATGATTTTACTTCTGGGGCACTCATGAATCCTCAGGTTCCTATTAAATATAGAGAGCCCATTGATGCTCCTGTTATATTTGAAATGTTCACATGCCTTGGAACAAATTCTGTAGTGATGCCGGGAGTTACATTGGCTGTTGGTTCTGTTGTTGGTGCATCTTCTGTTCTAACCAAAAATACAGAACCATGGACCATATATGTGGGATGCCCAGCCAAGCCAGTTAAAGTTCGCCCTAAATATAAAGCGATTGAGTATGCGAGGGAATTGGGATATGAATGTTGAAAAGTATATAGAAGATGGTTATATTATAGTTGAAACTGATTTGATTGATAGCGATATTGATCTTATCAATTCTGAGGTTGATCGGTGTCTTACTATAGAGGACAAAAAGACTCAAAGTAATTATCAATATACAGAATTTCCTCGTTTGTTCGAGGCATGGAAACAAAGTAAACCAATCTATAATCTTTGTAAGAATAAGAATATTATCGATGCCATCGAACTTCTTTATGGAGAAAAGTGCTTTCCATTCTCGACAATAAATTTCACAGGACCATCTAATCAGCCTCTCCATTCTGATACCATTCACTTTAATACAATTCCTCAAAATCGTATGTGTGGTGTTTGGGTTGCTCTCGAAGATACAAACGCAGACAATGGTACTCTTTCAATTGTTCCAGGAAGTCATCTTTGGAGTACACATGACTATCAGAGTATTGGGCTTCCCCATCCAGATACAATTGTAGATGGAGAGAAAGAAAATTATAGAAAATATGAAGAGTTCATCATTAGTCTTGTCAAAGAGAATAATGCTCAGGCTGTTCCTATTTGTTTAAAAAAAGGCCAGGCATTAATTTGGGAAGCTAACTTGCTTCATGGTGGAACTTTTACTGAATTCAAGAAGTCAAGAAAAGTACAAGCAATTCATTACTTTCTCGAGAATTCCGAAACATACTATCATCCGATGTTTTCGAATCTTGAAAAAGAGGATTATGCCTACAAGTGGTGTAATGATGGAAAAAGAATGGAGGACTATATATGAACATCATATTTAAACCTTCAGTTGCGATAAACCACAAATGGTATATGGAGTTAGATAATGAATCCTGAAAATAAAATTGTATATAATTCTTGGCCAGTTGGGAAATTGCCCAAGGAGTTTCAACGTCCAGAACTAGATCAGATTAAAGCACTTGGATATGACTGGAAAGATCCGCGTGACGTCGTGAAGATGTTCGAGGAAAAGGTCGCCAAGTTCTCTGGATCAAAATATGCAGTTGCCATAGATTGCTGTTCTCATGGATTGTTTCTGGCAATAAAGGCATTGGAAAGAAAAATAAAACCAATCCATAAAGAAAAGATCATCATTCCAAGTAGAACCTATGTCTCTGTTCCCATGCAGATTGTCCATGCTGGATTTGAAGTTGGATTTGAAGATAGAAAATGGTCTGGTATATATCAACTATATCCCTATGACATCTGGGACGGTGCTGTTCGATGGACCAAAGGTATGTACATCGGAGGGCTTCATGTGGTTTCTTTTCAAATTAAGAAAAGAGTTCCAATTGGTAGGGGTGGAATGATTCTGACTGATTCAAAAGAAGATTATGATTATCTATGCCGTGCACGTTATGATGGAAGAAATCTCGATGTAGAATACATGACAGATAACTATGAATATGGAATGGGTTGGCACTATTACATGACACCTGAGGATGCTGCTCGTGGTATTATTCTGATGGATCAAATTCCCGAAGAAAATGAGGATACGGGAGGAAGTAATAATTATTCTGATATATCTCAAGTGAGGAGTTTCTTACATGGCTAAAAAAGCACTAATCTCTGGAGTCTCTGGACAAGATGGCTCATACCTAACAGAGCTCCTGCTCGAGAAGGGATATGATGTTCATGGTATCGTTCGAAGGCATTCTGTAGCTGAGGATCAGTCTACTCGACTGTTGCACACTAATAGTTCGATCTCGACATATTATGGTGACATGCTCGACGAACATTCGATATATAGAATTGTTCAAGAAGTCAAACCCGATGTAGTCTATAACCTCGCAGCTATGTCGCATGTTCGAATTTCATTCGACATTCCTGCATTTACAATCAAGACTAACTCTCTTGGTGTTCTGAATATTCTCGAAGCTGTTCGAACTATTGTTCCCGAAGCTAAATTCTACCAGGCATCTTCCTCTGAAATGTTTGGGAACTCTGTTGATTCTGATGGGTTTCAGAGATTGACAACTCCAATGAACCCAGTTTCGCCCTATGGTTGTTCTAAGGTTATGGGGTATAATCTAGTAAGGCACTATCGAAATGCTGCATATAAGATGCATGCATGTAACGGAATTCTATTCAATCATGAGTCGCCTCGACGTGGTACAAACTTCGTCACTAATAAGGTTGTCAAAACTGCCGTTCAGATCAAGAAGGGTCTGAAGAAAAATCTCGAACTCGGTAACATGGACTCTTCTCGTGATTGGGGTCATGCATATGACTATGTCCGCGCAATGTACAAGATCGTAAATCATGACACTCCTTCTGATTGGATTGTATCGATGGGAGAAAGTCATACTGTTCGTGAAATGTGTGAGTTCGTATTCTCTGAACTCGGTATGAACTATCAAGATTATGTCATTCAAAATCCAAAGTACATGAGAGCAGAAGAACTGAAGTATCTCTGTGGGGATTCTCTTCGCACTCGGAAAGAACTTTCTTGGACACCGACATATACATTCAAGAGCATGCTACAGCAAATGATAGAACACTGGGATCGGAATCTAAACTAAATAGCTTGGGTTATAACTAATGGAGAAGTAAATGCTCACTTCAGAACAATTAAAAAAATGTCTCCCCAAAGCAGCGCAGAAGAATATCGAGCTATATCTCGACCCAATTAACAAAGCATTCGAGGAGTTCGAAATCAATACTCCCAAGAGAATGGCTGCGTTCATTGCTCAGGTCGGACATGAGAGTGGTCAGCTCAACTTCGTTCGTGAGAATCTAAACTACAAGGCAGAAAGTCTTACAAAGGTATTTCGCAAATATTTCCCAACTCTCGAGGAAGCCCAGAAGTATGACAGAAACCCAGAAAAGATTGCCAATAAAGTCTATGCCTCGCGCATGGGCAACGGTGATGAATCTTCTGGTGATGGATTTAAGTATCGTGGTAGAGGCCTGATCCAGGTTACTGGAAAAAGTAATTACGAATCTTGCGGAAAGTCGCTTGGAGAAGATTTAAATAAAACGCCAGAATATCTAGAAACTCCTGATGGCGCAGTTCGTTCTGCAGCATGGTTCTGGAATAGAAATAAACTAAATGTCAAGGCAGATGCCAGCGATACTAAGGGCATCACTAAGACGATCAATGGTGGGTTTAATGGCCTCGAGGAAAGAGAGCATCTATATGATCTAGCCATTGAGACATTAAGCTAATGATTCAAATTATAAAATTGATAACTGGCGAGAAAGTAATTTGTTTTTGTCGAATCAACTATATCGAGGAATTGAATGAGCATTCAGTGACTTTACATAAACCATTTACAATAAAAAAAATCTCAGACAATAAGTATGTTCTGAATCAGTTTATTGCAGAGTCGGACGCTGACGACATTATCATCTCTCCAGATCATGTACTATACTCAGTAGAACCCTCTGAGAAGTTCTTAACGATGTACAACGAAATTACTGGAATGAAGAACGTCGTAGATTTCAATTTAACAATTGCCAAATCCCAGGAATGATGATTTCTATTGTAGCTCTATCGCTAGAGCCAAAGATCTCGGAAAGTTAAGATCGAGCTGACGAGAAGTATCGTGTTCTGGAACCATTCTGATGATGTTTTGATCCAGAGTTGTTAGATTATTTTCACGATCAATAAACTTATACTCTACCTTGACTGGACCGAATGGCGAGATGTGATCGACAATGTCAGAAACATTAAACTCTCCACAACTATAGACATCGAGTTGTAGTAGATTGGGATCGACCTCGTCCCATGTATGCAATGCAATGTGCGAAGTCTCGATAATTCCCACACAAGTCAATCCACGATTTCCCTTTACATTACAATACTGAGCAAATGGCCCCATCATAATCTTCATTCCAACCTTGTCAACCAATTCAGAAAACCAAGTTTTTATAAGATGTTCATTCTTTGGTGCATTTAGGACTTCGGCTCTTACAATTAAATGCTTATGGACAAGTAACATTTCCTTTAGTTCTCCTGAAATAATAATGTTTGGGGATTTAGCTT
>Ga0208960_1000578_pt1 | contig 20458 bp, 17 predicted proteins | sample GreLakmeON33MSRF_FD_187703 | JGI IMG/M metagenome (GOLD analysis project Ga0208960, IMG submission 187703) | Freshwater lentic microbial communities from great Laurentian Lakes, MI, USA - Great Lakes metaG ON33MSRF (SPAdes) | ecosystem: Environmental > Aquatic > Freshwater > Lake | place: Great...
GACGGAAAAATGGTCAACACTGCTGATTTCAAGAATGACGGAAAACCAATTATTCTCGATTTCTGGGCAACATGGTGTGCTCCTTGTAAAAAAGAATTAAATGAGATTACTGAAGTGTATGAAGAGTGGCAAAAAGAAACTGGCGTAAAATTAATTGCTATTTCAATTGACGACCAACGAAATTCGCCAAAAGTAAAACCATACTTAGAAAGTAAAGAGTGGAATTACGAAGTTTATTTGGACGAGAATCAAGATTTCAAACGTGCTATGAATGTGAATAATGTACCACATATTTTTGTTTTAAATGGGAGTGGTGAAATTGTTTGGCAAACTAATGTTTACAATCAAAATGGAGGTGTAGAAAAATTGCACGATGTAATATCAAAAGTTGCTAAAGGCGAGAAGCCCGAATAATTAAAGTTTATTTAAAAATATTTCTTCTGTGAAAAATGTTTTGAAACTCATTATATGCTTGCTTGTTGGATCGATAACAATTACGACTGCACAAACAAATCTTAACAATATTGGTGGTGGTCAAATTCACGGAAACTTTGATATCTCAGCGCAATATTATATTCCTGACTCTATCATTGGTGCAGATACAATTCCTGAAAAAGCATTGTTTAATGGATGGAGTGCTGTTACCTATGTGAATGGGAAATTCTCTGCTGGAATTCGTTACGAAAGTTATTTAAACCACTTAAATGGCTTTCCTAGTGGATACCAAGGAACAGGAATTCCCTACAGGTATGCTTCGTATAATAACGATGGCTTAGAGATTACAGTAGGTAATAGCTACGAGCAATTTGGAAGCGGTTTGATTTTACGTTCATTCGAAGAGCGAGCGCTTGGAATAGATAATGCTATAGAAGGAATACGCATTCGCTACACGCCTTGCAAAGGAGTTTACCTCAAAGGCCTTTGGGGAAAACAACGGAACTTTATGTCCACAGGACCTGGTATTGTCAGGGCTGCTGATGGCGAGTTCAATGTTAATGAGTTGTTTGGTTCGCGAATGGAAAATATTAAAACACAACTTATTTTCGGGGGGAGTTTTGTAAGTAAATTTCAAGTTGACCAAGACCCATTTTTAGTATTGCCACAAAATGTTGGAGCTTGGTCGGCGCGCACTAATGTGATTCGAAATAGAATTAACTTTTCTACTGAATATGCCTATAAAATAAATGACCCATCTGCTGCTAATGGATTTATTTACAAGCCAGGGGAAGCGTTGTTCTCCTCTTTATCCTATAGCCAAAAGGGACTCGGAATTTATTTAGGGTTTTTACGAGTTGATAATTTTTCCTTTCGTTCAGATCGCACAGCCGCATTAACACAGCTCAACATTAATTTAATTCCAACACTTACTAAACAACACACCTATGCCCTCGCTTCTTACTATCCATTCGCGTCGCAACCTAACGGACAAACTTGCTGGCAGGCACAAATGGATTATAAGCTTAAAAAAGGTTCGAAGTTGGGCGGAAAATATGGAACAGATATTTCTTTAAATTATTCTGCTGCTTATGGATTGGATACAACTAAACTAAATGATGGCACGGGAAAAAGATTCGGCTATTCTTCTAATTGGCTTCCTATAGGCGACACCATGTATTTCAATGATCTGAATGTTGAAATATTCCGAAAATTCAACCAACGTTTGAAAGCAACAATTCTTTTTGCACATTTTATTTATAACAAAAATGCACTAGAAGGAAAATCAAATTATCCTTACATCAATGCAGATGTTGTTGTGGTTGACGTGACATGGAAAATAAACAGCAAACTCACCTTACGTTCAGATGCTGAACACATGTTATTAGGTGGAAAAAAAGAAAGCAAAGAAGACTATGGAAATTGGGCCGCTTTATTAGAAGAGCTGTCCATTGGTGATCATTACTTTATTGCTTTAATGGATCAATATAATTATGGGAATAAAGAACCAAGTCGTCGTGTTCATTATTTCTCAGGTCAAGCTGGTTTTTTTAAGGGGACAAACAGAATTGTTTTGGGTTATGGGAAACAACGACAGGGAATTTTTTGTGTAGGAGGAGTTTGCCGACAAATTCCTGCATCAAATGGTTTTACAATTACAATAACAAGCTCATTCTAAAATCATAATTTAGAAAAGATGAAAAAAATACTTTTATTATTTACAATTGCTGTGCTAAGTTTTATGTCATGTGACTATGTAGTAGCGCCGAATCAAGTAGGAACTGTAACTGTTCCTTTGTCCGATACCGTGCGAAAAATTTTCATAGAAGATTTCACTGGTCACACTTGCCCTAACTGTCCTACAGCATCAAGAATGTTGGATAGCTTGGGGGCTGCTTATCCTACACAAATAATTGGAATGGGTGTACACATCGACTATTATGCAGAACCTTGCCCCCCACACCAACTGCCATCAGGCGCAACACCCGGAACATTTTCAGAAGACTTTAGAGTTGCTGCCGAAGATGCCGATTATGATTTAGTGTTTGGATCTAATTCATTCGGACTCCCAACTGGTCTTGTCAATCGTTATGGGTTTCCAACATCCTTTCCTACCGCCGTTACTGCATGGCCCTCAACGGTGGCTACTATTCTCGCACAACCAATGACTGCATACATTAAAATAATTCCATCCTACAACACCTCTTCACGAAACTTGAGTGTAAATGTTACTGGAAATTTTATGGTGGACACTACAGGCACATACAACATCGCATTGTATTTGGTTGAAAGTGAAATAATAGGTTCGCAAACTGACATTACATTTCCAGCTCCAGGAATCGACAATAACTTTGAGTTTAACCATGTATTTCGTGGCTGTATAAACACACCCGGAATTGTTACTGGTGAAACAATTAATTCAGGAAGTATTCTGAACAACACACCAATTAACTATTCTACCACAAACACTTACACAGTCAACCCATTATTTGTGGATACCCACTGCAAAATTATCGCCATCCTTTATAAAACATCTGATTACGGTGTTTTGCAAGCTGCGGAAGTGGATTTACGCTAGCAATTTACAAATTAAGTTTAAGGGTTTTAGAGTAATCTATCGTTAACTTTGTAGTATGCGTTATAAATTATTATTTCTAATACTATTTGCGCTATCTAATTTACAAGCACAAAAAACTTTTCACGCTGGTATGATTGCTGGAATTAATGGCTGTCAAATTCATGGAGATAGTTATGCTGGTTTTAATCAAATTGGATTTGTTGCTGGCTTTTTTGTATGCACAGATCCTTCAAAGCCATTTTATTTTCAAATGGAGTTACAATATTCAGGAAAGGGCAGTAAAAAAATTCCTTATCCGGAAAAAGGCGACTTCGATGCATTCGAAATTCGTATGCAATATGCAGAAGCTCCGTTTTTAATTCGAAAAAATTATAAGAAATTTTATTTTGAAATTGGGGAGACAATAGGAATGCTTATGAAAGTGCGGGAATGGGATGACTTCGGCGAAGTCAATCCACGTGACTTTAGAAGGTTGGAAAGCGCACTCGTAATTGGGATGGGAATTCAAATCACCGAAAATTTAATTATTGATTTACGTTACACTAACTCACTTTTCCCAGTTAAAAAATTTAATGTTCCCCTTTACTATCCAAATTTTCTTTCAGACCTTTTCAATAAAGGAATGTATAATAATGTGCTTGGTTTAACCGCTTGCTATCGAATTAAAAATAAAAAAGAATGAAAAGTCAAATTGTTGTTGCCATAACAGGTTCGAGTGGTTCTATTTATGCTAAGATATTGTTGGAAAAATTAGCCACAATGAACGAACAGTTAGAAAATGTAGCCGTTGTAATGAGCGATAATGCGAAATATATTTGGGAAACTGAAATTGGCAATAAAAGTTTTGAAAATTTTCCATTTAAGTTTTACGGTAAAATGGACTTTAACGCACCTTTCGCTTCTGGATCATCCAGTTTCAAAACAATGATTGTTTGTCCATGTTCAATGGGAACTTTGGCGAGAATTGCAACCGGCGTTTCGAATGATTTAGTTACCCGTGCGGCCGATGTGATGTTGAAAGAACGAAGAAAATTAATTCTTATTCCGCGAGATACTCCGCTGAGTTTAATTCACATCAACAACATGAAAACCATTACTGAAGCAGGTGGAATTATTTGTCCAGCTATCCCATCCTTCTACAGCTTACCGAAAACTTTCGAAGAGCTTGCCGCAACAGTTGTAGACCGCGTAATTGACCTTTGCGGACTGCAACAGCAAACTTTTAGGTGGAAGGAATAATCCATTAAACTACATTTGAAATTCAATGTTACATTGGGAATAAGAAAAATATTGAGATCTATAATTTAAAATTATCAAGATGAATATTTTAAAAAAAATAAAATTCTTCCAACTAATTTTATTCTCTTGTTTTAGCTATTCAGCTTTTGGACAATGGCAACAATCTGTAGGCACTGCAGGATTAAATATGCAGTCATTGTTAACTAACGGTGTTTATAATTTTGCAGGAGGTGCAACGGGCGCATACCTTTCAACAGATAGCTCGGCAAATTATATATATTCAAATAGCGGAAACGATGCTGTTGGTCCAACGCGAGGATTCACAAAAGACAACAACTATGTTTATACCTGCACAAGTCAAGGTGTTTTTAGGAGTTCAGATAATGGAGCTACTTGGATTTCTAGAAGTATTGGATTAACAAATTTATTAACCCATGGAATTATAAAAGCTAGTTCCTATTTATTTGTTGTTGGACCAGCCGGAGTTTTTAAATCAACAGACCAAGGAGACAATTGGAGTTCCACAGGATTATCAACTAATGATGTAAGATGCATTACTGCTATTCAAGACACATTATTTGTTGGAACAAATGGGGCAGGCATTTATAAAAGTATTGACTGGGGAGCCAATTGGACTGCTATTAATAATGGTTTAGGAACAGCAACCATTTTCAGAGCTATTGAAAGTAAAGGAAACACCTTATTTGCAGGAGGGCAAATTGGAACAGGCGTTTTCCGTTCAACAGATTTTGGTGCAAACTGGGCTTTACTTTCTGGTGGCCTGCCTTCTGGATCCTATAGAGGCTTTGCAAGTAACTCACAGCTAATTGTTGCGGGGTCGTTTGGTGCTGGGGTTTTTTATTCCACTGACAATGGAAATAATTGGACCGCCATCAATACGGGTTTAACTGACTTAACAATTTTTGATCTAGAACTAAACGCTGGTTATATAATTGCAGCAACCAACACAGATGGTGTATTTCGTTTTGCGTTTTCAAATTTAAGTCTTGGACTTGATGAACTTTTGACTGACAATGATATTACTGTTTTCCCAAATCCAACAACAAATCAAATAACTATAAAGACAGATGCGAAATTGATTGGTTCTAATTACACTGTTTATGATTACAATGGGAAAGGTGTATTAACAGGAAAAATAAATTCCGAAAACACAAAAATTGAATTGGGTAATTTATCGGGGGGTGTTTATTTATTTTGCGTTGGAGAAAATTTGAAGAAGTCATTTAAAGTGATAAAGGAATAAGGTTCCCCATTCCCTACTTTTTATATCCCCCAAAGCTTCCTTACACAAACTGTTGATAACATCTCTATGCTGAATAACAGCAGATTAGCTATTTTGGCGATAATTCATTAGGAATTTAATATTGGTATCCATATTTTAGACATACAATTATACGTTACTTAATTGTACAAATTTAAACGGTTTTCTTATGTTAGAATTCAGCAAAACAATCCTCAAAAGCGTAAGCTTCGATAAGTTATTATTCAAAAAAGAACTGAAGAAATTGTTGCTATGGGCAAAACCCGATGAGGCACTTTTACTCAAGGCCTGGTGCATTGCCACTTTTGGAAATATATACGGTGATGTAATCCGTGAAGTGTTTCGTAGCGTTACGAAATCGTAATTGAATTTATAATTTTCTATTTAGTATTTATAAACTTCAAATTCCGTTTCAATCCAATATACTTAGTTCTCTTAATTGCCGAATTTTTAAATAGCGTCTGAAAAACTTCTTCCGTTATTTCCTTCCAATCATTTTTACTCATTGAAAGTAATTCTGCCGTAGGATTAAAAGCTATTTCGCTGTGTGGTTTCGAAAATCGATTCCAGGGACAAACCTCTTGACAGATATCGCAACCAAAGGCCCAGTTATCAAATTTACCCTTTTGTGTTTCAGGAATAGCGCCTTTCAATTCAATCGTGAAATATGAAATGCATTTGCTCCCATCAACAACATAAGGTGCAACAATTGCGTCGGTTGGGCAGGCGTCGATGCATCGCGTACAGGTTCCGCAATAATCTCCCACTGCTCCGTCTGGAATTAATTCGAGATCCAAAATCAATTCAGCAATAAAAAAAAACGATCCTGATTTTTTATTAATAATGTTTGAGTTTTTTCCAACCCAACCCAAGCCACTTTTTTTTGCCCAGACCTTATCCATCACCGGCGCTGAATCTACAAAAACCCTTCCATTCACACTCTTTCCAATTTTCTGATTTATTTCAAACAATAAATTTTTTAATTTTTGCTTAATCACAGTATGGTAATCTTCACCAAATGCATATTGCGAAATTTTTGGTGCGGAAAGGTCAGCTTGTTTATGATCTGTATAATAATTTAACAAAAGTGAAACAACTGATTTTGCTCCTGGAACTAATTTTGTTGGATCCAATCGCGCATCGAAATGATTTTCCATATACGACATTTCACCCTGCATCTTTTCTTTCAACCAATTTTCCAATCGAGGTGCTTCTTCTTCTAAAAATCCTGCTTTAGAAATTCCACAATAATCAAATCCAAGGCGCTTCGCCTCAGCTTTTACAATGGCGGTAGCTTGAGATGGGTTCATTAAATTTTAACTCGGATAATTTATTCACCAAATAAAGTTCCGGCATTTATTCCCGGCATTCTTCCAAGATGCTTGTATGCTTGTTCGGTTGCTTGTCGTCCACGTGGTGTACGGATGAGATAACCTTCCTGAATTAAAAATGGCTCGTAAACCTCCTCAATAGTCCCCGCCTCTTCACCAACTGCTGTTGAAATGGTGGTAATGCCAACAGGACCTCCTTTAAATTTATCAATGATAGCAGAGAGGATTCGAATGTCCATTTCATCCAATCCGTTTTTGTCAACGTTCAAAGCGAGTAAAGCAAACTGCGCAATTTCCATATCGATGGAGCCGTTTCCTTTTATCTGAGCAAAATCTCTCACACGTCGCAACAGCGCATTTGCAATTCGTGGGGTTCCTCTACTTCTGCGAGCTATTTCCTGTGCCGCCTCCATATTAATAGGAACATTCAAAATACCCGCAGAACGCACAATTATTTTTTGCAATAATTTTGAATCGTAATAACCAAGGCGAGAAGTGATTCCAAATCTAGCCCGCAAAGGAGAAGTTAATAAGCCCGAACGTGTGGTTGCGCCAATGAGTGTAAACGGATTTAATTTAATCTGAACACTTCTTGCATTCGGGCCACTATCGAGCATAATATCAATGCGGTAATCCTCCATTGCAGAATAAAGATATTCTTCCACAATTGGACTCAATCGATGGATTTCATCAATAAATAAAACATCAAACTTTTCTAGATTGGTAAGCAATCCCGCAAGATCTCCAGGCTTATCTAATACAGGGCCAGATGTGATTTTAATATTAACCCCCAATTCCTGCGCAATAATATTCCCTAAAGTAGTTTTGCCTAAACCTGGAGGGCCATGCAACAAAACATGATCAAGGGCGTCGCCTCTTTGCTTGGCGGCTTGAACAAATATTTTTAAATTCTCTACAACAGCTTCCTGCCCCGTAAAGTCAGAAAAGTCCTGCGGACGCAAAATCTTTTCAATTTCCTTTTCGTCGGAACTTAAATTTTCTGATTCTGGGTCAATATTGGGATTGATTGTCAATTTAATTATTTACTAATTTGCACGAATATACGAATTACTAATTTCTCGAATTTAATATAATGGCCACAAATCTTCAACAATTTGATTTAGTTCAAGATATGTAGATCATATGGTGCGACAAAGTAGAGGTTACTTGTGAACTATCTTTTTATACAATTCTCCCCAAAATATTATTCCATAAAAAGAAAAAATTGGAGAGTTGAAATTTTGAGCTATCGCAGAATTATTTTTTAGCATAAACCGATAACCAACATCAGCTCCGATCCCTAAACACGGAATAATTTTATAAGAAACAGAAATGCCCGGTTCATAAATAACAACAAATTGCCGTTCTACAATTATTTTATTCTCATTTTTACTGTACTGAAAATATGAATTGCCACACCCTAGTTGGTACGGCATAATACTAAACCTCCATTTATTGTTAATGTAATAGGCATAACGCAAATAAAAACTAAAATAATTTAAATGTAAAAATGCCTTAGCTGAATTTGGCAAGCCGGCTTGATCAACAAAATAAATTTCTTTACTTAAATTTTTATCGTGGCGATTATATCCAATGCCTCCCTGTAATTTTTCTGAAAACTCTACACCTATTTTTACTCCCCAAATATGCGCTTTGCTTGCATTAATAAAGGAATTCCTAGAGTCAAATGATGCTGTAGGTGATACTTTTCCATGAATAATGGAATTCAAAGTATCCGACCATTGTGCAGGACAATTAGAAGACCATAATACAAAAACAATAAAAAAAAATGTCGTTCGCAAAAAATTTTTTTTAATTCATTGTGCTGACGTTGCAATACAGAGCAAAAAATACAATTAATATTTACTAAAATATATGTTGCCTTGGTAACAAATTTAATTAATAAAAAAGACTCCCAAAAAAGGAGTCTTTAATTTTTATAAATTAGCATTAAGCGTGTTCGCCACCATCGTCTTCGCCAGGACGAAGCGGAACGGTTTGTGGAATAAAATCATCGCCTTCTCCTGGACGGCTATAATCGTAAGGCCAACGATGAACCTCAGGCAAAGCTCCAGGCCAATTTCCATGCGTGTTCGCCATTGGTGTGGTCCACTCGAGTGTATTGGAATTGTACGGGTTTTGTGTCGATTTTGGTCCGCGAAATATGCTGTAGAAAAAATTGAATAAAAAAACGAGTTGCCCCAATGAGCCAATAATTGCAAACCAAGTTATAAGGACATTGACATCTTGTAAATCATCAAACATTGGGAAAGCGGTATTTTGATAATAACGACGGGGAACACCCGCTAAACCCAAGAAGTGCATAGGGAAGAAAACACCGTAGGAACAAATGAACGTAATCCAAAAATGAATATAACCCAGATTTTTATTCATATGACGAAGAAATAATTTTGGGAACCAATGGTAAACACCGGCAAGCATTCCTAAAATAGCAGACACACCCATAACAATATGGAAATGGGCCACCACAAAATAAGTATCATGAATATTAATATCAAGGGCTGAATCGGCTAGAATAATCCCTGTTACACCGCCAGAAATAAAGGTGGAAACCAAAGCGCAAGCAAATAACATTGCAGGGGTGAATTGAATATTACCTTTCCACAAGGTGGTGATGTAGTTAAATGCTTTTACTCCAGAAGGAATGGCAATAAGTAGTGTTGTGAAAACGAAAACAGATCCTAAAAATGGATTCATACCTGTCATAAACATGTGATGTCCCCATACGATGAAGGAAAGAAATCCAATTGCAAGAATAGAGGTAATCATTGCACGGTAACCAAAAATTGGTTTGCGTGAATTAACAGCAATAATTTCAGAAGTTAAGCCAAGCGCAGGAAGAATAATAATATAAACTTCAGGGTGTCCAAGAAACCAAAACAAATGTTCGAAAAGAATTGGGCTTCCACCTGTTTGATCTAAAGCTTGACCACCTATGTAAATATCGGAGAGGTAAAAACTTGTTCCAAAACTACGATCAAAAATTAATAGTAGCACTGCTGAAAAAAGTACGGGAAAAGAAAGCACTCCAAGTACAGCAGTAATAAAAATCGCCCAAATGGTTAGGGGAAGCCGAGTCATTTTCATTCCTTTGGTACGCATGTTAATGATGGTAATAATATAATTTAAACCACCGAGAAGTGAGGAAACAACAAATAAAGACATTGATACCAACCAAAGTGTCATACCTGTGCCAGAACCTGGAATTGCTAGCGGCAATGCAGAAAGAGGAGGATAAATTGTCCATCCAGCAGAAGCTGCACCATCTTGTACGAAAAGAGAAATTAACATTATAAAACTCGAGAGAAAGAAGAACCAATATGAAAGCATATTGAGAAAGCCCGAAGCCATATCACGTGCACCAATTTGATACGGTATTAATAAATTAGCGAAAGTCCCCGAAAGTCCGCCTGTCAAAACCATGAAAACCATTATTGTTCCATGAATTGTAACAAGGGCTAAATATGCATTAGGGTCAAGAATTCCATCTGGCCCCCATTTATCACCCATGATAGCATTGATGAACGCAAATTTTTCTCCTGGCCAAGCCAGTTGCAGACGGAACACAATCGACAAAATCATTGCAATGCAGGCCATGATAATGGCAGTAATGAGAAATTGTCGTGAAATGGTTTTGTGATCCATACTGAATACATACTTCGCGACGAACGATTGGTGGTGATCGTGTTCATCGTGTCCGTGATGTACATGCGCGTCGTTCTCCAGCGTTTGTGCATGAAGGTTACCATGTGCGTGCATATCAGTTGCCATTATTTTAGTTTTTAAAGTTTATTCTAATTACCCATTTCTAATAATCTACTACAGAGAATACTTAATATTATTGATTCGCTGCTAATGCTGGTTTCGTTTTCCCGTCGTAAAATGTTTTATGCCTTTTTGTCCATGCTTCATACTCAGCTTTTGTTCCAACAACAATAGGCATTTGCATGTTAAAATGACTAGCACCGCAAATCTTACTACACAACAATAAATAATCAAATTCAACTTTTTCTTTCCCTTGCTCTGCACGAACTTTATTAATACCACTCATTAATTTAATAACAGTAGGTTGTTTTCTAATTTCGGCAGTAGTAAATACAGGTTTGAAATGAAACCATGTTTGCATACCAGGAACACAATTCATTTGCGCTCGAAAATGGGGAAAGTAGGCACTGTGTAAAACATCACGAGAGCGCATTTCAAAATCTACTTCTTCATTAACAGGAAGAAACAGGGTGTCAGAAACAATGAAATCATCATAACCAAGTGCGTCTGTAGAATCGAGTCCTAATTCATTGGTCTCGTTAATAAGTCTATAATTTGATTTCCCCAATTCATTGTCCTTACCAGCGTAGCGTACTTTCCAATTAAATTGTTGGGCATAAATTTCAATTACACGTGTTCCTTTTGGAGCCAACGTCATGGTTTCATTCCACAAACGCACTCCTAGGAAAATAACTACGGCAAGAATAATCGTCGGAACAACAGTCCACAACATTTCAAGTTTATTATTGTGTGGGAAATACGTTGCGCGGTGACCATCGCGTCCATAATATTTGAATCCCATGTAAAACAACATGAAGTTGGTGATCACAAAAACAGCAGTGCAGATTAAAAAATTAAAGTCAAGCAACCAATCAATTTTTGCGCCATGTTCGGATCCTGAAATCGGCAACATTCGGTCTTTGTATGCTACATATTGCCAAACACAAAAAGCCATTAAAGCAAAAAAGAATGTGAGTTGTATGCGTCCCTGATTACGGTTATCGCGTTCAGTTACTTTGTTTGGGTCGAACCCTTTCAATTTAGTTGAAAGTTCAACAACGCGCACAAGCTGCCAAATTGCGGCAACAGCGAGTATCAATATTATATAAATCAAATAATGCATAGCTTAATACGATTATCCAGTATTTTTTTTCTTTTTAATTATATCTGATGGTGCAAACCCTCTTCTAAAAGTGCGTGATTTTTAGGAAGTATAGGCACCTTTGAAAGTGATCGCAAAATCCAAAATGTAAAAAACGAAATAAATGAAAGCAACATTCCAATCTCAATTGCACCAATGCTCCAGTGCGCGCCAACAGTTCCTGGCATAACCATTAAGAAGGTATCAGTCCAATGAAAAAATACAATTAACAAGGCTACAAATAGTAAAAATGATTTATTGCGTTTTGAATCTCGCGACATTAAAACTAACATTGGGAAACCGAAATTTACAATCATGGTAATCCAAAAAAGACCTCTGAATTGCTCCCAACGTTGTTGGAAATAAACTACCTCTTCAGGAATGTTTGAATACCAAATGAGCATGAATTGAGAGAACCACAAATAAGTCCAAAGAAAAGAAATTGCAAACATCCATTTGCCAAGATCGTGAACGTGAGAGGCATTTACATATTCCATTTGACCACGTGATTTCAAATGCATCACTAACAGATTTGCAACGATGATTGCACCCAACCACCAGCCGGCAAAATTATACCATCCAAAAAGTGTGCTGTACCAATGTGTATCAATAGACATGATTACATCCCAAGAAAAAACAGAAGTTGTAAATCCAAAAAATACAAGAAAAATTGCTCCATTTTTTAAATTAAGATTCCAATTGCGAGCCGTTTCAACATTTGTCTTCATCGAATCTTCGATAAGTGAATTTTTACGGGACCAAATCTGGTACCACCACCAGCAACCCATAAACAAAAGTGTTCTTCCCCAGAAAAACAAATCGTCGAAGTATGGTTTTTTGTGGTTGATGAGCGCATCGAAAGATGGGCTATTGGGATTATAAACATCTTGATTCTGCCAATGGTAAAGATGATGCAAACCCATTCTACCAGCAATAAAAATCACAAGAATGAGACCTAGCGCAATTGGAAGAAAAGTACTGATTGCACTGAATAGACGCATAAAAACTGTGCTCCAAGATGCCTGTGCGGCATACTGCAAAGCATAAAAAAATATTGCACCTAAAGTAATTCCGCCAAAGAAATAACTATTGACCAAAAGATTAGCCCAAATACGCTGGCCAAGTGAGGCAGTATGATCGTGCGATCCGTGGGCACCAACAGATTCCGGAGAATGGTGAAGTACCAAACCAAGAACCAGCAGAAGTAAACCCGCACCAAATAATATCCACAGATTGCGCTGCGCCTTTTGGGTAAAGTTATAAGTGAGGTTATTTAAGTTAACGTTGCTCATATTCTATTGAGTTCTGTCCGTATTATTAATTTAATTAATTTTAATTGCAAGCTTTGCTGATTTATTTTTTTTAACCGAATCTACTGCAGGCGCTTCCAATAATTTCTTTTGATAAACACTCCAAGCGTCACCACCACGACCAAGACGTTGTACATATTGAATTACTTCCCAACGTTCATTTGGAGAAAGTAGTGAAGCATGAGAACCCATATTTCCTTTACCATAAGTCAATACATGATAAACATGGCCAGCTGCTAATGCGCCTTCCTTATATTTAGTGATATAACTTGGTGGAACAGCGGTATATTTTCCACTTTCAACTAACTGACCGTTAGCTTCTCCTTTTGTTCCATGGCAATAAATACAAAATTGCTCATAAAGAACTTGTCCCTTAGTTTCTGTCAGATCAGAATTTTCAAGTGGGCTTTTCCAAAGTAAACTTGCTAGGCTGTCACCAAAAACTGTATTGGGATACGGGAATGGAGTAAATTCACGAGCAACGGTTCCAACAGGAGGTAACATATTTCCAATATGACTACTATCCTTAACCCACAAGTTAGCTCCATTGGATTCTATCGAAGGGCTGCGATACATGTCGGGCATATATTCAAACCCAGGACTATCTGGATTTTCCTTTGTACAAGAACTAAGAGTAACTGAAGCAATAAATGCTAAAGTTCCAAAAGCTAAAAGTGTATATATTGTCTTTTTCATCGGTTTGTACGTGTCGAACTCAAATAACATTTACTTCTGTTGCTCCTGATGCACGAAGCATCGTTACAATTTTCGATTCATCTTCTGGTTTTACTTCAAGCAACATTAAAAATTTATCGTCTGTTGTTCGAGGATCAGGATTTTTAGGATTCACACCTGGTAGCAACCAACTGCGAAGGAGGAATGTTAATGCCATACCATGACCAGCACAGAATACTGTTAATTCAAAAGTAACTGGGATAAAAGCTGGCCAGTTCATATAATACCAAAAACTTGGTTTGCCACCAATATCTGTAGGCCAATCGCTCACCATCATATACCAAGTCATCAGAATTGCAAGTGATGTTCCAGTAATCCCATATATAAAAGCACAAATTGCTATTCGTGTGCGTGGAAGACCAATAACATCATCAATTCCATGTATTGGAAAAGGTGAGAAAACATCTTTGACTTTAATATGTGATGACCGAAGCTTTTTTGCTCCTTCCACCAACAACTCTTCGTCGTCATAGATTCCGTGAATTGTTTTTAAATCTGCCATATTATTTCTTTTCAGCAAAAATTTCTTTTAGTGTTTTGTATTTTCAGCGGCTTCTTTTTCAGCCCGTAATCGTTTAGGTACTTCACCAGATGATTTCAAAATAGTTTTTAATTCGCTCAATGCAATTACTGGAAAAGCACGAGCAAACAAAAGGAAGAATGTAAAAAACATTCCTATTGTGCCAATAAATATTCCAATTTCAACCCAAGTAGGATGATACATTGTCCAAGAAGATGGAAGATAGTCGCGATGTAACGATGTCACAATAATTACAAAACGTTCAAACCACATTCCAATGTTTACTACAATTGAAAGTACAAACATTGCCAACAAACTCGTTCTTACTTTCTTAAACCAGAATAGCTGCGGAGAAATTACATTACAGGTCATCATTCCCCAATAGCTCCACCAATATGGACCTGTTGCTCGATTTAAAAAAGCGTATCCTTCATATTCAACACCAGAATACCAAGAAATAAATAATTCGGACAAATACGCTACACCAACCATAGAACCAGTGAGTGTAATAATAATGCTCATCATTTCCATGTGTTGAATGGTAACATAATGTTCAAGACTAAGAACTTTACGCATGATTAACAAAAGTGTTGACACCATTGCAAATCCAGAAAACACAGCTCCTGCAACAAAGTACGGTGGAAAAATAGTTGTATGCCAACCAGGAACTATGGATGTAGCAAAATCCATAGATACAATAGAGTGAACGGAAAACACAAGTGGCGTTGAAAGACCAGCAAGTACTAAAGACACCTCTTCAAATCGGGACCAATCGCGAGCGCGTCCACTCCATCCAAAAGAAAGTACTTTATATATTTTTGCCTGTAATGGTTTTCCTTGAACTTTAAAACGATCACGAATTGCACCAAAATCAGGAATAAGACCAAGGTACCAAAACACAAGTGAGATTGTTAAATAAGTAGAGACCGCGAACACATCCCAAGTTAATGGAGAATTAAAGTTTAACCACAACGATCCAAATTGATTAGCATGTGGAAACAACCAGTAATCCAACCAAGGACGGCCGGTATGACAAGTAACAAAAACTGCTGCGCATAAAACGGCGAAAATTGTCATTGCCTCTGCCGAACGATTGATGGCCATGCGCCATTTTTGACGAAACAAAAGAAGTACCGCAGATATAAGTGTTCCGGCGTGGCCAATACCAATCCACCATACGAAATTGGTAATATCCCATGCCCAACCAACAGTTTTATTTGCGCCCCACTGACCAATTCCAGTGCCAATAGTATAAGCAAGACAACTAAAGCCCCAAATAAATGCACAGACAGAAATTGTAAAGACAAGATACCAATATTTATTGGCCTTACTTTCGATAGGCCGCGCGATATCGGTGGTGATCTCGTGATAACTTCTATCGCCAAGAATCAAAGGTTCTCTAATCGATGCTTCGTGTTGCATATTTTTATTTAATTGTCTCCTTAGACTTTGTGTTCTTAATTTCTATTTAAACGTGAGCATTTTCATCTTCTCTGTTCCACACTTTTGTAAGATAGAATACAGAAGGTCGAACTCCAATTTCTTCAAGCATTTCAAATTTACGTCCATCTTTTTCTAATTCAGAAACAGCACTCTTGATGTCATTAAGATCACCAAATGTAATTGCATTAGTAGGACACGATTGCTCACAAGCCATTTTTATTACACGATCTTCAGGGCGCTTTCCTTCTTTTTTAGCTTCCAACTTTCCACCCTGAATTCGTTGTACACACATGGAACATTTTTCCATCACACCACGCGAACGAACAGTTACATCTGGATTCAAAACCATGCGACCAAGAAGATCATGAGCTGGATTCAGATTTGTGTCTTCGAAACGATGGTATTCAGTATAATTAAACCAATTAAAACGACGAACTTTATATGGACAGTTGTTTGCACAATAGCGAGTACCGACACAGCGATTGTAAGACATTTGATTGAGTCCTTCTGAGCTGTGTGTAGTTGCAATAACTGGACAAACGGTTTCGCATGGTGCGTGATTGCAATGCTGACACATAACAGGCTGGAATACAACTTTCGGATTATCGAAAGATGGGTTTTCCATTTTGCGGTACATTTCAATTTTCCCTAACTCTCCTTTTGATTCTGCTTCCTCCTTAACAACATTGCTGCTGTAATATCTGTCAATTCTAATCCAATGCATTTCACGACTGCGATGAACTTCGTCTTTTCCAACAACGGGAACGTTATTTTCTGCATTACAACTAACAATACAAGCACCACAGCCGATACAAGAGTTAAGGTCAATGGCTAATGCCCATTTATGATTAGGGCGATCAAAATCATTCCAAAGATTTACTTTTTCTACATCCTGCTCACCTTTATAGGTATGCATTTCGGCACGAGGATTACCTGCGCGTTCATCTTTAACATAAGAAGCAAGTGTAGTTTCACGAAGAATATCTTCGTTACGCCCCATGATGGTAGAATGTGATTGTGTGGATGCAATGAGATGTTGCTCATCACCAGAATCGGAAATCGTAACATCAAAAACATCATAAGACATTGTTCCAGATGCTGTCATTCCTACTGCTGGATAAATATTTTGACCCGTTTGATCAATTACAGGATTAAATCCTTTTCTTCCGTAACCAACTGCAATTCCAATAGTGCCACGCGCTTGACCAGGCTGAAACCAAACGGGTAACTTAGTTGTGTAACCATTTGCTGTAATTGAAACTACATCGAGCTTATCTTCCATTTGATCAAAGCGGACAATTATATCTTCCGTTTCATCAAGTCCGAACAATTTCATTTCTTTTACATCCATTGGATGCATAGTAATATAATTGTCCCAAGTTATTTTAGTTATTGGATCGGGCATCTCTTGCAACCATGGGTTTTGAGATTGAGTACCATTACCAATTGAAGTTTTAGTATAAACGGAAAGCTCATATTTTCCTCCTTTAATGGAAGCAATTTGTTTCTTTGCTTCATCGAATGAAAGAGTTCCTCCCGAAAAAGAAATGCCGTCGTCTGTAATAGTTGAAACAACATTTACATTACTTACGGGCCCTTTAGCTATAGGAATTACGCTTGGTGCAATAGTAATAACTCCATCGCGCAAAGTGCTATTCCAAAATGATGTAAAATCAACAGCTTGTGTTGTAAACAATTTTTCCTGCCAATACTTTTGAATATAAGAGTGGAAATCTACTTTATTCAAAGACCATGACAACAAAGATTCTTGCGCATGACGCGTACTGAATAGCGGGCGAATAGCTGGTTGCTGAAGACTAAAATGAGAAGAGCGTGGATTGTAGTCATTCCAAGCTTCTAAATAATGATGATCGGGACAAACAAATTCACACAATGCTGCAGTTTCGTCTAACATTCCTGCAAATGAAATTGTGAGTGAAAGTTTTTTCATTGCTGCCTCAAAAGCAAAAACCTTAGGGGCGGTATAAATTGGATTAGTATTATAAAAAATTACTGTGTCAATGCTACTGCCCATATCCTCAACCAACTTTTTCACTGCAGCGTCATCACCTTGATGTGTGAAATCCGAATTATTCAAATCAATGGTAGTACCAATTGCTCCTATTGATTTGTTAATTTCATTTACAACCAATTGAATCGCAGCATCATTTGAACCACAAACAACAAGTGCTTTTCCTTTTGCATTTTTTAATGCATTCGCAACTTTAGCAATTTCTTTTGGTAAAATAGATGAAGCAGAACCTGCACCACCAACACCATTAAGAATACCAAGAGCAATTTGGCCTATTTGTGATGGTTTAATTGGAAAACGTTCATCGGCATTTGAACCAGTAAGAGAAAGCATCGATTCAAACTGAAAATGTTTCGACATCGCTTTTTTATCTTTTCCCAATTTACGTGTAGAACTATATTGGCGTGCGTGTTCCATTGGTGAAAGCCAATTAGAAAGGAAATCAGCACCAAGACTCACAATAACATCAGCCATATCAAAACGATAAGTTGGAATCGATGCTTTGCCGAATGAAGAAAGGTTTGCCTTAATCATTCCTGAATAGGAAATGGAATCGTATGTGACGTGACGAACATTTTTATATTTAGCAGAAAATTCTGCAATTGCAGCTTTCGTTGAAGGAGAAATTATTGTAGAAGAAAGAATTGCAATTCCTTTTGATTGTGCAAGCTTTGGTGCAATTAAACCATCTACTTCATCCCAGCTTTTCTTAGACCAAGCTGCACCAACTTTCATTGTAGGTCCCTTTACTCGGTTAGAATCATACAGCGAAAGAATAGAGGCCTGTACTCGTGCGTTGGTGGCACCCATTGTAACTTTTGAAAGGGGATTCCCCTCTAATTTTATAGGACGGCCCTCGCGTGTTTTTACAAGAACACTAGCGTAATCAAAGCCATCAAAATAAGTAGAAGCATACCAATTAGCAACACCTGGAGTAACATCATCAGGACGATTAACATAAGGAATCACTTTCATCACCGGAGTTTCGCATGACGCTAAAGTTGCTGCTACAGTTGAAAAACCAAGAAATTTCAAGAAGTCACGGCGATTGGTAGAAGATGTTTCCATCGCTCCTTTATTTCCAATAAATTCCTCCACCGGAATGTATTCAGCAAACTCAGCAGCATGATTTTCAACGAATTCTTTTTCGTTGCTCAACTGAGCTATTCCTTTCCAGTATTTTTTATCGTTGGCCATATTATTTGTTCGCTAAAAAGTGGTTTTTACACTTTATTCAAAATACTAATAATGACATTTTGCACATTCTATCCCACCTGCCATTGCAACAGTTATGGCCTGGTCTTTATACTTCTCCTTCATCTTTTCATGAAGAGCTGTATAATATCCATTTCCCTCCATTTTTACAGGAGTTTCACGGTGACAATTAATGCACCAACCCATTGTAAGAGGTCTTTGTTGCTCAACCGTACCCATTTTTTTAACCTCGCCATGACATTGTTCACACTCTACTTTACCTACAACGGTATGTTGCTGGTGAGAGAAAAAGACATGATCAGGAAGCGCGTGTACTTTATTCCAAACTACAGGATGTTCTTCGCCTGTATATACTTTATTTTTACTATCCCAACCAGCAGCAAAATAAATTTTAGCTATTTCGGTTTTTGACTCTTCTGTGCCTGCTTGGTTTTGCTCAATGACCTTGTGACAATTCATACAAATATTTACAGCCGGAATTCCAGCCACCTTAGACTTTTCCACCCCGTTATGGCAATATTTACATTGAATTGCATTTTCACCAGCGTGAATTTTGTGAGAGAAATTAATTGGTTGAGAAGGGTGGTAACCTACCCATTCGTTTGGATGAACCTCTTCGGCATAAACACCAATTCCTTTTAATGCATACCAACCTTTAACAGTCAATACAGAAAGCAACAATAGCCCCAATACTAACACTTTGGTTTTGTGATGCGCCATCCAATGACGTGCAGCAGCAAGAAACGGTAATGCTGGCTGCTCAGGTAAACCCTCTTTTTCATTCGCAGTATTTCGTAAATTTATTTTTGTGTAACGGAGAACAGCTATAAAAATAATTAGCACTATGAAAATAATGATGAATAGTAACAATGGACTGCTTTCGTCTTTAGTGCCTGCCGCACCATCTTGGTTTGCAGTAACAACTAATTTGGGGGCCTCTCCCTTATTTGCATAATCTAAAATTGCATCTATTTGTTCATTATCCAATTGTGGAAAAGAGGTCATTATCGATTTGTTGTATTCTGCAAACTTTGCAACAGAATAACCGTCACCCGAGGCGATAAGCTTTTGAGAATTATGTATCCAATTGTATTTCCAATCGCCACCAGGAATACGACCAAGTACATCTTTCAAACCTGGGCCAGTAGACCTTACTTCTGAAGCATTATGACAAGAAGCACAATTTGCTTTGAAAAGACCTTTACCATCAGGAGCTGCTGCAACCTTAAAACTAAAAAAGGTGGTAAAAATAAACAGAACAACAATGCGGGTAATTAGAGCGTTTTGCCAGAGGCGGATCATATATCGATTTTAGGCGTTGTCGTTAAAGATGTTCTTTAAAATCATAAAACGCCACAAATTTAAGGGAAAGGATATTCCAAGATTCCGCTTATTACAAAAAAGAATCACC
>Ga0208960_1000580_pt1 | contig 20415 bp, 24 predicted proteins | sample GreLakmeON33MSRF_FD_187703 | JGI IMG/M metagenome (GOLD analysis project Ga0208960, IMG submission 187703) | Freshwater lentic microbial communities from great Laurentian Lakes, MI, USA - Great Lakes metaG ON33MSRF (SPAdes) | ecosystem: Environmental > Aquatic > Freshwater > Lake | place: Great...
CAGCGAGCGGTCCTTCCACTTGGGCGACTTGTGGTTGCTCGGGAACTCCTGGATGGTGTACGCGAGCTTGCCCTTGCGCACCATGCCTGCGGGGCAGGTGCGAGTGTCGGTGCGCGTGACGTTCGTCTTCAGCGCGTACTCACGGGTGAGCGATGCCTTGTGGTGCACCGTGTCGACGACGTCGATGATCTTGCCGTACATCTGAAACGGGCCATGAGCGGGGAGCGACATGGCGACCAGCAATGGCCAACCATTCACCCGGGGCATTCGAGGGACTTCTCGGAGATCAGCGACCGAGCGTCGTCACCATCGGCCCGCCCCGGCTCGGTCCCGTCAGGAGAGTCGGCCCATTATCGCCCGGGCGATACCAGCGAGGTCGGGTCGCGTTGCGGTATCTGTGAAGCCACTGCCCACGAGCATCTGCTCCACGGCAGCGGCCTGCCCCTGCCCCACCTCCAGCACGATGAGGCCCCCGGGGCTCAGTACGCCCACGGCCTCGCTGATTACGCGCTCAAGATCTTCGGTACCCACTGGGCCGGATACCAGCGCCTCTGCCGGCTCATGTCTCAGTGCCGGAAACCGCTCGAGATCTTCAGGCACGAGGTACGGAGGGTTGCTCACAACCACGTCAAACCGCTCGCCGGCCACGGCGGTCATTCCGTCGCTTGCCAGCAGCCGCACACGTTCGGCCAGCTCGGGGTTGGCGGCGAGGTTGCGCTCGGCCACCGTCAATGCCTCGGGGCTGCGCTCGAGGCCGGTCACGTTCAGGTCGAGCCTGAGGTCGGCAACAGCGAGTGCGATGGCTCCCGACCCGGTGCCCCAGTCCACCACGCTCCCGCCCTGCGGTGCCATCTCCACCACCACGTCGACGATGACCTCGGTATCGGGACGCGGCACCAGCACGTCGGGCGTCACCTCGAGGTCGAGACGGCCGAATGCGCGGCGCCCCGTGATGTGGGCCACCGGCACCATCTCGCCGCGGCGCGCAATGAGCGCACGGCAGGCGGCCAGCTCGTCGGGGGTGAGCGGGCGCTCGCCCTCGGTGTAGAGCGCGATCCGTTCCAGACCCAACGCATGGCCGATAAGGATGTCCGCATCAAGGCGCGGGGTGTCCGACCCCTTGTCGCCGAGCCACTTCGCCGAGCGCTGCACCACCTCGGCGATGGTGAGGATCTCTGGCGCCGCTCTGCCGTCCGGGGCGGAGCCGGAACTCCCCCGTCGCTCATCGCTCATGTCAGCCACTCCCATTCGCCGGGCGGCACGGGGGCAAACCCAGTCAGTCGTTGCTCGCGGCGGCCAGGTCGGCTTCCTGCTGCTCCAGGAGCAGGCGCCGCTCCTCGCCCTGCAGTGCGTCGGTAATCGCCTGCAGGTGCCCCTGCAGTACCTGCTCCTTGAGCGGAATGGTCACGCCGATGCGGTGGTCGGTGACGCGGTTCTGCGGGTAGTTATAGGTGCGCACCTTCTCGGAGCGGTCGCCACTTCCCACGTGGGCCTGGCGGGTGGTCCGGAGTGCGGCCTGCTGCTCGGCCTGTGCCTTCTCGAGGAGGCGGGCGCGCAGCACGCGCAGCGCGCGCTCCTTGTTCTGAAGCTGGCTCTTCTCGTCCTGCATCGACACCACGACGCCCGTAGGAAGGTGCGTGATGCGCACGGCCGAGTCGGTGGTGTTCACGCTCTGGCCACCCGGGCCGCTGGAGCGGTACACGTCGATCTTCAGGTCGTTCTGGTCGATGGTCACGTCGACCTCGTCGGCCTCGGGCAGCACGGCCACGGTCGCAGTGGAGGTGTGAATGCGTCCCTGGCTCTCGGTGGCCGGCACGCGCTGCACGCGGTGCACCCCACCCTCGTGCTTAAACACGCTGAACGCGCCGTCGCCCTTGACCGCGAACGTGGCCTCCTTCACGCCACCGGCGTCGGCCTCGCTCACATCGAGCAGTTCCACCTTGTACCCACGTGCGACGGCGTAGCGCTGGTAGATATCGAGCAGGTCGCGCGCGAACAGCGCGGCCTCCTCGCCGCCAGTGCCGCCGCGGATCTCCACGATCACGTCGCGGGAGTCGTTGGGGTCGGGTTCAACCATGGCCGAGCGGATGAGCGGCTCGAGCACGTCCACCTCCGCCTCAGCCTCTTTGAGAAGCGCGCGGAAGTCGTCGTCCTCGCCCTCGGCCAGCATCTCGCGGGCCTCCGCGGCACGCCCCGAGGCGTCGCGCCACCGCACGGCCAACTGCGCGGCGTCTTCGAGTCCGGAATACCGGCGATTGAGGTCGGCGTAGCGCGTGCGGTCGGACGCCACCTCGGGGTCCGAGAGGGCCTGCGACAACTCTGCACGCGTGCGCTCTACCTGGGCCACCAGGCCCGCAACTCCACCGCTCATGTCAGCACCCACAGGGGAGCGGGCGCGTCATGCGCGCCCGCGGCGACTAAGGCTGTGCCTGCTGGCGCTTGCGGTTGAAGCGCTCCACGCGGCCACCGGTATCCATGAGCTTCTGCTTGCCCGTGTAGAACGGGTGGCACATTGAGCACACTTCCACGCGGATCTCCGGCGCGGTGGAGCGGGTGGTGAACTCTGCGCCGCAGGTGCAGCTGACCTTCGAAACGACGTACTCAGGGTGGATCTCGGTCTTCACGTTCCCTCTCGATGCTCGTTCTGTGCGTGGCCCGGTCGGTGCCACGGAGGCGGCATGATAGCGCGGTCGGGGCCGGGCCCCGACCGCGCGGTCATTCCATTGTTCAGCCCTTGCGCGCGTTCACCAGCTCAGTGAGCTTGGGGAGGATCTCAAAGAGGTCGCCCACCAGGCCGAAGTCGGCGAACTGGAAGATGGGGGCGTCCGGGTCCTTGTTGATCGCGATGATCACGTCGGACGTCTGCATTCCCACCTTGTGCTGCACCGCGCCCGAGATACCGCAGGCGATGTACAGGTTGGGAGAGACGGTCTTGCCGGTCTGGCCCACCTGGTTGGGGTGGGGGTACCAACCGGCGTCCACGGCCGCGCGCGAGGCACCAACGGCAGCGCCGAGGGCGCTTGCCAGGGCCTCGACAACGGCGAAGTTCTCGGGAGCACCGAGACCGCGACCGCCGGAGACGATCATGCTGGCCTCCTCAAGGCTCACCTTGCCGGCTTCGGCAGGCTTGCGGCCGGTCACCTTGGCGGCCAGCGACGCGTCGGAGATATCCAGCGTCACGGCGACGACCTCCGCTGTGCCACCGCTCTCAGACGCCGCGAATGAGTTCGGACGCACAAGCGCGATCTGCGGGCCATTCACCCACTGGGAGCTGACCAGGTTCTGGCCACCGAACGCCGGGCGCACAGCGCTGAGGGCGCTGCCGCTGGCGACGAGGTCGATGGAGTCGCTGTTCAGACCGGCGCCGAGGCGGGCGGCCAATGCGGCTGCGGTGTCGCGACCGAGCGAGGTGCCGCCAAACAGGATGGTCGAGAAGTCGTTCTCGGCGTGGAGCGTGGCGATGACGTCGACGTGCGGGGCGGCCAGACCGGTGCCCAACGCCTCGTGATCGGCAACGAATACCTTCTCAGCGCCATGGGCGCCAAGAACGGCCGCGGCGTCAGCGACGCCTGAGCCAGCGATGACGGCCGTAAGCGGGCCGCCGATGGAGTCCTTCAGTTCACGCGCCTTCGAGAGAATCTCGAGACTGACGCGACGTGTGCCGGTGCCCTGGGGCTCGGCGACGACGAGGATGCCTGACATGTGGAGAGGTCCTTTCGGTCCGAGTCGGGTTTAGATGAGCTTCTTGTCGATGAGGAAGTCGAGGATCTGCTGGGCACCATTGCCCTCGTCCGTGACCACCACACCTGCAGTGCGTGCCGGGGGCGTCTCGACGCCCACGACCTTGGTCTTGGCGCCGGCCTCGCCGACGTCTGATGCAGCCAGGCCGATGTCGCCAAGCGACTTGACCTCCTGCGGCTTCTTCTTGGCACCCATGATGCCCTTGAGCGACGGGTAGCGCGGCTCGTTGATTGCCTTGGTCACAGAGACCACGGCTGGCAACGGGGCCTCCACGGTGGCGACGCCATCGTCGCTCTGGCGCTCGATGGTGATGGACGATCCGTTGACGGCGATCGAGTTGGCCGAGGTCACCCAGGTGCGGCCGCTGATCTCACCGAGGGTGGCCGTGAGCACGCCCGACCGGGCGTCGGTGGCCTCGGCGCCCAACAGCACCAACTCGGCGCCCGTCTCGTCGATGGCCTTGGCCAACGCGCGGGCGGTGCCGAGGTAGTCGGAGCCCGCGGCGGCGGGGTCGCTCACCAGCACAAGGCGGTCGGCGCCCATGGCAAGTGCCTGGCGAAGCGACTCAACGGCCTTCTCGGGACCGAGCGAGACGAGAATGACCTCGTCGGCGGTACCGGCCTCCTTCAGGCGGATGGCCTCTTCAACTGCATACTTGTCAAACTCGTTGAGCATGCGGTCGCCCTCAGTACGGACGAGGCGAAAGGTGCTCGGGTCGATCCGCTTCTCAGCGGTGGTGTCCGGCACCTCTTTGACGCAGACGGCGATTTTCACGAAGGCTGGCTCCTGGGAGTGGACTCATCCCCGGCGATCAGACCCCTCGAAAAGGACCTCGCTCGCGAGCGGACGCGTTCCGCTCCGGGGCGCGGGGGAACATACCAGCGTCGCGGGATTTCGCCGCCCCTACGGCAACCAATCGCATTGAGCCCGGCAGCAGCCCACCCCAACGATCAGTCCCCGGGCCACACCGGCGCACGCTTCTCCAGAAATGCCTGCATACCCTCGCGGCGCTCTGGGTCGCCAAATGCCTGCGCGAACTCCTCAAGTTCGTGTGACAGCCCCGGTGCCGGATCACCCAGCGCCATGTTCACAAGCGCCTTTGCGCGGGCGACCGCCGATGGCGAGCGCGAGGCAATCTCGTCGCCAATCGCCGCAGCCGCATCCAGCAGGTCGTCGGGCGCATGAACTGCTGTCACCAGGCCATGGGCCAGCGCCTCGTCGGCGGTGACCATGCGCGCAGTCAGAATCATCTGCTTGGCAAAGCCCTCCCCCACCACGCGGGCCAGCCGCTGGGTACCACCCCAGCCGGGCGCGATTCCCAGTGACACCTCGGGCAGCGCAATGCGCGCGGAATCAGATGCGATACGGATATCGCAGGCCAGCGACACCTCACAGCCACCTCCCAATGCGAACCCATTGATGGCGGCGATGACCGGTACCGGGCAGGCCGCGATGGCGTTACACAGGCCGTGGCCCGCCTCGGCAAACGCACGTGCGCCCGCCACGTCGAGATCGGCCATCACGGCGATGTCAGCGCCCGCACAGAACGCACGGCCTGCACCGGTAATGACGATGGCGCGCACCTGGGGGTCGTTGGCGGCGGCATCCAGTGCCACCAGCAACTCCTCGATCATCTGCGGCGACAGCGCGTTGAGCGCCTCCTGCCGGTCGAGCACCACAAACTGCACGGCCGCGCGGCGCTCAAACGAAATGCCCACGCTAGGCGGCGACCCGGCCCTCGAGGAACGAGACCATCTCGTCCACCGGGGCGCCCGGGGTGTACACCGCAGCCACGCCGAGCGCGCGAAGCTCGTCGGCGTCGTCGCTGGGGATGGTGCCGCCAACGATCACCAGCACGTCGTCGGCACCCTCGGCAGCGAGCAGATCCATTACCCGTGGTACCAGCGTCATGTGCGCGCCGGAGAGAATTGAGAGGCCCACCGCGTCGGCGTCCTCCTGCACAACAGTGGCCACTACCTGCTCGGCCGTCTGGTGCAGGCCCGTGTAGATCACTTCCATGCCGGCGTCACGAAGCGAACGGGCCACGATCTTGGCTCCGCGGTCGTGGCCGTCGAGGCCGGGCTTGGCGATAACAATGCGAATCGGACGTCCCATAGGCGCCAAGGATACCTCCTCTGCGGGCACGCCAGCCGCGCTGGCGACCTCGGTCGGCTGGTTCGACCACTGCACATGCAAAGCCGGGGCAACGACCGATGCGGGGAGTGGCACCATTCCCGCAGAGGCGGCGGTGGGTGTTGAATGCCGTTCTGCCCCATCACCCGACCCGAACGGATACCGCCCGATGGACGTCACCAAGAGCCGCACCGCCGACCCAACCCGCATTCGCGCCGACGTGGTGGTGATCGCGGTGGCCGACCCCCCGGGAACGCCGAGCGGCCCGCTGGCCGCGGTCGACGCAGCACTCGGTGGGCTCGTGTCGTCGGTCATCAAGGATGGCGAGGTCACCGGCAAGGCCGGACAAGTGCGCGTGCTGCATACGCGCGGTGACATCCCCGCCGCGCGCGTGCTGCTGGTGGGTGTGGGTGCCGATCCCGACCGCGCCGCATGGGCCGCGGCCGGTGCCGCTGCCGCCCGGGCCGCGCGCGACCTGGGTGCCGCCAAGGCCGCGCTTGTGGCCGGTGACGACATTGATGCTGGCGACCTGCGTGCCATGGCCGAGGGTCTTGCCACCGGCGCGTGGCGACTCGATGCATTCCGCTCGGGTACGCGCGACGCATCGCAGGGACGCCCATCGCAGATCGTGGTGGCCGGGACAATCAAGCCCGCCGAGGTCCTGCGGGTGCAGGCCACCGCCCAGGCCATCGGGCTTGCGCGCGAGTTGTCGGAAACCCCCGCCAACCACATGACACCAAAAATGCTGGCCGCGCGCGCCGAGAAGGTGGCCGCAGGCTCGCGCAACCTCTCAATCGAGGTACTGGGGCCGCGCGAGCTCACGCGCCTCAAGGCCGGAGCGCTCATGGCTGTGGCGCAGGGGTCTGCCGAACCCGCCGCCATGATCGTGATGCGCTACCGCCCGTCGAAGGGTGTGAAGAAGGGCAAGGAGGTGCTCGGCCTCGTGGGCAAGGGCGTCACGTTCGACACCGGCGGAATCTCCATCAAGCCGTCCGCAGGCATGGAGGAGATGAAGATGGACATGGCCGGTGGTGCCGCGGTCATCGCCGCCATGGGCCTGATCGCCGAGATGCAGGTGCCCGGCGAAGTGCTTGCGGTGGTGCCCACCACCGAGAACATGCCGAGCAGCACGGCAATGAAGCCCGGTGATGTGTTCACCGCGATGAATGGCAAGACCATCGAGGTAACCAACACCGACGCCGAGGGCCGCCTCATCCTGGCCGACGCCCTCACGTACGCATCGCGCAAGGGCGCCACGCGCATGATGGACATGGCCACTCTCACGGGCGCCATCGTGGTGGCAATCGGCGACGTGTACGCCGGCCTGTTTGGCAGCGACCCCGCATTCACGCAATTGGTGAGAGATGCCGGCGAGGACACCGGTGACCTGTGCTGGCCCATGCCGCTGCACCCCGGCTACGACCCACTGGTGAAAAGCGCGGTGGCCGACCTGTCCAACTCGGCGAAGAAGCGCCAGGCGGGTGCCGTGTACGCCGCGCGCTTCCTGCGCGACTTCACTGAGGGCAAGCCCTGGTGCCATGTGGATGTGGCGGGCACGGCCATGAACGGCGACCATGCCACCGGGTTTGGCGTGCGCCTTGCCGCCGACGTGGCCGAGCGCGTGGCACGCCTCAGGTGAAGCGCCTCTTCACGCTCATCCTGCTGATGGCGGTGGCTGCGGGAGCGGCCATCCTGCTCATGCGCACCGTTGCCCGTACCGAGATCGTTGACCTGTTCAGTGTGCCTGCACCGGTGACTGACGTGGCCATAAATGTGGACACCGGTGGCATCAGCGTGGATGGCGGCGTCGATTCGGCGCTCACTGCGCGCATCACCCGTGGCTATGCATTCTGGGGACCCGACGTCACCACCGCGGCATCCGGCGGCAAGGTGACCATGACCGCCAACTGTCCACTGCTTGGTGTCATCAGCGGATGCTCGGCCGATTTCGACGTGATGGCGCCCGCCGGCGCGATGGTGAATGTGCGGAGCACCGCCGGGTCGGTGATGGTCACCGGGACATCCGGCACCGTGACAGCCAGCAGTACTGCCGGTGGTGTGGCGGTGATCAGGTCACGGGCAGCCACGATCACGGCCTCGAGCACCGCGGGTGACGTGCGGGTGGAGGCCACCACCGCGCCCACCCGCGTACAGGCCACCACGTCGGCTGGCGATGTTGATGTCGACGTGCCGAAAGGCGCGTATCGCGTTGATGCCAGCGCGGGCGCGGGCAGCGTGAGCATCGAGGGAATCACCCGCGACGACACAGCCCCACGGTCGATCACCGCCAGCGCATCAGCCGGCGACGTTCACGTGGTGGGCCGATAGGGCCCGGCGGCGCTACGGCTGGTCGCGGCGGTTGTGGCGGCGCATTAAGAAGAACGTGATGCCGGCACCAAGGAGTGCCGACAGCAGGATGACCACGATGAGGCTGGTCTGGGTGTCGAACACCCACCAGGTCACGTCGACGACCTGTGAGTTGGCGATGATGAACCACACAAACAGCACCGCGGCCACAATCACCGCGATCATCCTCGGATTCGTGCCGCCGCCGTCCCGTGAGGGCGACCTTTGATCGTCGTTGCTCATGCGTTCTCCCCGGGGCCGTTGTGCGCCGTCATGGTGTCAGCGGCGGCGGACGGATCGAGCTCGCGGGCCACCACCCGCGTCACCAGTGAATCGAGGGCCGCGTCGTCGATCCGGGCATCCATTTCGCGGGCCATGCGCTCCATCGCGAGGGCGCGCAATCTGCGGCGCATGCCGTCGCGGCGGCGGTCGGCCAGCGCGTCGCCCTCAGCCAGCGCGGCTCGGTGCGATTCGATGCCCTCCCACATTTCGGCAATGCCATTGCCGTCAATCGCCTGGGTCATGAGCACCGGCGGTCGCCAATCATCTGATGGCACCAGCGACAGCGCTGTCTCGATCTCGCCGGCCAGGATGTCGGCGCCGGGACGGTCGGCCTTGTTGATGACAATGACGTCGGGGATCTCCATGACGCCGGCTTTGATTGCCTGAATCGCGTCGCCGCTCCCGGGGATGAGCACCAGCACCACGGTCTCGGCCAACGCCTGCACTTCGATCTCGTTCTGCCCGGAGCCCACGGTTTCGATGATCACCACGTCGTATCCGGCGGCGTCGAGAATTTCCACTGCATCGCCAGTGGCCTCGGACAGGCCACCCAGGTGCCCCCGCGTGGCCATCGACCTGATGAACACGCCGTCGTCCAGAAAGTGATCTACCAGGCGGATGCGGTCACCCAGCACCGCGCCGTGGGTGAACGGGCTGGTGGGGTCAACGCTCACGATGGCCACCGTCATGCCGATATGGCGCAGGTGGCGTACAAGCGCGGCGGCAAGCGTGCTCTTGCCGGCACCCGGCGATCCGGTAATACCGATGCGCATCGCCCGGCCGGTGACCGGGTGCAGCGCCGCCATGACCGCACGGCCATCCGGCCCGAGTGACTCGGCCATTGAGATGGCACGGCCGATGGCACGGCGCGTGCCGGCGCGTACGCCCGCAATGACCTCCTCGGGGTTCACGCCACCTCCGCCAGCGCCTCGGCCATGGCGGCCAGCAGGCGATCAGTCTGGTCGGGTGTACCCACCGTAATGCGAAGTGCCCCGGGGGCGCCAAATGCCCCGGCCGGGCGCACGATCACGCCCCGGGCGGTAAGCGCGGCATCAAGCGCCCGCGCGCGATCCACCCCAACCTCCATAAACAGAAAGTTGGCCTGCGAGGGCAGGGGGTCAAGGCCCAGCACCCGCAGGCCGGCGTCCATGCGGGCCCGTTCGGTGCGGGCCATCTCCATACGCGGCGGCAGGTGCTCGGCCGCATCGGCCAACGACGCCACCGCAGCGGCCTGGGCGAGTGCGTTTACGTCAAAGGCATTGCGCACAGGCGTGAGGGCCGAGATGAGATCGGGCGGGCCTGCCATCCATCCCACCCGCATTCCGGCCAGGCCATATGCCTTGCTGAAGGTGCGCATCACCACCACCGGGCGACCATCCCGCAGCATCGCCACGCCATCATGTGCACCGGCGGGCAGGTACTCGAAGTAGGCCTCATCGAGCACCGGCAGCACATGTCCGGGCAGCGCATCGAGGAACGCCGCCAGATCCCCGGCATCCACCACGCCGCCCGTGGGGTTGTTGGGGCTCACCACAACCGCCATCTTCGTGGCAGGTGTCACGGCAGCCAGCAGGGCATCGAGGTCGTACGCACCATCGGCGCGCAACGGCGCAGGCACCCAGGTGGCCCCCTGCATCATCGTGCCCTGACGGTGTGAGATGAACGACGGCCAGCACATGGCCAACTCGTCGCCCGGGTCAAGCAGGGCCATGCACAGGATTTTGATGAGGCTGTCCACCCCATTGCCCACCGCGATCGCCGCCGGGTCGATTCCGTGCAGATCGGCAAGCGCGTCGCGCAGCGCCCATGCACCGGGGTCGGGGTACAGGTTTTGATCTCGGGCCGCGGCGGCAATGGCGTCGATGGCCGCCGGGAACGGGGGCAAGGGCCCCTCGTTCGATGCCAGCTTGACCACCTCGATGTCGCCAAGTTCGCGTCGGATGTCCTCGAGCGGCCGCCCTGGCACGTAGGGCTCCACGGCCTGAAGCGCCGGTCGGAGGAGGGCGGGGTCGAAGTGCGGTGCGTCGGTCACTTTTTGGAGGCTACACTCGCCGCCGATGCCGGAACTCGATGATCTGGGGCTGTTTCCGCTGGGCCTCGTGCTGCTGCCGGGCGAGCGCGCACCCCTTCACCTGTTTGAGCCCCGCTACCGGGCGCTTCTGGCCGACTGCGTGCTGGACGATCGCCCGTTCGTCATCCTGCAGGCCCGCGGCGAGGGTGCCCCGGCGATTGGGTGCACCGCGCGCTTCACCGGCCTCGGGCGGCGGTTCGCCGATGGCCGCATGAATGTGAGCGTCATCGGCGGGCGCGTCGTGCGGGTGCTCGAGGAAACCTCCGGGCGCATCTACTTCACTGCGTGGGCTGAGGGCGTTGACGACGACTCCGATGTGGGGTCCGACGAACGTATTACGGAGGTCCATGACCTCTTTGAGCGTCTGGTAAACGAGATTGCCCCCACCGCACCGCCGCCACCCATTCGCGACGACATCCCGCTGTCGTACGCAGTCGCCGGGATGATCGAGATGCCGGTGGAGCCCAAGCAGGATCTGCTCGAGTGCCGCGACGAAGACCTTCGGCTGGGAATGGTGTGCGCCATCCTCTCGGCCGCGCTCGATGGAGCCGACCGCGAGCGCATTGCTGCCGCACGGGCCCGCACCAACGGCAAGGTCGCACTGCCGTGAGCACGCCGGTCGCGGTGGTCGCGGCCCGGCGTATCGCCTGGGTGGAGGGGCCAGATGCCGAGGCGCTGCTGCATGGCCTGCTCACCGCCGACATTCTTTCAATCCCAGTGGGCGGCGGCACGCCGTCGCTGGTACTCGACACCCAAGGACACCTGGTGGCGCGCATTCACGTGCACCGCGACGCCCCTGACGCATTTACCCTGCTGCTCGACCCGGCACCGGCGCCCGATGGCATGGCCGTCATTGCCGCCCACCACGTAAGCGAGGACGCCGAGGTGATGGGCCCGGAAGATGTCGCGGTGCTGGTGATCACCGGTCCGGCCCCTGATGCCGACCTCGTGGTGCCGGGGGCGATCCCCGGAACCACGGAACTCGTAACCGACGACCCCGCGGGCCTGGCAGCCGAGTTGGGTCTTGCCCTTGCGCCCCCGGAATTTCTCGAGGCCATGCGTATTGCCGCCGGCATACCGGCCATCGGCGTGGATACGGGCGCGACGACCCTGGTGCAGGAGTCCGGGCTCGACGAATTGGTGTCGTTTGACAAGGGCTGCTATCTCGGACAGGAGACCGTTGCCCGCCTCCACTACCGCGGCCACGCCAATCGCAGGCTCGCGCGCATCGCTCTTGATGCTCCCGTGCCGGTGGGCACCACCTTCAGTGCCGGAGATTCCGCTGGTGGCACCGCAACCAGCGTGAGCCCGCTCCCCGACGCAACCTGGATGGCGCTGGCCATGGTGCGCCGCGAAGTGCCCGACGGTGCCGAGGTTGTCTTTGACAACGGCGTGGGCGGCCGCGTGCTTGCCCGCGACGAGTGATGGTCGGCTGGTCCCCGATGGCCACTGGGCTCGCCATGCCCGGTGCTACGTTCGGATCATCATGAGCCTCCAGCGCGACGCGCGTGCGAGGGCCGCCCACCAGTCGGCCATCGTGCGCCTCTTCTACGACCGTGAGGGTGACCTGCGCACCGTTCGCGTGCTGGTCGTCGTCATGGTGATGGTGGCCGTTATCGTCGCCGGGACGGTGGGCGTGTCGTTTGCGGGCGCAGCAGCCGGACCCGAGACCCTCGCCATCAGTGCGCTGGTCGTGTTTCTCGGCCTCAAACTGCCATTTCTCGGGCTGGTCTTCTGGATCATCATGCGTCAGGGCAACGGCGACGCCCACAATGATTGGTCAGATCGCGAGCGCGACGAAATCTTTGCGTACCTTGCGAATCAGGCCCAGGAGGCAAAGGGGCGGCCTGACGAGGCGGAGCGCCTTCAGTGGCTCACCCGCGAGGCGTGGATCATTGCCGACACCGTCCCCGACGAACACCGTGCCAAGGCCGTTGCCCTGGCGGTGGAGATCGGTGCAATGCGAACGACCCCATCCGGAACGACGGCGCCGGGCTGATTCGCGTCGATCCCCGCGGCCACCGTGGCCAACGGGATCAGGCGAACACGATGCCGTCGTCGAGGTCGCCCTTGGCAAGGGATTCGACCACCTTGTCGAAGGCCAGCGAATGGACCGCGGCAGAGATCTCCGCGGCAGGCCCGACGAGCGCATCGGGGTGGCGGGCCTGCATCGACACCCGACCCACGAAGCATGTCTTGATGCACACGGGAGCCCCGCCCGTCATCACCTCGATGTTGAATCCCCACAGCGTGTGGGCATCGTCGGTGAGCGACGTGCGGGGCGGCTCTGCCCGCAGCACGTAGGCCGTGCCCTCTATCTCAACTTCACGCGTGTTCACAGCTCGATGACCTCTCCATGCTCGTCCACTCCGAATGCCCCTCCCCCACGCCGCGGATCGCCTGCGGCCTCAAGTCCCCGCGTGCCCGAACCCACCGCAGATACCCCGCCGAAGTAGAGATTGGACTCAGTCCACAGGCGCAGGTCGAAGCCGTCGGCCCGGAGTGCCTGCACGGCGTTGTCCGGCACACCGCCCTCAACGTCGAGGCCACCGCCTTCGTGGTGGATACGTGGGCGCGCAACCGCGTCACGTGGCAGCGCGTTCCCGTCAACCAGATCGGCAACCACAGCGAGGATGGCAGACCGCAGCCGGTTCGAGCCGGCTGAGCCGAGCGATGCCACCGGTCGGTCGCCATCAATGATGAGCGTCGGGGCCATCATCGACGTCATCCGAACCCCTGCCGGCAGCGTTCCGAATCCGCCGGGGTTCAGATCACTCTCACCCAGCATGTTGTTGAGCATGATCCCGGTACCGGGCACCACAACGCCCGACCCCGACCCATTGGATGACGAGAGGCTGGCCATGCCGCCCTCCGCATCGATCGCGCTTACGTGGGTGGTACCGGTGGGCTTCCTCGATGGGGGCAGCCCCGAGGTCTCGTGCCCTGACAGCGCGGCCCAGAAGCGGTCGAGGAAGTCGTCGTCGGACAGGCTCGCGTTGAACTCCGGCCCACGCATCGAATTGGCGGCGGCCTCGGCGCGTGCGAGCCCCAGGTAGAACCCGTCGTCATCTACTGGTGGTGGGTTCTGCCCCAGGTGATGCAGTGCGGCGGAGATGAGCGTGCCACCACTCGATGGCGGGGGATTGGTGAGCACCGTAACGCCACGGAATGACACCTCAAGCGGGGTGCGCTCAATCACGCCGTAGGCGCGCAGGTCATCCCGCGTAATAAGCCCACCCTGCACCTCGAGGTACCTGATCAACTCCTCGCCAAGCATGCCGTCGTACAGACACGCGGCCCCCTCCCGTCCAAAGCGTTCGAGCGACTCGGCAAGATCGGGCATCCAGATGGTGCCGCCGGGTGGCGTGGGGCGCCCCCCGTGCTGCCCGTAAATGGCGGCGCTTGATGGGGTGTGCATAAGCATCTCGGCCAGGATCTCGTGCAGGTAGGCCGCCTGTTCGCCAATCATCACGCCCTCGCGTGCCTGACGCACCGCCGGGGCCGCAAGGTCGGCCAGCGGTATGCGGCCGAACCGACGCGAGGCCAGGTCGAGGCCGGCAAGCATCCCCGGCACGGCACATGACGCAGCGCCGATGTGAAACACCTGCTCCACGGTGCCAAATGGCACGGTGAAGGCATGCAGATCGTGGGGGTCGAGCACCCGGCCACCGGGGCCGGTTCCCGGCACCGACACGAAGAAGTCCAGCAACGTGGCGGGCCCGCCCGGCGGACGCACCAGCAGAAATCCGCCGGCCCCCGGACCGGTGAGCACGCTCTCGGCCACCGCCGACATGAGCGCGCCGGCGATAACGGCATCGGTGGCCGTGCCGCCGGCGGCCAGAGCGTCCGCACCGGCCCGCGCGGCCAGTGGGCTCCCGGCCGCGACGGCGCCGGTGATCATCAGGCCGGCGCCGCTATGAGGCGATCGGCGGCTCGTCGCCCGAGGGCGGCGGTACGTCGTCACCCACCGAGAAGAGCTTTGGCGCCTCAGGCATGTCGAACTCAGATGCGGGCTCCACAACACGTGGCGGGGGAAGCGGCGGCACATCTGCCGACAGATCCGGCGCCTCCGGCGGCTCCGAGATCTCGGGTGTGCCATCCAGCGAGCTGGCGTGGATGGAGTCCGTACGGGTGCGACGTCCGCGCTCCACGCGGGTGGCCGACGGGCGCGACAGCGACGATCCGCGCGACGCCTTTCCGGCGAGGTTCGCGGCCACAACCGTGACCCATACCTGGTCCTCAAGGTCTTCGTCGATGGTCGCACCAAAGATGATGTTGGCCTCAGGGTCGGCAGCATCCGCCACAACCTGTGCGGCCTCGGTGACCTCAATCAACGACATGTTTGGCCCACCGGTAATGCCAAGAAGGATGCCCCGGGCTCCGTCCACGGGAGTCTCGAGGAGTGGCGACGAAATGGCGGCCAGGGCCGCATCTGTGGCGCGGCTTCCGCCGCTGGCGTAGCCGATACCCAGGAGTGCAGTGCCGGCGTCCTTCAGGATGGTGCGCACATCTGCGAAGTCCACATTGATCAAGCCCGGCAAGGTGATGAGGTCGCAGATTCCCTGCACGCCTTGGCGCAGCAAGTCGTCGGCCACGGCGAATGCCTGCACCACGCTGGTACCGCGCTCGAGCACGTTCATCAGGCGGTCATTCGGGATGACGATGACCGTGTCAGCGGCGTCCTGAAGATGGTGAATACCCAGATCGGCGGTGGTGGCGCGCTTGGTGCCCTCAAAGCCGAATGGCCGTGTGACCACCGCCACGGCGAGTGCGCCCATCTCACGGGCCACCTTGGCCACGATCGGCGAGCCGCCGGTACCGGTGCCGCCGCCCTCGCCCGCGGCGATGAACACGAGGTCTGATCCCCGGAGCACGCGACGCAGATGGTCTTCACTCTCGCGAAATGCCATCTCACCCGTGGAGGGATCGCCGCCGGTACCAAGGCCACGCGTGACCTCGGCGCCAACAGGGATAACCACATCTGCCCGACTGGCGTCCAGCGCCTGCCGGTCGGTGTTGACGGCTACAAACTCCACACCGCGCAGCCCGGCCTCCACCATGCGGTCCACGGCGTTGCAACCGGCGCCGCCCACACCCACCACACGCACGACGGCATGGCTCTCGGAGCCCTCAGGCGACGGGGTAAACAGGCTCGCTGGTGCCTCCGACTGCATCCCCTGAGGGGCATTGCCGCCGGTGCTGCGGAAGAGATCGGCGAGGGGCCCCTCGCGCATTGACTTCTTGTCGGTCACGACGCCAACCTCAGGGTCGGCTGCGCATTGGTTGGGTGTGACGACTGCTTCGCGCGCATGCGCTCGAGGTCGTCGGTCCAACGCCCATCCCGCTCCAGAACCTCGCGGGCCACTTGGCGGTACCAACGGGCCGACTGGCCGGCTGAGTCAAACTTGAGTGCGCTCTGTCCCTGCACCGGTGCCTCCGCGAACCGCACGGTCTTGCCGATACGGGTACGGAACACCGTGTCGCCGAAGCTGGCGGTGAGCACATCCGCCGCCTCGCGGCAGTGCATGGTGCGCCCGTCGTACATGGTCGGCAAGATGCCAAAGATGTCCACGTCGGGGTTGAGATGCTCACGCACCTGACCCAGCGTCTGCTGCAACTGGGCGAGGCCACGCAGCGAGAGGTACTCGCACTGCACGGGCACAATCACGCCCTGTGCCGCCACCATCGCATTGATGGTGAGCAGGCCGAGCGATGGAGGCGTATCCATGATGATGTAGTCGTATGCCCCAGCGACCGGCTGCAGTGCGCGCGCAAGTGCGCGCTCGCGGCCGATCATGCTGGAGAGCGCGAGTTCGGCGCCGGCGAGTTCAATACCCGCGGGTGCCACGTCGATCTCACATACCTGGACGATGTCGGTGATTGGCAGCGACCTCACGAGGACGTCGAACATTCCGAGGTCGAGGTTCTCGACGTCAATGCCCTGACTCATCGAGAGGTTGCTCTGGGGATCCAGGTCGACGACCAGCACGCGCATGCCCTTCTCACGAAGTGCGACTGCAACGTTCAGGGACGATGTGGTCTTTGCCACGCCGCCCTTCTGGTTCGCCATTGCCAATATGCGCGCTGAACGCGCCATCTGCGGGCCTCCCGGAGAGATGTTCTGAGCCGCCCTGCGTTTCTACGCGGGGACTCCGACTCCTCCCGGGATGCGGATCAGCCGGGGCGGGGAACCAATGCTGCGGGCGGCACGGGGCCCCCGAGGTACCCCGCCGCGTCCGCCGCGTCCACCATCAATTGCATGGACCCCGGGGCGATGTCGTTGGTAGCGGTCATGTTCGCCAAGGCAGCCATGAGCACCTTCCCATCCATCGTCTTGCCCGTGATCTCGGCGATGAGATCGTTGAAGGCCTTCGCGACAACGGCTGGATTCGCCTCGGCCCGGGCCACCGCCCGTGCATTCGCCGCCACCAACGCGCGTACCGCCGCAGGCTCGGCCGTTGCGAACTCCTCGGTGACCACCAGCACCGTCGCCGGAATACGCCAGCGCGCAATCTGCCGGTCGGCCGGAGCCACCGGCACGACCACGCCCGTGGCAATCAACTTGGCGGCGTACGGCTCCGGGGCGAGGGCAGCGTCGACAACGCCACCGTCAATGGCATCGCCGAGCGCCGCGTTCTTTACCGGCACGATTCCGACGGTCCCCCCCTGGTCGTCACCCTTCAGCCCGGCGCGCTCCAGCAGCAGACGCAGCGTCAGATCCTGCGTGTTGCCATGCGCGGGTACCGCCACCTTCTTCCCCGCCAGGTCAGCGATGGTGCGGATACCCGACGACGGCGTGGCCACCAGGCGCTGTCCACCGGTGACCACTCCCGCAAGCAGGCGCAGACGCCCGGGTGCACGGCTCTCGGCCATCACGTACGGCCCGGGCCCCACGTAGGCGGCAGCGAGTGACCCGCCCAAGAGCGCGCTGATCTCCTCGGGCCCATTCTGAAATGGATGCTCCTCAACCGGCAGGCCAGCGAGCCCATCGCTGAACTCCTTCTGCAACCCGATGATGGCGGGGCCATGCGTGAGGTTGACCAGGAAGCCCACCTGCACCGAGTCGTACGACCCTGTACCTCCTCCGCATCCTCCGACCAACGCGGTGCCGCCAAGGGCCACGACGACCGCAGCCACGAGCACCCCAAGGGCACGCGCCCTAGCGCGCACCCGTGAGCCCCCAGCGGCGGTTGACCCACCGCTCCAGACGGGTGAAGAACAGCTGCTCCGTGACGATACCCACCACCAGAATGACCAAGATGACCGCGATCACCACGTCGATGGCGCCGATCTCGCGCCCGAGCTCAAGCACCCCGCCAAGCCCCTGGGCGCCGGTCACCACGATCTCCGCGGCCATGAGCGCGCGCCAGGCAAACGACCACGACAACTTGAGCCCCGTCACGAGATTGGGGACGATCGCGGGAAACACCAGCGTGCGCTGCAGAAACAACCCGCGGGCTCCCATGGCGCGCCCCGCCATCATGAGCGTGGGCGACACCTGATGCATGGCCGAGTAGGTGGAAATGGCCATCGGCTTAAACGTGCCGAATGCGGTGATCACGAGCACGGCAGTGCCGTTGAATCCAAACCACAAAATGGCCAGCGGCAGGAAGGCGATGGTGGGCACGGCCTGCAGGCCGGCAATCACCGGGCGGATGCCGTCCTCAAGAAACCGTGAGCCGCCCGTGATGAGGCCGAGCAGCACGCCAGCGGTCACGCCGATTGCCCAGCCCTCAACCAGGCGCAGCAGTGTCGCCCCCAGGTCGTCGAGCAGGGCACGCTCGGTAAACAGGTTGCCGAGGGTCGAGAGCACATCGCCGGGGCTCGGCAATTTGTAGGGGTCGGCCCATCCTGCGGCCGTCACAAGCCACCACAGGAAAATGACAAGTGCGAGGAACCATCCCTTGCGCACGATGTCCCACGCGACGGACTTCAGGCGACTGGCGCTCATGCCCCCACCTCGGTGACCTCGGCGAACTCCGCACGACGCAGCGCTGCGTCGTCGACCTCGGCGCGCAGCCGCTCCAGCATGTCGTGGCGGATGTCCAGCAATGCCGGATCAGCCTCGTCGCGCGGGCGGGGGATCCCGATGTCGTAGGTCTTCACCACGCGGCCCGGTGATGACGACAACAGATGCACGGTGTCCGACAGAAACGCCGCCTCAATGAGGTTGTGTGTCACAAACACCACCGCCGGTCGGGTCTCCAGCCAGATTCGCTGGAGCTCATCCTGCAGCAGCGTGCGGGTCTGGGCGTCAAGGGCGCTGAAGGGCTCGTCCATGAGCAGGATCTCGGGCTCGAGCACCAGCGCACGGGCGATGGATGCACGCTGGCGCATACCGCCCGACAACTCGTAGGGATGCTTCTCCGCCACGTGATCCAGATGCACCATGCGAAGCGCATGCGCAACCTTCTCGCGCCGTTCCGCCTTGGGCACGCCATGGGCGCGCAGGCCGTATTCCACGTTGCGCTCCAGCGTGAGCCACGGAAACAGCGCGGCATCCTGAAACACGATGGCCCGCCCATTGCCCGGCCCGGTCACCTGCTCGCCAAGCGCCTCGATGTACCCCTCGTCGGGCGTGATGAGCCCGGCGATCATGCCGAGCAACGTGGACTTGCCGCATCCGCTCGGCCCCACCAGGCTCACGAACTGGCCGGGCTCGACGTCGAACGACGTGGGGGTGAGCGCGGGACTCTCGCTCCGCGCATATGTCTTCGACACGCCATTGACGCGAAGGGCAGGTGCCATCTGTCTCCTCGAAACACGACTCCGGTGACTGCGGTCGCAACGGTAGGTGAGGCCGGCGTGCATTACAAGTATTTCTTATGACAGACATTAGAATTACGCGCATCCAGGGGCTGTGCGCGGACCCCGGACCACCGACCCGCAGCCGGCCCCCGCCTGGGCGAGATCTGCAGGCGGGCAATGACACCGTGCTCGTGGCGACCCCATTTGTGACGCATGCGGCACCCATGCGCCGGGGCTCGGTGCCTACGATCAATCGGTGTCCGTTCGCGTCCTCAGCCGGGTTATACTGATTGGTATGACTCACCGTGTGGGACCCAAAGGTCAGGTGGTGATCCCCAAGGGCATGCGCGACCGACTGGGAATCTCCCCCGGCAGCGAGGTGGTATTTACGCAGACCCCTGATGGCGTGCTGGTACGCCCGGCCGCTGGGCTCGCGGCGCTGCGGGGCATGCTCGCCGGATCGGGGCTCACCGCCGAACTACAGCGCGCCAGAGACGAAGACGCCGAGATCGATCGCGCCCGCGAATGAACATGTGCCTCGACGCATGGGCGGTCATCGCATGGCTTGAAAATTCAGCCACCGCCCCGCATCTGGACGCCCACCTCGGTACTGGCCGGTCGTGCATGAGCTGGGTGAACGCCGGCGAAGTGCACTACGTCGTCGCCCGCCGTGCATCACCGCAGGTGGCCGACCAGGTCATCTCCCAGCTGGGTGCCGACGTCGACCTGGTAGACGCCACCGGCGCTCGCACCATTGCCGCCGCTGGCATCAAAGCCGTTCATCGAATGTCATACGCCGACTGCTTCGCGGTGGCCACGGCGCTGGAGTTCCGCGTGCCGCTCATCACGAGCGACCCGGAGATTATCCGCGCCAACGTTCCCGGGCTCGAGGTAATCGACCTGCGCGGCGCGTAGCCCTTTTCAAGGCACACCCATGGGCCGCCGCGCAGGTCAGAGCGCCGCCCGCAGCCAGAGCGCGGCCCACCCCGCCGTGACAGTGGCCCGGGGCTACACCCCGATGTCGGAGGCGGCCCGCCCGAGAAATGCCTCGACCGTGCGCAGGTACTCGGGAACAGCCAGCAGGAATGAGTCAT
>Ga0208960_1000581_pt1 | contig 20414 bp, 15 predicted proteins | sample GreLakmeON33MSRF_FD_187703 | JGI IMG/M metagenome (GOLD analysis project Ga0208960, IMG submission 187703) | Freshwater lentic microbial communities from great Laurentian Lakes, MI, USA - Great Lakes metaG ON33MSRF (SPAdes) | ecosystem: Environmental > Aquatic > Freshwater > Lake | place: Great...
AGTTGAAAGTTGAGTGTTGAGAGACGGTCTGGGAGTTCGAGCGGGCCCCTCAACTTCCCAACTCTCAACTTCCCTTTCCCCTCCAGCGAACGGATGCTCCACCGCCATGATTGAAAAGTGGCCCGTCCTCAGTTCCAAGCAGCTCGCGGACTTCCGCATCTTCACCGTGCGCACGGACGTGAAGCGCTCGCCGCGCACGGGGGCGGAACACGACTTCTTCGTCCTCGACACTCGGAATTGGGTCAACGTCATCGCCGTCACCCCGGACGACAAGCTGGTGATGGTGGAGCAATACCGCCACGGCTCGGACACCGTCGAACTGGAGATTCCGGGCGGCGTGATGGACGCGGATGACAGTTCGCCAGTCGTGGGTGGCCAGCGCGAGTTGCGCGAGGAGACCGGCTACGAAGGCGACCAGGTGGAACTCATCGGCCAGATTTTTCCAAACCCCGCCATCATGTCGAACACCTGCCACACGCTGCTGGTGCGCAACTGCCGGCTTACGCATCCGGTGGAGTTCGACAGTTGCGAGGACATCCGCACACAGCTCGTGCCGGTGGCGGACTTGCCGGAGTTGATTGCCTCGGGGAAGATTCAGCACGCACTCGTGGTCGTGGCGCTCTACCACTTTGAACTCTGGCGGCGGAAACAGGTCGCGTCCCGCTGAGGTGGTGGCTTTTTGCGTGTTTTCCGCGCGTCGGCCTACCACTATGCCTGCATGATTCTGACGCCGGCCGAACTGGACAGCCTCGTCAATGCCCTGCATTCCTCGCCCCACCAGTTGCTCGGGATGCACCCGCTCGGTGATGGCTCCGGGCTCGTCGTGCGCGCGTTGCTCCAGAACGCCGCGCGGGTCGAGGTAGTGCCGGTGCATGAGCCGCAAAAGCCGTCCTTCGTCCTGGAGAGGCTCGACGCCCGCGGGCTGTTCGAGGGCACGACGAACGCCGCGCAACGCACCTTCGCCTACGACCTCGTCATCACGGACTTTCAGGGCAACACCCGCCGCACGCGCGACGCGTATTCCTTCTGGCCGTCGCTGGGCGAGACGGACCTCTACCTCTTCGGCCAGGGCAATGAGCGCCGCATTTACGACAAGCTCGGCGCGCAGCTCCGCGAGGTGGATGGCGTGCCCGGCGTGAGCTTCGCGGTCTGGGCACCCGAGGCGCAACGCATCAGCGTGGTGGGGTTGTTCAACAACTGGGACGGGCGCTACCACCCGATGCGGCGGCTCGGCGCGTCCGGCGTGTGGGAACTCTTCGTGCCGGGCCTGGGCGAAGGCACGCTCTACAAGTTCGAGGTTCGCACTGCCCTCGGCGAAATCGTCCTCAAGACCGACCCTTACGGCTTCTTCTTCGAGGCCGCGCCGCAGAACGCCTCCATCGTCTGGAACAACCGCAAGTTCGCCTGGACCGACGACGCGTGGCTTGAGCAGCGCCGCACGCGCCAGCCGTTGCGCGAGGCCTTGAGCATCTACGAAGTCCACCTCGGCTCGTGGATGAAGAAGAGCATCGCCGAGTCCTTCAGCTACCGCGAGGTCGCGCCGTTGCTCGTGGAATACGTCCAGCGCATGGGTTTTACGCACATCCAGTTCCTGCCGGTCTCGGAGCACGCCTACTACCCGAGCTGGGGCTACCAAGTCACGGGCTTCTACTCGCCCACCTGCCGCTACGGGACGCCGGATGATTTTCAGTTCCTCGTCAACGCGCTGCACGAGGCGAGCATCGGCGTGCTCGTGGACTGGGTGCCCGCGCACTTCCCGCGCGACGACTGGGCGCTGGCGCGCTTCGATGGCACCGCGCTCTACGAACACGAGGACCCGCGCCAGGGCGCGCATCAGGACTGGGGCACGCTCATCTTCAACTTCGGCCGCCACGAGGTCCGCAACTTCCTGACCGCGAACGCGCTCTTCTGGTGCGAACGCTTCCACATCGATGGCCTGCGCGTGGACGCCGTCGCCTCGATGCTCTACCTCGACTACTCGCGCAAAGCCGACGAGTGGGTGCCGAATAAATACGGCGGGCGCGAAAACCTGGAGGCCATCGAGTTCCTGCGCGAGTTCAACCACCTCGTCCACACCGAGACGCCCGGCGTCCTGACCATCGCCGAGGAAAGCACCGCGTGGCCGCTGGTCACGCGCCCGCCGTATCTCGGTGGGCTGGGCTTCACCTTCAAGTGGAACATGGGCTGGATGCACGACACGTTGCGCTACTTCAGCCGCAACCCCCTCTATCGCCAGCACCACCAGCACGACCTCACGTTCGCGATGCTCTACCATCACAACGAGAACTTCATCCTGCCGCTCTCGCACGACGAGGTCGTCCACGGCAAGTGCTCGCTGCTCGGCAAGATGCCCGGCGACGACTGGCAGAAGTTCGCGAACCTCCGCGCTCTGCTCGGCTACCAATGGCTTTTCCCCGGCAAGAACTTGCTCTTCATGGGCGGCGAGTTTGGCCAAGGCCAGGAGTGGGGCGAGAACCGCGCGCTCGACTGGTGGCTGCTCGAAGCCAACCCGCAGCACGCTTGCGCGCAACGCTTCCTAGCCGACCTCAACCAGCTCTACCGCAGCCACCCCGCGCTGTGGGAGGCCGATTACGAGCTCGAAGGCTTCCAGTGGGTGGACTGTTCCGATAGCCAGCATAGCGTCTTCTCCTTCCTGCGGCGCACGCAGGACGGAGGCCAGCAACTCCTCGTCGTGCTGCACCTCACCTCGGAGCTGCGCACGAACTACCGCATCGGCCTGCCGCACGGCGGCTACTGGCGCGAGGTGTTGAACAGTGACGCCGCGCTCTACGGCGGGAGCAACCAAGGTAATCTCGGCGGCGTGAACGCGGAAGAAATCGAGATGCACGGCCAGCCGTTCTCCGCTGGATTCACCCTTCCGCCGTTGAGTGTGAGCGTGTTTTTGATGTGAAGGTTTGTGGGGCATATCCTGCTCCTGCCTCCGCGAGGTCTTGGACTTCACTTAGCCCTCTAGCGCTTTTTCGTCGCACATGGGTTCCCCTACGCGTGGAGCAAGGCGGCGATTCATGAAACGGCCGCGCGAGGAGCGGCAGTCGGACTAAACGAGCCGGCGGAAACTCTCCATCGTCTTCGCCGCCGCCGTGTCCGAATCGGGCAACGGGAGAATCTCAGCAGAGAGGTAGCCGGTGTAGCCGATGTCGCGCAGCGCGGCGACGATGGGCACCGCGTCCGTGTGCCCGAAGCCGATGGCGTGGCGATTCGAGTCGGCGAAATGGACGTGCCCGAGGCGTGGGCCGACGGCGCGCAACGACGCGGCGAGGTCAGCCTCCTCGATGTTCATGTGATAGAGGTCGCAGAGCAGGCGAACGTTGGTGAGCTTGTGCGCATCGAGGAACGCGGCGGCGTCGGCATTGCGATTGATCAGGTTCGTCTCGTAGCGGTTCAACGGCTCGTAGAGCAGCACCTGATTGTGCGCGGCGGCGCGTTCAGCGAGCGCCTTCAACTCCTCCGCCAGCCACGCGAGTGCCTGGTCGCGAGAGACGGCCCCGTCCCAGCGGCCTTGCATGGAGCCGATGATGGCGGGCGCGCCGAGGTAGCCGGCGAGGTTGATGATACCGTAGATGAACTCGCGGGCCTTCGCGCGGATGGCGGGATCGGGATCGGTCAGGCGCAGCTTGTGCTTCACCCAGCCCGCGCCGGTGCCGACGGCGGCGACCTTGAGCGAATGCTTCTCCATCAGCTCGCGCGCCACTCCGATGGACACGGCATTCGCGAGCGGCGGGAAAATCTCAACCGCATCGAAACCGTGCCGCGCGGCGGCGGCGAACCCGGCGGCGAGGTCGTCCCAATACACGAACGGGCCACCGCGAACTTCGGGGACGAGTGAGATGGTGAGAGCGGATTTCATGGGCGAGTTCAGGTCAGGATTTCAACGCGTGAGGTGCTCAACTTCGCGCAAAGTTTGCGACATCAGGAGTTGGATTCGTTTGAGCCCAGCCAAATCCACAGCCAAGGCTACGTCCTTCGATCGAGGCCGAACTTGTTGATCGGCGAGACAAACCGCGCGGGATCGCCGGGCTGGATCACCCGCGCGAGGTAGAGCCACAGGGACAGAAACACCAGGCCGTTCATGGTCTGCGAGACGCCGTGCCACATGCCGAAATCCTTCGCCGCCGCCTCGCGCTGCTGCGCGGTGGCCGTGAGGCGATAGTGGTCGGCGTATTTCACATGCTGGAGTTGGTGGAGCTTGGGCTGGAGCCAGAGACCGCCGAGGAGACTCAGGCCGAGGACGCCGCCCACCAGCCAGACCGTCACGCGCGTGGGGATCTTGCCGGAATACATCCAGTCCGCCCCGAGATGTGCCAGCGCGAGGAAGCCACAGATGTAGTGCAGGATGAAGTAGCGGCTCAGCACCAGCTCGGCGATGGCTCCGTTGTAGGGCGGAGGAGCAAGCTTCTTCATCTCGTCTGTGAAGAAGGCCGGTCCGGCGAAGAAGGTGAAAAAGACAGTGGATCCAAACCAGACCGCCGCCACCGTCACACCGAAGAATCGCAGAAAGGAGAGCACAGTGGGATGCTAGGGAAAAGCCCCCGGCGCTGCCAAGCCTCGACTTCATTCCGCCTACTTCGCTGGCTTGGCCTTGGCCTTCGGGGCTGGCTCTGGCGGGACGGGGACGAGCCGGTTGGCTTCGTCGTAGAGCTGCTTGAGCCGGGCGACGATTTCGGGGTGCTGGGCGGCCACGTCCTTCTGCTCGCCGGGGTCGGTCTGGAGGTCGAAGAGCTGCAGGGGCTGCGAGGCGTCGCCGGTGCGCAGGCCGGGATGGTCGCTGGGCTGGTATTGCTCGTAGGGCGCGAGGATGGTCACGCCGTCGGGGCCGCGCGGGTCAATCCACCGCTCGCCGGGCTTGTGCAGGGCGGCCATGCCGTCGCGCGGGGCGCGGACGTGGAGTTTCCACCGGGCATCGCGGGCGGTCGCGAGCAGCAGCCCTTGGTGGCCGAAGATGGCCGCGTGCGGGCTGGGCGCGGCGGAGGTGAACAGCGGGAGAATGTCGCGCCCGTCAATCACGCGGTCTGCGGGCGGCGCGATGCTCGCGGCCTTCAGCGCGGTGGCAAAGAGGTCCATCATCACGCCGGGCGCGTGGCTCACGTGGCCGGCGGGAATCTTGCCGGGCCAGCGCGCGAGGCACGGCACGCGGTAGCCACCCTCGTAGGAGCTGCCCTTCATCCCGCGCAAGCCGCCCGTGCTGCCGCCAAACCAGGGGCCATTGTCGCTGCTGAACAGGATGAGTGTGCGTTCGTCGAGGCCGAGGGCTTTCACTTTCGCGAGAACTTCGCCGACGCTCGTGTCGAGGTCAGAGAGCACGTCACCGTAAAGGCCCGCACCGCTCTGCTTGTAAAACTTCTCCGTCGTGGCCAGCGGCTTGTGCGGCATGGTTTCGGCGAAGTAGAGGAAGAACGGTTTGGCCTTGTTCCGCTCGATGAAGTTCACGGCGCGCTCGGTGTAGCGGCGCGTGAGGTTGGCCTGCACGAGCGGATACTCCGGCGGCTGGTTGCCGTCCATGAGTTGCACCGGCCTCATGTCGTTGCTGTAAAGGATGCCGAGATACTCGTCGAAGCCGCGACCGGTGGGCATCTGCTCGGGGCGTTTGTGGCCGAGGTGCCACTTGCCGACCATGCCGGTGGCGTAGCCCGCCTGCTTGAAGAGTTGCGCGAGGGTAATTTCCGAAGCTGGCAACGCGAGTGCGTCCGCGATCAGTCCGCCGTCCGGTGCGGGGTTTGCCATCATGCCGCAGCGGAAGGGATAGCGGCCCGTCATCAGCGAGGCGCGGGTCGGGGCGCAGAACGGCGCGGGTGTGTTGAACTGCGTCAGGCGCGCGCCCTCGGCGGCCATGCGGTCGAGGTTCGGCGTCTTGAACTTCGCGTGGCCGTAACAGCCCAGGTCGCCGTAGCCCAAGTCGTCGGCGAGGATGATGATGACGTTGGGTCGCAGCTCGGCGGCGGGGAGAGCGCAGTTCAGCCCGGCCAGAAGCCAAGCGAACAGGATTGCAGAGCTGAGGCGCGCGCCGCTCATTTTTTCGAGTCGCGCCACATCCAGCGCATCGCGTCGGGGAAGAGCTGCGTGCCGTGGTTGCCGCTGTGGACGCCCTCGCCGAAGACGAACTTGTGGTCGTAGCCTTTTTCCTTGAGCGCGGCGGCCATCGCCTTGTTCGCCTCCGGCCACGAGCCCGCCGCGTTCACGATGTCGTTGGAGCCGTCCTGCTGGAAGATACGGATGGGCTTCTTCGCCGCGTCGCGGACCAGCTCGGGATACTTGTTGCCGCCGCGGATGTTCGTGAAGCTGCCCACGGTGGTGAAGCACTTGCGGAACTCGTTGGGCCGTTCCCAGCAGACCGTCCACGCGCAGATGCCGCCGCTGCTGCTGCCGGCGATGCAGCGCTGCTCGGGATCCTTGGTGAGGTTCAACTTCTTGGCGACTTCGGGGAGAATTTCCTCCAGCAGGAAGCGCGAGTATTGGTCACCCAAGCTGTCGTATTCGAAGCTGCGGTTCGAGGCGGGCGCGGGCCGGCCATCGGGACGCTTCGGCGCGACCTCGCCGGGCTTGAGCGGCTTGGTGCCGGGCCGGATGAAGATGCCGATGGTCACGGGCATTTCCTTCTTGTGGATGAGATTGTCGAAGACGGTCGAGGCCTTGTAGAGCATCCCATCCTGGCAGACGAAGACGGCGGCGGGCGTCTTGCCGTCGTATTGCTTGGGGACGTAGATGGAATACTTCCGCACCGTGCCGGGGAAAATCTTGCTGTCGTTCCACTCGTGCTCGGTGATGACGCCCTTGGGCACGCCGGGCTGCTCCTCGGAGTCAGGCGTGAGCTTTTTGTATTGGTCATCGGGCGAGGGAGCCTTCTCGGCGGCGAGGAGCGGGCCGACGAGCGCGAGGCAGAGCAGGGGGGTGAGGAGGTGTTTCATAGGGTTCGCTTAACACACGGATGGACACGGATAACCACGAATGAAGTCAAGGCCAACCCGGTGGCTTGTTTCGCGCATATGAGCCACGGGTGCCGAGGCGCACTGCTTGAATCCCTGCCCCGGGAGTTTGGACTTTGAACACCCGCTCTTCTGCCTACACTTCCGCCGTGCTCAACAACTTCACCCGTCAGCTTGAGGCCGGCGTCGCGCTGGGGCCGCAGCAGGTGACCGCCGCCGTCGCCGCGCTCGTGGACGAGTCTGTCACGCCCGAGGTCAAGGCCGCGTTCCTCACCGCGCTGGCGACGAAGGGCGAGACGACGGAGGAAATCGCCGCGTTCGCGCGCGAGTTGCGCGACCGCTCGGTGCCCGTGCCGCTGGATGCGGAGACGCGCGCCCGCGAAATCCTCGACGTGTGCGGCACGGGTGGCGACCGGCTGAACACCTTCAACATCTCCACCACCGTCGCGCTCGTCTGCGCGGCCGCAGGCGTCACCGTGGCCAAGCACGGCAACCGCGCCATCACCTCGCAGTCCGGCAGCGCGGACGTGCTGGAGGCGCTGGGCGTGCCCGTGGAGTTGTCCCCGGAGCAGGCGGCGGCCTCGTTGCGGCAAAACAATTTTGCCTTCCTCTTCGCGCCGAAGTTTCACCCTGCCTTCAAGCACATCGGCCCGGCGCGCAAGCTGTGCGCCGAGCGCGGGCAGCGCACGATCTTCAACTTCCTCGGCCCGCTGCTGAACCCGGCGCGGCCCAGCGCGCAGCTCATCGGCGTGCCGCGGCCGGAGCTGTGCGAGCCGATGGCGAAGGTGCTGCAATCCCTCGGCGTGCGACGCGGGATGGTCGTCTGTGGAGAAGTGGAGAAGGCCAGTGGCCCAGCCTTTCTCGATGAGCTGTCCACGTTGGGGGAGACGACCATTGCGGAGTTTTACCATGACCGCGGGTTCGCTGTGTCGAAGCTCTCGCCGAAAGATTTCCCGCTGCAGCCGGCCACGCTCGACGACCTCGCGGGTGGCGATAAACACGCGAACGCGGAGATCATCCGCCGCGTGCTGGACGGCCGCGAGCGCGGCCCGAAGCGCGACGCGGTGCTGCTGAACGCCGGGGCCGCGCTCTTTCTGGCCGGGTGCGCGAAGTCGTTCGGCGCGGGGTGGAGCCTCGCCGAAGAGCTGCTCGGCAACGGCGCGGGCGTCGTGAAGCTCGCCGAGTTGACCCGCCGCTGATCGCGTGGGAGCGCCATGAATGCATCTCCGCCCACCTTGCCGAAGCCGCCGTTGGACCGGGATCGCGCGAAGACCTGTCTCTGGAGCAACCTTGCCTGCCCCGGCACCGGATCGTGGCTCGCGGGCAGGCGCGTGACGGGCGCGCTGCAATTCACGCTGGCGACGTGCGCCTTCCTGCTCTCGATAGCTTGGGGCGTGTGGTTCCTTTCGGAGTGGGCGCGGGCCGGGAAGCTGCCCATGCTCGTCATCTACGACAACGGCGGTGTGCTGCCGCCGGGCTACTTGAAATTTCTCTTCATCGGCTTGGGCAGCCTCGGGCTGTTCGCGCTGTCGCTGGGCTGGGCGTTCCTCACCAGCCTGCTGATCTGCCGCGAGGCGAAACGCAAGGAAGCCCGGTGAAGTCTCTTGCCGCCACTGCCGAAAACCATTGCCGTGACCGAGACGAGCGGCGCTTCAATCGCTGCTGTTGTTGCGCGGCTTGATGGAGGTGGCGCGCGTGGCGCTGCACTTCCAGCTCCCGATGCCGCCCTGTCCGCTGCGCGAGATGACAGATCCACACGCGCAGCCTGAAGGCTGCGACTATGGGCAGACTTTCCCCTTGGTTCTCCGCGCCATTTGCTGGTTAATTGACCCAGCCAAAAACCATTTCACACGATGCAAATCCTGAACACCCGTCGCCATTTCCTCCAGACCTCCGCCGCTGTCGCTGCCGCGACCACGCTGCCGCAGTGGTTCCTCGCCGAGTCCGCGCAAGCCGCGACGAAGCCACTCGGGCCGAATGACAAACCCGGCGTCGCGCTCATCGGCTGCGGCGGGCGGGGCAGGGGGGTAGCGCGCGAGGCGGCGGCGCTCGGCCAGATGCTCGCCGTGTGCGACGTGGACGACGCGAACCTCGCGCAGGCCCAGAAGATTTGGCCCGAGGCGAAGCTCTACAAAGACTTCCGCAAGCTGCTCGAGCGCGATGACGTTCACATCATCGTCAACGGCACGCCGGACCACTGGCACACGCTCGTGAACCTCGCCGCGCTCAAGGCGGGCAAGGATATTTACAGCGAGAAGCCGCTGACGCTGACGATTGACGAGGGGAAGCGCCTCGTGCAGGCCGTGCGCGATTCGAAGCGCGTTCTCCAGACCGGCAGCCAGCAGCGGAGCGACAAAAACTTTCGGCTCGCTTGCGAGTTGGTCCGCAACGGGCGCATCGGAAAGCTCAAGCACGTCAACGTCTGGTTGCCGCACGGGCGGCGCGAGGGGCCGTTCGAGACGACGCCCGTGCCCGCCGGCCTCGACTGGGATATGTGGCAGGGCCCGGTGGCCAAGACGGATTACGTGAAGGAGAAGACCCACGTCACGTTCCGCTACTTCTGGGAATACTCCGGCGGCACGAAGACCGACTGGGGCGCGCACCACAACGACATCGCGCTCTGGGGCACGGGCTTCGAGCGCAGTGGCCCGGTGAGCATTGAGGGCCAGTCGCTGGCGCCGATGATTCCCGGCGGCTTCACGGCTGCGAGCGAATACGCCGTGGCCTACACCTACGCGAACGGCGTGACGCAGCTCACCCGCAGCACGCACGGAAACGACTGGAAAGGTTCCGTCCTGGACAAGGCCGTGCAGCAGCACGGCGTGCGGTTCGAGGGGACGGGCGGCTGGATTTTCGTCACGCGCGGCAAGATCGAGGCGAGCCACGGTGATCTGCTCACGACGCCGTTGCCTTCCTCGGCAAAGCGGCTCTACGCGAGCGACAACCACATGAAGAACCTCTTCGACTGCGTGCGCTCGCGGCAGCAGCCGATTTGCGATGTGGAAATCGGCCACCGCTCCGTGACCGTCTGCCACCTCGGCGTGATCGCGATGCGCCTGGGCCGCGCGCTCAAGTGGAACCCGGCGACCGAGCAGTTCGTCGGGGACACGGCGGCAAACGGATGGCTGGCCCGCGAGCAGCGCAAGCCGTGGAGCTACGAGATGATGTGATCCCGCTGCAAAGTCGGTGGAATGCAAATAGGATGGCACGATGCACACCTTCTCCCTTCCTCGAGGAGGTAGTAGGGGTTTTCCAACTCCACAGGCCGGAGGGCGAAGACGATTCGCTGCCGTATGGTGCAGGCGCAAGACGCGCGCAGGCTGAAGCTACGGGACCGGAGAACCGCCCGCTTCAATCGCGCTCCAATCGCCGACCAGTTCGGTGAGCATCGCGGGGACCTCGCCAGCGGGGACCGGCAGATACTTGCCGATGGCCGTGGCGACTGTCTGTCCGCTGGGGTTGCGCAAATCCGCCTTCGCCTCAAAGAGTTTGTTCCGTCGGTTAGCGATCAGTTCGGCACTGGCCACAAGTTCCTCCTCCGGTCGGGATGGCTGGTGAAAACGCACGGTCAGCTCCGCGCAGTAGGCGAAGCGGCGCGCGCCCACCGCCACCGCCCACACCATGATTTCGTCGAGCACCGTCGCGAGGATGCCGCCGTGCGTCACGGCTTTGAAGCCGATGTGCTCCGCACGCGGGGTGAAGCGGGTGTGGACGCTCTTGCCGTCCGTGGTGAAGCGCAGGTGAAGACCGTGTGCGTTGGACTCGCCGCAGACGAAGCAGGAGTGAGTGTGAGGCAGCGCAGCCACGGGAAATGTCGAATGCCGAATTCCGAAGGGTGAATCCGCTTCCGGGAGCGGCATGCGGGCGAGGGCGCATTCCCCATTCGGAATTCGCCCTTCGCCATTGCCTCAGACCTTGAGGATTTCCGCTTCTTTCACCGCGAGGTGCGCGTCGAGCTTCTTGATGTATTGGTCGGTGAGCTTCTGCACCTCGCCCTCGGCGGTCTCGACTTCATCCTCGGAGATGCCGCCGTTTTTGCCTTCCTTCTTGACCGCTTCGATCGCGTCGCGGCGAATCTGGCGGATGGCGATCTTGCCGGTCTCGGCTATGTGCTTGACCATCTTCACGAATTTTTCGCGTGTCTCCGTGCTGAGGTCGGGCAGGACGATTCGGATGAACTTGCCCTGCACGGCGGGGTTGAGGCCGAGGTTCGCCTTCTGAATGGCCTTCTCGATGGGGCCGACGCTGCCCTGATCCCACGGCTGAATCAGCAGCATACGCGACTCCGGCGCGGAGATGTTCGCCAGTTCCTTGATGCGCATCATGGAGCCATAGACCTCCGCCTGGATGTTCTCCACCAGTGCGGGGGAAGCCTTGCCCGTGCGCACGCCGGAGAATTCATACTCCATGTGCTGCTCGCTCTTGAGCATCTTCTCTTCCGCGTCCAACAAAACGTCGTCGAGTGCCATGAACGGAAACTAGGGGTTTCGAGCTCAAAGTTCAAAGTTCAAAGTTGTCCGCTCACTTCAACAACGGGCGGAGCCGTGACCACGCTTGGTGGGCGTCGCGCAGAGCCTCCAAGCGGGCGAGGTGCGTGGCGGCGGACTCCCGTTGGAGCGGAAGCAAGTCGGCGAAAGTGGCGTCGCCGGCGGACACGCGGGTCTCGGTGAGCAAGGCGAGTCGGGCGAGGCGCGGCAGCACTTCGGCTTGCAAATGGCGGGCGTGCGCGAGACTGGTGGCGAGTTCGCCGTGCGCGGCGCGCAGTTCGGTTTCCAAATCAGCCTGTGTCCGCACCGCGCGCGCCTCGGCGGCCGTTTGCTGGGCGCGCGCTTCCTTCTCGCGCCCTTGGTTCCGGTCGAAGACCGGCAACGGCACGCTGAAGCCGACGTCGAAGCCGTTGCGCCGCGTCGCCTCGTCGCGGCGAAAGAGCAGCTCGAAGGTCAGGTCCGGCACGCGCTCGGCTTGGGCCAGCGCCACGCGGGCGCGGGCGGCGGCGGTGTCGGCCTGCGCTTGGGCGAGGGCGGGATGCGCGGAGAGTTCGGCGGCGATGCTTTCGAGCGCGGGCAATTCCAAGCCGGCGTCGAGCGAACCGTTCAACGACTGAACCGTCGGACGCACCGGCCCCAGTGTGGCCGACAGCGCGCCGAACGCCTGCTCGCGCAACGCGGCGGCTCGGGCGAGTTCGCCCCGAGCGCGGGCCAGCTCCAACTCCGCGCGCTCGGTTTCGTCGGCAGCGGTGTCACCGGTAGCGGCACGCACGCGGGCCAGACGCGCGGACTCGGCGGCAGCGTCCACGAGCCGGGTGTTCAGCCGGTGTGCCTCGTCTGCGAACAAGGCCGTGGCGAAGGCTCCGTGCGCGCGGCGACGGACTTCGCGGGCCTTCCCGGCGACATCGTGTTGAAGACTTTCTCGCTCGCGCTCCTGCACTTCCCGCGCGGCGGTGAGCCGCTTGCCCAACGGCACGCGCTGGCTCGCGCCGACGAGGAACGCGGGGTCGCGCGGTGCGGACTCGACGCGCGCGATGGCCTCCGGGTTCGGCGGGCGGGTGGCCTGTTGCAGCCGGCCCTCGGCGGCAGTGAGTTGGGCACGCGCCTCGGCCAGTGCGGGACTCTGGCGCTCGGCGAGTTCGAGCGCGGCGGTGAGCGTGAGGTTGGTCAGCGGTGCGGCGGCGAGCGTGGTGCCGACACTCAACACCAGCAGCAGGGTCGCGAGGAGAACTGCTCCGACGCAAGTTCGGAGCCTCGGACTTGTGAACGCCTGACCCTTCCCTATGAACTGCCCGCAGGCCGCGAGGTTTTGGACTGCCGCAGTCCAAAACGCTGGCGCGCGGTCGGAAGCCTGCCGCCGGTTCAAGGGTTCAAGGCGCGATGTGTTCATAGTTGAGACTTGGTTTGCACCGCACTGCCGAAGCGCAAGTAAAGCGCGGGGACGACAATCATGTTCAGCAGCATCGAGGTGAGCAGGCCGCCGAGGATGACAATCGCCATCGGCGTCTGGATTTCGTTGCCCGGCTTGCCGCCGCCAAGGGCGAGCGGAATCAGCGCAAGACCGGCGGCGAGCGCGGTCATCAGGATGGGCACGAGCCGTTCCATTGCGCCCCGGAAGACGGCTTCGCGGAAGTCCGTGACGCCTTCCTCCTCGCGCAGGTGGCGGATGTGCGAGACGAGCATGATGCCGTTGCGCGTGGCGATGCCGAAGACGGTGATGAAGCCGATGAGCGACGCGACACTTAACACGCCGCCGCTCACGAACACGCCCGCCACGCCGCCGATGAGCGCGAGCGGCAGGTTGAGCATTACGAGCGCCGCGTCACGCGCGGAGCCAAAGGCGAGGTGCAACAGGAAACCAATTCCAATCACCACGCCGATGCTGACGAGCAGCAGAATCCGCCCCGCCTCCGCCGCGCTCTCGAACTGGCCGCCGAACTCGACGCGGTAGCCGGGCGCGGCGGCGATGACGGGGTTCACGAGCTTCTGGCAATCGCGCACCACGCTGGTCACGTCGCGCCCGGCGACGTTGCATTGCACGACAATCTTGCGCTCGACCTGTTCGCGGAGCACCTGGTTCGGGCCGGTGTCCTTGCGAATCTCCGCGAGCGTGCGCAGCGGCACCTTCGCGCCCGCGGGCGTGTCCACGAGCAAGTCGCCGAGCGTGTCGGTGCGCCAGCCGTCGGCGTCGGCCAACCGCACCACGAGGTCGTAGGCGCTCTGGCCTTCAATGATGCGCGTCGCTTTCACGCCTTGCAGGCCGGCCTCCAGCACGCGTGCGACCTCGCGGATGGTGACGCCGTGCCGCGCCAGCGCGGGGCGGTCGAACTTCACCGTCAGCACGGGAATCTCCGTCTGCTGCTCGACCGACAAGTCCACGACGCCTGGCACACCGGCCATCGCGGCGCGGGCCTTCTCCGCCAGCGTGCGGAGCTGGTAAAGGTCGCTCCCATAAATCTTCACGGCGATGTTCGCGCGCGTGCCGGAGAGCATGTGGTCAATGCGATGGGAAATGGGCTGGCCGATGGTGACGTTCATGCCGGGCACCTGCGACAACGCCTCGCGCAACGCGGCGAGGAATTCCGCCTTGCTGCGCTGGCCCATCTTGAGCGAGACATCAAGTTCGGCGGCTTCGACGCCTTGCGCGTGCTCATCGAGTTCCGCGCGACCGGTGCGGCGCGCGACCGAGATGATTTCCGGGAACGCGGGTGAAAGAAGCGTCTGTTCGACGACGCGGCCCAGCGCGTCCGACTCCGCGAGCGACGTGCCCGGCAGCGTGACGGCGCTCAACGTGAGCGAGCCTTCGTTGAACTCCGGCAGGAACGCGCGGCCAAAGAAGGATGTGGCGACCAGCGCCACCGCGAGCAACGCCACGGCGGGCAGCGTCACGAACCACGGGTGGCGGAGCGCGCCGTTCAGCAGCGGTGTGTAACCGCGCTTGAGCAGCCGCACGAAGCCGGATTCGTGGCCGGTCAGCACGGCGCGCGAGTTGGGCAGCAGCAGCAAGCACAGCACCGGCGTCACCGTGACGGCGACGAGGAGCGACGCGAGCAGCGCGACGAGATACGCGACGCCGAGCGGTTGCAGCAGCCGGCCCTCGACGCCCCCGAGGAAGAACACCGGCACGAAGACCAGCGCGATGATGAGCGTGGCGAAGACGATGGAACTGCGGATTTCGATGCTGGCGTTTAGGACAACGGCCAGCGCATTCCGTCGCTGCTCCACCGGCAACGCGACGTTCTCCCGCAGCCGACGCACGACGTTCTCCACGTCAATCACCGCGTCGTCCACCAGCGCGCCGATGGCGATGGCCATGCCGCCGAGCGTCATCGTGTTGATGGTCGCGCCGAACGCCTTGAGCGTGAGCACCGCGGCGACGAGCGAGAGCGGGATGGCGGTGATGGTGATGAGCGTCGCGCGGCCATTGGCGAGGAACACCAGCACGACGACGATGACGAGCAGCACGCCTTCGCCCAACGCCGTGAAGACGTTCTTGACCGCGACCTCGATGAAGTTCGCCTGCCGGAAAATGTCCGTCTGGAGCTTCATGCCGGGCGGCAGCTTGGTCTGAATGTCGGCCAGCACCGCCTCAAGCTGGCGCGTCAGGGCGAGCGAGTTCGCGCCCGGCTGCTTCTGGATGCCCATGACGACGGCGGGCTTGCCCATCGCGGAGGCTTCGCCGCGTTTCGGTGCGACGCCGAGTTTGACTTCGCCCACGTCCGCCACGCGCACGGGCACGCCGGCGCGTGCGGTGACGACGGTTTCGCCGATGTCCTCCAGCGTCCGCAAGCGGCCCATGCCGGTGACGAGCCACTCCGCCCCGCGCTCGTTGATGATGCCGGCGGAGACGTTCTCGTTGCCCTCCTCCAGCGCGCGCACCACTTGCGCGACGGTGACGCCGTGCGTTTGCAGCGCGCCCGGTGCGATGACGACTTGGAACTGCTTTTCGCCGCCGCCGATGGGCGTGACTTGCGCGACGCCCGGCACCGCGAGCAAGCGCCGCCGGATGCTCGTCTCGGAGAACGTGCGCAGCTCGGCGGGCGTGTGCTTGTCCGAGGTGAGCGCGAGGAAAAGAATTTCCCCCATCACGGATGACACCGGCGCGAGCACGGGCTTCTCGACCTCTGCCGGGAGTTCGCTGGCGACCATCGCCATCTTCTCGCTGACGATTTGCCGCGCGTGGCGGATGTCCGTGCCCCAGTCGAATTCCACCCACACGACGGAGATGCCGACCGCCGTGGCGGAGCGCACGCGGCGCACGCCCGACGCGCCGTTGACCGCCGTCTCAATCGGGAACGTGACTTGGTTTTCGACTTCCGTCGGGGCCATGCCGTGCGCCTCGGTGATGACCGTGACCGTCGGCGCGGTGAGGTCGGGGAAAACATCCACCGGCATGCGCGTGGCCGTGTGAATGCCGAAGACGGTGAGCAGGAGCGCGGCGACCAGCACGAGCGGGCGGTTCTCCAGCGACCAGCGAATGAGTTTGTCCATCATGGCAGTTCCTCAGTGGGCGTGGCCGTGCGCGGGGATGACGCTGGAGACGGAGGCGAGGCGGATGGCGTAAGCGCCCTTGGTGACGATGCGCTCGCCGGCCTGCAACCCCGCGAGCACCTGAACGAAGTTGCCGTCGCGAATGCCGAGCGTGACATCGCGCTTGTCGAAGGTCTCGCCGCCGAGTTGGACGAAGACGATGAACCGCCCGCCTTCCTCGACGAGCGCGGCGTCGGGCACGGCCACGGCCTCTTCGGCGCGCTCCGTCTCGAGGTGCAGCGTGACCGCCTCGCCGATGCGGAACTGGCCGCCGGAGTTCTTCAACTCATACACGAGCGGCACGGTGCGCGTGGCAGGGTCCACTTGCAGGCCGGTGAAGACCAGCCGTCCGCCACCCGCGCCAGTGACGGCCAGGAAGCGGCCACGCTCGCCGGGCAGTTCGAGGCTCGCGTGTTTCGCCGCGCTCAACCGCCGCGCGTTCGCCTCCGGGACTTTCGCTTCGATGAAGACCGTGTCCGCGTCGAGGATCGTGAACACGGCGCGGTCCGCCGCGAGTTGCTCCCCGACTGCGCCGTTGAACGGCACGACCAGCGTGCCGGCAATCGGCGACTTGAGTTCGATGACGGCGGGCGTGACCGACGCCACGTCACGGCCGGCGCGGATGGCGGCAGCGGCGTCGCGGTAGGCACGTTCCACGGCGAGCGCGGCGGCGAGCTTCGCCTGCGCGTCCTTGAGGGTGAACTCCGCTTCCTGCAAGTCGCGCTCGGGCCGGGCCTTCGCCGCGACGAGCGTTTGCATCCGTTTGAGGGTCACTCCGGCCTGCTCGATGGCGAGCTTGGCGCGAGCGGCTTCCGTCCCGGCCTCCACGGCGCGTGCGTCGAACTCCGCGATGCGCGCGGTGGCCTCGGCGAGGCGCGCGCTGTGTTCCCCGGCGGTGGACGGCGCGAAAGCGGGCTGCAAAAACGCGAGCGTCTGGCCCGCCGTGACCTTGTCGCCGATGGCCGGCAGCGACTTGCCCGGAGGCGCGAACAAGCGTCCGGGTTGCGGCGTGCTGACTTGCGCGAGCGAACCGGGCCGCGCGGCGACCACCGCCGGCACGCGCACGCGCTCGACGAGCCGGCGCTTCGTGACCGGCTCCGCCTGCGAAAGGATTTTCCACTGCTGCTCCTTGAGGAAGCTCACGCCCTCGGGCGGCTCCGGAAGTTTCGCGTGCTGCGCCGCGTGCGCGTCGGCGAAGACCTCGACCGCGCCCAGTTCGACGACGGCGTTGGTGCCCTCCGTCGGCACGAGGAGCGTGAGTTGCCACCGGCCCGGCTTGGGGAACGTGAGCGCGGGGAGATAGATGCCGGGCTTGGACGGCTTGGCTTGCGGATGCTCCAACGTGGCGTCGCCCTGGCGCAGGAGGAACTTCACCGGCCCGGCGCTGCGCGGCTCGAGAGTGCGCAAGTCCGTGACGTGCGTGATAAAGGTCGTCGGCGTGCCCACGGCGGGCGGTTTGTGCTCGGCGAAGATTTCGTAGCGGTCGGACCAAACGGTGATTTGCGCCGTCTTCTCCTCGTGCTCGTGGCCGCCGGCTGGGTGGTCGTGGGAATCAGGTTTGCGGCAACCGGCCAGCAGGGCCGTGGTCAACACGGCGGCCAGCATCACAGCGGGCCGCGCGAAAGTAGTTTTCATAGTTCAACGAAGTCAGAATCAACCCTGTCAGGAAACTACCGGCAGAGAATCATGGCAGGGCACACCATGTCTGTCGGCGCGCCAGAGTCGGCGCGGGACGATGGGAGGAAATCAGGCCAGCGGCGGAGCGCGCGGGCCGGAGGGAGGAGAAAAGTCAGCCGGTGGCGGCGCTGGATCAGCGTTCACCGGCAGTTCAATCGCGACGGAGAACACCGGCGTCAACAGCGTCTGCTGCCACACGACGAGGGCCGGCGTGAAGAGGAGTGTCTGCCGCTTGGAGAGAAACTTGGATTCGTGGTCGCTTGCGAAATGGTGTTGGTCCGTGTCGCCATCCTGATGGTGTGAGTTGGACTCCCCGTGGCTGTGACCGTGATGTTCTGCGTTCGCCTGTGCGTGGTCGTGAGTTGGGCTGGAGTCGCAGTGGGCGACGGTGAGCAGGTGAACGGGGAGCCACGCGACGTGAAACACAAGCGCGAGCGAAGCCAGCCAGCGGGCTGCGGCACGGAGTTGGTTCGCCAACGAGTTCACGAATAGAAATCTAGAGTCCAACTAGCCGGGTGCAAAGTGAAAAGTTCTGAGCGTGCAACGCGGCATGGTTCCGCACCGGCATGCGCAGCGCGACATTCCAATGTCGAGTCCGGGTCGCTGATCCCTCCTCCCGATATCGGAATGTCGAGCTACTCTTGTGGCAGCCAGTTGCAACTTGCATAGCTGTCCCGCGTGTGGCACTCGTCTTTGCCGTGCAACGAGTAAAGACAGTCATCGCCCTACTGCTGCTCAGCCTCTGGCTGCCTTGCACGATGCACTGTCAGGCGGAGGCGCTGGGCTGGCTGGGCAGTGACTCAACGTGCTGCGAAAAAGGCCACGCTGATGAATCCCGAAAGCCGGACTGCTCGGATTGCGCCGCTTGCAGCTCCGTTGAGTCCGGCGGCTACTGGCTCCCGCAGAAAGCTGCCTTCGTCCACGTCCTGCTGGCCGTCGCGCTTCACCTTGCTCCTGACACGCTCGACCCCATCCGCGAGTCTGCCGCGCTGACGGTCCCTGCGCCGGACAGCTTGCCGCAGTGGCTCTGTCAGAGTTGGAGCTTCCGCTGCCGCACCGCGCTCGCACCGCGTGCGCCGTCCTTGCTCGCCTAGCAAACCCTCGTGGTTTGCCCCTCCCCACGGCCTCGTCGTGTCCTGACACGACGGGTTGTCTCTCTGTTTTCATTGTCGATCCGAAACTCTATGAAGCCCATTTGCCTTTTCCTTTTACCTGTCCTGCTGGTGTCCGACCTGAACGCCGCCGAACCCAAGCCCGGCGGCCCCAACGCCCCCGCCGCCCTCGCGCCGCTCTCGCTGGAGGCGCTGGTGGCCGAGGTGTTGGAGAAGAATCCCGAACTCGCCTTCTACCGCGCGGAGATCGCCGCCGCGAGGGGCGAGCAGCGCAACGCCTCCGTGCTCGCCAATCCCGAGCTCGCCACCACCCTCGGTGCCAAACGCGCCACCGACGCCGCCGGCAATGTGCTGGGCGCAGGCACGGCGTGGTCCGTCGCGCTGCAACAGCCCTTCGAGTGGCCGGGGCGGCTCGCGCTCCGCAAGGCCATCGCCAGCCGGCAGGTTTCGCTCGCCGAACTCGGCCTTGAAAACTTCAGCGCTGCCCTCGCCGCCCGCACGCGCACGCTGGCGTTCGGAGTATTCGTTGCGCAGGAGCAGGAGCAGGCGTCGGTCGAGATTGCACAGCGCTTGCAAGCGGTTGCCGAGGTCGTCGTCCAGCGCGACCCCGCAGGCGTCGCACCGCGCCTGGAGCAACGCATCCTGGAAGCGCACGCGCTCGTCGCCCGGAAGCGCGCCGTGGACGCACAAGTCGGCGCACGCAACGTGCTCATTGAGCTAAACCAACTGCGCGGTCAGCCGCTCGGCCAGGCGGTTCGCATCGTAGAGCCGCAACGCAAATTTGCTCTCCCTCCACTCTACGATGTCGTGCTCGCTGTCACGCGGACGAACAACTTCGAGCTGCGGCAGCGCGTTGCCGAGTTGGAGCAACAGGGCTTCCAAGTGGACCTCGCGAAGAACGAGCGTTACCCCGCCGTCACCGTCGGCCCGTTCATCACCGGCGAGCGCGCGGGCGACCGCGAGCGCACCATCGGCGTGGGCGTCTCCTTCCCGCTGCCGCTGTGGAACCGCAACGCCGGCAACATCGAAGTCGCGAAGGCGCGTCGCGAACAGGCGCAGACCTCCCTCGACGTGGCGCAACGCGAGGTCGAACGCAAAGTCACTGAAGCACTCCTCCAATACGCCGCGCGCGCGAACGAACTAGCTCGCACGCCGCCAACCGCCGCCGCCGAGTTCCGCGAGGCGGCCGATCTCGCCGACCGCCACTACCGCCTCGGAGCCGTGCCGCTCGCCACCTACATCGAGATGCAGAAGCAATACCTCGAAGCCCTCGAAGCGCTGCTCCAAACCAAGCAGGGCGCGCTCGAAGCCAGCGAGCAATTGCACCTGCTCACCGGCCGCAGCCTCAACTCGCTCACCGAAATCAAGCCGGCCAAGGATTGAACCATGAAAATAAACTGCCTTCTTTCCCTGCTGGTTGTGTCCGCCTTGCTCCTCGGCTGCAACGGCAAGCCCGCGAGTTCCGCCGGGGACGACGCGGATGACCACGGCATCAACTTCAAGGCCAAAGAGGGCTTGGCCGTCCCCGACGCCCTCGCCCGGCACATTGGCTTGAAGCTGGAAGACGTGGCGGCGCGCAAGGTCAACGGACAGCTCACCTTCACCGCGCAAGTCTATGGCGAATCCGGACCAGTCGCGCGCCGCGTCACGCTCGCCAGTGCGTGGGT
>Ga0208960_1000582_pt1 | contig 20410 bp, 13 predicted proteins | sample GreLakmeON33MSRF_FD_187703 | JGI IMG/M metagenome (GOLD analysis project Ga0208960, IMG submission 187703) | Freshwater lentic microbial communities from great Laurentian Lakes, MI, USA - Great Lakes metaG ON33MSRF (SPAdes) | ecosystem: Environmental > Aquatic > Freshwater > Lake | place: Great...
ACCAGCGATTCCCCGCACGCGGGACATTGAATGGTCGTGCCCGCACCGGCCGGCTCGGTAGAAAGTTCCTGGTCGCAGGCGGTGCATTTGAAAAGGATGTCCATAGTGGTTTGCGGGTTGAGTGACGAGACGAAGCTAATTTTGACCCGCGAGCTTTGCGAGCAAAAAGTTTGGCGAACCGAGTGCCGGTTGTCTCAGCGCTCCTAGTTTTACTTCCTCTCCGCGCTGTCTGAGCCGGCCCGAAATAACATTCTCTCGGCATGAATACCAAACGTCTTCTCCTCGCCCTCCTGGCCGTTTCATTGGAATCTTTGCCACGGATTTTCTCATCCACGGAGTGTGGTTGAAGAGCGCCTACGCGGCCGGCACCCGATGCGGACGCGACGGCGACGCGCGAGGCGATTCTTGCGCTCGGCCGGTGCTGCGAAATCATTCAGGCAGATTGCGGCCGTCCGGCGGAGGCGGCGGAGGGTGGGCGGGAAACGGAGTCACGGCTCGGCTCGGTCAATGGCGGGCTGACGGTGTGGATCGCGTAGAGCCTGGCTGAGTGTTCGCGCCAGAAGCGCGGAGGAGAAAGGCCGGCTTCAGCCGGCAGAGACTTCCGGCCACAGTCAGAGTTCAGGAGATTCCTCGCGTTCGAACTTCGCCGCCTTCTGCCGACTAAGGTCGGCGTTCCGGGGACCTGCGTCGGAACTGCGGCATCGGCCCGACACCTTGGCATCGATTCGCGCAGGTGGTGAGAAATGCAAGTTGGGATGGTGGCGTGGAGTTAAGCGAGCGGGCGTGGCCCGCCACCAAGCAGTTTTTCCATTTCCAAACGGCCGCGATGCTTTATGCTGGCCCCAATATGTCCGCCGTCACGAATCTTGCCCTGCGCGCCTTGCTGGCGCGCATCAAGCCGGAGTTGACCCTCGCCCAGGTGCGCGTGGTGCGAATGACGGAGGGATATGAATTGCGACACCTCGCGGATCGTGAGGCCGCAACTTTACGCGAGGTGACACCGGAGGAGTTGCGATCACTCGCGCAGTTCACGGAGGCCGGCGCGTTCCGTCCGTTGAAGTCCGCGCCGAATTTGCAGGCCGGCTGGCGCTGCCTTGCGCGCACCGAGGAGGAGCTGGAGACGGCGCTGCGGCACCTCTATCCGGGCGCGGTGGCCGACTGGTACGCCGCGCAATCGCCGCGTCCGCCGGTGACGCATTACCGGGAGTTCACCGCGCGGCAGACGGGCATGTATCGCGCCACGGCGTTGTTGACCGATGAGCAGGCGGCGCAGGTGGCGCGGGCTGGCTGCCATCAGAATTTTTGTTTGAAGCAGCGGCTTTGGACGGTGGAGGGATGGCCGCCCGGCGAGGCCCGGAGTTTGATTCCCTGCCTCGAACCGTGCGCCGTGCTGCTGGAGTTTGCGCGCAAGGCGCAACGCATCGAACTGGAGGGGAAGCCGCGCTGCAATCTTGCCTTCGATGACGCGCAGGCCGCGCAGGCCGCGCTGCAAATCGCGTGGCGCGGCGGCGGCGCGGACGGGCGCGAGGCGGATTTCAACGCGGCCGACAATCCGCGCCGGCGGCAATTAGTTTTGGACAAGCTCACGTCGTATTTGAACCACCACGCCACCTAGGAAAATTAAATCGTATGAACCTCATCCCATGGATCCGTCAGTTTCGTCCGGCCCGCCTGCTCGCGCTCTGCGCGCTGACAGCGGCGGGCTGCAATGCCGCCGAGCCGGAAAAAAAGCCCGGCGCCGCACCCGCGAAGGAGGCGGCGGTGTCCGACGGAGACGCGGCGTGGAAAGTGGTGATGAAAGCGATGCAGGCGCCGCAGCCGCCCATCGAATGGCAGACGAAGGAACCAGGCAAGGAGGAGGTGGCCGCTTTCGAGAAGCGCAACGGCGAGCTGGCCGGCGAGGCCGCTGATCAGGCGAAAGATTTTTATAAAAAATTTCCCGATCACGCCAAAGCCGAGGAGGCGCGCAAGATGGAGCATCGGCTGATCTCCGTGTCGCTGCAGCTCGGCAACACCAACCGGCAGACGCGGCTGAACGAGCTGGAGGACGCGCGGCTGAAGGACCCGAAATTGCCGGAGGAGGAACGGTTCGGGCTGCGGGCGCGACGGGTGATGGGCGCCGCCGAGCAGTCGGCCGGCACCAACAAGATCGCGCTGGCAGCGGCATTGGAGAAAGGATCGAGGGAATTGCAAAAGGAATTTCCAAAACTGCAGGAGGTTTTCGAGCTGTTTCTGATGTCGGCCGATGCGCATCTCGAAAACGGCGACGTGGAAAAGGGCCGCGCGCTGACGAAGGAGGTCGCGGACAGCGCAATGGGCGAATCAAAGGAGACGGCGTTGGCGCAATTGCGGAAACTCGACCGGCTCGGCCAGCCGCTCAAGCTGAAGTTCACCGGGCTGGACGGGAAGGAAGTCGATCTCGCGACCTTGCAGGGCAAGGTGGTGCTGGTGGATTTCTGGGCCACCTGGTGCGCGCCGTGCCGCGCGGCGCTGCCGGAGGTGAAGGAGGTTTTCGCCAAGCTACATCCGAAAGGTTTTGAGATCGTCGGCATCAGTTTCGACAAGAGCAAGGAGGCCCTGCAAAAATTTGTCACGGACGAAACGATGGCCTGGCCGCAGTATTTTGACGGGCTGGCGTGGGAGAACAAACTGGGCAAGGAGTTTGAAATCTCTTCCATCCCGACGGTGTGGCTCGTGGACAAGAAGGGCAAGCTGCGGGATTTGAACGGTGGTCGTGACCTGGCGGCGAAGGTCGAGAAATTGCTCGGCGAATAATAGCCGAGGCGCGGCCAAGGCCAAGGCACGGGATCAGCGGTTGATTTTTTCAGCCACGCCCCGTTAGCCTTGGCCGTTGGCATTTATGGAAACGAACCTGAATATTCTCGCAGACAGTCACCAATTTCTCGGTATCCAGTGGCATTGGTGGAAGGTGGTCGGCTGGCTGGGCAACGGGGTCTTTTTTTCGCGGTTCTTCGTGCAGTGGTATGCCACGGAGAAGCGCCGGCAGGTGGTGGTGCCGAGCGCGTTTTGGTGGCTGAGCATCACCGGCTCCATGCTGCTGCTGGCCTACGCGGCTTTTTATCAGAGGGACTCGGTGTTCATCTTTGCCTACGCCTTCACTTGGATTCCATACATTCGCAATCTGATGATTCATCACCGGGCGAAGACCGCGCAGCAAAAGTGCGCCGAATGCGGAATGCTCAGTCTGGCTGCGGCAAATTATTGCCATCGGTGTGGGGTAAAACTGGGCGCGAGTAAATAACCCAGATGACAGGCCGGGCGGGCAGATTTATTTTGCCGGCTTGGCGGGCGTTGCCGGCGCGGGCTGTGGTCGGGGAGGAATGTATTTTGCCAGGATCGGCTGAAAATCGCGATTGGCGGCGGCGAACACTTCCAGCCTGCCGAGCAGGTCCCTGATCCTCGGCTCAGTCACCCGGCGATACTCGGCCACCATGCGCGAGTTTTCATCCAACTGCTGGCGCGTGAGGCTCATCTGCCGCCAGATGAAGACGTTGACCCCAAAGCTCAAAATAATCAGGGCGACCAAGGTGCAGGAGAATAACTTGCGCAACGAATGCACCTGGGCCTGCAAGGCATCCTCCGCCGTCACCGATCCGCTTGGAGACGGCCTTGTTGGTAGATCAGCCTGGTTTTCTACAGGGGTCATAATATTATTTCCCCGGGGACTTGGTGGGTGCGCTGGCGGGCAGGCTGGCCCGCGGATTTACTGTCTGAAGGATGGGATCAATGGCCGGATTGTGCTTGCGATACTCCATAGCCTCATTGATCAGCATCTGAGTCCGCGCAACAACAACATTGATCTCCGCCAACTGCGGTTGCATTTTATAAACCGCCCGCACCGAAATCACATGCCAGATCGCGAATCCGGCGGCACTCACTGAACTGAGAAACAATGCTCCCATCAGAAACGCTGCCAGCGGATTTATTTTCATAAAATGACAAAAACTTTAGCAACTAGCTTTTCAATGTCCATTTTGTTTTTATTGATCGACGGGGCGAATTGGTTGTTCCAATGGTTCAGCCCTTTGCTAAAATCCCGAAGCCATCAATGAATTTATCAAAAGAGCAATTGTGGGACAGGTTTCAAAAATTTTATTCGGAGTTTCCCGACCTCGGTCTGGCCGTGGACATCAGCCGGATGAATTTCGCCGATGATTTCTTTTCCCGCATGGAGCCGCGCATCCAGAAAGCATTCGCGGCAATGTCGGAACTGGAAAGAGGGGCCATCGCCAATCCTGATGAGAATAGGATGGTGGGACATTATTGGCTGCGAAACTCCGGCCTCGCGCCCACGATGGAGATTCGTCAGGAGATCGACGGCACGCTGGCGGCGATCAAACTCTTCGCTGCCGAAGTTCACAGCGGCGCGGTTCGAGGAGCTCGGGGGGCGTTCAAAAATCTGCTGGTGATTGGCATCGGCGGCTCGGCCCTGGGCCCGCAATTTGTGTCTCATGCGCTGGGCCAACCGACGGCCGATAAACTAGAGGTGTTCTTTTTTGACAACACTGATCCGGACGGCATGGACAAGGTAATGTCAAAGATCATTACCGAGCTGGGAGAAACGCTTTGCGTGGTGATCTCTAAATCGGGAGGGACGAAGGAGACCCGAAATGGGATGCTTGAAGCTCAGGCTGCTTACGAGCGGGCAGGGCTGAGATTTTCCGAGCACGCAGTAGCCATTACTGGTAACGGAAGTGCATTGGAGAGTATTTCAATAAAAAACGGATGGATTTCCTGTTTTCCGATGTGGGACTGGGTTGGGGGACGCACCAGCGAATTGTCAACGGTGGGTCTGCTTCCCGCCGCTTTGCAAGGGATCGATATCGACTCGATGCTCGCTGGAGCAAAGGCTTGTGATGAGGTGACTCGTCAACCGGTGAGCAACGCCAATCCAGCGGCGCAACTCGCTTTGATGTGGTTCCATGCCGGCAACGGTAAAGGATTAAAGGATTTGATTGTTTTGCCATATAAAGATCGTCTCGAGCTGTTTTCAAAGTATCTCCAGCAATTGATCATGGAATCACTTGGAAAGGAGTGTGACCTGAACGGGCGCGTGGTGAACCAGGGAATTGCTGTGTATGGCAATAAAGGGGCAACAGACCAACATGCTTACATTCAACAGCTAAGAGATGGGGTCAACAATTTTTTTGCGACATTTATCGAGGTCTTGACCGATCGGGAAACCGAATCTCTGTTTGTTGAACCGAAAGTGACCTCAGGCGACTTCCTTTCCGGCTTTTACCTAGGAACCCGACAGGCTTTGCATGATAATGGCAGAGAATCAATAACGATAACAGTAAAGAAGCTAAACCCGTTCACTATTGGGCTACTCATCGCACTATTTGAGCGAACCGTTGGCCTCTACGCGAATCTTATCAACGTCAATGCTTATCATCAACCTGGTGTTGAGGCCGGGAAGAAGGCCGCAGGAGCCGTGATAGATCTTCAGCTCAGAGTCTTGAATTATCTGGCGGAGAAAAATGGCCATGCGCTGACTTCGCTCCAAATTGCCAACGGTATTGGTGCTCATGGAGAGTTCGAGACAGTCTTCAAGATTTGCGAGCATCTTGCAGCGAATCCGCGAGGGATTCAAAAGCAGATGCAGGACAGTCCGTTTGAATCTACTTACCAACTCACTTAGTTTTCCTGTGTTTGTTTACCAAAAAAAATACGATGTCATCGTCATCGGAGCCGGCCACGCGGGAGTGGAAGCAGCTTTGGCTTCTGCTCGAATGGGATGCCAAACACTTCTGCTGACGATCAATCTTGATACAATCGGGCAGATGTCGTGTAACCCGGCTATCGGCGGATTGGGCAAGGGGCATTTGACCCGGGAGATTGATGCGCTGGGAGGAGAAACGGGCAAAACTGCTGATATGACTGGATTGCAGTTTCGGATGCTGAATAGAAAACGGGGGCCTTCGGTTTGGGCGCCACGAGCCCAATGCGATAAAAAGGCTTACCAGTTTCGCCTCAAGTGGATTTGCGAACGCCAAGCGAATCTCGATTGCAAGCAAGGTCAGACCACCAAGTTTTTGGTCAAAGAGGGTCAGGTCTTTGGTGTGGAAACATCCCTAGATGTCCAGTATCACGGAAAAACGGTGGTGGTCACGACTGGGACGTTCTTGCGCGGACTGATGCACATCGGCCAGAATCAACAATCGGGAGGTCGCGCCGGTGAAGCTGCGGCGATGGGTTTGTCTGGTTCTCTCAAAGAAATTGGAATTGAACTGGGACGACTGAAGACCGGAACGCCACCTCGGTTGCTCAAGAATTCTTTGGATTTTTCCAAAATGGATCCCCAGCCTGGTGACGAGCCGGTTCCTTATTTCACCTATTGGAAAGATGATTTGTTCCACATGGAACATTCTGGAATCACTCCGAACGATGTTGGGCACTCTTGCGGCAAGTATCCACCTGGATCGATCATGGACCGGCTAAACGGCCAGATGAGCTGCTTCATCACGTTCACAACCGACAAGACGGCCGAGATCATCCGAGTCAATTTGCACAAGTCCCCAATGTATTCCGGCGTGATCGAGGGGGTCGGCCCTCGATATTGCCCGTCGATTGAGGACAAGATCGTCAAGTTCCCAGAGAAGGAGCGACAGCAGATTTTTCTCGAACCGGAGGGCATCGCGACTGACGAGTTCTATGTCAACGGATTTTCTACCTGCCTGCCTTACGAGGTGCAGGTGGAAATGGTCCGAACGATCATCGGGTGCGAAAGAGCGGAGATCATGCGTCCTGCGTATGCAGTGGAATATGATTTCGCCTTCCCGACGCAATTGAATTCCTCCTTGGAAACCAAGGTGTGCCGCAGCCTATACTTGGCCGGCCAGATCAACGGAACTTCCGGTTACGAGGAAGCTGGCGCACAGGGACTAATGGCCGGGATAAATGCTGCCCGGCGTGTTCAAGGCAAGGAGCCAATCATCCTCGGCCGCGATCAAGCATACATCGGAGTCCTCATCGATGACCTTGTGACCAAAGGTACGGCTGAACCGTATCGGATGTTCACATCGCGAGCTGAATACCGATTGCTCCTGCGTCAAGACAACGCAGACTTGCGACTTTCAGAAATCGGCTATGAAATCGGATTGTTGCCCGCTCGCAATTATCAAGTTTTCCAAGCCAAGCGTAAAGCCATCGATGCCGAATTGGCTCGCTTGCGAACAACCCGCGTGGGAACCAGTACGATGACCGAGCTTCTCCGGCGACCCGAGGTGCAATACGCGAATCTACCGAGCCGGGACGATTCGTTGAGTGCAGAGGTCATTCAGCAGGTCGAGATCGGGATCAAATACGAAGGCTACATCGATCGCCAGGAACTCGAAATCGCCAGATTCAAAACATTGGAAGACAAACAAATTCCTGCCTGGCTCGATTACAATTCCGTTCATAGCCTCCGCCCGGAAGCGCGACAGAAGTTGATCAAGATTCGTCCCGCCACATTAGGACAAGCCTCTCGTATTTCCGGCGTCTCACCTTCCGACATCAGCTTGGTAATGGTTTGGATGAAACGTGGATCGAGTGAAAATTTGCCAAATGAACCCAAGCAGTGTGGCGCAGTTGAACACCAGGACGAGGAGTCGGCTCACAACAGCTGCTGCGGCGATTTATGACGTTTTGTGTAGAGCAATGGAAGAATTGAAACCTGACACTTGGTAGTTCTTCTGGCACACTGTGCCATTAAGGTTCTAATATGCGCCATAGTGGCGCTTTTATCGCCTAGGCTGGAAAGTGATTTTGTAATATAAACTGTTGTGCTTTAGTTGTTTAATTAATTTAATTGTTTTGGGCATCACCATTGCTATACAATTGAAACAGTCGTTTTAAAAACATGATTTTATGGCAAAAGTAATTGGCATTGATTTAGGAACAACCAACTCCTGCATGGCCGTGATTGAAGGCGGAGAACCCTTGGTTTTGGAAAACTCCGAAGGCAAGCGCACCACGCCCTCTGTCGTCGCGTTCTCTAAGAACGGCGAGCGCATCGTCGGTGATGCGGCCAAGCGTCAAGCCGTCACCAACCCACGAAATACGGTTTATTCCGTGAAACGTTTCATGGGCCGTAAGTTTGACGAGGTGCAGGAAGAACTCAAACGCGTCCCCTACAAAGTCGTGCGCGCCGCTAACGGTGATGCCGCCATCGAAGTCGAAGTGGACGGCAAGCCCAAGCAATTCACCCCGCCGGAAATTTCCGCGATGATCCTCGCGAAGCTCAAGGCCGACGCCGAAACCCGTCTCGGCGAAAAAGTCACCCAGGCCGTCATCACCGTCCCCGCCTACTTCAACGACTCCCAACGTCAAGCCACTAAAGACGCCGGACGCATCGCCGGCCTGGAAGTCCTCCGCATCATCAACGAGCCGACCGCCGCGTCGCTCGCCTACGGTCTCGACAGAAAGAAGGATGAAAAAATTGCCGTCTATGATTTGGGCGGCGGCACGTTCGACATTTCCGTCTTGGAAATTGGCGAGGGCGTTTTTGAAGTCAAGGCCACCAACGGCGACACGCATCTCGGCGGCGACGACTGGGACAACAAGCTGATGGATTGGATTCTCGACGAATTCAAACGCGAAAGCGGCATGGACCTGCGCAAGCAGCCCGACGCTCTGCAACGCATCAAGGAAGAAGGCGAGAAAGCCAAGATCGCCCTCTCCAGCTCGCAGCAATACGACATTAACCTTCCTTTCATCACTGCCGACGCCAGCGGCCCCAAGCACATCAGCCTGAAACTGACGCGTGCCAAAATGGAACAACTCTGCGACGACCTTTTTGAACGCACCGTCAATCCCGTCAAGAGCTGCTTGAAAGACGCCGACATCACCGCCGACAAGATTGATGAACTCGTGCTCGTCGGTGGCATGACCCGTATGCCGCGCGTCGTGGAAACCGCCTATAAACTCGTCAACAAAACCCCGCACCAGGGCGTGAACCCGGACGAAGTCGTTGCGGTCGGCGCGGCCATTCAAGGCGGCGTGCTTAAGGGCGAAGTCAAGGATGTGCTCCTGCTCGACGTGACGCCGCTCTCGCTCGGCATTGAAACTCTCGGTGGCGTCTTCACGCGACTCATCGAACGCAACACCACCATTCCGTCGCGCAAATCGGAAATTTTCTCCACCGCCAGCGACAGCCAGCCCGGCGTGGAGATTCACGTCCTACAGGGCGAGCGGCAATTTTCGAAAGACAACAAGACCATCGGCAAATTCCAGCTCGCGGACATCCCGCCCGCGCCGCGCGGCGTGCCGCAGATCGAGGTCACGTTCGACATTGATGCCAACGGCATTTTGCACGTCGGCGCGAAAGACCTGGGCACGGGCAAGGAACAGAAGATCACCATCACTGCCACCAGCGGACTCTCGAAGGACGAGATCGAGAAGATGCGCAAGGACGCCGAACTGCACGCCGACGAGGACAAGCAGAAGAAGGAAGAAATCGAGACGCGCAACGAGGCGGACAACGCCGTCTATCGCACCGAGAAAATGCTCAAGGACAACGCGGACAAAATTTCTGCGGACGACAAGGGCAAGCTCGAAACCGCCGGCAGCGCCGTGAAAGAAGCGCTGAAAGGCAGCGATGCCGCCGCCATCAAAACCGCCAGCGAAAAGTTGAACGAAGTCTGGCAGGGCGTGAGCGCCGAACTCTACAAGGCCGCCGCCGCGAAGGCGCAGGCTGAGAAGGGCAAACCGGGCGCGACGGAAACCGAATCCACCGGCGCGAGCGACGCGGGCAAAAAAGACGAAGGCCCGATCATCGACGCGGAAGTGGTGGATGAGAAGAAGTGACGTCTCGCGAAAAGCAACCCAACGCGTCCAATGCCTAGTAAAGAAGTCATCTCAAAACGCTTTCACGAATTGGCCGCTCGTCATCCGAGTTCTGGCACTGACGAGGGGGGAATTAAAAGATGAAACCCACCATCTACATCGAGACGACGATCCCAAGCCATTACCATAATGTGCGGAAGGCGGCGGAGTTGGTGGTGTTGAGCCAGTGGACACGAGATTGGTGGGACAACCAGCGAAGCAAATACGATCTGGCCAGCAGTTCCGCTGTGATTGATGAGTTGCGCGACGGCAAGCATCCGCTCCAGCGAGAGAAGCTGGCTTTGATGGAGTCGGTCAAGCTACTGCCCTACGCGGATGAGATCAGCGAGATCGTGAACACTTACATCGCGCGCAAGGTGATGCCGAACAATCCGCGCGGTGACGCACTGCATTTGGCCTATGCGTCGTTTTATAAATGTGACATGCTGTTGAGCTGGAATTGCAAGCATATCGTCAATCACCAGAAGGCCGGACACATCCAGATGGTGAACCAGCAAATGGGTTTGCATGTGCCGGCATTGGTGACGCCATTTGAATTGTTGAACAAAGATTTTACCGTATGAAGCCTGACCCGATCATTTCCGAAGTCCGTGCAGCGCGGCATCGCATCTCCGCCAAGTTCGGCCACAACACCGAACGCCTGGCGCGGCATTACAAGAAACTGGACGCCGAACTGAAAAAGGCGGGCAAGTATCAGTTCGTTTCCGGATTTTTTGCGACGACGGAAACGGCGGGACACCGATAGCATAAAAATTTTCCCGCCGCGCGTGCGGCGGGATTTGATTCACAGTCAAACCAACCAACAAAACAAAAAAAACCTATGGCACTTAACGTAAAACCGCTCGGCGATCGGATCCTCGTGGAACCGGCCGAAGAGAAGGAAACCAAAAAAGGCGGCATCATCATTCCCGATTCCGCCAAGGAAAAACCGACCGAAAGCATCGTGGTCGCGCTCGGCACGGGCAAGACCGACGACGACGGCAAGAAAGTCCCGTTTGAAGTCAAGAAGGGCGACCGCGTCCTCGTCAGCAAATACGGCGGCACCGAAATCAAAATTGACGGCAAGGAATACAAGATTCTGAACTCAGAAGACATCCTCGCCGTCATCGTCTAATTCAACCAACCTAAGGAACAAACATTATGGCAGCTAAAACAATAATCTTCGACGAGGTTGCTCGTCAGTCGCTCCTCCGGGGCGTGGAAAAACTCAGCCGCGCCGTCAAGGCCACCCTCGGCCCCAAAGGCCGCAACGTGGTGCTCGACAAAAAATTCGGCTCCCCGACCGTGACCAAGGACGGCGTCACCGTCGCCAAGGAAATCGAACTCGAAGACCCGTTCGAAAACATGGGCGCGCAAATGGTCCGCGAAGTCGCCAGCAAGACCAGCGACACCGCCGGTGACGGCACCACGACTGCGACCGTTCTGGCCGAGGCGATTTATCGCGAAGGCTTGAAGAACGTGACCGCCGGCGCCAGCCCGATCAGCCTGCAACGCGGCATTCAAAAAGCCGTGGACGCCGCGGTGGAACACCTGGCCAAGATCGCCAAGAAAGTGAAGGACAAGGAAGAGATCAAGCAGGTCGCGACCGTTTCCGCCAACTGGGACACCACCATCGGCGAGATCATCGCCGACGCAATGGACAAGGTCGGCAAGGACGGCACCATCACCGTCGAAGAAGCGAAGTCCATCGAGACCACGCTTGACGTGGTGGAAGGCATGCAGTTCGACAAGGGTTATCTCTCGCCCTACTTCGTGACCAACGCGGAGACGATGGAGTGCAAGCTCGAAGACGCCTACGTCCTCAACTACGAAAAGAAAATCACCAGCCTCAAAGACCTGCTGCCCATCTTGGAAAAAGTTGCCAAGTCTGGCAAGCCGCTCTTGATCATCGCTGAAGATGTCGAAGGGGAAGCTCTCGCCACGCTCGTGGTGAACAAGCTCCGCGGCACCATCAACGTGTGTGCCGTCAAGGCCCCCGGCTTCGGCGACCGCCGCAAAGCCATGATGGAAGACATTGCCATCCTCACCGGCGGCAAGTGCATCACCGAAGACCTCGGCATCAAACTCGAAAGCATCGGCCTTGAAGACCTCGGCCGCGTCAAGAGCATCGTCGTGGACAAGGAAAACACCACCCTCGTCGAAGGCCACGGAAAATCCTCTGAGATCCAGGGCCGTGTGGGCCAGATCCGCCGCCAGATCGAAGAGACCACCAGCGATTACGACCGCGAGAAATTGCAGGAACGCCTGGCGAAACTCGCCGGCGGCGTGGCCGTCATCAACGTCGGTGCCGCCACCGAAACCGAGATGAAGGAAAAGAAAGCCCGTGTGGAAGACGCGTTGCATGCGACCCGCGCGGCCGTCGAAGAAGGCATCGTGCCCGGCGGTGGCGTGGCTTTGCTCCGCTGCCTCGGTGCTATCGAAGCGCTGAAGCTCGAAGGTGACGAACAGATCGGCGTCGATATCGTCAAGCGCGCCATTGAGTCCCCCCTCCGTGCGCTGGCCAGCAATGCCGGCGTGGAAGGCTCCATCGTTGTGCAGGAAGTCAAACGCCGCAAAGGCAACGAAGGTTACAATGTCGCCACCGGCGAATACGAAGACCTCGTCAAGGCCGGGGTGGTTGATCCGAAAAAGGTCACCCGCAGCGCGCTCCAGAACGCCGGCTCCATCGCGGGCCTGCTCCTCACCACCGAATGTCTGATCACCGACGCTCCTGAAAAGGACAAGCCGGCTCCGGCCGGCGGCGGCGACCACGGCATGGGCGGCGGCGGCATGGGCGGCTACTAAGCCCTCGCCGGCCACGAACTAAATTCACCGCGCGGCTGACGCAAGTCAGCCGCGCTTTTTTGCCGTGGCGCAGCCGTCCTAGCTGTGTCCCGGGCGTCTCGCCCGTAAACATTTTCCTCGATGGATGCTCAATGAAAACAGGCTGACTCTGGATGGAGCAGGGTGGCCAGATTTTCCTGCGCAGACCGGGACAAACTAAAGTTTGGACTCCAACCAAGGCGGCCTCGTCCCGGCGTTGGAGTTCAAGCTTTAGCTTGTCCGGCGGTTCAAGAAATTTTTACGGAACCCACAACCGCTTGGCCGCATCCTGCGCCGCACCGATCCGCCGCGCCTTGATCTTCACATACGGCGGCGCAAAACAACTGCGATGCTCGAAACTCCCCGGCCCCGACTCCACCCGCGCGTGCCGCGGCTCAGACAAATCTTCGACCACAAATCCACTGCGACAAAGCCCGCCGATCAAATCCTCCCAACGATGAAGAAATTCCAGATTGTCCGCCTCCCGATGCCGGTGCCCCTCGACGATTTCCGGCAGCGGCCCCTGGCGATAATACGGCTCACTCAACACGTAACCGCGTGCGGACGGCGCGGCGTCCGCCTGTAGGCTGACCGGCTGCTTGTGCTGGCTCACGTAAAGCCCGCCCGGCGCCAGCACGCGCGCGACCTCGCGATAAACCCGCCCCACGTCCGCCACGTAACAACTGCTCACCGGCTGCAGCACCAGCTCGAAACTCGCGTCGCCCACTGCCGACAAATCATCCATCGAAGCCGCCACCGTTCTCACCTTCAACCCGTGCTGCGCCGCGACCTGCTCATCCAGCGCCAGCATTTCCGGGCTGAGATCGACCACCGTGACCACCGCGCCCGCCGCCGCGCACAAGGCGCTTTGCAATCCACCACCGCTGGCCAGACACAACACGCGGCGACCCGCGAGCGATCCGTCCAGCCAGCCCTCCCGGTCGAGAATCGGAAGCGGATTCTTCAACTGCGCGGCGGTGGCGGTCAGCGTGTGACGCTGGCGCTGGCGCGCCCGTCCGTCCCAGGCGAGGCGGTTGTGTTCGTAAATCTGACTCATGTTTTTTGGGGGCGGCCGAAAATGTGAATATAGATATATGGTGCGCGAGAGAGGACTTGAACCTCCACCCCTTGCGGGACCAGATCCTAAGTCTGGCGTGTCTGCCATTTCACCACTCGCGCCACCTTGGCTCCAAGAACCTGCCCCCACCCTATCAAGAGTTTCTGCCAGTTCGCAAGTTGGCAAGTTGGCAATCTACCGACTCAACAGTCATCAGATGCATTTGGACACTGTTAAAAAATCCCGGCCTGGGCGCGTGGCCGGCGGGGAGCCCGCACTTGGGAGCGTCGGCATCCTTTTCTCGCTCCTCCGGCTCGGAGCCCTTCCACCGAAAACAGGGAGAAATCTCTAAAACCCTCATTATCAACACCATGACTTTAGCCCCGACACCACCGCCGCCCCTGATCGATACGAAATGTAATAATCGTCACAAAAATATCACAATTGTTTTGACACGAAGTGCGCTTTTTGAAATAAAAATCCCAGACACCAAACGAAACTGAATAAAAAAACGCACGAATGAGCCTTGCCGCCGTTATGAAGACCCAAAATTTCTCCAATAAAATCAGTGTTTCCACCGCTGTCAACTGCGCCGCGCCTTTCGCGAATATTTTACCAGACCAAAAAAATCCGACGAACCACCAGAACCATCCCATGAACACCACCCCGTCCTCCCATTGTAACAAAGCGTGGCGCGCCATCGCCGCTTTTTGCGTTCTCCTCATGCTGGCCCTGCTCCCGACCAGCTCCCACGCCACCGTGAAGAGCTTCCGGGTTGCAAACAAGAACAACACCAACGTGACGCACCAATGGACATACGAGGGCACCAGTCCTCTGAATGACAAGAAAGGCATCGCGAACGGGCAAATGTGGCCCCTCGGCAGCTCGCCATGGCTTGAAGATGGCTACAACGGGGCGGATTCAAAGGGCCTCCGGCTGGGTGGCGGGGTGAACAACGCCGGCACCAACGGCATGATCACCGTCAATGGAAACGCTGCTGGCAATCCCAACGCGGTGTACCTCACCACCAACTACGCCTTTGAAATCATTTTCCGCGCGGACGAAGCCAACTCCTCCTCCCCGAACATCGGTGGCGTGGACAAACTTTCCTGGCTGCTCTGCGCCCGCAGTGATGACAACACCCGCCGCGGCTATTTTCTCTTCCAAGGCGAAATCGGCACCCTAGCCGGTGACGGCAGCGGTCTCGGCTCGATCATTGGCAGCAGCTTCGGCAATGCCGCCAACGGCAATCGCGTGGCCACCAGCTTGGTGGCGGGCCACTGGTATTATGTGGCTGGATCCTACGACACGATTCCTGGCGTCACCACCACCCAGACCCATTACATCGCTGATTTGACGGCGGGTGAAACCACTCTCACGGTGGTAGGCCCGGTGACCACTCCGGTGGGCAGCACTGCTCCCAACAACGAGGCTGTCCGCTTCGGCATTGGCACGCGCTATGACGGCTTCGGCAGCACTTCGCAGTTCAACGTTGAACAAGTGGATATCTATACCAGCAACAAGATGGACCAGGCGCACTTCCAAGCCCAGCTCACGGAACTGCTCAAAGCACCGCACGAAGTCGCCATCGGCGGCGAACTGATTGTTGACCTCAACATCAATCGCGGTCTGATGCTCGACATCAACCCCGTCGGCGGCCTCCAGAACGGCGCCTACTACTGGACCAATTACGGCACGGCCGGCGGCGAGTTCCAGAGCCTGCGCGTTCCTCCGTTTCAGACTGGCCGGACGAATCCATTGACCTATCAGGTTTCCGGCGGGACCAATTCTGTTTACACCGTCGGCGGCCAGGGCTTTGAATCGACCTTCACCATGCCCACCACAATCAGCGGCCAGTCGGCTGGTGTCGGCAAGCCCTACACGGCGGAAGTCTGGTTCTGGCCGAATCGCTATCGCACGATCATGGATCGCGTCCTGTGCTTCGGCACTGATCCGACTGCTTCAGCGGCCTGCATCATCGGCTACGGCAACGGTCGTGGCATGGAAAACGGTGGTGGTGCCGGCATTGTTCCTTGGGCTGATCAGTCGGCGGCCAACAATGCGCTCTGGTATCACATGGTAAACACCTACGATGGCACCACCTCGATCCTCTACACGAACGGCGTCGAGATGGGCCGCAACACCATCAACCTGAACATCGCGGACAACCGCAAGATGCTTCTCGGCAGCGGCAATCAGGGCGATCCGAACTACAACAACACCGTGATCAGCGCCATCGGCGGATTCATGGCCGCGCGTGTTCACTCGCAGGCTTTGACACCCGCTCAGGTGCTCAACAATTTCCAGGTGGGCGATCAGCTTCCTGTCATCAACATCACGGTTCAAAACCTCGCCGTGACCGCGGTTGACATTCATTCCGCCACGGTCAACGGCGACTTGACTGTCACCACCGATCCGACCACCACCGAGCTGACCGTGTATTACGGCACCGTGGACCAGGGCAGTTCCAAAGTGGGCTGGGAAGGTAGTGTGACCCTCGGCGCTCCGCAGAATGTCGGCGCGTTCTCCATTCCGCTCACCGGTCTGGCTGACAACACGACCTACACATGCCGCATCTACGGCCAGAACGACAATGGCGAAGGCTGGTCGGGCGTGCAATCCTTCACCACCCCGCCGCAGGCTCCGGCCATCCTGAATGTCAGCAGCCGCGGCCAGCCCAATGCGGTGTTTGTCACCTGGGATCGTCCCATGAACACCACCGCCATCAATTACGAAAACTATGAGCTGAACGGCCCGCTGATCTTCTCTGCGACCTTCTCCTCAGGAAACACCGTGGTGAAGCTGATCACGGAGACTCTGACAGAAGGCACCCCCTACACGCTCACGGTCAACAATGCCGAGGATCTCATCTTGAGTCTCCCCGTTCTCCCAAACACCCAAGTGATCTTTACGCATGGCGCGGGTTACGAAATTCAGGCCCCCATCACCATGAAGCGGTATGACGGCATCGGCGGCACAGCGGTGGCGAATTTGACCGGCGCTGGCGCTTACCCGAACAGCCCGACCTCGATCAACACCACTTTGACTCAAATGAGAATTCCGCAGGATGTGGCGGACAACTACGGATGGTGGATGTATGGCTACTTTGTCGCTCCGGAAAACGGCAACTACAATTTCCACACCGCGTCGGATGACAACTCCCAAGTCTGGATCACCGTCGGTGGTATCCGCACCAAAGTTTCCGAGGAGACCGGATGCTGCGGTGGGCCGAAACCCACCATCACCCCCGTCAACCTGGTCGCTGGTCAGGCGTATTTGCTCGAGCAACTCGGCAAAGAAGGTGGTGGCGGTGACTTCGGCTGGGTGAGCGTGATGTCGCCCAACAATTTGTTCGGCTATCAGGGTGACGGCAATAACGCCTCATTGGCCATTCCGTCGAGTGCCTTCGCTCAAACCCGCATCGGCAGCGGCACCCCGTTCAGCACGCTGGGCCTCGTCTTCTTCCCCCTCCCTCCCTCGAATCACGTCAGCCTCGTAGGTGTGGATTACACCTTCGCCGCGACCCTGGACGGAACCCCGCCCTACTCCACCCCGCAATGGTTCCGGAACGGTGAGTTGATTCCCGGAGCGACCTCTTTGAGCTACACGGCGGCGGCCATCCCTGCCAATAACGGCGCGGTTTACACGCTGATGGTGACGGGTGTCTGCAATGTCGCCAGCGCCAGCGCAACACTCACCGTGTTGTCGGATATTTTCCCGCCCACCTTGGTCAGCGCCACGCCCGGACCGATCATTGGCGGCAACTATGTGGACATCCTGTTCAGCGAAGCGGTGGATACTGGTTCAGCCACGGAGTCGCTCAACTACGAGATCAACGGTGGCGCCCTGAATGTGATCTCAGCCACGCAACTCGCCCCGAACAAGATTCGCCTGACGACGGACGCGCAGACGCGCGGAGCCTCTTATGCAGTGGTGGTGAATAGTGTGGTGGATTTGTTTGCCAATACCATCGCCGCGAACAGCACGGTCTACTTCAACGGTGCGAATTTTCCGGGCGGCCTGGCCCCGGTTGTCTGGTTTGATGCTTCGCAGATCACCGGATTAAACAACAATGACACGGTGAACACCTGGAATGACAGCTCGGGCAACAACTATACCGCGACCGGTGCCAACGGACAGCGCACCTACGTGACCGGACAACTGAACGGACTTCCCGTGGTGCAACTCCGTGGCGATGGATTCTTCAATCTCACCGGCAACCTCCTGGCCCGGGAGCAATATGTCGTCGTCCGGTTGCCGGGCGGTGGCGACTGGGGTTCCTATCTCGGCAGCGACCTCCGGAGCGGATATATGGCCCGTCAGGATGGCCGGTTTTGGAACGAAAACTATCCGGATGGGGTCAAGCAAAACGGGGTTAATTTCGCGGGTGCGCAAAACGAAGGCATCACGTTGCCGAACCCTGCCACCTACATGATTCTGAAAATTACCGGCAGCACCCGCAACAACGGCGACACCGCCCGGACCGGTTGGCATATCGGCAAGCAGGAAGGCTGGCAGTCATTGAACATGGATCTCGCGGAAATCCTCGCCTTTGACCGGCCGCTGTCCCTTGCCGAAGAGGCCCGGGTCAGCAAATCCTTGGGCAACAAATACGGGATCGCCCTGCCCTACACGGATGTGTTGGAAGTGAGCAGCCGTGGTATTGCCACCACGGTTTATGTGTCCTATCTCGATCCGATGGACTCGGTGACGGCTGGCGATGCGGCCAACTACGAACTGAACGGCCCGCTCGTTCTGGCGGCGACCATGATCGACTCCACCACGGTCCGGCTGGATGTCGAGGCCATGGCGGATGGTTCCTCCCACACCTTGACGATCACCGGTGTGCGGAAAGCGTCGCCTGGCAATCCGTTCATCGCACCGAATCCCTCGGTGGTGGCGTTCCAGAACAACTACCCTCCGGGCGGCGTGTCGCTCGGCATGGTGGCGTGGTTTGACGCCTCGAGAATCACCGGGTTGGCCGACGGTAACAACGTGGCCACTTGGAATGACAGTTCCGGCAACAACCGTCACGCCTCGCGCGGCAATGGCACCATCACCTATTCCGTCAACCAGGTGAACGGCAAGCCGTCCGTGATCTTCCGGGGCGATCCCTGGATGGATCTCGGCGGCAGCTCCATGCGCGCCCATGAGCAATACATTGTCTTCCGGACCCCGAACCAAGGTGACTGGGGCGCGATGCTGGGCAGCCAGGTTCGCGGTGAATACATGATGCGGCGCGACGGTAAGTTCTGGGACCAGAACACTCCCGCCCAGGTCAAACAGAACGGCGTCCAGCTCTCCAATCTCACGGCGGACAATGCCACGCCGAACATCGGCACCTACATGATCATGAAGATCAAGGGCAACAACAACTTCACCGCTGATCGCGGTGGATGGAAGCTGGGCAAGCAGGAAGGCTGGCAGTCCCTCGATATGGATCTGGCCGAGATCGTCGCCTTCAACCGCGAGTTGTCCTTCGTGGAAGAGGCCAAGGTCAGCGTCGCCCTCGGGGCCAAGTATGGCATTGGCACGCCTGACTATGCGGACGTGTTGACGGTGAGCAGCCGCGGCAATCCGAATGCAGTCTATGTCTCCTACCTCGACGCCATGGACCCGGCGACGGCGGGCGATCCAGGTAATTACGATCTGGGAGCCGGCCCGTTGGTTTTGGGCGCGACGATGCTAGATGCCACCACGGTCAAGCTCACGGTTGAGACGATGCCGGACACTTACCAGACCTACACGCTGAACATCAACGGAGTGAAGAAGGCCACGCTGGCTTACATCTCCCCGAATCCTACCGCGAAACAATTCACACACGGCAAGGGTTACGAGAACTACGGGCTGACGCTGAAGCGGTATATGAATATCGGGGGCGCCGGTGTGTCGGATCTGACCGGCAGTGCCAACTTCCCGGGCAACCCGACCGATATGTCATTACCGATCAAGATGGAAATTCCGACGGATGCGGCGGATAACTATGGCTGGTGGATGTATGGCCTCTACATCGCCCCAGCGACGGGCAACTATGTCTTCCGCACCTCCTCGGATGACGCCAGCCAAGTCTGGCTGAGCACAGACGAAAATCCGGCGAACAAGGTTAAAGTGTCGGAGCAGGGTGGCTGGAATGGATTCCGCGAGTATCAAGGCGGCGCCACCGTCAGCCTGGTGCAGGGTCAGAAATACTACTTGGAAATGCTGGGCAAGGAAGGCGGCGGCGGAGACAACGGCGCGGTCGCAGCTGAAACTCCCGGCAATGTTTACAACTTCAACGGCAATGGCAGTGAACCAATCCCGGCGTCGGCCTTCTATGCGGCGGGCCATCGTTACAATGGAGTTTCTTTCGTCACGCTGGGTGATGTCTTCTTCACGGTGCAACCGACTAATGCCACGGTGATTGACGGCTCCCCGCTCCAGATGATCTCCGTTGTGGATGGAACGCCGCCGTATTTGTTCCAATGGAAGACCAATGGCGTCCCGATTCCGGGCGCGACCAATGCCACCTACGCCACGCTGGCCAACAATGGTCTGAACGGGGTGCAGTTCACGGTGTGCGTCAGCAATGAATTCAGCGGCACATGCAGCACCAACGCCACCATCAACATCACTAGCGATTTGATCGCGCCGACCTTGGTCTCAGCCCAAGGACAGCCTGATCTGATCCACGTCATCCTCAAATACTCCGAGGCGATGGAAGCG
>Ga0208960_1000583_pt1 | contig 20393 bp, 16 predicted proteins | sample GreLakmeON33MSRF_FD_187703 | JGI IMG/M metagenome (GOLD analysis project Ga0208960, IMG submission 187703) | Freshwater lentic microbial communities from great Laurentian Lakes, MI, USA - Great Lakes metaG ON33MSRF (SPAdes) | ecosystem: Environmental > Aquatic > Freshwater > Lake | place: Great...
TAACCCACCAACTTCTTACCAAACTCATCGAGGTTCATTCCGTCGTAATTACCGCTGCTCATCAATAAATAACTGGTGTTTGCTCCTTTTCTACTCAACAAATATTCTTGTAGAATTTCGGGTTGTGTTATTACTTTTAAGTTAGAATTTCCAAAAGCAGCTTGAACCTGCTCAATAGTAATTGCTTTAAGCTTTTTGTGTTCAATGGCGTGTGGAGAAAAATACACAATTGCTTCATCGGCGGTGTTCATAGAGCCATCGTATTCTTTTAAAAATTCTTCGTTCAATGAACTAAACGTATGCAACTCCATACATGCTACCAATCTTCTTTTTGGAAACTGATCTTTCACTGCTTTGGTAGTTGCTTTTAGTTTACTAGGCGAGTGCGCAAAATCTTTGTACACATCACATGTGTCATTACCAGCAACCCACTCTAATCTTTTGGCTGCGCCTTTAAAAGTGGCTATCGCTGTATAAAATTGTTCGTCGCTTAATCCCAATTCCTTGCAAATTAACATTGCTCCACTAAGGTTTTGTAGGTTGTGTTGTCCGAAAATTTTCATCGGCAATTCCTTACCATCAACCAACAAAGATGTCTTCCCATCTTTCACCACATTAGGATGCGAATTGTACGGAATGCTTCTTACATTTTTCTTTTTCACGATGGCTTGAATATTATCATCACCATCGAAATAAATTAAAGTACCATCTTTCTCCATTACATCTACCAACAACTCAAACTGATAACAATATTCTGGAAAAGTTGGAAACACGTTGATGTGATCCCACGCGATACCGCTCATCAAAGCAACATGCGGCCGGTAATGTATAAACTTAGGTCTTCTATCTGTTGGAGAACTTAAATACTCATCACCTTCTAAAATAATCACCGGCGCTTCCTTGGTTAATTTAACCATGGTATCGAAGCCTTCTAACTTGGCTCCTACCATATAATCGCAATCGACTTTATTCTCAGTAAGTACGTGAAGTACCATAGCTGTAATGGTTGTTTTACCATGACTACCAGCTATCACCACACGTTTTTTATCTTTCGATTGCTCGTAAATATATTCGGGATAAGAATAAATGGTTAAGCCCATTTCTTGTGCACGAATTAACTCGGGATTGTCTTTTCTGGCGTGCATACCCAACACCACACAATCAATGTCCTTAGTGATTCTGTTAGCATCCCACCCCATTGTTTCAGGAAGTAATCCTTTGTTTTTTAATCTGGTTTTCGATGGTTCAAAAATCTCATCATCGCTACCCGTTACCTGATATCCTTTACCATGTAAAGCCAAAGCCATATTGTGCATGGCACTTCCTCCTATTGCTATTAAATGTATGCGCATATAATATTATTTGGAGTGGAAGTTATGTTTTTACTTGATTTGCGAAATGCCAAAATAATATTTTTATGAACGAAAGAGGTGTTGATATGTGGGGGCGTGCCCTTGCTGCCGCCCTATTTTTTTTAATATGTTGGGCTACCGCAAGGGTTCGCCCCTACGAAAAACTCAACGTTATTTTGTACATTTATACGGCAAAAAACAAAACAGAAAAGATGAGTGTAATTTTAGACGAAATAGAAAAAGATCATGAAAACGAAAGAGGTTTAGGGTTCTCTATTGCTTTGGTTCTTTTATTTCTTCTGAATTGCTATTACATCTCTTCGGAAGCGCTTTTCTTAATTGACAACTGGTTTTTCGTGGGGAATTCCTTCACCATACTTTTGATTCTAAATTCGTTTATTTATTTAATTGGACTGATTGGAATGTGGCTAATGAAAAAGAAAACTCTTTATCTGTTTTCGGGAAACATCATTATTACAATATGGCTCGCTTATGATTCATTTTATTGGCAAATTGCTTTGCTAACTCTAATTTACATATACATTACTTTTAAATTTTATTTAAAAGTCCGATAAACAATTCAACATGCAACTATACTCTGTAAACACCGGCTACTTCAAACTCGATGGCGGCGCTATGTTTGGCGTTGTGCCTAAAACCATTTGGAATAAAACCAATCCGGCCGATGATAAAAATTTATGCTCGTGGGCCATGCGCTCTCTATTAATCGAAGATGGTAATAGATTGATTTTGATTGACACAGGAATGGGCGACAAACAAGATGATAAGTTTTTGAGCCACTATTACCTTCACGGCGATGACACTTTACAAAAATCACTCAACAAATACGGCTTTACCGAAGACGATATTACCGATATTTTTTTAACACACCTGCATTTCGATCATTGCGGTGGTGCTATTAAAAGAGATGCAAATGGCTTACTGATTCCTGCTTTTAAGAACGCAAAATTCTGGAGTCACTCTGCGCACTGGAATTTAGCAATGAATCCCAATCCTAGAGAGAAAGCCTCTTTTTTGAAAGAGAATATTCACCCTATTGAAGCAAGCGGACAATTAAATTTCATCGATAAAAGCAAAGAAGTTTTTCATAAGGATATTGATGTTTTAGTCGTTAGCGGCCATACAGAAGCGCAAATGATTCCTCATATTTCTTACAATGGAAAAACAGTGGTTTTCGCCGCCGATTTATTGCCTTCTGCCAGTCATATTCCATTGTCGTATGTTTGCGGATATGACAGTCGTCCGTTACTCACCATGGACGAGAAAAAATTATTTTTAGATACTGCTGCGACCAAAGAACAAATTCTATTTTTACAACACGACCCCATTAACGAATGCTGCACCGTGCAACAAACAGAAAAAGGGGTGCGATTAAAAGAAGCCATTAGAATTTTTGAATCATGAGTTTCAATTTAGTTTCTCCATATTCACCAACAGGTGATCAACCCGAAGCGATTCGGCAATTGGTTGATGGAATAACCTCTGGCGTTGCCCACCAAACTTTGCAAGGTGTTACTGGTTCGGGTAAAACTTTTACCATGGCCAATGTGATTAAAGAGATTGGAAAACCCACTTTAATATTGAGTCACAACAAAACTTTAGCAGCGCAATTGTACGGAGAATTCAAACAGTTTTTTCCCGATAACGAGGTGCATTATTTTGTTTCTTATTACGATTATTATCAGCCCGAAGCATACTTACCGACCACAGGAACTTATATTGAAAAAGATTTATCCATCAATGCTGAAATAGAGAAATTACGTTTGGCGACTTCCTCTGCGTTGATTTCGGGAAAAAGCGATGTGATAGTCATTTCGTCGGTTTCATGTATTTACGGTATGGGAAATCCTGAAGATTTTACGTCGAGTGTTTTCGAAATAAAAGTGGGACAAACCATTGCCCGCAATCAACTGCTTAGAAAATTTGTAGATAGTCTTTATTCGCGCACCGAGATAGATTTGAATCGAGGAAATTTTAAAGTGCGCGGCGACACCATAGATATTTTTCCAGCTTATTTAGATATTGCTTACCGCATCTCTTTTTGGGGTGATGAGATAGAAGAAATTTTTTCTATCGATCCCATCAGCGGTAAAAAAATAACCAGCATTGCTAAATTAATGCTCTACCCTGCCACCCTCTTCATTACTTCAAAAGAGAGAATGAATGATGCTATTTTTCAAATTCAACTCGACATGGTGAAGCAAGCCGATTATTTTAAATCGGAAGGTAGATTGGTGGAGGCGCAACGTATTCAAGAACGCACCGAATACGACATTGAAATGATGAAAGAGCTGGGCTACTGCTCGGGCATTGAAAATTATTCGCGCTATATGGATGGCCGCGCTCCTGGTGCCCGACCTTTCTGTTTATTAGATTATTTTCCCGATGATTTCATCATGATGATTGATGAGAGTCACGTTACCATTTCGCAAATTAAAGCGATGTACGGCGGCGACAGAAGTAGAAAAGTAAACTTGGTAGAATATGGTTTCCGCCTGCCTGCTGCGATGGATAACCGTCCGCTACAATTCGAAGAATTTGAAACGATTTTACACCAAACAATATATGTTAGTGCAACACCTGCCGACTATGAATTGGAAAAATCGGAGGGCGTTGTGGTGGAACAAATTATTCGTCCGACTGGTTTATTAGACCCCCTAATTGAAGTGCGACCAAGCATCAACCAAGTAGATGATTTACTCGATGAAATAGACAATACCGTTAAAAAAGGAGCGCGTGTTTTGGTAACTACTTTAACCAAAAGAATGGCCGAAGAATTGGCGAAATACATCACCAATTTAAATATCAAATGCCGTTACATTCATAGCGATGTTGACACCATGGAACGCGTTGAAATTTTGAGAATGCTTCGCTTAGGCGACATCGATGTATTGATTGGCGTAAACTTATTAAGAGAAGGATTAGACTTACCCGAAGTTTCTTTGGTTGGAATTTTAGATGCCGACAAAGAAGGATTTTTACGCAGCGAAAGATCGCTCACTCAAACAGTAGGAAGAGCGGCTAGAAATGTGGATGGAAAAGTAATTATGTATGCCGACAAAGTTACCGAGTCGATGCAAAAAACAATCAACGAAACCAATCGCCGCCGAGGATTACAACTAGCATACAACGAGAAACACGGCATCACACCAAAGGGCATGAGCAAATCGCGCGAAGAAATTATGGAGCAAACGGGCTTACTCAATTTCTACAAAGTGAAAAACGTAGACGACATAAAACCAGCCTTAGCCGCAGACCCAATTATTGAATACATGACAGCCCCTCAACTCGAAAAAGCAATTACGCAAACGCAAAAATCGATGGAGAAAGCAGCCAAAGAATTAGACTTTTTATTGGCCGCGAAATTTAGAGATGAGTTGTATGCGATGAAGGAAAAATTGGCAAAAAAGGTGAAGATCTAAAACTGAACTTGCAACAAAAATTGGGACAAAAAGTTAATCGCCATTTTTAAATTTCATTAATTATTCAAATTCCACGATAGTTCAATTCCCCAAAGCCGAATGTCGTCGATTTCTGTTTGCCATGTTTCAATCCATTCAAAAATGGAGACAGCAGCCTGATTTTTATCTTCATATCTATTTCTATACACGAGCTCAGTTTTAATGGTTTTGAAGAAGCTTTCAGCCAGTGCGTTATCCCCGTAGTTTCCCTTTCTGCTCATGCTTCATTTGCAATATCAAGAAGATTTAATTTCAATAAAATTTTAATAATTACCCGTGCACCCCACTCGATTTTCCATATCTAGCAATAACTTCAGCCTCCGCTTCTAGCCATTCTTTCCATCGTTGATTCACATCAATTCTTTCGGTGTATTTGCGAGCGTAGTTTAAGAATAAGGTGTAATGTCCGGCTTCGCTTATCATCAATTCTCGATAAAATGTTGCCAAATCTTCATCCTTTATATTTTCGCTCAGCACTTTAAATCGCTCACAACTTCTGGCTTCTATCATGGCAGCAAAAAGCAAACGCTCTATCAATTGGTCGTTGCGCGTGCCCCCTTTTCTCATAAATTTGTACAATTCCTTCACATAATCATCGGGTCTTTCTCGACCGAAAGTATAGCCTCTTTTCAAAATAATAGCATGTACTTGTTCAAAATGGGTAAGCTCTTCTTTAGCCAAAGCCAACATATCTGTTACCAAATCATCCAACTCTGAATTCAAGGTGACAATGGTAATAGCATTGGTAGCAGCCTTTTGCTCACACCAGGCATGATCACTTAAAATCTCTTCTAAATTTCCTTCCGCAATATTGGCCCATCGAGGGTCGGTGGCTAATTTTAAACCTAACATGTAATTGATATTTATGCAAATATAAGTCGGCATTATTTAAAAAAAACATTTTTTTTAAGCGTCAACAAAAATCAAATACTACCTTTAAAATGAAATGCATAACAATACACACATACAATTTCGTTTCGATAACAGCTATCGAACACTACCCGCTAAATTATTTGAAGACTGCACGCCTACATCTGTTGCACAACCTCAACTCATCATCTTAAATGAAGTGCTAGCAAAAGATTTAGGCTTGAATTTCGAAGGAATTTCTAACGAAGAAGTTACAGAGATTTTAAGTGGAAATAAAATTATTGAAGGCGCTCAACCTATAGCTCAGGCTTATGCGGGTCATCAATTCGGCCAATTCAATATGCTTGGTGACGGCCGTGCAATTTTACTTGGAGAGCACCTCACATCGCTAAACCAACGTTTCGATATTCAACTCAAAGGTTCGGGGGAAACGCCTTATTCTCGCCGTGGCGATGGCAGAGCAACACTTAGTTCTATGCTTCGCGAATACATCATTAGCGAAGCAATGTTTGCTTTGCAAATTCCTACTACTCGAAGCTTAGCTGTTGTATCTACTGGTGAAGAAGTTCAACGCGAATATACGCACGAAGGAGCTGTACTTACTCGCATCGCTGCAAGCCATATTCGCGTAGGCACTTTTGAATATGTTCGCAGATTCACTGATGTAGACACCTTCACCACTTTCACCAATTACACCATTCAAAGACATTATCCTCATTTGCTCAATAGCGAAAACTATGCTTTGAACTTCCTAAAAGAAGTGATGGAAAAACAAATTGATTTAATTGTAAACTGGATGCGGGTTGGTTTTATTCATGGCGTGATGAATACCGACAACATGAGTATTTGTGGAGAAAGCATCGATTTCGGTCCTTGCGCATTTATGAATGCTTATCACCCCCAAACCAAATTTAGTTCTATCGATCATCACGGACGATATGCCTTTGAAAACCAAGCAGCCATTGCCAAATGGAATTTGAGTCGCTTTGCAGAAACACTCCTAGTTTTAATAGATAAAGACAGCGCAAAAGCGATTGAATTGGCTCAAGGCGTGCTGAACACCTTCGCCGAAATTTTCGACAAAAAATGGCTGCAAATGATGCGTAATAAATTAGGAATGGTGGGCGAAGAAGATGGTGATGACAAAATTATTCTCGATTTATTGTCATGGATGCAAGAGCATTCTGCAGATTACTCCAATACTTTTATCGCACTTCAAGATGCAGAGAAACTGAAAGAAAACATCTATCAGGATGCGACATTTCAAGCTTGGTATCAATCATGGCAAAAGAGAGTTAACCCCCATTCATTTGAGCTAATGCGACAAAACAATCCTTTTGTTATTCCGCGAAATCACTTGGTAGAAATGGCTTTATTTGCCGCAGCTAACCAAAATGATTTATCGCTGTTGAATGACTTGTTGACGGCTTCTGCTAAACCTTACGATTACAGCAACAAGGTGGATAAATTTCAAGCGATGGGAAATGATGAAGGGTATAAAACGTATTGCGGGACTTAAACAATAAAACTAAATCTCATCAGAATAAACCGCAGTATACAATGTCTTCAAATTGTAATTTGAAGCCATCACTTCACCATAGGCCCCAGCACTTTTGATTTCAATGATATCACCTCTTTTTGACAAGGGCAATTCAAGCGCTTTGGCAAAAGTATCTGTAGATTCGCAAATCGGACCAACAACATCATACGTATCTAAATCTGTTGCTGTGGTGCTAAGGTTGTTTATTTTGTGGTAGGCTTGGTATAACATCGGACGAATCAATTCTGTCATCCCTGCATCTAAAATCATGAAGCTAGTGTTCGCCCCTTTCTTCACATATAAAACGCGTGAAATCAAAGAAGAACACTGCGCAACAATGCTTCTGCCTAATTCGAAATGAAGTTTTTGGTGCGGACGCAATTGTAAAAACTCATTAAAAATGGCAAAGTATTCTTCAAACTGAGAAACCTCGTTGGTTTCGGGGTTATAGTAATCAATACCCAATCCTCCGCCAACATTAATAAATTCTAACGCAACACGACGGCTTTCAAACCAATCTTGTATATGATTTACTCTAACGCATAAGTTTTTATATGAACTCAAATCGGTGATTTGAGAACCAATATGAAAGTGAATTCCTACAAATTTCAAGTTCTTAGATACCTTGATACAATCTACCACGCTATCCATCTCTTCCATATTCACTCCGAATTTATTTTCTTTCAATCCGGTAGAGATATGCTTGTGTGTGTTCGCATCAACATTTGGATTGATACGCACAGCAATATTTGCAATCTTATTGTGTTTGGCAGCCAAATCATTAATCACCTCCATCTCTTGCACCGACTCGCAATTGAAGCAAAATATATCGTTTTTTAAAGCCGTGATAATTTCGTCATCCGATTTTCCTACGCCTGCAAAAACAACTTCGTTTTTAGGAAAGCCCGTATCAATGGCTTTTTGCACTTCGTTACCACTAACGCAATCGGCACCCAAACCATAACTATGAATGGTGTTTAGAATCTTGTCGTTCACATTGGCTTTAAAAGCATAATGCAACACATAACCGTATTTCTTTGCTTCAGAAGTAACAATATCTAATGTTTTCTTTAGCAATTCAACATCATAGAAATAGAAAGGTGTTTTCAGCGTGCAGAAATGTTCCTTTTGCTTTTGCGATATTATCATGTTAGATTATGCCTTTTGTAATTTCTCACCTTTTAAACCAAACAAACCTTCGTTGATGGTTTGCAAAGCTTTCAACTTGTTTGAAGAATCGGTTAAAACAGAAATATTGTGTGTGCTACCTCCATAAGAAATCATTCTCAAAGGAACACCAGATAAAGCGTTAAATAGCTTTTTAGCCATTCCACCTTCGTCACTTGCCATATCACCTACAATACAAATGATGGTTTGGTCTTTATCAACCTCTACATTTCCAAACGCTTGCAATTCTTTAACAATTTGATCCAAATGCGTTGCATCATCAATCGTTAATGAAACTGCTACTTCAGAAGTAGTAATCATATCGATTGGAGTTCTATATCTTTCAAATACTTCAAATACCGAACGTAAAAAACCATAGGCCAACAACATACGTGTTGAAGCTATTTTAATGGCGATGATGCCATCTTTAGCTGCAACTGCTTTCACAAAGTTGCCGCTTGTTTTAGCAGGATGCTCAATGATAGTGGTTCCTTTAGCTTCTGGCTGCATAGTATTCAACAACTTAACTGGAATATTCGCTTGTTTAGCAGGCAGGATACATGAAGGATGAAGAATTTTTGCGCCAAAATAAGCCAACTCAGCAGCTTCATCAAACGATAATTCAGCCACTGGTTTAGTCTCCCCTACAAAACGAGGATCGTTGTTGTGCATGCCGTCAATATCTGTCCAAATTTGAATCTCACTCGCATCAATAGCATTACCAATCAATGAAGCGGTATAATCACTTCCTCCTCTTTTCAAGTTATCAATTTCACCAAAAGTATTTCTACAGATATAGCCTTGTGTTACAAACAATTCGATTTCTGGATATTTCTTCAATTCTTTAGCAATATGCTCTCTAGTGAATGCTAAATCTGGCTCTTCATCTTTGTTAATTTTCATAAAGTTAAGAGCAGGCAACAAAACAGAATTCAGTTTTTGCTCTTCTAAATACACCTGAAACATTGCGGTACTCATTAACTCACCTTGCGCCAGCAATGCTCTTTCTTGGTAAACATTGAAAGCCTTCACCACAAAAGTTTTCATATAGTTAAAGTTCTCTCTAATGGCAGCAAATGCTTTTTCTTTAAATTCAGCTTCTGTATACAGCTCGCTCATTACGGCTTCGTAATTCTTCTCCATCTCCTCTATCTTGGCAACTGCTTCTTCTTGCTTGTTTTTGTACAATAAAGCTGCAATTTCTACTAAACCGTTGGTGGTTCCCGACATGGCCGAAAGTACCACTATTTTAGGGTCTTTATTTGCCGTTACCAACTTAGCAACTTCCTTCATTCTTGCAGCAGAGCCTACTGATGTTCCACCAAATTTTAAAACTTTCATTTTCATAGCTTTTACTTTCAGATAAAGTGAGAATTTTTAACAACGGTAAATATAGGAAAGTGAAAGGAAAAAATGTAGCGCAAATAAAAATATTAACTTTACCTACCATGCTTAAACGCCTTTTTTTCTGTTTCTTAGTATTAATATGCCTTTGCCAGTGTTCTAAAAACGAGGCTAGCCCTCCCTCCTACATTAAAATAAACGAAATTGAACTGAAAACCAATAATAGCGCACAGGGAAGCGAGAGTGCAAAAATCACAGATGCATGGATTTACATCAACGACCAGTTCATAGGTGCTTTTGAATTGCCTTGTGATATTCCTGTTTCTAATCGAGGAGAAGTAAAAATAATGGTGGCTGGGGGTATTAAAAATAGCGGACAAGCCAATATTCGCGAGAAATACGTTTTCTATTCGTGGTACGACACCACCTTCACTTTACAAGACGACCATCATTTGATTAGTCCGAAAATAAACTACCTCGACTCAGCCAACTTCTTACACATCAATGATTTCGAAAGCAACAACACCAACCTTATTTCCGATACCGACAGCGATACCTCCATCTATATAAGGAACAGCGCTTACGAAGGTTTAAAATGTGGGGAAATTACCGTGAACAGCAGTCATAAACTAGGAAGAATTAAAAGCAATTTGAATTTTACAGCCCCCACTGCTGGCAAAAGAGTTTTTTTAGAAATGAATTACGCTTGCAATGCACCTCTGATTGTTGGCTCAATTACTAACAATAATCGCGCGCCCGTCATCACTTTAAGCGCTACACAAATGCAATGGAATAAAATTTATATCGACCTCACTAAAACCTTAAATGGAGGAAAATTTGAATTTTACTTCGAAATTCAGCACATTAGCGGAGACGAAAACACAGTTAGATTGGATAACATTAAGATCATCGCTCAAAAATGAATAAAATATTTCAAGCTTTTAAATATATTATTAGCGATTGGCTGATGGCTACTTTGGCCTGGATTGTTTTCTTTGTGTATCGAAAAACATCTTTAGATCAATCGATAGAATCTATTGCAGTTATTTTAGAAGACCCTAAATTGCACCTCGGCCTCATTATCATTCCTTTCTTTTGGTTTTGTTTGTATTTAATGCAAGGGCAGTACAGCAATGTGTTTCGAAAATCGAGATTAACCGAGACCGGACAAACATTTCTCACTTCGGCCTTTGGTACTATTATCATATTTTTCACCTTATTAATCAACGATTACAACCACACGTACTACCAATCCATTGCTGCTTTATTCATCATTCACTTCACGCTAACAGCTGCTGTTCGTTTCATCATCACCTCACAAACGGCACATAAAATTCACCGAAGAATTTACGGCTTCAACTCCATCATTGTTGGAAATGGCAACAAAGCAGTTCAAATTTTTAATGAGCTCGAAGGCATGAAAAAGTCGATGGGAAATAAATTCCTTGGCTATGTAAGTATTGAAGAAGAAGAAAAAAACGCCGCATTGTCTTCACATCTAAATCAACTGGGAAGCACAAAAGATTTAAAAGAAATCATTGAAAAAAATAAAATCGAAGAAGTTATTCTAGCCGGTGAAAATCATGAAAGCGAAATCATTAAATCTCTTTTAAGCAAGCTAGAAGGTAAAAATATTATTATCAAAACCATCCCCGATATGGAAGACATCTTGGCGGGATCGGTGAAAATGAATTCTATTTTGGGTGCCGCACTTATTGAAATTTCTCCCGATCACATGCCGCAATGGGAAAAAAGTGCTAAAAGAGCCTTTGATATTGTGTTTTCTATTTGTGCCTTAACGCTAGGTTCTCCTTTGTACGTAGCACTTGCTGTTTTAGTGAAAATGAGTTCTAAAGGTCCTATCTTTTTCCTTCAAGAAAGAATAGGAATTCACGGCAAACCTTTTTTTATCATTAAGTTCAGAACAATGTTCACAGATGCAGAAAAAATGGGTCCGGCTTTAAGTAAAAACAACGACCCTCGCATTACCAAAACAGGCAGAATATTGCGCAAAACGCGATTAGATGAACTTCCACAATTTTGGAATGTATTGAAGGGCGACATGTCAGTGGTGGGGCCACGACCCGAAAGACAATTCTACATCAAACAAATTGTAGAAAAAGCCCCTCAATACTATTATCTGCAAAAAGTAAAACCTGGTGTTACCTCTTGGGGACAAGTAAAATACGGCTATGCAGAAAACTTAGAGGAAATGATTGAACGCTTAAAATTCGATTTAATTTACATGGAAAATCGTTCCTTGTTAGTCGACTTTAAAATCATCGTGCACACCATTCTCATTGTTGTTCAAGGGAGAGGGAAATAGCTCAACTTACCTATCTTTTGCTATATTAGCGCGCTGTGGAAATAAAACCCGAAATAAGAAACGCACCTCGCTGGTTCATTTTAGGAATCGATGTGCTGATATGCTTGATATCGATATGTTTGGCTTTCTTCCTTCGTTTCGACTTCAACATGAACGAGCCCGACATGTTTTTCTTAAAAGGAGCGCTCGTTAGTGTTTTCGCGGTTCGATTGTTATCATTCATCATTTTAAAATCTTACGCAGGGGTTATTCGCTACACAGGCTCTAAAGACATTCAAAGAATATTTGTAGTGCTATTAATTGGCTCTTCTTTTCTTTTTATTTTAAACCTAGTTTTACCTCGTGCTGATGTTTACTACAATATTCCAAGAACCATTATCGCCATCGATTTCATGGTTTCATTGGTAATGATGGTAGCTTTTAGGCTCACCATTAAAATATCCTACGAGCAAATTAAAAACTCAGCTAAAAACAAAGCCAGCGTTATTATTTATGGTGCAGGTGAATTTGGCACCATTACCAAAAGAGCACTTGATAGAGATGCTGGAACAAAATACAATGTTGTTGCTTTTGTAGATGACAATCTTGCTCGCGCAGGAATGAAGATTGAAGGCATCAACATCATTAGCAACAAAGACATTGAAAAATTCACCGATAGCAAAGATATTCACCACATCATTCTTGCCGATCAAAAACTAAGTTCTGCTAAAAAACAGGAAATCGTGGATTTTGCTCTTTCTAAAAACATTAGAATTTTAGATGTTCCGCCCTCTAACAGCTGGATTAATGGCGAATTGAGTTTCAAGCAAATTAAGAAAGTGAAGATTGAAGATTTGTTGGAACGCGACGAAATTAAACTCGACAAGCAAAAAATTAAAGAAGTAAATACCGATAAAATTATTTTGGTAACAGGCGCTGCTGGTTCTATTGGCAGTGAAATTGTTCGACAACTAGCACAATACCAGCCTAAATTATTAATTCTTTTAGATCAGGCCGAGTCTCCTTTATATGATTTGGAAATAGAATTGAACGACAAATACAAATCGCTCAACTTTGAGGTGGTGATTGGCGACATTTCCGATGAAAAAAGAATGGCTCTTTTATTCAGCACTTTTAAACCTCAAATAATATATCACGCCGCTGCTTACAAGCATGTGCCCATGATGGAAAACAATCCGGCCGAAGCGGTGCGCGTAAACATTAAAGGAACTAAAATCATTGCCGATTTGGCCGTTTTAAATAAGGTGGAAAAATTTGTAATGGTTTCTACAGATAAGGCAGTTAACCCTACCAACGTAATGGGCGCCTCTAAAAGAATTGCAGAAATTTATTGCCAGTCGATGAACAAAACCGCAACCACCAATTTCGTTACCACTCGCTTTGGAAATGTGTTGGGTTCTAATGGCTCGGTAATTCCTTTGTTTAGAAAACAAATTGAAAATGGCGGACCAATAACCGTTACCCACCCCGATGTTACCCGTTTCTTCATGACCATTCCCGAGGCATGCCAGCTTGTTTTAGAAGCTGGTGCGCATGGAAAAGGCGGTGAAATATTTATTTTCGACATGGGTAAATCGGTGAAGATTGTTGATTTAGCCAAGAAAATGATTAAGCTCTCACGCTTAGAGTTAGGCAAAGATATTGAATTGCAATACACTGGATTGCGTCCCGGTGAGAAGCTTTACGAAGAGCTTCTTAACAACGAAGAGAACACGCAAAAAACCCATCACCAAAAAATTATGATTGCCCAGGTTCGTGAATACGACCTCACTGAAATAAGTAACAGTATTAGCGATTTAATTACGTCACTCAAAGAAACCAACAACGAATTAATGGTGAGTAAAATGAAGGCTATTGTGCCTGAGTTTAAGAGTCAGAATTCGGTGTATGAGAAGTTAGATTAAATTCTTCATTCTTTTCAAATCATAGCGTATATTTTCATAAATCATTGATTATTAAACTACATCCGCAATACGTGAAAGACAGCGATGAAAAAAAATGGTGATTTTGCCTGCTAAAGAGTTTGAGAAACTTTTAGAAGAATTAGAAGATATTGAAGATGTTAGACTTTACGACAAAGCCAAAAAGAATGACAATGGAGCACGCATGCCAATGAAGGACGCTTTTGAAATGATTGAAGCCAGGAGAAAAACCGAGTTAAAAAAATCGGCGAAGAAAAAAATCCATTTTTGAATGGCTCTACTTTTAGGGAAGCTTGCAAATCGAATACAAACATCATAATCGTCTTGCTTCGCGCCTGATATCTCTTTGCTTTTGCAGCAAATTCGATTTTTTCTGAACCAATAACAGAAAGTAACTCTTGAGGTAAATCGGCAGTGCATAAATGTGTTTTACAGCACAATCCTGTTAAAAACTTCACAATAAGTCTGAAAGTGATTTTTTTTAGTTTTGGGCACCTAACTAAATTAATTCATCATGACTACAAAAAAGAAAACCGTTAATCGAATTGCTGTTCCCGATACTAAAATCATCGACAAGATTTACATTATTAGAAATCAGAAAGTAATGCTCGATAGAGATTTGGCTGAACTTTACGGAGTGGAAACAAAGGTTTTAAAACAAGCGGTGAAAAGGAATATTTCTCGATTTCCAGAAGACTTTATGTTCGAACTAACGAAAGAAGAATTTGAAATTTGGAGGTCACAAATTGTGACCTCCAAATCGGATGCTAAAGGATTAAGGTACGCTCCCTTTTGTTTTACAGAACAAGGTGTTACAATGCTTTCCTGCATATTAAACAGCGAGAAAGCGATTCTCGTTAATATTCAAATCATTAGGGCATTCACAAAAATTCGAGAGACTTTACTTACCCACAAAGACATTCTCCTTCAACTCGAAAAGCTTCAAAACACCTCTTCAAAACACAGTGCAGAAATAAAATACATTTTTGATGTGTTGAAGAAGTTGATTGAAAAACCGAAGGAGGAGAGGGTGATGATTGGGTATAGGAAATGATTTTTTCTTGTAGAGACGCAAAATTTTGCGTCTCAAGTTATGCTCGTCTGAATTAGGATTTTTAGGATGAGGAGATTTTAGGATTGGATAAGTTCAGGATCAAGAAATGCTTTCCAACAATTTTTTAGGATCCTGCCGATTATCCCAAAAGGCCATTACAATAATTTGTTTGGGAGTAATTTTATAATACAAACTGAAATGCCCCATCGCCGATTCATGCACATCTTTAAAATCAGTCTCTTTAAATGCTTTGGGATTTTCGTTAATTACTTGAAGATGTTCTGCAGTTATTTCAATCAACTTTTTAGCGTAGGCAGTGCTTTTGTTTTTCGCCGTCCAGTATTTCAATATTTCTCTCCTCTGACGAATAGCTGTTTCGGTCCAAACTATTTTCCTTTTAGCCATTCCAAATCAGCTTTATCCAAATCTTCCTGAGAAGTTAATCGTCCGTTTTTAATGTCGTTTTCACTCATTTGCAACATTAACTTCTGCTCCTTTGTTAATTTTATTTTTCCTTCTTTAACCGCTGCATTATCAACCAATTTTCGCAATGCTAATAGATAATCTTTGTCGGAAATAGCCAACAACTTATCTATAATTCCATTTCTTATTAAATCAACTTGAGCCATGATTTTTATTTTGAACCAAGTTAATGAAATTGTTAGGTTTGAGCAAGATGTAATTGCTTTTGTTTTACATCTTCCTACTACTTTTCAACATCCCTTTTCTCTTCCCGCTTTCTTCCTTATTTTTAAAGCTTCAATTTAAGAGTGAAAAGAAGTAGTTTGCTTCGGAGTACCTCGCAATGACGGGAAAAGAGATGTACTTGATATTCGATACAGAAACCACCGGCTTACCACGCAACTGGAATGCGCCCATTACCGATACCGATAACTGGCCGCGCTGTATTCAAATTGCTTGGCAGTTGCACGATGATATGGGGCGATTGATTGAACACAAAGATTATCTGGTTAAACCCAATGGTTTTAATATTCCTTTCGATGCCGAACGTATTCATGGTATTTCTACCGAATTGGCAGAAGAACAAGGTGTGGATTTGAATTTTGTGCTGGAAGATTTTAATCGTGTTTTGGCGCAGGCGAAATTCGTAGTCGGACAAAACATTGGTTTCGATCTCAACATCATGGGTTGTGAATTTCACCGTCAGTATGTAAACTCTAACCTCGCTCTCCTTCCTGTTCTCGATACTTGTACCGAATATACCGCTGAGCTTTGTAGATTGCCAGGCGGACGAGGAGGTAAATTCAAATTGCCCACTCTTACCGAGTTGCATGAGTTTCTCTTCAAACAAAAATTTAATGAGGCGCACAACGCCACTGCCGATGTGGAAGCAACAACGCGTTGCTTTTTAGAGTTGCTTCGTTTGGGGCATTTTACAGTTGATTCATTAAAGGCTCCTAACGATTACATCGAAACATTTCGTGAATTCAATACACACGAAATTGCTTTAATCGGATTAAAACATATCAATTTAAAAGAGGCTAGTCAGAAATTAAAGTCTCAAAGTCAAAAGTCGGAAAGTCCAATAGACGAAGTTGATGACTCTGTTCTACTTGACGTTCCTTTTGCACATTTACACAATCATTCTCAATATTCTATTCTTCAATCTACCACTGAGGTTGATGACTTGGTGAAGAAAGCAGCAAAGATGAATATGCCTGCTGTGGCATTGACCGATTTAGGAAATATGATGGCGGCTTTCGATTTTGTAAGCGCCATAAACAAACACAACAAAGGCATTGCCGACGAGAAAAAGAAGGCTGAAGAAGCAGGTGAACATTTCACTAAAATTCCGCTCAAAGGTGTTTTAGGTTGCGAGTTTTTTGTGTGTAAAGATCACAAGAGCAAAAGCAACAAAGACAATGGTTATCAAATTCCATTGATTGCCAAAAACAAAAAAGGATACCACAATTTAGCTAAGTTGTCATCGGCCGCATACATCGATGGTTTCTACTATGTGCCGCGTATCGATAAAAATATATTGCTTCAGTTTAAAGATGATGTGATTGCTTTTTCGGGCGGATTGCGTGGCGAAGTGGGCGACTTAATTTTAAACGTTGGTGAGCGTCAGGCTGAAGAGGCTTTCCTCTGGTGGAAAGAACAATTTGGTGATGATTTCTATGTTGAATTGTTGCGTCACGGCCTTGAAGAAGAAAATCGTGTGAACGAAACTTTACTTAAGTTTTGTAAGCTTCACAACGTAAAATATTTTGCAGCAAACGATACTTTTTACCTCAATAAAGAAGATGCCAATGCGCACGATATTTTGTTGTGTGTGAAAGAAGGCGAAAAGAAATCAACGCCTATTGGTAGAGGTCGCGGTTATCGCTTTGGTTTCCCTAACGACGAGTTTTATTTTAAGTCGGCAGAGGAAATGAAAACGCTCTTTAAAGACTTGCCTGAAGCCATTATCACTACCAATGAAATCATTGAAAAGATTGAAGGCTACTCACTAAACGCAAATGTTCTCTTACCTAAATTTGATATTCCCGATGAATACAAAAATGAAGAAGATGTTGCAGATGCTGGCAAGCGTGGTGAAAATGCCTACTTAAGATATTTAACCTACAAGGGTGCCGAAAAACGCTACCCTGAAATGAATGACGAAACGCGAGATAGATTAGATTTCGAGTTGGATGTAATTGCCAAATCGGGTTATCCTGGTTACTTTTTAATTGTACAAGATTTCATTGCCGAAGCTCGAAGCAGAGGCGTTTCAGTCGGACCAGGAAGGGGTTCTGCTGCTGGTTCTGCTGTTGCTTATTGCACTGGTATTACGAACGTAGATCCAATATTGTACAACTTACTTTTTGAGCGTTTCTTAAATCCAGAAAGGGTGTCGATGCCCGATATTGATATCGACTTCGACGATGAAGGCCGACAAAGCGTTATCGATTATGTAATTAATAAATACGGTTCTTCGCAAGTAGCGCAAATTATAACTTACGGTACCATGGCAGCGAAATCGAGTATTCGCGATACCGGACGAGTACTTGAATTGCCCTTACCCGATACCGATAGAATTTCTAAGCTAGTTCCCAACCTTAAGCTCAACAAGCTTTTTGGCATGGATGAAAAACAGCTGAAAGAGGCGCTGAGTCCCGATGAATTTGAAATGGCCAAACGCCTTCAAGAGATTTATAAAGGTGATGATTTAGAGGGGCAAACATTGCGTCAGGCAAAAATTTTAGAAGGCTCTGTGCGCAACACGGGTATTCATGCTTGCGGTGTTATCATTACGCCAAGTGACATTAGAGAATTGCTGCCCGTTGCAGTTGCCAAAGATTCGGCGATGTGGTGCACGCAGTTCGACAACTCGGTGGTGGAAAGTGCGGGCTTGTTGAAGATGGACTTCTTGGGCTTAAAAACACTTACACTTATTAAAGATGCCATCGCCATCATTAAAGACAAGCACAACATTGAAATAGATATTGATTTGATTCCGCTCGATGATGTAAAAACCTACGAGCTTTTTCAACGTGGCGAAACGGTGGGTATATTTCAGTATGAGAGTCCGGGTATGCAAAAGCATATGAAAGACCTTAAACCTACTGTGTTTGCCGACTTAATTGCCATGAATGCCTTGTACCGTCCGGGCCCAATTGAATACATTCCTTCTTTCATTAAACGTAAGCACGGCGTTGAAGAAATTACCTACGATGTAGAGGGCATGGAAGAATTTCTGGAGGAAACTTATGGTATTACAGTGTACCAAGAGCAGGTGATGTTATTGTCGCAAAAGCTGGCCGGATTTACCAAAGGTGAAGCCGACGTTTTGCGAAAAGCGATGGGTAAAAAACAAAAAGACGTATTGGATAAAATGCGTCCGAAATTCATCGAAAAAGGAAAAGAAAAAGGACACAACGAAGAGAAGCTAAATAAGATTTGGAAAGACTGGGAAGCCTTTGCATCCTATGCTTTCAACAAATCGCACTCTACCTGTTACGCTTTAATTGGCTATCAAACTGCTTATTTAAAAGCGCATTATCCGGCCGAATATATGGCGTCGGTATTGAGCAACAACATGGGCAACATCACCGATGTTTCTTTCTTTATGGAAGAATGCGTGCGTGGAGGAATCTCAGTTTTGGGGCCCGATGTAAATGAATCGTTACACAAGTTTACCGTAAACTCGAAAGGTCAGATTCGCTTTGGTTTAGGCGCCATTAAAGGCGTTGGTGAAGGAGCGGTTGAATCTATCTTAAACGAAAGAAAAGCAAGCGGTCCGTATAAAAATGTATTCGATTTAACCAAGAGAATCAACCTTCGTGCAGCCAACAAAAAAGCAATGGAAAACCTTGTTTTAGCAGGTGCTTTCGATTGTTTTGTGGGAACACATCGTGCGCAATTTTTCTTTAAAGCGAACGAAAAAGATTCAACATTTTTAGAGAAAGCCATTAAGTACGGCGTGCAATCGCAAGGCGAAGCAGACACATCGCAAGTATCATTATTTGGTGCCGAAAGCAACGAAGAAGTTCCTGCGCCACCTATGCCTTCATGTGAGCAATGGAGCAACATGCAAACATTAAATAAAGAGAAAGAAGTGGTTGGTATTTTTATTTCTGGCCATCCACTCAACGACTTCAAATTAGAAATGGATCATTTTGTTAATGGTACTTTTCAGGCTTTGAATGAAGATATAGGAAGATTTAAAGCGCGTGAATTATCTTTTGCTGGCGTGGTTATCGAAGCGATTGAGAGATTGGATAAAAAGGGAAATCTCTTTGGCATTTTAACCATTGAAGACTTTACCAGCTCGCACAAATTCGTTTTGTTTGCCGAAGACTACCTCAAATTCAGAAGATACCTGGTGATGGGTTCATACCTCTATATCAAAGGAAAAGTGCAAGCCAAAAAATATCCGAAATACGATACAGAGATAGAATTGAAAATAAATCATATCGAATTGCTTTCTGAAGTGAGAGAAAAACTCACGAAGTCGATTACGCTTAAAGTTAATTTAGATACACTAACGTTGGATTTAGTAGAGAAACTCAATTTAATGATTGATAAGCATCCTGGCAACTGCCGCTTACAACTAAATGTAATCGACAACATCGAAAGAATAAAAGTAGATATGCCATCGCGCAGCAAAAAAGTAAATGTGAGTAACGAGTTTATCAAAGATTTGAAAGAACTAAAAACCGTGGAATTCAAGATAAACTAAATCTTTAATGATTATCCGCAATTGTACCAGTTGCATCATTTCAAAAAGTGGCCTCATCCTCGGTCCTTTCCGTCAGCTGACGGACCAGCACTTAAAAAATGCTTTTCACACCCAGTCACCCTTCTCTTTTGGAGAAGGGCTGGGGATG
>Ga0208960_1000584_pt1 | contig 20392 bp, 21 predicted proteins | sample GreLakmeON33MSRF_FD_187703 | JGI IMG/M metagenome (GOLD analysis project Ga0208960, IMG submission 187703) | Freshwater lentic microbial communities from great Laurentian Lakes, MI, USA - Great Lakes metaG ON33MSRF (SPAdes) | ecosystem: Environmental > Aquatic > Freshwater > Lake | place: Great...
ATCGGCAGGGGTCAGATTCACCACATCTTTAGTATGCGTCACAAAGAATCCGTCACAGCAGAGTGCCAAGGGCAGGTGCACGTCCGGCTCTTCTGAGACCATGTATCCCATGAGAATCCAATCGAAGAAGTCCTGCGCGGTTTCCGCATGCCAGACGAGCATGCCAGTATTCAAGAGATAGGCGATTTCAAGTGTGTCTGGCTGAATCGAGAGTGGAGAATTAATACCGCGACAGGTCACGATCATCTGAATCGGCAATCTGGCCCCTGACCACATCGGAAAGTTTTCCATGGCCCGCATGGTGCCAGGGCCGGCCGTGGTCGTAAAGACTCGCGCCCCACCAAACGCAGCTCCCGCGCATTGTGACATGACGGCGAATTCGCTCTCGCCACGAAAGTAGTCGCCAATATACCCCTCAGCAAAGAGTTCGCCAATCAAGGCGGCCGCTTCGCTCTGCGGAGTGATCGGATAGGCAATCATGATATCACAACTGGCCCGCCGAAGGGCTTCTTTAATCACTTCACTACCCGTATAGAATGAGGGCGTGCGTGGTGCCTCGTTCATCATCTTCCAGGTATCCGTATAGATCTGCCCTTTTTTATTTTTGGTGCCGATGACCGAATGGGTCTCTGCCATGGTGTCGCTCCTTATTACATCTCTATTTAGGTAAGTATACAAGATGTTCTATTAAGTCTACCCTATTTTCATCAGATAGTCAAGAGAGTTTTCCGCGCTGCCGATGCATTTTGTCACGGGTATGATAGGGAATCAACGAGGCCAAAACCCTGGGGAGATCTGTACAGGGCACATCTTCCAGCAGTTTGGTCGCCAGATGGGCCTGGGGACCTGATCGTCCCCCCACAAAGATATCGACCCCCTCAACGATCTGTCCATCGACCTTGATTTTCTTACCCAGCAAGCCAATATCGGCCACCAGATGATTTCCACAGGCGGCGGGACATCCTGACCAGTGCATCGTCAGGGGTTTGATGGTCGAGGGAAGGAGACGGTCAAGGGCCTGGGCCACCTGCACCGCTTGTCTCTTGGTCTCGATGACGGCCAGATTGCAATAATCACTTCCCACGCAACTGACAAGACCCTGTGCCAGCGGTGAAGGATTCACGGAAAAGGTCTGAATCAGGGGTTCTTCCGCAAAATCTCCAATCTTTCGATCAGGGATATTGGGAATGATGAGGGCCTGGGCAGGTGTGAATCGAAGGTCGCCTGTACCATATCGATCGGCAAGATCGCAGAGCGCCTTCAGGTCTTTGGCTGACATGCGTCCCACGACAATTTTCAATCCAGCGTAATTCAGTCCCGATTGCACTTGGCGAAAGATACCCAGGTGGGTCGATTCCATGGGGCGTCGAAGATCCACCCCAGCGGTCATTAGCGGGTGGCCAACCTGATGGACGATGCGATCCCGAAAGGTGGACATGCCCCATTCCGCAATGAGAAAGGCGAGGCGCGCCTGCGTGCGACTCTCGCGAGGTCCATGATCACGATAGAGAGTCAGAATGGCACGACAGACCTCCAGGGCCTCGGTCTCTCTGACAAACACATCGAGCGGTCTCGCAAGATGATAGCCTCCCGATCCTAATTTTCCCCCAACCAAGACATTGTAGCCCAGCATCTCACCCACCTGCGCAGGAATCAAGGCGATATCTTGCGTCTCCGCATGGACACAGTTGTCAGGACATCCGGTCATGACGATGTTGATTTTGCGAGGGAGATTCGAATAGGCTGGCGTATTCAACACGGTCGCCGTGAGCTGTCTGACCAGCGCCGACGCATCAAGGGGGGCCTTCGGTGCCAGTCCGGCGACCGGACAGGTCATCACATTTCGCACATTATCCATGCCCGTCTGAATCGAGGAGAGTCCCACGGCATCGAGCGCCTCGAGAATCGCAGGAATATCTTCAATCCTGAGCTGACGCAGTTGAATTTGTTGCCGTGTGGTCACATCGAGTAGGCCATTCCCATATCGGAGTGCCAGCTCGGCGATGACTCGGACCTGCCTGGTGGTCGTCTGTCCTCCAGGAATGCGAAGACGCATCATGAAGAATCCCGGCGTGGGATTACGCAGAAAGATTCCATACCACTTGAGCCGCTGAATATCATCAGGGGGAATCGATTCCCACCCAGTCTGCGCATATTGCGCAATGCGATTCTTTACCAGCAGACCATCTTCAACGGCTTTTAACGATTCAATCGGCGTCATGGTACACCCAGGCATAGAACGCCCCCACACACAGTCCTCCTCCCAGAAGATTGCCTAGCACGACCCAGAACTGATTATACCAGTACCCCGTCCAGGTGAGTGCGTCTCCATGGGGAGACCAGAGGGCCATGGCCAGGAGCGATTGATTGGCCACGGAATGTTCGAACCCCGTGCCCACAAAGGCCAAGAGACACCAGAAGATCATGAGGAGTTTGGCCCCATCAGAGTCGGTGCGCGAGGCCGTCCAGAGGGCCAGGCAGACGAGCCAATTACACAGCAGGCCGCGAAGCACCAGGGGAAAGGGATCCAGCGTCATTTTGACCAGAGCCAGCTGTTCAAGGAGGGTGGTATTGGACAGGACGCCAGATTCCACGACCATCCAGGCAAGCAACAATGAGCCCAGAAGATTGCCCACCCAGGTCCAGAGAATCAGCGTCGCCACCTGTTTCCAGGTGATCGCGCCCATCACGCCTCCAATGGTTCCGACCAGATGATTCCCAGTCGAGAGTTCCGCGCCACCCATCAGCACCAGTGAGAGGGCCACTCCAAAGGTGACGGCCATGACGAGTTTTGTGAAGGGAGACCCGACCAGAAAGAGCGGCGTGCCCAGGGCCAGAATCAGCGCGACGCCCAATCCAATATAGACGCCGCCGGCCCCGGCCAGCAGCAGAGACCGCAGGGGAGAGGATTCGAGAAGACGCACTTTATGTTGAGACAGGTCTTGAAACGATCTGAGTGGGGACACGGTCGGCCTCCTTGGGTGAATAGGAAGGACGACAGTGTCCAGAAGATGTCAGCACGTCATTGGGCTGAGCGAGGGGTCTTGGATATGGGCGCTCTAGGAATCTCGAACGTCCTTCCACACTTTGGAGGGATCAATGACTTTCTCTGGATTCAGCAGAGTCGCTTTGGCCAGAAGGACGGCCACGGTTTCGGGATAGGTCGGATCGGCGATGCAACAATTATCCACGGGACACACGGCGGCGCATTGTGGCTCATCAAAATGCCCCACGCACTCCGTACAGCGATCATGGACAATCACGTAATCTCCCTGGTTGTCACCAACATGATAGCCCTTTGCTTCGGCATCTCCACGATTTTCGAAGATCGCCTCATTGGGACATTCGGGAACGCATGCGCCGCAGGAAATACAATCAGGGGTAATGAGCAGTGCCATCGAACGAATTCCTCCTTAACGTCATCATGAACGAACGCGGCGACGAATCTATCTGTATATAGGTCGGGAAAAAAGAGAGGGGACCGAAGTCCCCTCTCCCAATCTCTCTATCGCAAAGACGAGAAGGTCTTAGACGATGTTGGAAATTTTCATCGCCCTGTAATAAACATTGGCCTTGGCGGTCATGGCGCCACTGCCCTGTGTCGTTCCTTCTGCAAAGGGATTCGCCACCAAACCGTAACGAGTCTTAAACCCAATCTTCGGCTGGAAGCTGCCAGTGTCTACTGCACGAACCATCTGGAGCGGCACGTATGGGCAATAGAAGATTCCCGCATCATAGGCGTTCGTCCCCTTATACCCCACCACGGCAAATTCAGTGGTCGAGCTGGTCGCAAAGTACGGGTCAATGTAGACCTTCAGGCGACCAAACAAGCTTCCCGCATAGGTGGAACCGGTGTCATCCACGGTCAGTGCAACCGCATCCTTCATGGAGGTCCCGTAATCCAACAATCCCGCCATCGCAAAGGCCGAGGCGACATCACTGGAACAAATCACGACATTGCCCTTGCCACGACGTGTCTGCTTGGCAATGGTGTTGGCTTCACGCTCCAGCTGGAACGCGAGACCCTTGATCTTTTCAACCATCCACCGACCGTTCGAATCGGTATCCAGGTCAAACGTCCCTGCAGTCGTGGTGCCCACCTGGCAACCCACTTTGGAGACCGTATAGATCGACCGAAGCACTTCGCGATTGATTTCGGCCAACACTTCGGCCGACAACATATTCGCGAGTTCTGACTCGGCATCAAGACCATGGACGGCCTTGAGATCCTGTGCGAGTTCCATCGAATACTCAGCTTTCAGCGCACGAGTCTTCGCGGTGACCGTGACCTTCTCGATGGAGACGGCCATTTCACCAAACGATCCCCCACCGCTGGTCCCGAGGGCTTCAGCATTGGCGGTCGCTAGACCGGTACCCGTGGTCGCGGTATGGACAAATACGTTTCCATTACCGACGGAGGTATCCGTCGCCATGGTCATCGAACCCGAATGGGTTCCCGCGCCTGCGAAATCGGTATCCGATTCATTGTAGAACGCTTCGGTGCCAGCTTGCGATGTATATCGGCTGCGCATCGCAAAGATGAGCCCAGTCGGACCCGTCATCGGCTGCACGCCACAGACATCATAGGCCAAGAGATTCGGAAGAGACCGACGGACCATGGAGATCATGATCGGATCAATACCCGCGACTGGACCTGCGGCGGTTGCGCCTCCACCAAATCCACCCGTACCCGCTGAGTTCGCTGGCGCATCTTCCTGGAGAATGCGACCCATCGTGCGATTGGCAATTTCCTGGTTCTCCAAGAGGACCGCCGTAATCGCCTTCCGGTAGGCATCCTTAATGACTGGAAGGTCCGGATGCTCGAGCACCGGTGCCCACTTTTTCTGTAAATTTTCTGATTGAAACATTGTGTCCTACTCCTTACTTGTTAAGTTGTGTGATGGACTTCGTATAGGCGGCCATCACGGAATTCGTGATCTCTGGTGCACTTTCAGATTCAACGATCTGATTGAGCGTGTCACTTTCAGCCTTCTTGACGGTCGAGGGAAAATAATTCTCACGAATTACTTCCACCTTAGTCCGATACTCACCATCTGTGGTGAACTCGGCGCTCTCTACGAGCGACCGGACTTTTTCGGTCTGAGTCTGCGTGAGGCCTTCGCAGACGGTCCCGATAATCTGCACTTTCTGTGATTCTTTCAGTTGCGAGGTCAGCACCAAATGTTGCTCGGTGAGACTCTTGAGACTCTCTTCAAGGGATTCAATCTTCGTGGACATCTCCGTGACCACATCCAACTTCTCAGCGGGAAGGTCAATGTAATGTTCGGCGAATAGATTCTTCATACCTTGAATAAAATCTTCAGTGAGTTCAGCGCGCAAGCCGGTATCGACCGCCAGCGCATTCTCTTCCATCCACTTGGACGTGACGTCATTCAAAAAGGCATCAGTCTGTTCGGTCAGGGTCTGTGTGATGGAGGCCACCGCTTCGTCCAGAAGGGCCCGATGCTTCACTTCCATCGCTTCGGTGATTTGCGCGGTCTTATCGGCAATGCGCGCCTCATAGATGGTGGTGACTTTGGTCTTAAATTCTTCTGAGAGATTGGTCTCAGAGGCCAAGAACGCCTCCACATCAGCTCGCAAGGAGACGGGAGCCACTGGTGTCACGGCTTCGTCAACCATGTCCTTCTTGTCCTTGGCGTCTTCTGCGTCTTCTGCGTCTTCTTCCTTCTTGTCTTCGTCCTTCTTGTCTTCGTCTTCGTCCTTCTTTTTCTTCTCGTCCTTAAGATCGTGTTCCATTTCGACGATGACGGTTTCGGTCACCGTCTCTTCGATCTTTTCGGCAACCACATCCGCAACAGGTTCTGTAACAGCGGCCGCGACGGTCTGGTCCCGTTGTTCCAGAATGGCTTTTGCAGCATCAATCAAGTAATTTGTAGACATGCAGAATTCTCCTTTTCTCTAGACGTATTTATATAACTACAGTTTTCCAAGAAACGATTCAAACACCTGAATGCTCACGGCTTCAAGATCTTTCTGTGAAGCGCGGTGAATTTGCTTCTGCGCCCGTTCAATGTCCTGTTCCACAAATCTCCCTTCCACAAAAATCCATTCTTTGTTCTCGCAGAGACCTCGGACAAAGGCCTGGGGAGCAGAGGGATCGGCCACAATATCGGCTGGCGTGACCAGGTAATAATCTTGCCCGACTTCGTCAATCCCACGGGAACTGCGAATCACGGATCCCATACCCCTTGAGGACACGCCAAATTTGGCCCCCTCGTCAATGAGGTTTTTGACAATCTGTCCATAGGGGGTATCCATAATCTTCGCCTTGCCATAGAAATTGGTCCCCTCAGCATGAAGGTCCTTGATGATATGAGAGACTCGTTCCAGACAAATCGATGGCGTATCGGGATGCCCGAGTTCGCCAAAGGCGCGACCCTGTTGCACATAGTCCATGTTATATCGCTGCACTTCTCGATTCAACAGGTCAAAGGCATAGGTCCGACCATTCCGATTGGGAAGGTTCGCCTGCATAAAGATGCCTTCGATGAAGTATTTCTTCTTGCCCTCGATCTCTTCGGTCAGACAGGAGACCTGTTCAAGTGTTTCGGTGATCAGTTTCATGGTGCCTCGTTTATGATGGATCGTCAAACGTACAAACTTTAGACAGTTCAAGAATCAGCGTGCCTCGGGTGCCAGAACCCGCGAGGGACACATAGATGTTCGAGGTCGCCGTGTTGGACACGACAATCCCATTCTGATAGAGGGGAAAGGATCCCGTCCCATCGAGTGATAGCACGTCGGTCCCCGTCGATCCACCTCGCCTAATCGTCCAGACTCCATTGGACGACCAGTACGCCGCGGTAATCGAGGCAGACGTGACGTTTTCGGTGGCGACATTGATCGCTGAGTTGGTGACCCCATTGAGTTCAATGGTCGTATTGGCCGCTCCGTTAAAGTGAAGGGCGACTTTGCCTCCACGACCCGCTTTCTGTATTTCATAGGACATAGATTCGCTCCTTACTCAGTCTCTTAGTGAATACCCATGGTTTTTCGCTTCCGTAAACTTAATTTTCGTTTTCTCAGGGACGACATCAGCTTGCCTCGTCGCTTGAGGGCCCCCCGTCGCGCCCCTCGCTTCATCTTCAGTCGTTGGGTGGTACTAATGCGCACGAGCTTCTTACCCTTGAGCGTATAGCCCTTGACATTGGACTTGCGAATATTACGCTGCAACTTGCCTTTACGAATGCGTCGCCGAATCAATTGGGTTCGACCCTGCTTCATCACATCCGCTTCCGTCAGATCCTCGATCGACGCCGTCCACTCCTGCGCCATCGATTCCAGAAGATAGCGTTTATATCGCTCTAATTTTTGTGTCAACAACCGATCCAGGTGTTCTGTGATGGCAATTCTAGTCATGGGTCTGCGCATCCTCAGTGCATAAAAATTGCGTCGTCTGGCCAAACGAGTCGGCCGATTCCATCAGATGCGTCAGGACACTTTCTTGCAGGGCCGGGCCGACTTGCGCAATCATGCGAAGCGTGGTCTGCGCGACCATCGGGGTCACCTGAAAAACGGTGCCATCCATACAGGTCAGATCCGTCACGGAGTCCTGCGCTTGTTCCGCAATCAATTCCAGCAATGCCGTCCAAGATTCCATGGTGGCTTCATGCTGATAGGGAATGGAGAAAAAGCGATTGAGTCGATCATTATGATAGAGGGCCACATACATGTCATTGGCATAGGACCGAATTTGTTTGCGCTTGAGAATCAAGATAGCTGGAGGCATCGCGGTAGTAATGATCCCATGACTATCGACCATGTCGGCTTGGACATCTTCGGTCTGCACGGATTCCGCTCGAACAGTCTGGAGCGTCTTGGCATAGAGCTGCGGATGATCGGTGACCAGGCTGACTAATCGTTGGAGGAGATCATAGAGGATGTCGCGGTCTTTTCCCGTAAAGGTCGCCGGCCCACTTGACATCTTGTCGAGCACGCGATGCAGTCGCGATAACTGCGTCTTATCAACCAATCCGGCGCGCACCAACGTGTCTAGATGACGGGTCGAGGTGACACTCTCGAGTTCTTCGGTGAGATGTTGAAAGCTCTTCATGCGTTATCCTTTAGTCTCTCCAAATAAGGCCTTGGCCACCAGCTGTTTGCGCTCAGAGAGCGCCTGTGAGAGTTTCTGTGCCATGGTTTTTAGAAAATCTGCTGGTGTCATCATTGGCGACTCCTTGTCACTCTATTTATACCTGATGCGATCACGTACCTATCCTTGCAGTCGTTTCAGCGCGGCGGCGACTTCCGCATCGAGCATCGGCGTCGCGCCGGATTCTACGGGCGTCGATTCTGCGGGGGTCGCGGGTGCTGGTCCTGTGGCCAGCTCTGCAGCTGGACTCGCGGCGCCCATCGGCGGTTCAAGTCCCATTCCAGGACTTGAGAGTGGCCCCTCGGCTTGTATTTGCTTCTCTATTTCTTTGACATCTTCGTCAGTCATTTGAAGGACATGCTTTCGAACCCACTCCTGTGAGTAATAGGTGCCCACAAAGGGGGTCACGGTCTGCAGTAAATTGACTCGTTCACGTAGGAGTTCCGCTTCACGCATTTCGGCAAAATTATTGTCACTCTCAAAGGTATAGGACACATCTTCCTTAAACGTATCCCATTCATCGATGGTACAAATTCCCTTGAGTGAGAGTTGGACGCGCAGGGCCTGGTCAAAGAGCTGAGAAAACTTATTGCGCAAACGATTGACAAATTTCGCAAACTTGATCTCATCTCTGGTAATTTCGGCCACGCGACCGAGTCCAATGCCCCCGCCGGGTTGCGATTCAAGTCGTGACTGTGGCACATTGAGCGATTGATAGAGTTTCTTTTGAAAGTAGGTGATATCATCGATCGTGCCCAAATTTTGTCCACCTGGGAGAGTCGAGATCTCGGTGCCCTTGGATCCTTCACGACGTGCCAACCAAAAGTCTTCGAGCATCGAGAGATGTTTCGAGTCACTCTTGAGTTCGCCCGTACTGGCGTCATAGACCATCTTGTTTCGATACTTGGCCATGGTCTCTTGCACATATTGCTCTGCCTTGGCTTTGGGAAGATTCCCCACATCGATGTAGAAAATGCGCCGTTCAGGGGCACGGGAGATGCGATAGATGACCAGCGCATCTTCAATCATGCGAAGTTGATTCAACGGCTTAATGGCCGTATGCAGAAAGGAGGTGACCATCGTATTCTGAGGATTCATCATACCCGACGTCACTTGAATGATCGCGTCGGGGGCAATGCGAATACCCTGAATCGATTGGGCGATCATCGTCTGCGCATTGGTGCCGCGATCATTAAAGATAAAGTATTCAGACATGCCGGTGATGACTTCCATGCCGGTCTTGGGATCACGACCCTTTTGAATCTCTCGGACTTTTCGAATCTTGCGAGGATCCACGTATCGAAGTTCTTGAATGCCCTGTCGGGGATTCATGGCATCCACCATGACATGAAACGTAATACGTCCATCGATGTACCACCGTCGAAACAGATCATCCGCCAGATTCGAAAAGTTCAGAAGTTTCTTAATCGTATCAAATTCTTCCAGAATCTTGGTCTTAATGGAATCAGGCTGCTTCAGCTTATCGAGATTCAGGACCACGATATTGGCGTCGGTGTCGACGGTGATGGCTTCAGAAACCACTTCTTGTACGGCCTGATGACATTCAGGATGCAAGGCCATCTCACGATAGCGATTGATGAGTTCCAGCTCATTTCTGACCGTGCCATCTAAATCGACATAGGTGCCAAAATAGGCACCAGACGTGAGCGTAATGGCCCCATCTTCTAAGGATTGCGGAGGAGGGGCAATCGGAAGATTCGCGGGATTGGCCTGTTGCGTAAGATCTTTTTTACCGAGCGTAAATCCAAAGAGACGAAATCCAGCCACGATGACTCCATTGTAAAGGTGAGGGGGGCCGGCGACCAGCCCCCCAAGAATCGTCTAGATTAGCCAACGATCGGCACGCCAGCTTTTCCGATTGCCTGCCAATATTGATAGGCAAAGGTCACTGAATACTCTTCAATGGTGTCATTGGTCGACCAGTCCAGATCAATCTGAGCCACGTCGGTCGGAAAGAGTCCAATGATTTGATAGGTGCGCAGCACATCACCGGACTTGCCATAATGAATCACCATGGCATCCGTGGTATAGGACGCGGGCGTATTGCCAGACAGTCTCAGATTTCCCGCATGTGAATTAATCTGATTCATCCAGAATTCCATCTTTGATCGTACTTGAAAATCTTCGTCATTATAGAGCGTCACGTTCCAATCGGCAAACGTGCGATTGCCAGCAAACTTGACTTCACGACCAAAATACTGAGTCGTGACGGTGCCAATGGTGGACCCAGGAATCGCCGACCCCTTACACTTGAAGGTGAATTGATTGCCCAGGGTGAAGCCCGGTCCACCCATGAGTTGCACCTCAAAGAGATTCGGACGGGCGCCATCGCTCGTCATCGAAGACCGGAATGATTGAACATTGAATGCCATAATCGTGCTCCTTTGTTTCGATCGTACTTACTTAGTCAACAACAATCCGATCAGCCCGGTTCATTTAGAACTTGCCAACCACTTCGTCGAAGCTGACGCCGGTGCGCACCGCGACAAAATTTAGCGTAATGAAATTAATCGACCGCGACGGCTTAATGTAAATATCGCCAATAAACTCATTCCGATCAATCACTTCACCCGTGTTATTGGACGAATCACAGACCACGCGATAATCATAGATGCCACGACGGCCTTTGACATCCCTCAAAAAGGGCTCGACCATCGAGACAAACTGCGCTCTGGTAAATTCATCATTGAATTCAAAGAGCGAATACTTCGCGGCCCGTGCAATCGCTTTCTCCAAGACAATGAAGAGGCGACGCACATTGATGCGATCAAAGGCACTCGGCTTGGCTTGCAGAGTCTTGTCCCCATAGAGGACGGTCCCTTCACCAGGGAAGGCACAGACCGGATTGATGCCATTCTTATAGAGTTCATCTCGCTCAGACTGAATCGGATTCCAGGCCAACTTTACGACATTCTTGATTTGGCCACGATTAAAGCCTGCAGGACTAAACCAGGGATCATCGGTCACATCGGTGCGCACACAGAGTCCGGCGATATCGCCATTCAAGGGAATCCACCGATAGACATCATTGTACTTGTCGAGCTGATACTTCCAGTTGCCGTCCAGGAAGGCGTAGGACGTTGAATTGTAGTTATTCCGATGGCTGACAATCGCATCGGCTTCTCCACCAGCATTATTCACGCAATTGGCCTGCAGGGGAGAAATGAAGACCACACAATCCTTTCGTGCACTCGCGATATTGTCGGCCACATACTCAGAAACGGTCTGCGAGACGCCCCCCGTCATCACCAGAGAGATGTCGGACACTTCCGCATCCTTAAACAGATCCCAGGCCGTCTGAAGTTTCGCATCAGTCGGCACGGCATACGCGCCCCCACCAAGCGAATCGGTCTGTGGAAGCGACACGGCAGTAAAGGTGAGACCAGCCAGGGCGGTCCCCCAATTGGTGCCCCCCGTGACATGGTCTCCAAAAAAGATATACTTTGATTTACTCATCACGACATTCGGATAGTACGCCGAGGTCCCATCATCATACTTGGCATTGGAGCCCTTTGAAACTAGCGGATACTTTTCCAAGATTGTTTTGGTCACGCCCGTAAAGAGCCCATCTTCGTCTACGACGATGATATGCGCTTCATCATTCACCCCACTCACGGCGGTGGCATGCGTCGAGGTGCCTGGTGCACCATCAAACTCATCGGCATATTCCCACTTTCGCAAGACGGTCGAGGCCGCCGTGACCGCTTCGGTCAGGGCCCCAGTCAGCGTGATGGTCGTGGATGTCCGAGACGAGACTTGGAAGTAATCGGTACCCCCATCAAAGGAGACGTAATCACCAGTGATGAGATAGGGTTGTGAATTACCCGTGGTGCCCACTGAGGTCGCACCTATATTGGCTGAATTGGCTGTCACCGATCCTAATGACGTCACATTGGACGAAAAGGCCGTGGCAGACGGACAAATCGAGACCTTCAACGAATTACCCAGGGCGCCGGCACAGCGCGCCGCCCAGGCCCCAAAGGATCCCGACCCATCGAGATAGGAGGCTTCATAGATGTCTTTGGTCTTGATAAGGACGGCCGCGGCCGAATTCGCCGTGGCATTCAATGCTCCGACGGCATCAGCTCTGACCACTCGAAGATTGTTGCCATAGGCGAGGAAGTTGGCCGCCGTGAAAAACGAGACATAGGTATTGGCATCGGGTTTGCCAAAGGTATTGACCAGATGCGTTTCCGATGGGACGAGTGTTCGTTCTTCAATCGGCCCCCATTGAAAGTTTCCCACAAAAGCCCCTGTTGAGGTGGCCACGGAGGGGATGATGGTCGACAGATCGACTTCTTTAACCACGACTCCCGCAGATAATTGAAACCCCATATGCATTCTCCTTTTGCTAGACTACGGTAAAGATTCCGTTCCATGAACGAGGATGTAGACACCTGAAGATCGCCCAACACTCTTAGAGACTATTTATACTTTTACAGAGTTGTCTCCAAATAGGGCCGTCCATCTCTGACGATTTCCCAGAGGTCTTGTCCCACGAGTTCTGCGCTAGGGTCATTGAGACCCGTATCAATCCCTCCAATAGGTGGGACATCCTGGTCTTCCAGAAAGTGTTGTTCGGCCTCCAATGCGGATCGAATGTTCTGGGCCGCATTCTCTCGAAAGGACTTCTGTGCGGTCAACCAGGCAAAAAGGACCAGGACCATCGCCAGATCATCATGATACCCCTCATCGGCCCGATAGGAGGATCCCTGCTGCGTAAAGGTGGAGAGTTCCTGAATGGTCTCAAAATCGGTGATGACCAACTTGTCATGCTCCAGGAGTGTTTTGAGATTAGAACAGCCGATGCGCTTCACGACTTCCGTGGTCTTGAGTCCAAAGGACATGCGAGATTTGCGAAATCCCGAGGAGAGCTTCTGTGCCCCACGAATATCTCTGGAGGTTTCCGTTTTGATGAGATGCTCATATTCGAGATCATAGTGAAGAAAATCGACAATCTGTTGTCCATTATCATTCACTTCGACGAGCACAAACGCCTGATGATACTCGGTGGCCAGGCGCGCAAGAAGACTGGGCAAGATGAGCGGGGAGATCTCGGCATTCTGATAGGTCGCCACGAGTATATAGGGAATCTGCGTGACATCCACGACGCCAATGGCCGTTCGATCTTGTCCCAATCCACGCGAGGGATCACAGATGAGCACGTAGGTATGTCCGTCAGACGGCGCGACATAGTAGCGCACGCCCTCACGCACGTCGAGCGGAGTCGTAAAGGCCAGCGTCGAGAGTTTCTTTCCTGAGATGAGTGTATTCGAGGACCCCAGAAATTGACAGAGCACTTCCTGATTGAACTTGACATCCCCCAGGACCGCATGTTGCTCGTTGGCCCACTGGTCAGATCGATTGGGCACCGCGTCCCAGGCATATTCGAGCGGCACAAAGCCATTTCGAGATTCCTTGGCATCAGTCCAGAGCTTGAAGAAGTGATTCATGCCATTGGGTGTCGAGGCCATCAAAATTTTGGATTCGATACCCGAAGAAATGGTGGGATAGATCGAGGTAAAGAATTCTTCAGCAATGTTATTAGGCACAAAGGCATATTCGTCCAGAAAGCACAGACTTAGACTATATCCACGAATGGCGGTCGAGGAGGTGGATCCCGCGAGAATGCGTGAGCCATTTTCTAACTCAATCGACCCCTTGTTCCATTCGGTCACGCCAACCTGCAGCCAGAGGGGCAGATGTTCATAGGCCAACTTGACACGACTAAGAATTTCACGGGCCGTGGACGCTTTATTGGCCAGAATCGCCGCGACTTTGTTGGCATGAAAGACCATATACCAGACCAGAAAGGCGGCCGTAATGACCGACTTGCCACTCTGCCGTGGGAGCTTCACGACAATCTTGCGATGATCCTGATAGGCGCGAATGATTTCCTTCTGAAAGTCATACATTCGAAAGGCAATGAGACCACGGTCAACATGAATAATCTTGACATACTGCTCAATGAAGTATTCGGCCGACTGCGCGCACGTTTGATATTCCTGCACCTGATCGGCAGTAAACGCTTGGACGACGCCTGCCGCCTTGAGATTGGCATTATTCAGATAGGTCTGCGTACTCATGGCGTCTCCAGGACCTTGGTTTGCAGGAGTTCGGCTAATTGCAGGGTGGACCCCACAAAGACGGCTTTGTCCACTTGAATCGGTCCGGCGCCCAGAGCGGGGACTGGGGCGACCTCTTCAAGTTTTTTCTGTCGTTGATGTACTTCCAGGAGATCTTTATTTAGATCCGCGAGATTCTTCAGCATGGCCGCTGCGACCTCATAGGCCCGTGGGTGTTCAGACAGTTTGGCGACCTGCAGCAGTTCCTGCATGGCCGAGGACCCTTGTTGAATCAGTGACCGAATATTCTTGCGCGCAAAGGCCGCGTCCGATTGCATCGTGGGGTCCTCGTCACTAACGGAGTCGACATGGGCTGGCACCGACTCCACTCTGATGACCGGCGGGGTCGACGGAGGAAGATCAAACAGCTCGGTCATGGATTGGTCAAGACGATCAGACATGTGCATGCTCGGTGTTAGAGAGTATCCGGATATTCCGTGAGCGTCGTGGTATAGCCAAAATCGTCATCCTGCGTCATGCCAATCGTATCTTGCTTGACACGCGAGACGACTAACGAGAGCGACGTGTATTCAGTGGTCGAGATGGTGAAATTGGCATTGGATTCATCGCCAATCACGACATCATTGGCTGAGAGGACGCCATTGGCCCCACTGACTAGAATCGTATAGGTATTGACATTCCAGGACTCGACCATGCCATAGAGCGATTTGTTGGCAATCCGAATCGATTCACCTTCAATGAATCGCCCACTGCCGGTATTGGCCATGACCAATTTTTGTACGGGTGCATTATTCTGATCAATGGAAATCTTTGTGGCCGCACCCGAATTCGTGACATTGGCCACGCCCATGATGAGATTGGCCGTGGTCGCCGGACCCATAAAGTAGCCCTTGAGCGTAAACGTCAGCGTCCAGATGATCACGCGAGTCGTGTTCAGATCGCCTTCTGTCTCAATCGTTTGTTCCACGGAATTGAGAATGATCGGAATGTCACGCACAATGCCCATCGAGGGAATCAGATTTACAGTGGGTGTATAGTCGGGCTGAAAGTAGGGGAGAATTTGTTCAATAATCTGCGTGCCATCCTCGATGTTGCGTACATAGAGCGACAAGGTAAAGTCCAGCGCATAGGGCGCGGCGATATACTGCGAGGACGTGATATTGGTCGCGGTGTTGGCATAGAACTGTTTGAGCGTCGTTTGCTGTTTTCTCGACGGATCATAGGAGATGCCCGACAGTTCAAAGGACAAGCGAGGCAGATTGATCAGCGTGGACTTGTTGAATTGAGGATCTGATCGAAGTCTGGCCAGAAACTTTTCCTTGGACGCATAGGCCAGCGGGACCTTCATCTTTTCAAATTTGGTCACCCCATCCGTTGAATGCCGCACCAGGTACAAATTATTAAACAGCGTCCCAAAGACCGTGACGTAGCGGCGAATAAGACGATGGTAGAACGGATCATTACTGAACATTTAGAGCACTCCAAACGGATTCGATTCTGAGAAATCGATAATCGCATCTGCGTCCGTCTCAATCGTTTTATTATCATCAATCTGTTCGAGGGATTCATCCATGGGAGAATCGACGTCTGTCGAGGTCACGACCCAGTGTGCATTGGAGGTGGCGCCCTTGAGCGTGAGGCCGGCGGTGATCGTGCCAGTGCTCAGAATGACATCGAGGGCCCGATTGGACGATCGATAGAAGATGGCCGTGGCCGACATGGTGGACGTGGCGACGTTGGACCCGATAAAGACGGTTTCAGTGTTGGCGACATCCCAGGTCCCCGTCCCTCCGGCAGTCAGCGTGATGCGCGTCTTCGGATAGGCGGGGCGAATGGCGGCGTCAATTTCTTCGATCCCCGTGAGAATCTTCTCATTCGAGAAGACAAATTTCTTCAGTTTCAGCGCAAACAGATAGACATTCGTGTCTCGTCCACGACCCAGCGTATACATCATCGCCTGATTGTCTTCATGTTCGACCTTGGTAATCTCAAAGAAGTTCTGAAACAGGGGAAAATAGAGCAGATCGCCTTCGCGGGGTCGCACGAGTTCCATCGAGGCCAGCGCATACTTAAATCGGCGCCGGGCGACCAGCATGGCCACTTCATCCCGAATTTCCAAGCCAAACTTGGAGATAAAATCTCCTTCGCCGTCCATGCCCGTCACATTTTCCAAATACATTTCGATTGGAAAGGCCTGGGTGTAGGACTTCATGGGATCTTCGCCATACAGATAGTCAATGGAGGAGCGAGATTCGCGGGGCAGATAAAAGACATCCATGCCATGCATTTTCATGGATTCAATCACCAGATCTTCCACGAGCAATTGCTCAGAGGTGACCTGCGTGGAGGGAAAGTTATTGAAGAAAAAATTTGTCGGCATCAGGCGGTCGGCCTATGGTTCTGGTAGTCGGCAATGGCGGCTTTGATCGCATCTTCTGCAAGAACGGAACAATGGATCTTCACCGGCGGCAGGTTCAGCTCCTGCACGATGTCGGTATTCTTAATCTTCTGGGCCATGTCCAATGTTTTGCCCTTTAGCCATTCGGTGGCGAGGCTGGAGCTGGCAATGGCCGATCCGCACCCAAACGTTTTCCACTTCGCATCGACGATCAGATCATCTTCAACTTTAATTTGCAGCTTCATCACATCGCCACACTCTGGCGCACCCACCATGCCGGTGCCGATGCCCAGTTCATCTTTCTTGAAGCTCCCCATGTTGCGGGGATTCGTGAAATGCTCGATGACTTTGTCGCTATAGGCCATGATGATCACTCCTTGAGAACGACGTGTTATCCTACCATCAGATTAGAGGGAAGCACATTCATGCGCTGCATCTCTTCTTCCAGGCCCTGAATCTCCAGAAGGGCCTCATCAAAGATTTGCTGGCCGTTCAGCGTGACGCCACCTGGAAGCTGGACGCCGCTAAATTTCTTACTATTGTTTCCCCAGACCTTCTTGATCAGGGCGGTCGTATACCGTATCAGATACCGATCATTCCAGAGGTCTGAGAAGCCGCCTTGCGTCATCGTCAGTCCTGTGGTCGTGGCCGCATAGGTGGTCGTCACATTGATCGAGGTCGCTGAGGTAATGCCCGTGATGCGAGTTTCGGCGCCATTGATGGTCAGATAATCATCGACAATCAGTTCCGAATCAAAGACCGTGGAGGTGCCCGTGATGACATTGGAGGTATTGGCGATGGCGCCCGTTCCTGTCAGCGTCACGGTTTCGGGCAGGAGTCGGCGATAACATTCGAGAACGACCCAGGTTCCCAGCGGCAGGTGTTCGGCCCAATCGAAGTCCAGATACAGACGATCCTGATGCCGCTGAAAGCGAAACTGTGGAACGCCAGAAAACATGAGCTCCAGCGTCGAGAGATGCTGCATCGTCATGGTATAGGAGAGTGCCGAGACGGAAGTAAAGGATTGCAGGTCGTTCAGGCGCATCTGATATCGCAGATCAAACATATTGGAGGTCGAGGTCGTTTCTGAGATGGGAAGCATATTCACGATGCCCAGGATCGCTTCAGGAATGGGAATCCACTTGCGCACCACATCCTCGGCCGTAATCAGATGCTTCAGATAGATTTTCTCCGTGGCATCAAAGTGATAGTCCTGCCAGAAGGACAGGGCTTCTTCGATGGCATCATCGAGTTGTTCATCGGCCACATTGATTTCAATGACGGGCGCGCCGAGCTTGCGCAGACACAGCTCTTTCAGTTCTGCGCGGGTCGTGGGTTTAGAAAGACTCATGGGCGTCGGTTCCTTATGGGTGAACGGATCAGAGACTATTTATTCTGTTACGGATCTTGACACGATCCAAGTCTTCGAAGACTCATCCCACGCATAGGGCGCGCCATCGGTCGGCATGGGAATAGGGGCATTCCAAAGACAGGTGGTCTCGTTAAGAATCCAGGAGGCAAAGGGCTTGGGAGCAATAAAGGCATCACGCACTCGGTCATAGGTATAGCCAATTCCTGCGAAATTCTTGCGCAGTGGTCTGCCCTCTGGGTGCTGTCCACCAAGTGTGTTGTAGGAGGTCTGTATCCAAGTGCCTGGACTTGAGTCTACAAATGTGTCAAAGAACTCAGGTTCGGCCACAATGAGGTTAACCACTTTTCCATCTGATACTTTAGCAAAATGGCTCATTTAATTGCTCCTTTAAGCTGTATATGTACCTGATACTGTGTATTTTAAAATTGTATTTGAACCTGAGGTTGTTATCGTTGGTGAACCAGTAGTTGTGCCTGAATATGATGCAGTAGGTATGGAAAGAATAACTACCCCAGAGCCGCCAGCACCACCAGCAGGGAATACAGAAGCCCCTGGATACCCAGTACCACCGCCACCGCCACCGGTATTTGCTGTTCCACTAGTACCTGTGCCACCATTGTTTGCAGCACCGCCACCACCAGCACCACCAGTTCCAGCACCGGCACCACTACTTGACCAACCAGTTCCACCACCACCGCCTGCGTAAGTTACGGATGCTCCAGTAATACTTGATGCAGTACCAGCACCACCATTGTTTGCAGCAATAGCTCCACCACCAGCAGCACTTGCGCCACCGCCTGCTCCTGAATAGTAAGGTGAAGCTCCTGCGCTGCCTGGTGTTCCGCCTGCATTGCCTTGCCCTACAGTGCCTGAACCCCCCGCGAATGCTGATGCTCCAGCAGAACCACCACCAGAGCCACCGTTTTGCCCGACCGCAGCATCATTCCAGTTGCCGCCACCACCCCCGCCACCTGTAGAAGTGATGGTGCTAAATACAGAGTTTGCCCCAACACCAGGTCTTGCTCCATTGGAACCAGCTGTACCACCAGCCCCTACTGTAACTGTATATGAAACTGTTGGTGTAAGAGAAAGAGTGCTAGTTTGCATACCTCCAGCACCACCACCACCTCCTAAAGTAGCTCCACCACCACCACCAGCAACAACTAAATAAGTGACTGTGTATGGATTTCGTTCATAAAAGTTAACCCATACCGAATTAACGCTATCATACCACTCAGGCGCACCCGTTGTAGTATTCATTCGCATCATCCCTGTGGCGGGTGTCCCTGGACGTTGTGCGGTGGTCCCAGATGGAATCGTCATCGACCCTGTACTCGACAAAATGACATCACCAGCAAGGGTGGGACTGGTCGCCAGGACCACCGAGCCGCTGCCTGTGGTGGCCGCGAGTTGTGCGGTCGTAATCACGCCCGTAATCTGTGTATTGGCGACGGAGGCAATCTGGGCGGCGGTCATGGTGCCCGTAATCTGTGTATTGGCGACGGAGGCAATCTGCGCGGCGGTCATGACCCCCGTCACCTTGGTATTGGCCATCGACGTAATCTTGGCGTCGGTCACGGCACCATCGACGAGATCCGCCGTGGTGATCGTGAGGTCTTCAGGCCAACCCGAGACTAATCCCCCAATCGTACCCGAGCCATAAATGGTAATACTCATATCAGATTCCTCTAGACAATGGTCCAGGCACTGCCCGTAGGCACGGTGACGGACCCAGTATTGGACATCGTGATCGGTCCAGAGGACAGACCATTATTGCCCACGGTAATCGTATAGGCGGTCGTAATCGTATTGGCATTTTCAAAGAGTCCATTGGCCGTAATCGATCCACCCGCCCCGCCAATCGAGCCCCAATCAGAGGTATACCCTTCAAAGGCCCCAGTGGTTGAATTATACCGAAACATCCCCGTGGTTCCAACGGCGGGGCGTTGCGCTGTCGTACCGGCTGGCACATCGAGGTAACCCGTGCCACTCATCAGAAGATTGCCCGTGATCGTCACCTCACCTGAAATCGTCCCACCTGCCGACGCAAACTTGGTATTGGCGGCCGTAAAGGCGCCATTCGCATGGGCATAGGCGGCAGATGCGGTGGTCGTATCGACGGCGGCCGTACTTACGGCCGTCAGGCGACCTTGCGCATCCACGGTAATGACCGGAATGGCCGAGGTCGAGCCATAGGACGCAGCGGTGACCGCCGTATTGGCGAGTTGTGCCGAGGTCATCAGGCCCGTGATCTGTGTATTGGCGACGGTGGCAATTTGCGCCGCGGTGATCAGACCCGTAATCTTCGTATTGGCGACGGTATCAATTTTGACATTGGTGACGGATGCATCGGCCAATTGTGCGGTGATGATGACGCCGGTAATCTGTGTATTGGCGACCGT
>Ga0208960_1000585_pt1 | contig 20392 bp, 12 predicted proteins | sample GreLakmeON33MSRF_FD_187703 | JGI IMG/M metagenome (GOLD analysis project Ga0208960, IMG submission 187703) | Freshwater lentic microbial communities from great Laurentian Lakes, MI, USA - Great Lakes metaG ON33MSRF (SPAdes) | ecosystem: Environmental > Aquatic > Freshwater > Lake | place: Great...
GCCCGCCGCGCCTGCCGCGCCCGCCACCCCCCGCCCAGCGCAGCCCCCCGCCAGCCCCGAAAGCAAGGCCAAGCCCCCAGCCGCCAAGGAAACCGCCCCCGCCCTCGACGACGCCATCATCCTCGAACTCAAGTATGACGACATGGACTTAGTGGACCTCATCAAAAGCCTCGCCCTCCAAGCCGAGCTCAACGTCCTCTTCGACCCCAAGCTCACCCAAGCCCTCCGCGCCCCCGACGGCACCCCCCTCCCCGCCCCGAAAGTCCCCGCCTTCCGCATGGCCCACGTCACCGCCCGCCAAGCCCTCGAAGCCATCCTCGCCAACAACAACCTCCTCCTGGCCCACGACCCCAAGACCAACACCTACCGCGTCAGCTCCAAGGCAGGCGCCGTAGAAGAACCCCTCATCACCAAAATCGTTGACCTCAAACACACCAGCCCCACCAACCTCATGGCCGTCCTCGCCCCCGGCACCGGCATCCTCTCCCCCCGCGCCAAAGTCATCCCCGACCACCGCACCCAGCGCCTCATCCTCTCCGCCACCGAACGCGAATGGGACTTCATCCACGAACTACTCGAAAAACTCGACACCCCCACCCTCCAAGTCCTCATCGAAGCCCGCATCCTGGAATCCTCCCGCAGCCCCCAATCCCTCAGAGGCGTGGACTGGAGCGGCACCCTCCAAAACCAGCAAATCGGCTTCGGCAACGGCAACCTCACCGGCGCCACCACCACCACCCGCCCCGGCGCCACCACCAGCACCACCAGCACCCTCCCCGGCGGCCGCACCGTCACCACCGCCACCACCACCCCCTCCACCAGCACCGAGAGCCTCGTCACCTCCCTCGGCGGCATCCTCCCCGGCTTCAACGTCAACACCCGCGACGGCCTCAGCCCCGCCGTGGGCTTCCTCAACGCCGACGGCCTGCGCGCCACCCTCTCCTTCCTGAACAGCGACGCCGAAACCGAAGTCATCTCCACCCCCCGCTCCGTGATGATGGACGGCCAAACCGCCAAGCTCCAAGTCACCCGCGCCTTCCCCATCTTCCAAGTCACCCCCGGCTCCGCGAACACCCCCGCCGCCGCGAGCGTGAGCTACACCAACCTGGGCACCATCCTGGAAGTCAGCCCGCGCATCACCGCCCACAGCAACATCGCCCTGCGCGTCATCCCGGAAGTCTCCAACATCGACTCCAAAGACCGCCAGACCATCAACGGCCAAGTGAACGAAGCCAACGTCTACGCCATCCGCCGCATCGAGACGCAAGTGATGATCCCCAGCGGGCACACGCTGGTGATGGGCGGGCTGATCACGGACAACATCAACAAAGGCTATGTCAAAGTGCCCCTGCTGGGCGACCTGCCCGGGCTGGGCTGGGCCTTCCGCAAAGAGACCAAGACCCGCAACAAAGCCAACCTCCTCATCTTCGTCACCCCGACCATCCTCGAGGCGGACCACTTCCAAACCCCCGGCACGAATACCCTGCAAGGCCTGAGCCAGCCCGGAGCCGCCGACTTCCTCCAGCAGCGCGCGCCCTTGATGCAGGACAAGCCCGAATCCTTGATGGACTCGGGCAAGCCCGCGAACCTGTTTAAGAAACCTGCTGCCCCTGCGAAACCCTAAGACTGGCCGGAACCATCGCCATGAGTGCCATTCCGACACCGAGCGACCCGCGCGGCGCACGCCGTGCCACACGCTGGACCCTCGCGCTCCTGCTGGCCGCGATCGTGCCCGGCGTCGCGTTCGCGCAGACCACCGTCACCACCCTCAGCGGTGGCCCCAGCTCAGCCAACCCCACCTCCGCGTCCGGTTCCTCCGATGGCAACACGGCCACCGCAGCCCAGTTCAAGACCCCCGGCGGCCTCGCGTTCGAGGCCTCCGGCAACATCCTCTGGCTCGCCGACACCGCCAACAACACTGTCCGCCGACTTGATCTCACCTCCGGTCTCACCACGACGCTTGCCACCAACTCCTCCGGCGGAAACCTCATTTTTAGCTCCCCGGTGGACGTGGCTATCGACGGAAACGCCAACCTTTACATCCTCACGGCGGGCGATGGCCGCATCCACCGGGTGGACCTGATCAACCTCTCCTTTGGCGCGACCGTCACCCCCATCACCCCGGCCGGGACGTTCACTGCGCCGACCGCCCTCGCCTTCGACGGCGTCGGCAATCTCTACGTCGTGGAGGAAGCCGGGGCGCTGCGCCGCGTTGCGCTCTCCAATACCAATGTCAGCCCGAACCTCCTGCCTCCTGGCACCTTCATCGCCCCGCGCGGCGTCGAGGTGCTCGACAACGGCAAGATCGCCGTCAGCGATTCCTCCCGGCACACCATCCACCTCGTGGACCCGAACACGCTCGCCGTCACCTTTCTCGCTGGCGGCACGAACACTCCCGGCGTCGCGGTCGGCGCCGGCACCGCTGCACGGTTCAACTCCCCGCGCCATCTAGCGAAGGCCGGCAACAACATCCTCGTCGTCGCCGATCAGGGGAACCATCAAGTCCGCCTTGTGGACAGCACGGGTGCGACCACCATCCTCTACGGCATCCAGTCCAATTTCTGGGTGAACATCGTGCATCCCTCCGTTTTTCCCGGCTGGGCGGACGGCACGGCGGAGTTCGCGGAATCCCGCGTGCCCACCGGCGTGATCGTGGATGGCAGCGGCGCTGTTTTCGTGACCGAGCAATTCTATCATGTCATCCGCAAAGTCACCGGCTCGGGCCTCACCGGCCCCAGCGGCGTGGGCAGCGGCGGCAGCGCCAGCACGTTGAACCCGCCCTCCCTCTCCTTCAGCCCGAACACCGGCTACTTCCCGCTCGGCACCACAGTCACGGTCACCAGTTCGAGCACCAACGTCTTCTTCACCACCGACGGCTCCGCGCCGACGACCAACAGCACGCCCGTCGTGATCACCGGCGGCGTGGGCGTCATCCGGTGGCAAAACGCCGCGAACGATCTCACCGGGCTGCGCGTGGCGGCGTTCCTTGTCAGCGGCACTAACAGCGCGACCACGAACGTCACCGGCATCGCGGCCAGCACCACCACCCTCGGCGTGCCTGCGGGCTTGAACACCGACATCTTCGCCGGCGTGGGCGCGCGCGTGGTCGTGCCGCTTGTGCTGAATCTCCGCACGAACGACACCGTGCGCACCCTCCAGTTCCGCGTCGAGGTCAGCCCCAATGGCGCGGCCCCGATGGTCGGCGCGAGCTTCGGGGCGCAGCCCATCGGCACGAACGACTTCATCACGGTCACCACGGGCGGCGCTTCTGCCGCCTTCAGTTCGCTCGCCTACACCCTCGGAACCACGCGCGGGCTGGTCGTTTCCTTCGTCGGCACCAACGCCAACCTGCTCGTCAATCGCTTCGCCGTTGCCGCGCTCCTGACCATCCCCATCCCAGCCGGCGCGGCTTCGGGCCAGACCTACAACATCGACATCCTTCAGCCCTCGGCCACGTCCGACGGCGTGGAGAACGTCGTCACCATCACCGCTGCCGGCACCCGGCTCGTCACCGTCACCAACCTCTCCTACCGCGTCGGCGACACCTCGCCGGGTGGCTGGTATAACGCGGGCGACTTTGGCAACGGCAACCTCGATAACGCCGACGTGAACAACGCCTTCGCCGCCGCGTCCGGCATCCGGCTGCCCTTCGCCTTCAGCGACGCCTTCGATGCGATGGACGCCTTCCCCGAGGACACCGCCGGCACGGTCGGTGGCGACGGTCAAATCCGCTTCCTCGACTGGCAGATCATTCTGCTCCGCTCGCTGCGGCTGAACACCAACCCCTCCCTCGGCGTGAGCACCACCAACTGGTCCCGCACTTGGGCCGGCGGCGTGCGCACCACCGGCGTGACCAACCTCGTGCCCGCCGCTCTTCGCCCCGCCTCGCTCACGCCGCCCGGAGAAGTCTGGCACCGTCAGGCCGCCCTCGGTGCGCTGCCGTTGGAGAACGTCTTGCCCGGAACGACCGTGAACGTGCCGGTCTTCGCGCGCGTCGCCCCCGGCGCGCAGCTCGCGGGCCTGCAATTCCGCGCCATCGTCAACCCGGAGAACGGCGCGCCCGCGCTGGCACAGCAGGCACAGTTCATCCCCGCGCTGCCCAACGCCACCATTCAGCCCGCCGCGCTCAACGCCGTGGTGAGTGCGTGGAATATCGGGCAACTGGCGATGCCCGCGGCGAGCAGCAACCTGCTCGGCTTCGTGCGCTTCACCGTCCCGGCCACGGCCACGGCGGGGGCCAGCTACTCCGTGAGCTTCGCCAACGCGGATGGCGCCCCCGACTTCTTCAACCAATACAACTTCGAGACCCGCAGCGCTTCGGTCTGGGTCTCGCGGCCCGCGCCCGCGCCCCTCTCCATCATCTCCGATGAGTGGAAGATCGCCTTCTTTGGCAGCACGGCCCTCCCCGCCGCCGCCGACGCCGCCGATCCCGATGGCGATGGCGTTCCCAACGTGCTGGAATACCTCGCCGGCACGGACCCCACCCGCGCCGCCTCCCGCGTGCAGCTCGCCCCCGCCGGTTGGCGCAACGGCGGGCGGGACCTCGCCTTCCAGTTGCTCAGCGCGCCCGGTAAGCTTTACGTGCTGGAGTCCAACGCGGATTTGTTCAGCCCGGCCTGGACGCCGGTGGGCACGAACTTCGGCGATGGCAACTGGCGGGAATTCATCCAGGCCGTGGCCCCGGGCGGGCCGCGCTTTTACCGTCTGAAGGTGTTGCCTTGAACTTTGTCAATCGTATGTGCCGGAACCCTGCAGTCGGGCGCGAAGGAGCGCGGCATTCATGCCGCAGAAATATTCCTACGGACGAGGCGCAGAGGTCCGGGCCTGGCCTGGCTGCCGTTCCCACTCTCGGGTGGGGGTCATCGGGCCGCTTGAAAACTCCCTTCACCCCCTGTCATTCCACGTTTCTGCGGCATGAATGCCGCGCTCCTACTGCATGGTTTCGTATGTGCCCTCCGCCTGCCTCGCGCGCTACGGCCTTCGCCCGCGTTTGCCAACTCGGCCTCGCCGCCTTCCTCGCAGGTTGGGCGGCCACGGCTGCCGCGCAGTCCGTGGATAGCGTGTTGGCCACGGGGTTGGCCGGGCCACACAGCGTGGCGGTGGATTCGGCGGGCACGCTTTATATCACGGATCAGGGCGGTTTCGGCTTTGCCGGTGGGGCGAACCGCATCATGAAGTTCGTGCCAAGCACCGCTGTTATCTCGGCGCTCGCGGGTGATCCGGATGGCAGCAATGGGACCAACGATAATCCCACGGCGAGCGCGGGCTTCAACGCGCGGTTCTTCAACCCGTCTGGCATCGTGCTGGCGCGGGGGGGCTTGGTCGTGGCGGATTCGGGCAACCACACGGTCCGCTATGTGGGCTTCGATGGGGTGGTGTCGAATATTGCGGGTGCGCCGGGGCTGGCGGGGTTTGTGAATGGCACGGGTTCGGCGGCGCGGTTCAACACGCCCCTCGGGTTGGCGGTGGATTCCGTGGGCAATATTTATGTGGCGGATTCGAAGAATCACGTGATTCGCAAGATTGACCCGGCCAATGCGGTTACTACTTACGCCGCTGGTTTCAACCAACCGAATGGGGTCACGGTCGGTGACAATGGGGAGTTGTGGGTGGCGGACACGTTGAACCACGTCATCAAATCTGTTTCCACGGTGGGGGTGGTGACGGTGCGCGCGGGCTCGGTGGGGACGGCGGGCAGCGTGAACGGCTCGGTGGCTTTGGGCGGGCTGCTGTCCTCGCCACGGGGGGTGCATTGGATGGGCACGGCGGGGTTGCTCATCGCTGATTCTGGGAACCACACGCTGCGCCGGCTCGCGACGAATACGAGCATCGGCACTTACACGATGGAGACTTCGGTGGGCGGGGCAGGGCAGGCGGGCTTCGTGAACGGGGCCACCAATGTGGCGCGGCTGAACTCGCCTATCGGCCTCGTGGCGGATGTTTTCAATGGCGCGTTCCTCTTCGCCGATGCGGGCAACCAAGCGATCCGCCGCCTCCAGCAGACGCCGGCGCTGCCGGCCATTGGCAGTCCGGCTATCGGTGTGATCACGCTCGTCACGAACGCGACCAGCGGCGTCACCCCGGTGTTCACCGCGGTCACGGACGGGGTGTTTATCAATGACGCGGTGATCGCGGTCACGGCAGAGGCCAATGTGACCACGCTCTTGAGCTCGGGCGCGTCGCCGACGGATCCGTTCAATGACACTGTGCCTGTGCCCTCCGGGTCGGTTACGGCCTACATCCTGAACACGCTCCCCGTGCCGGCCACGTTGGTGGGTCCGCTGGCGGACCTCACGGTGAAAGTGCAAAGTGTGAAATCCGGGCGCATCTCCAGCAGCGTGGTCAAGGCCCGCTTCCAGTTCCAGGCCGCGAGCCCGATTGTGACCAGCGACAACGCGGCGCTGTTCACCGTGAGCGTGGCCACGACGAACGCGCAGATGTTTTACACGACCAACGGGGTGGAGCCGACCGCCACGGCTTCGACGACGAACTTCGGCCCCGTGCCCTTCCCCGGGACGAATTTCTCGTTCCAGTTGGGGGGGAGTAACCTGACTTTCAAGATCAAGGCGTTCAAAGCGAGCTACGCCAACAGCGCCACCATCACGCGCGAGTTCTCCCCCACGAACTTCGTCGCGAACACCTTCTCGTTCGGCTTCGAGAGCGGCGAAGCATCCAGCCAGTTCATCGCCTCGGCTGGCCAGACCAACTACTCCCCGGTCACGCTCACCCTCGTGTCCGGACAGAAAATTCATTCCCTCCAGTTCGCCGCGTTTGTCACCAACCTCACCGGGCCGAACCTCACCAACATAGCCGGGGGCAACGCCGTGCTGGGCTTCGAATCCTTGCTCATGAAGCCGGACCCGCTCGACCCGACCATCAGGCTTCGCATCCCGCCCTCCTTTTTCGTCGGCGGGGGCGGGGGCTTCACGACTCTGCTCGTCACAAATAACAACCTCCTCTCCATCGGCTGGATCGAGCGCCTCGGCTCGACCAATCTCTACGACACACTCTCGCAGGACCTCCTCGCATTCTCCCAGGCGCACGACACCCTCTTCCTCGGCTCGGCTGGCCGCGTCGTCGTCGGAGCCTTCGGATTCGTCGTGCCCACCAACGCGACCGTTGGCCAGACCTACAGCATCTCGCTGAACCGACCTTCCGCCACCTCGGACGGCATCCGTGAAGATGTGTTCATAGCCGCACCCACCAACGGCGCTCTCTCGTCCCTCAAGACGCTGACCATCGGTTCGCCCGCGTATCTCGTCGGCGACGCCGCGCCCTTCCGCTGGTTCAACGCCCCGGACTTCGGCGACACCAACCTGCTGGCCAACGACCTCGCCCAGCTCTTCCAATCCGCCGTCTATGGGCTGAACCGCCCGCCCATCGGCAGCGACATGTTTGACGCGATGGACTCGTGTTGCGGCGTGGGCACGAACGACCCGCCCACTTCCCTGCTGCGTCTGAGCACACAGTTTGGTGGCTCCGTCTCCTCCGGCACAAACCTCACCATCAACTCCATCGCCTTCGGGGACGGCACGCTGAACGTGGCGGACATCTTCGTCACCTTCCGTCGCTCACTAGACGCCTCGCTCACGAATTTCATCCGCTTCCGCTCCAATGGCATTCACTACGCCAACACCAACGCAAACAACTTCCGCGGCGTGGTCGGACAGTCGCTGAGAACTGCCCCCGCGCCGGCGCCGCGAGCCGCCCGTGTCGCCCAGTCCCTCGGCACACCGAACGACGAGTCATCCGTCACCTTCAGCGCTGGGGAAATCATCGGCACTGCTGGTCAGCAGGTGAGCATCCCCATCACCGCGCGCGTCTCAGGCACGGAGCCGCTGCGCGTGCTCCTCCTGAACCTCACCGTCGTCCCGCTCGATGGCTCCCCCATCCTTACCACGCCCGTGCAGTTCACCCCCAGCGCCGTGCTCGGCGCGCCGGGCATGAGCCAGTCGCGCGGCGCGGGCAACTACTCCGCTGCATGGCTGAACGACACCATCGCCGGCCTCAGTGGCGATGCCTCCGTCGGCACGCTGCGCATCACCCTGCCTGCGGCTGCTGGCCCGGACGCCGCTTACTCCGTGCGTTTCGACCACGTCTCCGCCTCACGCACCGGCATTGACGTGGTCCGCTCCCATCGTGAGGACGGCCTCATCACGAGGCGCACGCGCAACACTTCCTCATGGAGTGACGCGATCCCCGACGGGTGGCGTTTGAAGCACTTCGGCACATTGAACAACCTGCTCTCAGCCGCGAATGCGGATGCGGACGGCGATGGCATCCCGAACTGGGCCGAGTTCCGCGCGGGCACCGATCCGAACGACGCGGGCTCTGGTCTGCAACTGCGCGCGCCCGGCCTCATCAACGGCGGCCCGCGCCTGCGCTGGCCGACCGCAACCGGCAAGTCCTACGTGCTCGAATTTTCCACAATACTGGCCGGGACGAACTGGGCGGCCATCGCCACCAACATCGTGGGCAGCGGGCGTGACATCGAGTTCCAAACTCCGACGACCGCAGGTCCCCGCTTCTACCGCGTTCGTCTGGTCGAGCCGTAAGCCCTGAAGCGCGGACGCCCAACGCCCGCAACTCCCCCTAGGTGCAAAGGCGCACCTCAACCGCAGGTTAGAAGTTCTGAGCCGCTGGCAGTCGGCCTCAACTCCCTCACACAAACACAATCTCCGTCGTTGCCGCCGTCTCGTCCCAACCACGCGTCGGTTCCGCCGACACGCTGCTGATGTCCTTGATCGAAAGCATCCGACCGCGAGTCTTGGGACCCTTCACATCCACCTTCGATGGGGCGCACGTTTGCTGGTGGACTTTCTGGTGCAGCGCGGGCTTGTAGCGGACGTAGAGAACCTTCGGCGAGTCCGGCGCGAAGAAGAGGATGCGCGACTTGTCCGGGATGCAGAGATACGACTTGTTCATGATGGTCCCGCCGAAGGTGAAGCGTTTGAGGTAGCTCGCCTTCCGGTCCGTGTAGGCGCAGGTGAACACCCGCTCGCGGTCTGGCAGGCCGCAGAAAAAAAGATCCGGCCCGACGAAGAGTTTGTCCTCCAGCTCGGTGACCTTGTAGGTGCCGTCCTTGAACACGAGCAGCAGCTTGTCGAACTTCGTGCACTCCAGCTTGAACTCGTCGCCGTTGACCTTGCAGCCCACGTAGCCCGTCTCGCGGTCGTAGGCCACCTTGAACGCCTTGAAAGCGACGGCTTTCACGTCCACCTCCTCGTGCCGGCTGCCCTTCGTGGTGAGGCGTGGATAGATCGGTCGGTATTTCTCCAGCAACGCCTCGAGGTGGGCGATGGCGAACTTCACCACGTTCTTCAAGTGCTTCAACGTCTCGGCCAGCTCCGCTTTCGTCTTCTCCATCTCCGCGCGATGCTGGCTAATGTCGAAGAGCGAGATGCGGCGGATGCGGACCTGGAGCAGGCGCTCCGCGTCGGCGTCCGCGAGGTCGCGCAGCAGTTGCTTGCGGAAGGGCTTGAAGCCCTCGTGCACGGCGGCCAGCACGGCCTCGTTCGTTTTGCACTTCTCGATTTCCTTGTAGAGCCGCTCCTCGATGAAGATGCGCTCCAGCGTGCGGAAATGGAGTTCGTTCTCGAGCTTGCTCTGCTTGAGCACGAGTTCCTCTTCGAGCAACCGCACGAGCTGGTCCGTGTTCTCGCGCAGCACCTCGCTCACCGTCAGCTCCACGGGGCGGTGGTCTTTGATGACGGTGATCCGGCTGTTGATGGTGACTTCGCAGCTCGTGAAGGCGAACAGCGCGTCAATCAACTGCTGCGCGCTGACGCCGGCGGGCGCCTTGATCTCGATCTCGACCTCCTCCGAGGTGAAGTCGTTGATGGATTTCACCTTCAGCTTACCCTTCGCCACGGCGTCCTCGATGGAGTTGGTGAGCGACTCCGTGGTGGTGCCCGGCGGCAGCTCCTTGATGACGACGGTTGATTCGTCCTTCTCCTTGATCTTCGCGCGCACCTTCACGCTGCCCTTGCCGTCCTGATAATCGCGCGCGTCCATCTGGCCGCCCGTTGGGAAGTCCGGCAGGCACTTGAACGGCTGCTTCCGCAAGATCGCGATCTGCGCCTCGAGCAGCTCGGGGAAATTGTGCGGCAGGATGCGGCACGAGAGGCCGACCGCGATGCCCTCCGCGCCGAGCATCAGCGTGAGCGGCAGCTTGGAGGGGAGCGTCACCGGCTCCTGATTGCGCCCGTCGTAGCTGGGGACGAGCTGCGTGATCTCGTCGTTGAACAGCTCCTCGCGCGCGAGCTGCGTGAGGCGGCACTCGATGTAGCGCGACGCGGCGGCGGGGTCGCCGGTGAAGATGTTGCCGTAATTGCCCTGCCCCTCGATGAGGTAGCGCTTGTTCGCAAGCACCACGATCGCGTCATCAATGGACGCGTTGCCGTGCGGATGGAACTTCATCGTGTCGCCCGTCACGTTGGCGACCTTCGTGAAGCGCCCGTCGTCCGCGCGGTGCAACGCCCAGAGGATGCGCCGCTGCACGGGCTTGAGGCCGTCGGCGAGATTCGGAATCGCACGGTCGCGGATGACGTAGGAGGCGTATTCCAGAAAACTCTTATCCACGCGCCGATGCAGCGGCAGTTCGATCTTATCCGGCGCGAAGGGCCGGTGCGTCAGCCCCGGCGTCTCCTCGGCGACGATGTGCGCGCCGCCATTGCCATTCGTCTCTGCGGGTTTCTGTGATGTGTCGTCCATTGGCAATTCAGGCTGGTCGGAATCGGGTTTTCGCTTCGCTGCGCTCATGCGTCGCGCGCGATTTGAGCAGAACGCGTCCCACGGTTGCAAGGAGTCCCGCGACCCGCCTATCGCGTCCCGCGCAAACCCGCGCCACAATTTGGCATTGAACCCAAGGCGTCGCTTGTTACGCTGCGGCCGCTTTTTCCAACGCGATCAACCACACAACTATGAGCACCTCCGCGAATCTCTACCCCAAGCTTCACAACGCCATGTGGCCCGGCCTTGTGGGCAAGGGCAGCCCCGGCGCCGAGCCGTTCATTGACCTCGACACCATGCTCGACCTCACCGCCAAGGCGGAGGTCAACGGCCAGAAGTTCGATGGCGTGGACCTCTTCCTCTACGACCCGCACGTGAACATCGACATCAGCGACGACGGCATCAAGGCGCTCGCCGACAAGATCGCCCGCAAAGGCTTCGTCGTCGGCTCCGTGGTCGCGCCGGTGTGGTTCGACGGCAACGCGATGGGCGACGACGCCAAGCGCGCCGGCTGGGTCACAGCGGTGAAGAAGGCCTGCCGCATCGGCAAGAAGCTTCGCGAACTCGGCATCCGGCCCTACGGCATCGTGCGCATTGATTCCGCCGCCGGCGTGGCGGACTGGGACAAAGACCCCGTCGGCAACACCAAGATCATCGCGCAGACTTTCCGCGAAGGCGCGGCAGTCGCGGCCGACCACGGCGAGCGTCTCGCAGCCGAGGGCGAGATTTGCTGGGGCGGCATGCACTCGTGGCGGAACATGGTGAACCTTCTCGAAGAGACCGACCGGCCCGGCCTCGTCGGTTTCCAGGCGGACATGGCGCACACGCTCCTTTACACGCTCGGCTACAACGCCGAGAAGCACGCCATCCTGCCCAAGGGCTACGATTGGAAGAACAAGAACACGCTCCTCTCCGCGCTCAAGCAGCTCACCGCCGCGCTGCGTCCGTGGACGATTGACTTCCACGTCGCGCAGAACGACGCGACGGTGAAAGGCTCGGGCGGTCACGACCTCACCGGTCGCCACTGCGTCGTGGACGACCCGAACGGAAAACTCGACATCCCTGTGCATGCTGGCTACTGGCTGCGCGACGAGAATCGCCACCTCACCAAGGCGTGCATGCACCTCTGCTGGGACGGCTGCATGTTTCCGAACGAGACGCTGATGAAGCAGGCCACGTGGAACAAGATTCTCGGCTCGATGATCGCCGTGCGCGAGAAGCACGGCTGGAGCACGGCGGGCTGAACTGCTGTTGCGTATTTCTGCGAGGGGAAGCCGCTTCCCCTCTTTGCATCGGGCGTGGGTCGGGCTTTGTAACTCTCATTTGCGACCGGCTTCAGCCGGCTGGATAACCATTCGCCTGAATACCGAACCCGTCAGATTCCCTCCAATTGCCCACACATGAACCAATCATTGAACCGCCGCCGTTTCCTCGCCACCTCCGCCGGAGTGCTGGCCGCGCCGTATTTCTCCCGCAGCCAAGGCTCGCCGAACGGCAAGCTCAACATCGCCTGCATCGGCACCGCCGGCCGCGCGGCGGGTAACATCGAGGGAGTGAAGGGCGAGAACATCGTCGCGCTCTGCGACGTGGACTCCGCGCACCTCGCCAAGGCGGGAGAGAAGTTCCCCGCCGCCAAGCGCTACGCGGACTTCCGAAAGATGCTCGAGCAAAAAGACATTGACGCCGTGGTCGTCGCCACACCCGACCACACGCACGCCGTCTGTGCCGTGGCCGCGATGCGCAGCGGGCGTCACGTTTATTGCGAGAAGCCGCTCGCGCGCACCATTTCCGAGGTCCGTGCGATGTCCGACACGGCGGTGGCGACCCAGCGCATCACACAGATGGGCAATCAAATCCACTCGCACCCCGGCAATAACTACCGTCGCGTCGTGGAACTCGTGCAGAGCGGAGCCATCGGCGCGGTGCAGGAAGTCCACGTCTGGGCGGGGGCGATTTACGGGGACAAGAAACTCATGGCGAACCCGCCGCCGCCGCCCGCGTCGCTCGACTACGATCTCTGGCTCGGCCCGGTGCAATACGTCAGCTACCGCCCGGAGTTCGCGCCGTTTCACTGGCGGCACTTCTGGCATTTCGGCGGTGGCACGCTCGCGGATTTCTGGTGCCACTTCGGCGACCTCGCGCACTGGGCGCTGGACTTGAAGTATCCTTCCACCATCGAGGCGGAAGGGTCGGCGGTGGATCCGGAGCTGGTGCCGGTGGACCTGAAAGTCCGCTACGAATACCCCGCGCGCGGCAAGCAGCCGCCGGTGAAGCTCACCTGGTATCAAGGGAAGTATCGCCCCGAAGCGGAACTCGGCCCGCTGCTCGACAAGTGGAAGGGCGGCGGCGTGCTCTTCGTCGGCGACAAGGGCCGACTGCTCGCCAACTACACGCAACGGCTGCTCCTGCCCGAGGACAAGTTCGCGACCTTCCAGCCGCCCGCCCCGTTCGTGCCCGATGCCAAGGGAAATAACTGGCAGCACGAACAATGGATTCAGGCCATCAAGACCGGGGGCAAAGCTGAGTGCGACTTCGCCTATGGCGGCCCGCTCTCTGAGGCCGGCCTCTTGGGCAACGTCGCCTTCCGCGTCGGCAAGAAGCTTATCTGGGACGCGAAGACGCTGAAGGCGAAGGGCTGTCCCGAGGCCGATCAGTTCATCCAGCACAAGTATCGCGAGGGCTGGAAGATTTAGCGGCCGCGCTGGCGAAAGCAGCCTTCCAATTTGTTTGCCGCTCCCGCCGCCGCTTTGCCACAGTCCGTGCGATGAACGACTGGATTTCCGATTACATCGCCAAGCAGAAGGCCGCGCTCGACTCCATCCCGCCGGACGCCGTGGCCCGGCTGATTGAGAAGCTCCGCCAAGCCCACCGCGAGGACCGGCAGATCTTCGTCTTCGGCAACGGCGGTAGCGCGGCCAACGCCTCGCACTTCGCCACTGACCTCGGCAAGGGCGCGTCCGACAAGCTCGGCAAGCGCTTCCGCGTGCTCTCCCTCAACGACAACGTGAGCTGGATGACCGCGCTCGGAAACGACTACTCCTACGCTGACGTCTTCGCCAGCCAGCTCCAGAACTACGGCCGCCCCGGCGACATCGCGCTCACCTTGAGCGTCAGCGGCAATTCGCCGAACTGCGTGAAGGCCATCGAGTGGGCGAACGCGAACGGCCTGCACACCATCGCCCTCGTCGGAGCCAAGCGCGGCAAGCTGGCGGAGATTGCCAAGGACGTCATCGTCATCGCCGACGCCCACTACGGCCGCGCCGAGGACGCGCACATGGGCATCTGCCATCTGCTCTGCTACGCGTTCATCGAGCAGGCTTCGTAGTCTTCGTAGTCGCAACCTTTAGGTTGCGAAGGCTGGGAAAAGCCTGAAGCGCAGGCTAAAGCCCGGGACTACGCGACTTTACGGGGCACGTTGCTTCCTGCTGCCGCAAACACTAGTTTTCCATTGTTCACGACGCGCAGGCTGAAGCCTGCGACTACGGCCATGCCCGTCACCGACCACATTCGCAGCAAGCTCTCCGAGGTGCCTCACCGGCCCGGCGTGTATCTGCACAAGGACCGTTTCGGCACGGTGATTTACGTCGGCAAGGCCAGCGACCTGCGCCGCCGCGTCAGCCAGTATTTCCAGAACTCGCGGCGCATGGGATGGGACTTGAAGTTCAACGCGCTCGTCGAAGCCATCCACGACTTCGACTGGCACTCCGTGAAGTCCGACGCCGAGGCTGTGCTGCTCGAGGGCAAGCTCATCAAGGAGTTTCACCCGCGCTACAACGTCTCTTTCCGCGACGACAAGCGCTTCCTCCTGCTCAAGGTCAACCTGAACGACCCCATCCCGCGCTTCACCCTCACGCGCCTGCGCATTGACGACGGCGCGCGCTACTTCGGCCCCTTCGCCAGCGGAGGCGCGCTGCGGCGCACGCTGAATTTGGTCCGCCACAAGTTCAACCTCCGCGGCTGCCGTCCGCTCAACCCCGACGCGAGCGACTACAAGCATTGCCTCTACGCGCACATGAAGGTCTGCACCGCGCCGTGCATCGGCAACGTCACGCGCGAGCAATACCTCATGCAGGTCAATGCCGGCTGCGACTTCCTCGACGGCCAATGCGACGAGATGTCCACCGAGCTGGAGGCCCAGATGAAGAAGGCCGCAGCCGCGCTCGACTTCGAGCAAGCCGCCCAGCTCCGCGACCTGCTCAAGGACATCCAGAGCACCACGCAGAAGACCGAGAAGTTCGAGCGCGTCCCCTACAAGCTGCCCATCGCCCTCAACCCCGAGTCCGACCTCCGCGAGTTGGCGCGTGTGCTGGGATTGGCGCAGCCGCCCGCGCGCATCGAGGGCTTCGACATCTCGAACATCAGCGGCACGTTCGCCGTGGCCTCGCTCGTGAGCTTCTGGCATGGCCGCCCCGAGCGCGCGAACTACCGCCGCTTCAAAATCAAGACCGTCACCGGCCAAGACGACTTCGCCTGCATGGCGGAGGCGGTGCAGCGGCGCTATTCGCGCGTGCTGCGCGTAGCTGGGGTGGCAGGTGAGAAAGCGGGAGAGCGAGAAAGTGAGAACTCATCCGCCGGCGAAATCCCACTCGCTCACTCGCCCACCCTCTCCCCTGCCAATCTCACTTTGCCCGACCTCATCCTGATTGACGGCGGGCGCGGCCAGCTCAACGCCGCGTGCGCCGAGCTGGCGACGCTCGGCCTCGGCCACCTCGCCATCGTCGGCCTTGCGAAGGAGTTCGAGGAAATCTACCGGCCGGGCGAGAGCGTGCCGCTGCGCCTCGGCCTCGACCACCCAGCGGTGAAACTCCTCCAGCGTGTGCGCGACGAATCCCACCGCGTCGCCAACAGCTACAACGCTCAGCTCCGGCTGCGAAAAATCTCCGAGAGCATCCTCGACGAGTTCCCTGGCGTCGGCGATGTGCGGAAGCAGGTGCTCCTGAAAAAGTTCGGCTCCATTCACCGCCTCCGCCTCGCGACCGTCGAGCAGATCGCCGAAGTCCCCGGCTTCGGCGGCAAGACCGCGCAGGAGCTAAAAGCCTTCCTCGAAACGCGCACGGAACGCCCAGTGGCGAACTCAACCGCGTAGGAGACGACGTGAGGAGTCTCTGCCTTACGGGCTCTCCCTCGGTTCCGAATCTCCGGCGAGACAGCGCGAATTCAGTCCCAGCTCCCGCCGTGGGATTACGCTGACAGCCCGATACAAACCTCAGCCCACCTAGGAAGCCCTGCCCTTAGGCTTGCCTCTCGGCGGAACACTCCGTCGCCCGCCGTAACTTCCTCGGTCGCCTCGCGCTCGGGGCCGGCACGGTCGTGGGCGGACTCGGCTTATCTCGGCCGAAAATACGCCAGCCTCGCCCTCGACGGCGCGAAACCCCCGCAGCACAAGGTGAAACCCGCGACTTCATTCTCTGGATCGCTCTCAGCGCCGCCTCGGGAAGGCTCACGCCGGGACGCGGACTCACCGGCCCGCTTCCGGTGCGTGGAATTAGTTGACTACTGAAATGAACGCACTTTCCAGCCGCTAGGTTTTGGACAACCGGCGACCTAGTGGCGCTGCGGGCCTGCACGGAGGCAGGCGCTCCTTGCTCAGTTTGCAGAGCGCCAGAACGTTGGAGCCCTCGTGGCCGACCTCAGCGACTCATGGTGGCTTTGGCCACGGTGTGGCTATTGGTCTCCAAGCAACGCCAAATCAGCTTGCCGCCCACCCTCAATCGGGCGTAATAGCAACCCGATGGTCGGTAGTATAGAAAGCAGATTTTGCGTCAAAAAAACACGACGCATTTCCCTTAGTCTGGGCCCGTAGCTCAATGGTTAGAGCAGGCGACTCATAATCCAGAAATGGCGTTTTCCCCATTTTTACCCACCTGCATCCAAATGTGCTTCACTATGCAAACAAGGCACTTGTGACGTGTTTCACCTTCGCCAACTCTGCCCGACAAAGCGCAAAAACCACTGCCGAGTATAGAAAAGCAGTATAGAAAAACTCGTTTTGATCAAATGGGAAAAACGGCCGCTTTGCACAACTTTCGAGTAATCCTTTCACGTGATCGTCCCGCAGACCGTAACCGGGCATGACCAGCTTCCGATCCAAGCTGCAATCGATTATCCACGCCACGCCCTACATCTGGCAAAACGAAAAGCGCACCGAACTCATCACCTGCGGCACCAAGCGCGTCCGCTCCGGCCAGCAGTAGCAGACGTTGCCCCGCGACGTCGTCCTGTGCGCCACTGGCACCGCACCAGGTTCTTGAGAAGGGAAAGTAGGCAGAGGAATCAATCCTGCGGAGTTCTTCTTCCGACCTATTCCTTTGCCGCAGGTTGATGAAAGTGGCCGCAACTACCGGGTTCCCAGCCCGTCCTCCTTCTGGTAATTGTCTGCCCATGCTCCTCGCCCGTTGCATCGCCGCCGCACTCCTTGCCACGTCAATTCTCTCCGTCCACTCCCGCGCTGCCGCGCCGAGGCAGAATGTCCTCTTCATCATGGCCGATGACTTTCGGCCCGAGCTCGCCACTTACGGCTCCCCAGCGCTCACACCCAACCTGAACCGCCTAGCGAAGCGCACAGTGCAGTTCGACCGCGCCTACTGCCAGCAGGCCGTCTGCAACCCCTCGCGTTCATCGCTGCTCACTGGCCTCCGCCCCGACACGCTGCGCATCTGGAACAACGGAACTCATTTCCGCGAGCTGAATCCCGATGTGATGACTCTGCCGCTCTGGTTCAAGCAGCACGGCTACACGACGCGCTGCGTCGGGAAGATTTTCCACAACTGGCACACCAAGGAGAAAGGCGACGCCCGCTCGTGGAGTGCGCCGGAGTTCCTCTACTACGAGACGCACGGCGAGGACGATGCCCGCGTCACCGGCCCGCTCCCGCCGAACCTCGCCTCGCCCGCACCGCGTCAATACACCTCCGTCCCGCTCTACGAATGCCGCGATGTGCCCGACGAGGCCTACTACGACGGCCGCGTCGCCGCCGAGGCCGTGCGCGTCCTCGCGGAGGTGAAGGGCAAACCGTTCTTCCTCGCCGTCGGCTTCTGGAAACCGCACGCGCCTTTCAACGCGCCGAAAAAATACTGGGACCTCTACGACCGCGCGAAGCTGCCTTCGCTCAACCCTGCCCGCCCCACCGGCGCACCGGACATCGCCTTCCATGATGGTCGCGAGCTGCGCGGCGCCCCGCCGAATCAGGTCACGTTCACGCCGGAGCAGGCCGCTGAGATCCGCCACGGCTACTTCGCGAACATCAGCTATATGGATGCCCAGTTGGGCAAGGTCCTCGACGCCCTCGACCGCAGCGGCGTCGGAGAGCGCACTGTTATCACCTTCGTGGGCGACCACGGCTATCACCTGGGCGAGCATGGCCTGTGGGGCAAGACCTCGAACTTCGAGTATGACGCGGGCGTGCCGTTCTTCATCGGCGCACCGGGAAGGGCGGCTTCCGGCAAATCCACGCGCTGCGTCGCAGAGTTGCTGGATCTTTTCCCGACGCTCGTTGACCTATGCGGACTGCCCAAGCCGCCGGGACTCGAAGGCGTGAGCCTCGTGCCAACGCTCATTGATCCAACACGCCTGGCGAAAACCGCCGCCTTCACGCAGCATCCGCGCCCCGCCTACTACGACCGCGAGCCCGACAAGCAGCCCAAGGCAATGGGCGTCAGCGTTCGCACTGCGAAGGTCCGCTACACGGAATGGCGGGACTGGAAATCCGGCGCGGTCATCGGCCGCGAACTCTACGACAGCGCCGGCGAGCCCCGCGAACTGCGCGGCGTCCTCGACGACCCGCAGTTCGCAAAAGCACAGCGCGAGGCCGAGACGCTGCTGCGGAAACAGTTTCCGCCCATGAAACACTGAACTGAAATTCTCCATGACCAAACGACTCCTGCCCCTGCTCGCCATATTACTCTCCGCCTTCTGCACCCAAGCAGCCGAAGCCAAGGCCAAGCCCGCCTTCCTGGGCGAGACTCATCTCTACAAACAAGTTGAAGGCCGCGACCTGCGGCTGCTCGTGATCAAGCCACCGGACTGGAAGGCGACAGACCAGCGGCCTGCGCTCGTGCTCTTTCACGGCGGCGGCTGGACGGGCGGAACACCCACGCAGTTCAACGATCAAGCCACCTACCTCGCCCAACGCGGCCTTGTCTGCGTGCAAGTGGAGTATCGGCTGGTGAAGGACATTCCCGGCCCTCCCACCAATTGCGTCCGTGACGCGAAGTCCGCGATGCGCTGGGTGCGCAGCCATGCGGCGGAACTGGGCGTGGACTTCAACCGCATCGGCGCAGGCGGCGGCTCCGCGGGTGGACACCTTGCTGCATTCGTCGGCATGGTCGAAGGCAACGATGACCCCAAGGACGATGTGAAAATCTCACCCAAGGCCGACGCGCTCGTGCTGTTTAACCCCGTGTTCGACAACGGCCCCGACGGCGGCTGGGGCATGCAGCGCGTGGGCGACCGCTTCAAGGAATTCTCCCCCGCGCACAACATCACGCCGGACGACCCGCCGGCCATCGTCTTCCTCGGTCGCAACGACCCGCTCAACGGCGTGCCAGTGGTCGAGCGGTTTCAGTCGAACATGAAAAAAGCAGGTGTCCGCTGCGAGACACGCTTTTACGACGGACAGGCCCATGGCTTTTTCAACGGCGAGCCGTGGAAGACAGTCACGCTGATTGAGACCGACAAGTTCCTCACCTCGCTGGGCTGGCTCAAAGGCGCTCCAACGTTGAAGGAGCCAGACTTGTCCGGAGTTCTCGCCGGGCCCGCGAAGAAGAAGGCAGCCAAGTGAAGGCCTGGCCCTTTGCTTGAATCCAACCAGCGCATGGCTGTCTTCCGACTCGCGCTGCTCTGTCTGATGGCGACCAGCGCCTGCGCCGCCGAGTCCTACAATCCATCGCCGCTCGGCTATGGCGATCATTTCTACGTGCTGTTCGACTTTGGATTTCTGAGCTGCCACGACGCGCTCACCGGGCGTGCCGGTTTACGACAAGCAACGCATCCGCCCCGGGGGCAACACCGCGTTCACCGCGTCACCGTGGGCGGCCAACGGAAAGATCTTCGCGCTGAGCGAAGATGGCGACACCTACGTCTTCGCCGCCGGCCCCGAATACCAACTGCTGCACAAGAACCCCCTCGATGAAATGTGCATGGCCACCCCGGCCATCGCCGGCGACCGTCTGCTCATCCGGACGCTGACGAAGCTGTATTGCTTGCGGAAGCAGGAATGAAATCGGGGATAGACTTTCGCGTTGCCAGTCCGCCACAAGCTGGCAAGTTTGATAGCATGAAACCACTGATCCTCGCCCTGTCCCTCCTGCTTCCGCTCATCACGCTCAATGCGCAGGACAAGGAGAAGAAGTCCGAGGTGATGGCCGCCAAGGCCGCCAAGGGCAAGGTCGGTGAAACTGTCACGGTCGAGGCGAAGGTCGCGGAGGTGAACAAGACTGAGAAGATCATCCGCGTCAACCTGGAGGCGCGGTTTCCTAAACAGGAGCTGACGCTGGTGGTGTTCCCGGCGAACTTCAGCAAGTTCGAGGACGTGGAAAAGCTGGAGGGCAAGACCGTGCGCGTGACCGGCAAGGTGACGGAGTATCAGAAGCGGCCACAGATCGTGCTCGACGCGAAGGAGCAGTTGAAGGTGGTGGAGACCGCCGAGGAGAAGAAGTAGGCG
>Ga0208960_1000587_pt1 | contig 20378 bp, 18 predicted proteins | sample GreLakmeON33MSRF_FD_187703 | JGI IMG/M metagenome (GOLD analysis project Ga0208960, IMG submission 187703) | Freshwater lentic microbial communities from great Laurentian Lakes, MI, USA - Great Lakes metaG ON33MSRF (SPAdes) | ecosystem: Environmental > Aquatic > Freshwater > Lake | place: Great...
CTCATGCCCGTGAACGAGGCATAGGGAAATGCGGGAAAGTAGTGCTGCCCGTCCGCACGCTCGCCGAGCCTGATGGCCCGAGTGAAATCTGCCTCGCTCCATTTGCCGATACCAGCGCTGGGGTGGGGTGTGATGTTGGGCCCGTAGAAAACCCCAAAGGGCGTTTGCAGCCGGCGCCCACCGGCATAGGGCACTGCACCGGGTGTGGCATCGGTGTGGCAGCCCATGCAGCCCGCTACGGCCGCCAGGTACTGGCCCTTTTTCGGATCACCTTGCGCGGTTTGCGCCTGCGCCCCAGCAGCCGCGAGCACACCGGCCAACAGCAGAAAAAAAAGTTTGCTCAACAAGGGCCTTCGCCCATCAAACCTTGGAACCCTGAACACCCCAAGCGCGCCTGCATCAATGGTTGCATTCAGGGCAGAGGCGCATATCGGAAGTTGAAAGAACTAAATGCCTCGTGGCAGCCGTTACAGCTGTTGGCAACGCCTTGTATGGCAGCTTTCAAGGCCACAGCTTCGCCGGTCTTTGTGGCAGCTTGCAGTTTTTGGATATCTGCCATCAAGCCATCTGCGCGAGCTTTGAACTTGGCACTATCGCTGCCAATCTCTTCCTTGGCGCGGGTGTTGGGCAGGCCCAGCGAATTGGCCGGGAAATCATCCCAGGCCAGCTGTGTCAACACGGCCAGGTAGTCGGCATTGCGTTGAGCAATGCGCTGGTCCATGGGTGTGCGGCCGGCGGCCATGGCATACACCGGGCTAAAGTATTTTCCCTGCAGGCCCATTGCTCCCTTGCGGTAATTGATGAGCTGGTTGGGGTTGGGCTGGGCCAAGGCCTCTGCAACAAAGCCGCCGCATACAGACCACAGCAGCGCCGCCGCCAAAAACGTTCTCTTCATTAAAAACTCCCAAAAAATCAAATTGTGAATCAAACTCCGCGGCCCATAGTTTGCCCTTGTCTGGCGACATGAATCAGCAGGGAAAACCCTAGTGCTTCGATGGCAGACAGACGCTCCCGCTTGGCGGCCGCAGCATCACGGCCGCAAACAGGGCTTCGTCGAGTTGGTTCTTGAGCCAGGTCTGCAGCGCGGGCAGTGGCTGGGCTTCAAACCAGCCGGGCTCCACAGCGGCAAATTGCCGCACAAAGGGCAGCAGCGCGACATCTGCCAGGCCCCGGCTTTGACCGGCCAGCCAGGGCGAGCCGCGCAGCGCCAGGTCAAGCGGCTCAACCAAGGCCGCCATGGCCCGCGCTCTGTGCGCCTGGCGTGAGAGCAGGGGGTGGCGCTGGGCGTATTTGTAGCAGTCAAGCAGGGGTTTGAAGCAGTCGTCGTTGCGCTGCACCCAGGCCATGCCTTGCGCAGTGTGCCGGGGCAGCCAGGCCTGTGGGTCCTGCTGGGCCAATGCCCAGAGCATGATGTCCAGGCTTTGGGTCAACAACTGGCCGTCTGGCAGCACCAACAGCGGCACGGTTCCCGTGGGCGAGAGCGCCAGCAGCGCAGCCGGTTTGTCGCGCAGGGCTACCTCTTGTAGCTCGACTTGGATGCCCGCATAGTGCAGCGCCATACGGGCCCGAATCGCATAGGGGCAACGCCGAAAAGAGTAGAGCAGCGGCCTGGGCGGCATGACCTGGCAGAAAACCTCAGTCTGCCGCCCGGCTCTCAGACTGCTTCCAGGTGTAGCTGAGCACCAGACCAGCGCTGGCGCCGCTGCTTTGCTGCACCAAGGGACTGGCTTGGTTGGCAGCGCCGCTGACGCTGTCAACACGGCCAAACAAAAACAGCCGCAGATCAGGCGTGAGACGGCGCGAGACTGAGCCTGAGAGGCGCAGGGCAATCAACCCCCCCTGAGCGGCATAGGCCGCCCGGCTGGCCGTGGCTTCTGCCGCGCTGACGCTGTAGTACAGCTCAGCCAAACGCTGGTCGCCCCAGATGGCGCTCACGCCGGTGCTGTAGCTCCAGCCATCACGGTCGCGGTGCGAAAAGGTCAGCTCGGGCTCAAAAGCCACACCGCGCTGGGCCAGGCTGCTGCTCAGGTCAAACACGCCGCGCAGCGGCAGGTCTGCACGCCATTGATCCGGGCCGGCGGCGGGGCTGATGTTCCAGCGCAGTCGCGGGCCAAATTCGACCAGCGTGCCCAGGTCTGCCATGCCGCGCCGCGCCGCCACATCGCTGGCGCGCGAACCCAAGGCGCCTGATACGCCCACATCGAGCTCAAGGGCCGGGGTCTTGAGCGCACGAATGCCCGCACTGCCACGGTCAACCCGCAAGAACTCCCCGCGGTAAATGAAAAACGGCAGGGCCAGCGCCTGCTGCACGCGCTCGAGCGAGCCCGGGTAAGCCTGCTGCGACACCGCCACCCCCACAGCGCCGAGTTCCCATAGCGGCAAAGCCGGCCCCTCCTGGGCCAAGCCGGGCAGGCAGAGCGTGAGCGCCAGTGTGGCGAGTGCCAGGCTGGCGCCGCGTTGGCTTGTTGGGGGTGTACGGTACATGGGTGCCTTTTTGCAGAGTCAGGATGGGCTGGCGATTATCCAAGATGCGTGGCTTTGCTGGCTTGGCTGATGGCTCAGTTAAAAAGCTTAGATGCTGCCCCGGGCTGAGCCGCTTGATTTTGGTTTTTGAGAATTGTGCAGTCCCACCTCGCTGGGCATACACTTTGGCTCTGCTCCACCACTGAGACCTCGGCCATGAATGCACCGCTGCCCGAACACATACGCCAGGCGCTGGCAAGCGTCAGTCTGGACGACAAATACGCGCTCGATGATGGCAGCGCCTTTATGAGCGGTGTGCAGGCGCTGGTCAAGCTGCCCATGCTGCAGCAGTTGCGAGACCGGCGCTTGGGCAAGAACACGGCGGGCTTCATCAGTGGTTACCGTGGCTCACCGCTGGGCGGCTATGACCAGGCACTGGAGAAGGCGCGGGCCTACCTCAAGGCGCACAACATCGTGTTTCAGCCCGGAGTGAATGAAGAGTTGGCGGCCACCGCCCTGTGGGGCACGCAGCAACTTGGTTTTGCGCCGCCGGGCAGCAACCGGTTTGACGGTGTGTTCGGTATTTGGTATGGCAAGGGCCCAGGTGTAGACCGGTGTAGCGATGTGTTTAAGCATGCCAACATGGCTGGCACCACGCCCTGGGGCGGCGTGATTGCGGTCGCAGGTGATGACCATATTTCTAAAAGCTCTACCTCCGCGCACCAGAGCGATCATATTTTCAAGGCCTGCGGCACACCGGTTTTTTTCCCGGCCAGCGTGCAGGATATTCTTGATTTGGGTCTGCATGCCTTCGCCATGAGCCGCTACGCAGGCGTTTGGGCAGGCATGAAAACCATCCAGGAAATCGTCGAGTCAAGCGCCACCGCCCTGATCGATCCCGATCGGGTGCTTATCAGGATGCCCAGCGATTTTGAAATGCCCCAGGGCGGTGTTCACATCCGGTGGCCCGATCAGGCGCTGGACCAGGAGGCGCGGCTGTTCCACTACAAGTGGTATGCGGCCCTGGCCTATATCCGTGCCAACCGCCTCAACCACAATGTGATCGAAGGCAAGAACGACCGCTTTGGCTTGATTGCCAGCGGCAAAGCCTTTAACGACACCCGCCAGGCCTTGCAGGAACTCGGCCTGGACGATGCCACTTGCCAGCGGCTGGGCATTCGGCTGCATAAAGTGGCCGTGGTTTGGCCGCTTGAAGCCCAGCTGACCCGCGAATTTGCCAGCGGTTTGCAAGAGGTTTTGGTGGTGGAAGAAAAGCGCCAGGTGATTGAATACCAGATCAAGGAAGAGCTCTACAACTGGCGCGCTGACCTGCGGCCCCGTGTGCTGGGCAAGTTCAACGAGGGGGACGGGGATTTTGGCGGTGGTGAATGGTCAGAGCCCAACCCCACGGCCAACACCCTGCTGCGCGCCAATGCCGATTTGTCGCCGGCCTTGATTGCCCGTGCCATCGCCAAGCGCCTTAAAAAACTGGGTATCGATGCGCAGACCCAGGCGCGCATGGATGCCCGGCTGGCAATTTTGGATGCAAAAGACCGCGCGCTGCAGGTGATGAGCGCCCAGCCGGAGCGCCAGCCCTGGTTTTGTTCGGGCTGTCCGCACAACACCAGCACCAAAGTGCCTGAGGGCTCGCGGGCCATGGCCGGCATTGGCTGCCACTTCATGGCGGTGTGGATGGACCGTGCCACGGTAGGCTTCACCCAGATGGGCGGCGAGGGGGTGCCCTGGGTCGGCCAGCAGCCCTTTAGCCATGACCAGCACATGTTTGCCAATATTGGCGACGGCACTTATTTTCACAGTGGCATGCTGGCGGTGCGCCAAAGCATTGCGGCAGGGGTCAATGTCACTTACAAGATTTTGTACAACGATGCAGTGGCCATGACCGGCGGGCAACGCGTGGGCGAACGGGCCGAAGGCCACTCGGTGTTGCAGATTGCGCAGAGCATGCACGCCGAAGGTGCGGTGCGTATCACCATCGTCACCGACGAGCCTGAAAAATACGCCGGCAGCAGCGGCCTGCCCGTGGGCGTGGCCGTGGCGCACCGCGACCTGCTCGATGTCTTGCAGCGGGAATTTCGCGAGATCAAGGGCACCACGGTCATCATCTATGACCAGACCTGCGCCACCGAAAAGCGCCGCCGGCGCAAGCGCGGCGCGCTGGTTGACCCGGCCAAGCGGGTGGTGATCAACCCGCTGGTTTGCGAGGGCTGTGGTGACTGCGGCGTGCAGTCCAACTGCCTGAGCGTGGAGCCGCTGGAGACCGAGTTTGGCCGCAAGCGCCAAATCAACCAGAGCACCTGCAACAAGGACTACTCTTGCACCAAGGGGTTTTGCCCCAGCTTTGTCACCGTTGAGGGGGGGCAGCTGAAGAAAAAAGCCAAGGGCGCTGGCGCTTCGCCCTACGCCTTGCAAGCCCTGCCCGAGCCAACCCTGCCGTCGCTGGAAGGCGGCGTGTGGGGCATTGTGGTGGCCGGCGTGGGCGGCACCGGGGTGATCACCATCGGGCAGTTGCTCGGTGTGGCAGCTCACCTTGAGGGGCGCGGCATCGTCACGCAGGACGCTGGCGGGCTGGCGCAAAAAGGCGGCGCGACCTGGAGCCATGTGCTCATCGCTGCCAGTCAGGCTGATATTCGTACCACCCGGGTCAGCACTGCCGAGGCCGATTTGGTGATTGGGTGTGACCCGATCGTGACCGTGGCCAAAGAGACCATGCTGCGCATGCGCGCAGGACGCACCCACGTGGCGATCAATGCCCAAGGCGTGCCGACAGCCGAGTTTGTCAAAAACGGCAACTGGCAGAACCCGTCGCAGGACTGTGTCAGCACCATCGCAGAGGCGGTTGGTGCGGCTGGTTTGGGCGCTTTTCGCGCCGACTTGGCCGCCACCGAGTTGCTGGGCGACAGTATTTATACCAACCCGATGATGCTGGGCTATGCCTGGCAAAAAGGCTGGATACCCCTGTCTCAGGCCTCGCTGCTGCGGGCCATCGAGCTCAACGCCGTGGCGGTGGACAACAACAAGGCGGCCTTTGAGTGGGGCCGGCGTGCCGCGCATGATGGCCCGGCCTTTGAGCGCCTGCTCAACCCCGGGCAGGTGCTGGCGTTTGTCAAACGCGAGCCGCTTGACGAACTGATCAGCCGTCGGGTGCTGTTTTTGACCGACTATCAAAACGCCGCCTATGCGCAGCGCTACCAAGCGGTGCTGGATCGGGTGCGCCGGGTTGACCAGGCCAGCGGCGAGCCCCGACTGGCGCTGACCGAGGCGGTGGCGCGCTACCTCTTCAAGCTGATGGCCTACAAGGACGAGTATGAGGTGGCCCGCTTGCACACGGATGCCGCCTTCCATGCCCAGATCGGTGCCATGTTTGAGGGCGATTTCAAGCTGCACTACCACCTTGCACCGCCCCTGTTGGCCAAGAAAAATGACAAGGGCGAACTCCAAAAGCGCGCCTTCGGGCCTGGCATGCTGATCGCCTTTAGGCTGCTGGCGCGGCTCAAGGGTTTGCGCGGTGGCCTGTTTGATCTATTTGGTCGCACCGAGGAGCGCCGCCAAGAGCGCGCACTGATTGAAGACTACCGGGCCAGCTTGGATGAACTGCTGGCCGGCTTGAGCCTGGACGCGCCAGAGCTGCGTGCAGAGCGCTACCGGCTGGCGCTTGAGGTGGCCCGAATTCCCGAGCAAATCAAGGGTTTTGGGCATGTCAAAGCGCGCAACCTCAAAGCCGCCCGGCTGGCCTGGGATGGCGCACTTCTGAGATTTCGCAACTTGCAGGCGCAGCAAAAGGCCGCTTGAGTGCGGGTCGCCTGAGCCCGGCTGTTCAAGCTAGGCCCCCGCATACAATCCGCCCTCGACGCTTTGGCAGGTACCGCTTGACTGCTGCCACTGTCTGACCACCGCAGTGCCTGGCTTGGGCCTTCGCGGCGTACCTTTCAATCTTTGTGGAGTTGCTTGTGTTTATTTCCTCTGCCTTGGCCCAAACCGCACCCGCTGCTGCTGCCGGTAGCGACATGCAGTCCTCACTGATGAGCATGCTGCCTTTGGTATTGATGTTTGTGGTGCTCTATTTCGTCATGATCCGCCCACAAATGAAAAAACAAAAAGAGCACAAGTCGATGATTGATGCGCTGGCCAAGGGCGACGAGGTTGCGACCGCCGGTGGTTTGCTGGGCAAGGTCAGCCGCATGGGCGACAGCCACCTGGGCCTGGAGATTGCCAACGGTGTCGAGGTCCAGGTCCAGCGCAGCGCCGTGATTCAGGTGCTGCCCAAGGGCAGCATCAAATAAAAACCACTGCTGAGGCGAGCGCATGAACCGTTACCCGGTGTGGAAATACGTGGTCATTGTGATCGCGATGTTGGTAGGCACCTTGTACACCCTACCCAATTTTTTTGGTGAATCTCCTGCGGTTCAGATCTCCTCGGCCAAGCCCGCCTTCAAGGTCGACAGCAACACGCTGGCCCGGGTCGAGGCGGCACTCAAGGCCGCCGGTATTGCGGCCGATGTGCTGACGCTGGAGGGGGCTTCGATCAAAGCCCGCTTTGGCAACACCGAAACCCAGCTCAAGGCAAAAGACGCGATTCAAAAAGCGCTGGTGCCCGAGCCGGCCAACCCCGGTTACGTGGTGGCGCTCAACCTGCTGTCGCGCTCGCCGGCCTGGCTGAGCAGCCTGCGCGCCGTGCCGATGTACCTGGGACTTGATTTGCGTGGCGGGGTGCATTTCATGCTGCAGGTCGACATGCAGGCAGCACTGACCAAACGTGCCGAATCGCTCGCGGGTGATATCCGCACCAGCCTGCGCGAAAAAAATGTGCGCCATGGCGGTATCAGTCGCAATGGCCAGAGCATTGAGATTCGTTTTCGCGACAGCGCCGCCCTGAGCGCCGCACGTGCCCTGCTGCAAGACCAGTTTGCCGACCTGCAGGTGGTGGATGTGCCAGATGGCACCGAGTTCAAGCTCACCGCCACCATCAAGCCCGAGGCGGCGCGTCGGGTGCAGGACCAATCGCTCAAGCAAAACATCACCACGCTGCATAACCGCATCAACGAACTCGGCGTGGCCGAGCCGGTGATTCAGCAGCAGGGGCTGGACCGCATCGTGGTGCAGTTGCCCGGGGTGCAAGACACTGCCAAGGCCAAGGACATCCTGGGCCGCACAGCCACGCTCGAGGTGCGCCTGGTCGATGAAAGCGGTGAGGCCCGTGCCGCCGAAGCCGGTGCTGCGGCTGTGCCGTTGGGCGCAGAGCGCTACCTGGAGCGCAATGGCCAGCCGGTGATTGTCAAAAAACAGGTCATCCTGACCGGCGAAAACCTGACCGATGCCCAGCCCGGCTTTGACAGCCAGACCCAGGAGGCCGTGGTTAACCTGACCCTAGATGCCAAGGGCTCGCGGATTTTTCGCGATGTCACACGCGAAAACGTGGGCAAGCGCATGGCCATTTTGTTGTTTGAAAAAGGCCGGGGGGAGGTTGTCACGGCGCCGGTCATTCGCTCAGAAATCGGTGGCGGGCGGGTACAGATCTCGGGCCGCATGACGGCCATGGAGGCGACCGATACCGCCTTGTTGCTGCGGGCAGGCTCGCTGGCCGCGCCCATGGAAATCATCGAAGAGATGACCATCGGCCCAAGCCTGGGGGCTGAAAACATTGCCAAAGGTTTTAACAGCGTTACCTGGGGCTTTTGCGCGGTGGCGGTGTTCATGTGTGTTTACTACATGCTGTTTGGCATCATCTCTAGCGTGGCGCTGGCGGTCAACCTGCTGCTGCTGGTGGCCATGCTGTCCATGTTGCAGGCCACCCTGACCCTGCCCGGCATGGCGGCCATGGCCCTGGTGCTGGGCATGGCGATTGATGCCAATGTGCTGATCAATGAACGGGTGCGCGAAGAGCTTCGGGGCGGCGCCTCGCCCCAGGCCGCCATCCACGCGGGCTATGACCGCGCCTGGGCAACCATTCTTGACTCCAATGTCACCACCCTGATTGCCGGGCTGGCACTGCTGGCCTTTGGCTCGGGGCCGGTGCGCGGCTTTGCGGTGGTGCACTGCTTGGGCATCATGACCAGCATGTTCTCCGGGGTGTTTTTCTCGCGCGGGCTGGTCAACCTGTGGTACGGGCGGCAGAAAAAACTCAAGAGCGTGTCAATCGGCACCGTGTGGCGTCCGGATGCCGGCACCCAAATCACCAGCAACTGAACGGGCGCAAGCTTATGGAATTCTTCAAAATTCGGCGCGACATCCCTTTCATGCGCCATGCGCTGGTGCTCAACCTGGTGTCGCTCGTAACGTTTTTGGCCGCGGTATTTTTTCTGTTCTCGCGCGGCCTGCACCTCTCGGTTGAGTTCACCGGCGGCACCCTGATGGAGGTCAGCTACGCGCAGCCGGCCGACCTCAACAGCATTCGCAGCAGCGTAGCCAAGCTCGGGTTCAGCGATGTGCAGGTGCAAAATTTTGGTACGGCGCGCGATGTGCTCATTCGCATGCCGGTGCAAAAAGGCGTGAGTTCTGCCCTGCAAAGTGATCGGGTGATGGTGGCGCTCAAGGCGGCTGATGCTTCGGCCAGCATGCGCCGCACCGAGTTTGTTGGCCCCCAGGTGGGTGATGAACTTGCAGTCGATGGCCTCAAGGCCCTGGCCTTTGTGGTGATCGGCATCATGCTGTATTTGGCCCTGCGTTTTGAGTGGAAGTTTGCCGTGGCCGCCATCATTGCCAACTTGCATGATGTGATCATTATTCTTGGTTTTTTTGCATTCTTCCAGTGGGAGTTCTCGCTGCCGGTGCTCGCTGCAGTGCTGGCGGTGTTGGGCTACTCGGTGAATGAATCCGTGGTGATTTTTGACCGGATTCGGGAAAACTTCCGCCGCTACCGCAAGATGAACACAGTGGAGATCATCGACAACGCCATTACCTCCACCATCAGCCGCACCATCATCACCCATGGCGCAACCCAGTTGATGGTGCTCTCCATGCTATTTTTTGGTGGCGCCACACTGCATTACTTTGCGCTGGCCCTGACGATTGGCATTTTGTTTGGCATTTACTCCTCGGTGTTTGTGGCTGCCGCCATTGCCATGTGGCTGGGTATCAAACGCGAAGACCTGATCAAAGGCGGCCCCCGCAAAGAGGGCGACCCGAACGACCCCAACGCTGGGGCGACGGTTTAGCCCGGCCAGCCCAGCCTGGCAGTGGCCGGGCGGTGCCCCAGCCTCAGTGGCACAGGGGCGGGCGGCTGTGGTTTTGCAATTCGTCGAGGATCAAATCGTCAGGCGTGTAGCCCAGGCTACGGTAGACCAGCATGACAACCAGTTTCAGCTGAGCCACAGTCAGGCCGCTGGCGCCGACGGCGACCGCCCGGTCAATCACCAATTCACGCAGGCGCATAGGCAGGGCGCCCATGCATTCCAGCCGGTGGATGAAACCCATGCTGTCTACGCCGAGTCGGTGCTGTTCGCGGCGGGTGTAGGCGCGCAGCCCGGTGGCTGGCAACGCTGCGCCGCTCGCCGCCAGGACCGCTAAACCAGGGCTTGGAGCCGCCTCGCAGCTGCTTGCCAGGTTCAGGCCGCGCAGCCACTGAAGTGCGTCGGCCACCTCGTCGGCGCCGAAACCAGCCGCGTTGAGCTGTTGCCCCAAGCTGGCCAGTTCAGGGCTGGCCTGGTCTTGCCAAAAGTGATTGCAAACAAAGTTCAGTGCTTCAAACATGGCGCCAATGTAGCGCCTTCGTGTCGGTTACAAAGCCCACAATAAAGGGACAAATCAGAACTGCCCCGCTGCGCCTGCTCAATTCCGGTGGATGCGCTGAAACAGGCCGCCAGGCAAGCGGGCCACCCGTCCGTCGAGCTCAAGCAGCATGAGCCGGGTTTGCAGTTGTGCCGCATCCAGGCCGCAGCGGCTGTGCAGGGTGTCGAGCCCGACCGGCTCAAAGCCCAGCGCTTCGAGTACCTCGTCTGCGGGCTCAAACAGGTCGTCCGTACCGGGGGGTTGGGGCTGCGGGCGGCTTTTGTCAGCAGCAAATCCGCTGCCGGCGTCCAGCCGCATTTCTTCAAGCACATCCTGGGCAGACTCCACCAGCTTGGCCCCCTGTTTGATCAGGGCATGGCAGCCGCGGGCCTGGGTGGCGTGGATGGAGCCCGGAATTGCGAACACCTCCTTGCCCTGCTCGGCGGCCAGTCTGGCGGTGATCAGCGAGCCCGACTTGAGCGCCGCCTCCACCACCAGCGTGCCCTGCGCCAGGCCGGCAATCAGGCGGTTGCGCCTGGGGAAGTTGGCCGCCAGCGGGGGCGTGCCCAAGTGGTACTCGCTGATCAGCAGGCCGTGGCGGGCGATGCGGCGCGCCAGGTCAAGGTGATTTTTCGGGTAGACCCGGTCCAGCCCGGTGCCCACCACTGCCACCGTGGCGAGCCGTTTGGAGCCTGGCTCCAGGCTTTGCAAAGCGCCCTCGTGCGCGGCAGCATCGACGCCCCGGGCCAGGCCAGAAACAATGGTGGCACCGGCGGCGCCCAGCGCCCGGGCAAAGTCCTGCGCATTGATGGCGCCCTGTACGGTGGGGTTGCGGCTGCCCACAATCGCCAGGCTGTGGTCATGGTCAAAGGTGATGGAATCGGTGGCCGCTTCTGGCCCGTCGGGCTGGGTCGGCTCGCTCGGCGGGAAGCGGCCGGTGCCCAGCAGGTAGAGCATCAGCGGCGGGTCGGGCAGGCGCAGCAGGCACTGCGGGTAGCAGGGGTCGCCCAGTGGCAGCACCTGCGCTTGCACGCCATCCGGTCGTACGGCCTGCAGCCAATCAAGGGTTAGCCCGAGCAGCTCTGCGAGCTCTGCTGGTTCGCGCAGCAGCGCAGCGCTTTGAGTCTCGCTGACCACTTCGCGCAGCGCTGAGTTGCTTTGCCCGAACACCTGCTCGGGCAGTCCGAATGCAGCCAACAGTTTGAGGCCGCTCTCCAAGCCCACCCCGGGCGTCAGTGTGAGACGCAGCCAGCCAGCGAGTTCGGCGCTTTCCAACGGGCCCCCTCAGCGCTGACTGACCAGCCGATCACCCACCTGCAGGGCGTCGTTTGATTCGAGGACCAGCGCATAGGAGAGCTGATCAAAGGGCCGCAGCACCATCAGCAGCCCCTTGGGCTCGGCGGGCAGGGCCAGCGGCAGTCGGGCGGCATTGGCCCTGTCGTCCAGGCGCCGCCCATCGGCCACCACGCTGAGCAGGTGGCCGCTGTCCAGACCGTCAAGCCTGCCGCGGTTGATCACCACCACCTGCTGCTGGGCTGCCTTGGTCAGCGGTCCACCGTAAACCGAGACGATGTGGGCCTGCACCGCCAGCCCGGATGCGCGTGGCAGGTAAGGCTGGGGCAGCGCCCCTAAAGGCTCGGGCATCAGCAGGTCGCCGACCCGAATTTCTTCTCGCGCAGACACGATGTCAAGACTGGCCGGGGTGACGGGCTGCACAGACTGGCTCTCAGTGCCCAAGCTGCCATGCGCTGATTCGCTGCGCAGCAAGCGGGCCCGTCCTATGGTTTGCGCTTCATAGCCCAGCAGGGCGCCGCTGATCGGGTCTCTCAGGGCTGTTGCCTGGCGCAACACCTGAAAAACCTGTGGCTGACCGCCCGGGTCGTCAAGCAGGGGTGCGCCCGCTGGGCCCAGGGCGTAGACGCGGTCGCCGCGGCCGATCAGCACCCGGCCATCCTGGCTCGCCACGATGCGTGCGATTGCCGGCAAAGCGTCTGGCGCCAGCACCATGGGCTCGGCCAGAAAGGCGTCGATCTGGCTGTGGTTGAGGGGTGTTGGCGCGGCTTCTGGCAGCCTGTCGTAACGAATGCGTGGCGAGAGCCGAAGCGCCGGGCTCACCGGCTCAGTGCTGCAGCAGTCCTGTGCCCACAGGGGCGCTGCGAGCGCCAGCAGCACACTTGCAGCCAGGGCCGGTGCCCAAGCGCTGTGCGGGCCAGGTGTGGGCTTGCTCACTTTAAAATCCGGGGCTGCTGCATGGTGCACGGTGCATGGTTGGATGGCTTCGAGTCTCGCATGATTTTGCGTGTCCGTGCTGCGCCAGTTGAGGCCTCTGAACCGCCCGCAGCCCGGAGCGCCGATGGAAATTGGCGAAAATACCCGCATTCTTCAAGTCAAGCCATGGCCCTGTTACCCATACTCTGTTTTCCTGATCCGCGTCTGTACACCGTGGCCAAGCCAGTGGCAGCGGTAGATGCGCGCATTCGTGCCCTGTGCCGGGACATGACCGAGACCATGTACGAGGCCAAGGGAATCGGCCTGGCCGCCACCCAGGTTGATGTGCACGAGTGTCTGATCGTGATCGATGTGTCCGACAAGCGCGACCAAGCGCTGGTGTTGATCAACCCGGAACTGGTCTGGCGCAGTCCCGAGCGCCACCTCAATGAAGAGGGATGTTTGTCGGTGCCGGGTATCTACGACGGCGTTGAGCGCTTTGATGCAGTGCGGGTGCGTGCCTGTGACGCCACCGGGCAGCTGCGCACCATTGAGGCCACGGGCCTGCTGTCGGTCTGCATCCAGCATGAAATGGACCATTTGCTGGGCCGGGTGTTTGTGGAATACCTCTCGCCACTCAAGCGCAATCGCATCAAGACCAAAATGCTCAAGGCCCAGCGCGAGGCCGAGCGTTGAGGCTGATTTTTGCTGGCACGCCCGAATTTGCCCGCGTGGCATTGGCGCAGTTGCAGCAGGCTGGTTTCGAGATTGCGCTGGTGCTCACCCAGCCCGACCGCCCGGCCGGCCGCGGCCTCAAGCTGCAGCCCTCTGCAGTCAAACAGCAGGCCGAGTTGCATGGGCTGGCAGTGGCACAACCCCGCAGTTTGCGCCTGGACGGCCGCTACCCGCAAGACGCCCTGGCCGCGCAGGCCGCCATCCAAGCAGTGCAGGCCGATGCCGTGGTGGTGGCGGCCTATGGGCTGATGCTGCCCCCCTGGTTGCTCGAGGCCACCCGTTGGGGCTGCCTGAATATCCATGCGTCTTTGCTGCCGCGCTGGCGTGGGGCGGCGCCGATACACCGGGCGATTGAGGCCGGCGATTCACAAACCGGTGTGACCATCATGCAAATGGACGCGGGCCTCGACACCGGCGCCCTGTTGCTGGCCCAGGCCCTGCCAATTGCTGCGAGCGACACCACCGGCTTGCTGCATGACCGCTTGGCTGCGTTGGGCGCCAAGCTGATGGTGCAAGTCTTGCAGCGCTTGCCCGCAGGCGAGCTCAGGGCCGTGGCCCAAGCCGAAGAGGGCCTGTGCTATGCCCGCAAAGTCGATAAAGACGAGGCCTGGATAGACTGGGGGGCTGGCGCTCACCAAGTGGTGCGTCGTATCCACGCCTTCAACCCAGCGCCTGGTGCGTGCAGCATGCTGCAAGGCGAGGCCATCAAAATCTGGCAGGCAGAGGTGGTAGCCGGTGTGCCGCCCAGCGGGGTCGAAGACGGCTTGATTCTGCGTGCGGACCAGGCCGGTGTACAAGTGGCCGCGGGTCCATCGGTGGTCAACATCACCGAGCTGCAGCGCCCCGGCGGCAGGCGCCTGGCAGCGTCCGAATTCCGGCGCGGTTTTGCCCTTCTGCCGCAGGCAACTTTCAGGGGGCGAGCGCGGCCATGATGCAGATCCGGCAACTCTGGCGCCACCCCGACTTTCGTGTCGGCGCCATGGACCTCATGCCCGCAGCCCCCGGCATTGCCGCTTGGGGCCTGATGACTGGCGTGGCCATGGTGCAGTCTGGTCTGAGCAGCATCGAGGCCCTGCTGATGAGCCTGATTGTGTTCTCCGGCGGCGCTCAACTCGCCGCTGTGCCCCTGCTACTGGCCGGCGCGCCCATGTGGGTGATCCTGGCCACCGCGGCCTGCGTCAATTTGCGCTTTGTGGTGTTCAGTGCCCACCTGCGGCCCTTCTTGATGCACCTGCCCCTGCTTGAGCGGGTGGTGAGCGGCTATTTCACCGCCGACCTCACCTATGTGATGTTCATCAAGCGTTACCCAAACACCAGCACCGAGGCGGCGCAGCAGCAGGCGCAGCAGGCCTACCTGAGCGGCAACTGCCTGGTCAATTGGTTCAGTTGGGTGAGCTTTAGCCTGCTTGGGGTGGCCTTGGCGAATGTGGTGCCGGCGCGCTGGGGCTTGGGCTTTGCCGGACCGCTTGCCTTGCTGGCTATTTTGTGTTCGCTCGCCTCGAGCCGGTTGCGCTGGCTTGCTGTCTGCGCGGCCGGGCTTGCTGCGGTGCTGGCCTATGCCCTGCCGCTCAAGCTCAATATCCTGCTGGCCATTGCGGTGGCGGTGCTCCTGTGCATGGCCTTGGAAAACAAATCGTGGGCCAAGGCCTCAAAACCATGAACGACAGCACCGACGCCTGGACCCTGCTCACCATTGCCTGTATGGCAGGCATCACGGTGCTGACCCGCTCTTTTTTCTACATCTCCAGCAAGCCCTGGCAACTGCCGGGCTGGGCACAGCGTGGTCTGCAGTATGCGCCGATTGCCGCGCTCGCCGCGGTTGTGGTGCCCGAACTGCTGATGACCCAGGGGCAGTTGATTGACAGCTGGCAGGATGCCCGTATCTATGCGGTGGCGAGCGGCCTGGCCTGGTTTGCCTGGCGCCGTGGCTCCGGGCACGCGGTGTTGGGCACCATTCTGGCGGGCATGGCGGTGTACCTGCCCCTGCACATTGGTCTGGGCTGGTGAGCAGCGCAAAAGCATTTCTAAAATCCGGCGTCTTATCGCTAGTCCTGAGGTTGTTATGAAAATCATCCGTTTTGCCGACCTGTGCGCCCAAGGGCGGGTCGCCGGGCAGCGTGTTTTTATCCGTGCCGACCTCAATGTGCCGCAAGATGCGCAGGGCGCCATCACCGAAGACACCCGCATCCGGGCCTCGCTGCCCTGTATCCGTCTGGCGCTTGAGGCTGGCGCTGCGGTGATGGTCACCTCGCACCTCGGCCGTCCGACCGAAGGCCTGCTGGGTGCCGCTGATTCCCTGGCGCCGGTGGCCCAGCGCATGGCTGAGCTGCTTGGCCGCCCGGTCCCCTTGCACGCCGACTGGGTTGATGGCGTAGCGATCAAGCCCGGCGAGTTGGTGCTGCTTGAAAACTGCCGCGTGAATGTGGGCGAGAAAAAAAACAGCGAAGCGCTGGCACGCAAAATGGCTGCGCTGTGCGATATTTTTGTGCATGACGCCTTTGGCACTGCACACCGTGCCGAGGCCTCGACCTATGGTATTGCCCAATATGCCGCAGTGGCTTGCGCCGGGCCGCTGCTGGCTGCCGAGATGGACGCCATCACGTTGGCGCTGGCCCAGCCCAAGCGGCCGCTGGTGGCTATCGTGGCAGGCTCCAAGGTATCGACAAAACTCACCATCCTCAAAAGCCTGGCCGACAAGGTGGACCAACTGATTGTGGGCGGCGGCATTGCCAACACCTTTATGCTGGCCAGCGGCCTGAACATCGGCAAGAGCCTGGCCGAGCCCGCTCTGCTTGAGCAGGCCCGCGCGGTCATGGCGGCCATGAATGCGCGCGGCGCCTCGGTGCCGATTCCAACCGATGTCATCACCGCAAAAACCTTTTCGCCAGAGGCTGTGGCGAGTGTCAAGCTGGCCACAGAGGTGGCCGACGATGATCTGATTTTGGACATTGGGCCAGACACCGCAGCGCGGCTCGCCATGCAACTCCAGTCGGCCGGCACCATTGTCTGGAACGGCCCGGTCGGGGTGTTTGAGTTTGCCGCTTTTGAGCAGGGTACCCGGGCAATTGCCCGGGCAATTGCCCAGTCGAGTGCGTTTTCAATTGCGGGTGGCGGCGACACGCTGGCAGCGATCGCCAAATACGGCATTGAGCAGCAGGTGAGTTACATCTCCACGGGTGGTGGCGCGTTTTTAGAAGTGCTCGAAGGCAAAACCCTGCCCGCCTTTGAGATTTTGAGCCGCCGCGCTCAGGGCTAAAGCCTGTGCACTCAAACCTGGCACCCCAAGAGCCCTGCCTGGATGTTGAGCGCGGCATTGCGGCCATGGGGTCGCCGTCAGCCCTGCGTCTGGTTTTGCAAGTGGCTTACACCAGCCTGCAGCAGGACCTGCCGGCAATTGCCCAGGCGCTGGCGGCTGGCGATGTCCAGCCGGCTGGTGAGCGACTGCACGGCATCAAGGGGTATTTGCCACTGTTTGCCAGTGAAGCGCTGGCCCACGGCATGTTGCTTCTGGAGCGCCGTTGCAGCACTGAGCCGGCCGACACCCTGATCGCTGAATTCGGGGAACTCAGACCGGCGCTGGCGCAACTGCTGTCGCAAATCAGTAGCTACCTGGCGCTTGAATCGCTGCCACCCCAGCCCATCGCCGATGAGCGCTGACGAGCCCAGTCAAATCCATCAGCAGCAGGCGCAGCCCAACCGGCCGTGACAGCCAGCGCGGCGCTTGAGCCTGCGTGGAGTTTTTATCGCAGGCGTGTAACCGCTTCCGTGAGAAAATTGGACACAAGTATTTTTGAAAGATTCACCATGCCGCGTCGCGCCACCAAGATTGTTGCCACCCTGGGCCCGGCCTCTAGCGATCCCGATTTGCTGGAGCAGATGATTCGGGCTGGCGTCAATGTGGTGCGGCTGAACTTCAGCCATGGTACGGCGCAAGACCACATCAAGCGCGCCGGCCTGGTGCGTGAGGCGGCCCAGCGCGCTGGCCGCGAGGTGGCCATCATGGCCGATTTGCAGGGCCCCAAAATCAGGGTTGGTAAATTTGCACAGGGCAGTGTGATGCTGGCGTCAGGGCAAAAATTTGTACTTGACGCAGCCCGTGTAGAACTCGGTGACAGCGGCGCCGTCGGGCTTGATTACAAAGCGCTTCCCAGAGAAGTCAAGGCCGGCGATGTGCTGCTGCTTAACGATGGCCTGATTGTCCTGACGGTTGACGCGGTTAAAGGTGAGGCAGTGCACACCAGCGTCAAGCTCGGTGGCGAGTTGTCCAACAACAAAGGCATCAACAAGCAGGGCGGTGGCCTGACTGCGCATGCGCTCACCTCCAAAGACATGGAGGACATCCGCACCGCCATGAGTTTTCAGGCCGACTATGTGGCAGTCAGCTTCCCCAAAAGCGCAACCGACATGGAAATGGCACGCCAGCTCTGCAATGTCGCTGCAGCCGAGTTCAACCACATGCCCGGGCTGATCGCCAAGATCGAGCGGGCCGAGGCGATCCCCAAACTGCTCGAAATCGTGCTTGCCAGCGACGGCATCATGGTGGCACGGGGTGATTTGGCTGTCGAGGTGGGCAATGCCATCGTGCCGGCGCTGCAAAAGCGCATGATCAAACTTGCCCGCGAACACGACCGGGTGGTGATCACCGCCACCCAGATGATGGAGTCCATGATCAGCAACCCGGTGCCCACCCGCGCCGAGGTCAGCGACGTGGCAAATGCCGTGCTCGACGGTACCGACGCCGTGATGCTGTCGGCCGAAACCGCCACTGGCAAATACCCGCTTGAGACGGTGATCGAAATGGCAAAAATCTGCCATGCGGCCGAGCAGCATGAAGATATTGCATTTGAAGCGAGCTTCACCGGCAAAACCTTTTCGCGCATTGACCAGTCCATTGCCATGGGCGCCCTGTTTACTGCCCACCACCTCGGCGCCAAGGCCATCGTGGCGATGACAGAAAGCGGCTCAACCGCGCTGTGGATGAGCCGCCAACTGGTGCATGTGCCGATTTACGCCCTGACCGCCAAGGTGGCCACCCAGCGCCGTATGGCCCTGTACCGCAATGTCCGCCCGCTGCTGATGGACAGCAGCGCGGACCGCGACACGGCGCTGACCGAGGCCGAAAACCACCTTAAAAATCGCGGCATCGTGCAAACAGGCGATGTCTATGCCATCACCTGCGGCGAGCCCATGGGTTCGCCGGGTGGCACCAATATGCTCAAAATCTGCCAGGTTTCCTGAGCCGGCAGTGGCCTCCCAAGGGCTAGAATCTCACGCTTGATCAGCGGTTACAAAGCGGTTACCAACTTTTTAAGGACGCCCACCATGGCACTCGTATCAATGCGCGAATTGCTGGACCACGCCGCCCTGAACGGTTACGGTATTCCAGCCTTTAATGTCAACAATCTGGAGCAGGTTCAGGCCATCATGGAGGCCGCCCGCGAGACCGGCGCACCGGTCATCATGCAGGCCAGTGCCGGTGCCCGCAAATATGCCGGCGAGAGCTTCCTCAAGCATTTGATTCAAGCCGCCGTGGAGAGCTACCCAGACATTCCGGTGGTGATGCACCAGGACCATGGCCAAAACCCCGAGGTCTGCCAGGGCGCCATCAATCTGGGCTTCAGCTCGGTGATGATGGACGGCTCGCTGATGGGCGACGGCAAAACCATTGCCAGCTACGACTACAACGTGGAGGTGACTCGCCGGGTGGTCGACCTGGCCCATGCCACCGGCGTCACAGTCGAAGGTGAGCTGGGCTGTCTGGGCTCGCTCGAAACCATGAAAGGCGACAAAGAAGACGGCCACGGCACCGACGCCACCATGACCCGTGAGCAACTGTTGACCGATCCCGAGCAGGCGGCCGATTTTGTCAAGCGCACCCAGCTTGACGCGCTGGCGATTGCCATTGGCACCAGCCACGGCGCCTACAAATTCACCCGCAAGCCTACTGGCGACATTCTGGCCATGGATCGCATCAAAGAGATCAACCGGCGCATTCCCAACACCCACCTGGTGATGCATGGCTCGAGCAGCGTGCCACAAGACCTGCTTGCCACCATCCGCCAGTACGGCGGCGCCATGAAAGAAACCTACGGCGTGCCGGTGGAAGAAATCCAGAAGGCGATCAAGTTCGGCGTGCGCAAGATCAACATCGACACCGACATCCGCCTGGCCATGACCGCCGCAGTGCGCAAGTTTTTGGCTGAAAACCCGGAAAAATTTGACGCCCGCGATTGGCTCAAACCGGCGCGTGAGGCCGCCAAACAAATCTGCAAACAGCGCTACATTGAGTTTGGTTGCGAGGGTCAGGCCGGCAAGATCAAGGGCCATTCCCTGTCGGTGGTAGCCGGACAGTACAGCCGCGGTGAACTCGCGCAGGTGGTGCACTAAAGCGCCATGAGCGCTGCGCTGCACACCTCGGTGCTGACCTCCCTGGCGCTGCTGGCGCGCGGCAAGGTGCGCGACAACTACGCGGTCGGCGAAGACCGCATCCTGATGGTGGCAAGCGACCGCCTCAGCGCCTTTGATGTCATCATGGGCGAGCCGATCCCGGGCAAGGGCGTGCTGCTGACCCAGATGGCGCTGTTCTGGTTCGACAAGCTTGGCCCCAAGGGGCTCAATATTTGTCCGATCCACCTGACTGGCGAGGCGCCAGAGCGCGTGGTCAGCCCCACCGAGGTGGCGCAGGTGGCGGGGCGCTCCATGCTGGTCAAGCGGCTCAAGCCCTTGCCGGTGGAGGCGGTGGTGCGCGGCTACCTGGCCGGTAGCGGCTGGCAAGAATACCAACACAGTCAATCGGTCTGCGGTGTGGCGCTGCCGCCGGGCTTGAGCAACGCCGCCAAATTGCCAACGCCGATCTACACCCCGGCGGCCAAGGCGGCGGTGGGCGAGCACGACGAAAACATCACCTTCGAGCAAACAGTGGCCATGATCGGCGCTGACCTGGCCCAGCGCATCCGCGACATCAGCCTGCGCCTGTACCAGGCGGCCAGCGAGTTTGCCGCCACCAAAGGCATCATCATTGCCGACACCAAGTTCGAGTTCGGGCTGGATGCCGACGGCACGCTGACCCTGATGGACGAGGTGCTGACGCCCGATTCATCCCGCTTCTGGCCGGCTGAAAGCTACCAGCCTGGCAGCAACCCACCCAGCTATGACAAGCAGTTTGTGCGCGATTGGTTGGAGCAGGCGCAGGTGGACGGACGTCCCTGGTGCAAAACCCCGCCTGCACCTCGCGTGCCCGATGCGGT
>Ga0208960_1000590_pt1 | contig 20360 bp, 19 predicted proteins | sample GreLakmeON33MSRF_FD_187703 | JGI IMG/M metagenome (GOLD analysis project Ga0208960, IMG submission 187703) | Freshwater lentic microbial communities from great Laurentian Lakes, MI, USA - Great Lakes metaG ON33MSRF (SPAdes) | ecosystem: Environmental > Aquatic > Freshwater > Lake | place: Great...
CGCCACGGCCGCAACCCGCTGCCGTCGCATCGTCGCGGGGTCCGAGTCGGGGCTCACAGGGTTTGTCTCGGTTGGCGACCCAGATGAAGACGCCCTTGGGGCGGCCCTCGACGCTGCCGAGCCGGCAATTGCCGCCGCACGCGACGCGGGCGACCCAGACGCTGCCATCGCCGCCGCCGCCGCGCTGGCCCCCCCGGTTGACGCGTTCTTCGAGGCGGTCATGGTCAACGCCGAGGACCCTGCCGATCGGGATCGTCGCCACGCCCTCGTACGCAGGGCGGAGTCCGCCTATGCGGGCGTCGCCGACTTCACCGTGCTGGTGATCGCGGCTGGCGGCGACTGATGCCCGGTGGCGTGACCAAATGGGTCTACGCCTTCAGCGAGGGTTCTCGGGACTTGCGCGATTTGCTTGGCGGCAAGGGTGCGAACGTGGCCGACATGACGCGCCTCGGGCTTCCCGTGCCTCCCGGGTTCACGATCACCACCGCCGCGTGCATGGCGTTTTTGGGCGCGGACCGGGTGCTGCCCGCCGGGCTCACGGATGAGATCGACACCCACCTCGCTGCGCTTGAGGCCAGCGCCGGAAAGCGTCTGGGCGACCCCTCCGACCCACTCCTGGTGTCGGTGCGAAGCGGCGGGCGCGACTCGATGCCGGGGATGATGGACACGATCCTCAATCTGGGGATGAACGACGAAAGCGTGGAGGGGCTGGCGGCCGTCACGGGGAATCCCCGTTTCGCCTTCGACTCGTATCGGCGCTTCATCCAGATGTATGGCGATGTGGTGTGCGAGGTGGAGCGGCACCACTTCGAGTCCGCCCTCGACGCCCTCAAGACCGAGCGGGGCGCGCAGTCGGACGTCGATCTGAGTGCCGATGATCTGCGCCGGCTCTGTGACCGGTTCAAGGCCATTTTCGCGGAGCACCGTGGGGAGGCATTTCCAGAGGACCCCCGGGCGCAGTTGGATGGCGCAGTCCGAGCAGTATTTGAGAGCTGGGAGAACCGCCGGGCGTACGACTACCGACGTCATCACGGGATCCCCCACGACCTCGGTACGGCGGTCAATGTGCAGCGGATGGTGTTTGGCAATACCGGTGAGCGGTCCGGAACCGGTGTTGCCTTCACGCGCAACAACACGACGGGCGAGGGGGGGCGTCCATTCGGCGATTTCCTGATGAACGCTCAGGGTGAGGACGTGGTGGCAGGCATCCGCACGCCCAATCCACTTGAGGAGCTCCAGGAGATTCTTCCCGATGCGTTCACCGAGCTGATGGACACCATGGCGCTGCTTGAGCGCACGTACTGCGATATGCAGGACGTGGAGTTCACCATTGAGGATGGGCGCCTCTACATGCTGCAGACGCGCAATGGCAAGCGGGGCGCGCTGGCAATGGTGCGGATCGCCTGCGATCTCGTTGACGAAGGGCTGGTGACCGAGGACGACGCCTTGGCGCGGCTCATCGCTCCTGCACAGATTCCGCAGCTACTTCTTCCACAACTCGACGCCCGGGCCGTGCGCATCTCGGGTCTCGTTCCCCTCGCGATGGGCGTCAATGCATCACCGGGTGCGGCTACGGGCGCGATCGTTCTCACGGCTGATGAGGCAGAGCGGCGCGGCGCGGCAGGGGAGAAGGTGATTCTTGTGCGCGACGAGACGACACCTGACGACCTGCACGGAATGATCGCCGCGCAGGGCATCGTCACCGCACGTGGGGGCAAGACGAGCCACGCCGCAGTGGTGGCCGTGGGGATGGGATGCCCTGCGGTGTGCGGGGTGTCCCTGTTGCGGTTGGATGGCGAGGTGATTTCAATCGGCGACACGGTGTTTGCTCCCGGGGACGTCATCACCATCGACGGCACCGGGGGCGGCGTGTATTCGGGGGCAGCGCCGCTCACCGATTCCGACCCCCGAAACCCGTACCTGATGCGGGTGCTCGACTGGGCCGACCGCGCGCGCGTGCTCACGGTGCGCACGAACGCCGACACCCCGGAAGATGCCCGGCGGGCCCGTGAGTTTGGTGCCGAGGGCATTGGCCTATGCCGCACGGAGCACATGTTCTTCAGCGACGATCGCCTGCCGCTGGTGCAGGCGATGATCCTGAGCGAGGACGACGACGAGCGCGGTCGCCTGCTTGCACTCCTGCGACCATTTCAGGTGGATGACTTCACGGGCATATTCCGCGAGATGCGGGGCCTGCCCGTCACCATCCGCCTTCTCGACCCGCCCCTCCATGAGTTTCTGCCCAGCCTGCTCGAATCGTCGCTGCAGGCGGCGGAGGACGTGCGAAATGGGGTACGGAACCCCGAGGTCATCGCGCAGTTGGCACGCGCGAAGGATCTGCACGAGGTCAACCCGATGTTGGGAACCCGGGGCGTGCGCCTTGGGCTGGAGTTCCCCGAGATCCTGCGCATGCAGGCGGGGGCCATTATGGAGGCCGCGGTCGCGGTGCGCGACGAAACCGGCGAGGCGCCACTGGTGGAGATCATGATTCCGCTGGTTGCGTACGAGGAGGAGCTCCACCGCGCCCGCGCGATCGTGGTTGCCGAGGTCGAGCTGGTGCTGGCGATGAGCGAAGGCCCTCGCGTGAATTACCGGGTGGGCACGATGATCGAGCTGCCCCGGGCCGCCCTGACGTCGGGCACGATCGCCCGCGAGGCCGAGTTCTTCTCGTTTGGCACCAATGACCTCACACAGACCACCCTGGGCTTCTCGCGGGATGATGCCGAGAAGGGGTTCCTCGGCACGTACCTGCGGGAGAACCTGCTCACCTCGAATCCGTTCGAGACGCTCGACGTGGATGGCGTCGGCCGGCTCATCCGGATCGCCGCAGCCGACGCACGGCCCGTTCGGCCCGACATCAAGTTGGGTATCTGCGGCGAGCACGGCGGCGATCCCGCGTCAATCGAGTTCTGTCATGGCGTGGGCCTCGATTACGTCTCGTGCTCGCCCTTCCGCGTGCAGGTGGCCCGTATTGCCGCCGGCCAGGCAGCGCTTCGCGGCGCCCACGGCGCCGCTGCCTAACCACACTCACCGATGCGGGAGCGGTGTACGATCACCGCTCGCGCATCGCGACCCCGGAGGACCGCGTCATCGCCACTGAGGAGCGTTACCGCCTTGGCAGCCTCGGAGACTTGATCGATTTGATCGTCGACGGCTGGCAGGTGGATCGCCTGCATTACGCCGAGGACTCGGCGCTCGACGACTCACACGGGTCAGTTCCCGCAGCATTCATCGAGCTCACACGTGCAGATCAGGGCCGGTACGGGATCTACATCCCCGACGACGGCAAGGCGTTCTCGCACCGTGCGCTCATCTCACTGTTCCGCGAGTGCCCACATATCTGGAAGCACCGGTCCGCCGACCGCATCCACCAGATGGCGCTGGACACACCGATGGCCAATCCAAATGAGCAGGATCATTGGAGCGAGGTTGTTGAGCCGTTCCCGGGTGCCGTCATCTTCAGTCCCGGAACGCTGCGCGGAGTGGTGGCGATCGACCAGACCGATTCGGTCGGCGAGGTCACCGTCTCGCTCACAGTGCTTGAGCGCTATCACGATGGCGCCCGGCTGCGATTTATGATCCAGACGGGGGAGTCGCGCAGGCGCAAGCATCTGAACCTCGTGGGTCTCGAGATCACCGATGATCTTGGTCGCAGTTATCGCACGGCCATCCTTGACGCCTCACGCGACGGCAACCGGGTTGAGGGTGCAGTCGCACTCGGGCCCGCAATTCCCCGGGACGCTTCAAACCTCACGGTGCGCATCGCCGGGGTGGGCGACCCGCGCAAGGCCGACGAGGCCGCCCAGGGCCCGTGGTCGTTCCCCATTCAGCTGGCGCAGGCCGTCCCCCAGCCCGTCTGAGGTGAGGGAACCCCCGCTCGGCCCCCGGGCCGCACGTGCGAAGGACGCGACCCGACGTGTGGCAGAGGACCCGTGCCCACTCCGCACGGCATTCCAGCGCGACCGCGACCGCGTCATTCACACAAAGGCCTTCCGGCGTCTCAAGCACAAGACCCAGGTCTTTATCTCGCCTGAGGGTGATCACTACCGCACGCGCCTCACCCACACACTTGAGGTGTCCGCGATCGGTCGGACGGTCGCACGGGCGATGGGGCTGAATGAGGATCTGGTCGAGGCCATCACCATGGGTCACGACCTCGGCCATGCGCCGTTCGGTCATGCGGGGGAGCACGCCCTCGACGACATCCTGCGCCTCGAGCACGGCCGCCGGTTTCTGCACAACGAGCAGAGCGTGCGTGTGGTGGAGGTGCTCGAGCGCGATGGGCGCGGTCTCAACCTCACCGACCAGGTGAGAGACGGTATCCGCAACCACACGGGGGAGGGGCTGCCCGCAACTCTCGAGGGCCAGATCGTGCGCTTGGTTGATCGCATTGCCTACGTCAATCACGACATCGACGACGCCACCCGAGCGGGAATCATTACGGAGGACGATCTGCCGGCCGCCGAGATCGCCGTGCTCGGCGGCAGCACATCCCAGCGCATCACGCGCTTGGTCACCGACATCGTGGATGCCTCGGGTGACGGCCCCGTCATCGTCCAGAGCGACGAGGTGGGGGAGGCGTTCAGGTCGCTGCGTGCCTACATGTTTGCCGAGGTGTATCTCGCGGCCCCGGCATCAGACGAATCACGGCGTGCCCGGTACGTGGTGCAGTCGCTGTTCAGGGCCTACCTCGATGACCCTTCGCTGCTGCCGCCCACCGGCGACCCCGATCCAGTCACCCGCGCCACCGATTTTGTGTCGGGAATGACCGATCGCTACGCGCTCCGTGCGCACCGCGACATGTTCATTCCCCACGACGGCCCGCTCTGATGCCACGTATCCACGACGCGAGCATCGACGAGGTGCGCCAGTCCGCCGACCTCGTGGAACTCGTGCGGGGCCAAGTGCAGCTGGCACGCCGCGGCGGCAGGTGGTGGGGAAGATGCCCATTTCACGACGAGCGCACGCCGTCGTTCTGCCTCATCCCGCCGGAGAACCGCACGTACTACTGCTACGGCTGTGGCGCCACGGGCGACTCGTTCGACTGGATGCAGCAGCGCGAGGGCGCCGGGTCGTTCATGGAAGCGGTCGAACAGCTGGCCGACCGCTTCGGGGTGGAACTGAAGTACGACCAGGCATCTCCCGAGGAGGAGGCCCGTCGTCGTGAATCCGAGCGGGTTCGCGAACTGCTCGACCGCGCATGCAGTTTCTATGAGGCAATGCTCTGGAAGTCGCCTGAAGCCGAGCCTGCCCGTGAGTACCTCCTGGGCAGGGGATTTCCGGAGGAGATGATCCGCAGGTTCCGTGTGGGGTGGGCCCCCTCATCGGGGACCGCATTGGCCGGCCGGGCGATTCAGGAGGGCTTCTCCCGGCAGCAACTTGAGGCAGCGGGCCTCGCACGGCTGCGTGGGGGCACGGCGTCTGACTTCTTCACTGGGCGCATCACCTTTCCCATCTGCGACGCGCGGGGAAGGGTGCAGGGATTCGGTGCGCGCACGATGGACCCGAATGAGCGCGCGAAGTACGTGAACAGCGCCGAGCGCGACGGCTTTCATAAACGCGAGCTCTTATTTGGGCTCGACTTGGCGCGGCAGTCTGCCGCCAAGGCCGGCTTTGCGGTGGTGAGCGAGGGCTACACCGACGTGATGGGCTTGCATATGGCGGGCATCGAGGGAGCGGTGGCCTGCATGGGCACGGCCCTCACCGCGGCGCAGCTACGACTCCTGGCTCGGGTGGCGTCAGAGGTGCGCCTGTGTTTTGACGCCGATCAGGCAGGGGAGCAGGCGGCGCGCCGCACCATTGAGGCTGCCAAGGGGATTCCCTTGCGCCTCGGGGTAGTGGCGCTGCCCCCGGGTTCGGATCCCGGCGAGTTGGCGGGCACGCCAGGGGGCCTCGGCGTGCTGGCAACAGCGGTCGCGGATGCCGATCCCCTCATCCCGTGGCTCGTGGACCGTCGAATCGCACGCACGCCCGACAACCCTGCCGACCGGGAACGCACGCTTGGGGAGCTTGGCGCGCTGCTTGAGGGCATGCCCGAGTCGCCCGACAAGGACGAAGCGCTGCGGCGGGTGACCGCGCTGGGTGTGTCCCCGGCGCTGCTCGATCGCTTTGTGCGACGGGTTCAGGCGCCAGGAGGGGGCTCGAAGCGTTCAGCCGCCACTCCGAACGCACTCCATCCTGACGCGCCCCCGCCACCTTCATTGGACGAGGCCCGCGAGCGCAGCCTGCTGGCGCTTGCGCTTGCGGTGCCGGAGGTGGGCCGTCCGTTGCTCTCGGGAATGCAGGCCGACCACCTCGGGTCGCCGGCACACCGTGACGCGCTCCGGCTCATCGTGGATGGCGCCACTGAGTGGCCCGAGGTCCTTCGCCCCCTTGAGGCGGCCCTGCGCGCCGAGGCCGCCGATGGTGGCAGCGAGGCACGGCTGCGCGACGCGTACTACCGGGTTGAGAAGCGGGCTCTGGAGGACGCCATGGGGGCTGCGCGCACGGCCGGGGACGACGTGGAGTATCTGCGCCTGCAATCGTTGATCAAGCGCCTCGAGGTGGTGCTTCGGGGCGAGGGTTAGACGGGCGCCATCACGCCGCATGCAGTCGCGCGCACGGCGCCCGATGGCGCGGTGAGGCGCACTGATGCGGTCACCGGGTAGCCGTCAGCCGACTCGGGTCGGCGGTTCGGGGGTCCGATCCACACGATCGACGGAGCCCGTCCCAGCATCTCTGCCCGGGATGCCCAGACGAGCACGCGGGCGAGTGCAAGCGCTCCCGGGCTTACAGCTCCCGGGCGCCGCCGATGGCTCACATACGCGTCGTGCGCGGCGACGCAGGCCACGAGCGTGAGCGGGTCGGCAGGGTCGGCAGGCACAAGGGCCACCTCTTCCAATACGAGGGTCGGTTCACGACCATCGTCGTCCGCGGGCCGAAGTGCTGGTGCCAGCTCCCGCAAGCGCATGGCCACCGCCATGCCGATCGCCCGCCCGGCGGCTGCCAAGTCGGGGTCAAGATCTCCCACAGGGTCCGCGCCGGACGGATGAATCACCGGCACGGCACAGACCCCGCAGCAGCGCGTTTAGGCGGCGTCAGCGACCGCGCCTGCGGCGTCGTCGGCCACGGCGTCGGTCACCTCGGTGAAGGTGAATTCGTCGGGCTCACCGCCAAGGCGCTCGCGCACGAACCAGTACACGAGTGCGCCAATGCCAATGAGCGCCAGCAACTTGATGAAGGTCTTCATGTTTCTCCCCGATTTGCGAGTCCCGGCAAACCTAACACGCGGGGTCTGACGCTGTGTCAGATGGCGCCAGCGCCGGTGAGAGAGGGTGTGGTCACCCCGGTACGGTAAGGATGACCTTGCCCACGGCCAGGTTGCTCCCGACAACGTGATGTGCGTCGCCTGCCTGTGCCAGTGGCAGCACCTGATGAATCACGGGCGTGAGGGTGCCGTACGCAAACCGGGGGAGGGCCCATACCGAGAACGCCGTCACGATGGCGGCCTTCTCGGAGGTCGTGCGTCCACGGAGGGTGGTGCCGATCACGCGGCCCTGACGAGCGAGCAGGGTTCCGAGGTCCAGTTCGCCCGTACGTCCCCCGACGAGCCCGGTGAGGATGATGCGTCCGCTGCGGGCGAGACACGCCACGTTCTCGGCGAGGTACTTCGCTCCGACAAGGTCCACGATGATGTCTGCCCCGTGCTGTCCAGTCATGGCGGTGACGGCGTCTGCAAAGCCGCCATCGCCCACGGCGATTGCCTCTGCGCCCCATTGCGCACCCACCTCGGCCCGGTCCAACGACCGCGAGGTGCCGATGCACCGGATTCCCATGGCCGCGCACATCTGCGCCGCCGCCGTGCCCACGCCGCTGGCGATCGAATGCACGAGTGCAACGTCGCCGGGGCGACCGTTCCCGAGTGTCACAAGAGCGATCCATGCAGTGAGAAACACCTCCGGAATCGCCGCCGCCTGCTCCCAGTTCAGTCCATCCGGCACGGGCATCACCTGACCGATGGGCACGGCAACCATCTCGGCGTACCCACCGCCAGACAGAAGGCACATCACCCGCTGCCCCACGACGAAGTGGGTGTGGGTGCCCGCCGGGATGTCGATGATCTCGCCAGCGCACTCGAGACCCAGGATCTCGCTCGCGCCGGGGGGCGGGGGGTAGTGGCCGGCACGTTGCATCAGGTCGGCCCGATTGACCGCCGTGGCATGCACCCGCACGAGTACCTCGCCGTCTCTCGGGGACGGATCCGGCACCGTCCCGAGATACAGCACCTCTGGACCGCCCGGCGTGTCGAATGTGATCGCCTTCATGGGGTCACGATATGGAGCGATGCCGGCGGGTGCCCGCCGGCATCAATGGGGACGGTGGGAGTCGAACCCACACCTGGTTTCCCAGAGCGGTGTTTGAGACCGCCGCGTCTGCCGTTCCGCCACGTCCCCGCGGCAGAGGAGGGTTACTCCTCGGGAATGATCCGCGCCAATCCCTCATCAATGGCGACACGGCGGGTGGCAGCCGCCACGGCCGGCGCCACGGCCGGGTTGAACACGCTCGGGATGATGTAGTCCTCGTGCAGTTCAGCGTCGCTGATGGTGTCGGCGATCGCCTGCGCGGCGGCCACCTTCATTCCTTCGCTGATAGAGGTGGCCCGGACGTCGAGCGCACCCCGGAAGAGCCCCGGGAATGCGAGCACGTTGTTGATCTGGTTTGGATAGTCGGACCGCCCCGTGGCCATCACGCGCACGTACGGCGCGGCCTGCTCGGGCATGATTTCAGGGGTCGGGTTGGCCATGGCGAACACGATCGGGTCTTTGCCCATGCTCTTCAGCTGGTCCACCGAGAACGTGCCCGGGCCAGACAGACCCACGAACAGGTTGGCGCCCTTTACCGCTTCGGTGAGGTCCCCCCGGATGTCCTCGGGATTGGTGTGATCCGCGTACCAGTCCTTCATGAAGTTCATGTTCTCGGTGCGGCCGTGGTAGATCGCGCCGCGGGTGTCACAGCCGATGATGTTGGTGACGCCAGCATTCAGCAGGATTTTCGAGCAGGCCACCCCGGAGGCACCGATGCCGTTGACGACCACCTTCAGGTCCTCGATCTTCTGACCGGTGATCTTGCAGGCGTTGATGAGCGCCGCGAGCAGTACCACGGCGGTGCCGTGCTGGTCGTCATGGAACACCGGGATGTCCAGGCGCTCCTTCAGGGTGTCCTCAACCTCAAAACACACCGGGGCAGCGATGTCCTCGAGGTTGATGCCACCGAATGCCGGGGCGATGGCCTCGCACACCCGGATGATCTCCTTTGGGTCCTTACTGTCCACGCAGATGGCGTAGGAGTCCACGTCGGCGAACTCCTTGAAGAGCAGTGACTTGCCCTCCATCACCGGCATGCCGGCGGCAGCCCCGATGTCGCCGAGGCCGAGCACCGCGGTGCCGTTGGTGATTACGGCCACCATGTTGCGCTTAAGGGTGTAGTCGAAGGCGGCGAGGGGGTCAGCGGCGATGGCACGGGCCACGCTCGCCACACCGGGCATGTAGGCCACGGAGAGGTCCTCGCGGGTCTCGAGACGTGCACGGGGCACCATCTCGATCTTCCCGCCCTTATGAAGACGGAAGGTGCGGTCCTCGGCAGAGGTGACCGTGACGCCGTCCACTGCACCAGCGGCAGCGATGACCTCATCCTCGTTCTCAACGCTCGTGGCATTCACCACCATCTCGCGTACGACGCGCCGGTGATCGGCCTCCACCACCTCCATCGAAGTAATCGACCCCCCGGCGGCGCTGATGGCGCTCGCCACCTCGGCGGCGAGGCCGGGCAGGCCGTGCGCCATCTCAAGGCGGAGGGTGATGCTGTACTGCGCTGATGGTGTGACGCCCACGTGGTCCTCCAAGACCGATTGCAAACGCGGGCAGACTACCCACGAAATGCTCATTCACCCCCGGACTGGTGTCCCCTTCCGGATCAGGGGCGGCCGATGGGCGCCGATACACTCGCCCGTGTGACCTCTGAGCCCCGAACCGACGCCATGGGCGCCGCCGTCAACCCGGATGGCGAGATCCTCCTCATCGATGGCTTCAGCCTGGCGTTTCGGGCCTTCTTCGCACTTCCCGAAACCATCACCCGGTCGGATGGTATGCCCACCAACGCGCTCTATGGGCTCTCGGCGATGACCATCAAGGTTATTGAGGAGGAGCGGCCGTCCCGGGTCATCGTGGCGTGGGATCCCCCCGGCCCGACCTTCCGCGACGCCATCTACCCCGAATACAAAGCGGGGCGGCGTGCCACTCCGGAGGGATTCAAGGCCCAGGTGCCGCACTTCCGGCCGCTTATGGAGGCGTTCGGGGCGGTCAACGTGGAGGCGGCGGGATTTGAGGCCGACGACGTCATCGGCACGCTGGCCAAGCGGGCGGGCGCGGCTGGCATGCGGGTCACCATCCTCACCAGCGACCGGGACGCCCTGCAGCTGGTTGACGACTTCATCAGCGTCCTTGCCACGGGCCGGGGGGTAACCGACACCACCCGGTACGACCCGGCCATGGTGCTGGAGCGGTATGGAGTGGTGCCCGCGCTCATGCCGGACCTTCGCGGGATGATTGGTGATTCGAGCGACAACCTCCCCGGCGTGCCGGGCATCGGAGCAAAGACCGCGTCGCAACTGATGGAGAAGTACGGCACGCTTGAGGAAGTTTTGGCCCATGCCGACGAGCAGACCCCCAAGCGCAAGCAGAACCTCACCGAGTTCGCCGACATGGCGCGCATGTGCCGCGACCTCTCGGTGATCGACGTGGACGTGCCGCTCGACGTCGATCCCGGCGACGTCCCGTTCATCACACGCGATAGCGAGCGCCTCGATGCTCTTCATGCGGCATTTGAGGGGTTTGAGTTTCGCACCCTTGCGCGCCGGATCGCGGAAGAGGGTGGCAGCGGCGGAGACGAGCCAGCGGCTGTGGCACATACATCGGCGCCGTCGATGACTGTTGTGGAGGATGCGCCGGAGTCGCTCGCGATGTCGCTCGCGGGCACCCCAGGCGCGGCTGTGGGGCTGTCGGGCGACCGGGTGGCGGTGGTGGCCGGAGAGGGTCCGGCACGAACATTCGCCGTGGCACCCACCGGTGATCCTGTAATCGGATCGGTGCTCGGTGCGGCCCCGTGGACAGCGCACGACGGCAAGGCGCTTCTGCGGCGTGCCCGCTTGGATGCGCCACTTCCGGCGCACGACACCATGGTGGCCGCCTATCTGCTCGACCCCCGGCGGCGTGGGTACCCACTTGATGAGATCGCAGCCGATGAGGGGATATCGGCTCGGGCGGAGGGACCGGACGAGGACGCCTCTGCCGCAGCGGTGCAGGCTGCACTCGTGCGCGATCTGGCCCCCGTGCAGGTGCGACGCATGGAGGAGGAAGGGCTCACGCATCTGTATCGCGAGATTGAGATGCCGCTCATCGGGGTGCTCGCAGGAATGGAGAATCTTGGAGTTGCCATTGATGTCGACCGGCTCGCAGAGATTCGTGACCGCATCCGCATCGAGATCGACTCGCTCACCACGCGCATTCACGACCTCGCTGGCGGCCCATTCACGATTGACTCGCCCAAGCAGTTGGCTGAGGTGCTGTTTGAACGGCTCGGGTTGCCGGCCCAGCGCAAGGGAAAGACCGGGTACTCAACCGACCGAAAGGTCCTGCGCACGCTCGAGGACCAGCACGAGATCGTGCCCCTCGTCGGCCGCTACCGCGAACTTGTGAAGTTGGACAGCACCTACCTGTCGGCGCTTCCCGACCTGGTGGATCCCGTCGATGGGCGTATTCACACCACCTTCAACCAGACGGTGGCGGAGACCGGCCGGCTGTCGTCCACCAACCCGAATCTGCAGAACATCCCCATCCGCACCGAGGCGGGGCGCGAGATCCGTGATGCCTTTGTGGCGAGTCCGGGTACCCATCTCATGAGCTTTGACTACTCGCAGGTTGAGCTGCGCATTCTCGCGCACTGCTCCGGTGAAACTGCGCTGCAGAGGGCATTCCGCGAGGGCCTCGACGTGCATGCGGCCACGGCCGCCGAGGTATTTGGGGTGCCCCTTTCCGAGGTGGATAGGCCTCTTCGGGACCGCGCGAAGGCCGTCAACTTCGGCATCGTCTACGGCATCAGCGACTTCGGCTTGTCAGAGCAACTGGGCATCTCCCGCGCTGATGCCCGCGAATACATCGACACCTACCTGGCGCGATATCCCAAGGTGGGTGCGTTTATCGCCAGCGTCATCGAACGGGCCACCACCGATGGATTTGTTACCACGCTGCTTGGCCGGCGCAGGCCGATTCCTGAGCTTACGGCCCGTACGCAGCAGCAGCGGCAACTGGGGGAGCGTCTCGCCGTCAACACGGTCATTCAGGGGTCGGCGGCCGACATCATCAAGATCGCGATGATCCGTGCGGCGGATGCTCTGAAATCGGCGCCGGAGCTCGGTGCCCGCCTCGTGCTGCAGATCCACGACGAATTGCTCGTGGAGGCCCCACCGGAGAGCGGCGGGGCAGTGCGATCGCTCATCACTGAGGCGATGGTGGGTGCATACGCGATGGACCCGCCGCTGGCGGTGGACGCGGGGGAGGGCATCACATGGCTGAAGGCCAAGGCCTGACCCCCCACTGGGATCCGCCCGCGCCCGAGCCCGGGCTCGACCCATACGCAGTGCTCGAGGTACACACGGATGCCCGCCCCGAGGTGATTGAGGCAGCGTTCACCGTGCTGCGGGAGATGGCTGCGAGCGACGTGAATGACGGCGCCCGCTGGCTTGCCCGGCTTAATTGGGCGCGGCGGGTGCTGATGTCGCCTCACCGCCAGGGCTGAGGCGCGGATCCCGCCTATACTCCCGCGTTCCACCAATTCGACCGGTGTCATCTGCAGCGTCTGGATGGCACCGTTTCAGCCAAGGACACCAACAACATGAGCACCGCAATCCCAGACGACGTGGTCATCATCCCACTCGATACCCCCATCTTCATCCTTGATGGGCCGGAGTACGTCGAGGTCGACGGACAGATGATTCCGAACTACGACATCACCATCCCGGAGTTTGGTGAGGGCGATGTCGTGTCCGGTCGGGTCGTGCGCATCGACAAGGACGAGATCCTGGTCGACATCGGATACAAGAGCGAGGGTGTCATCCCCCTCAGCGAGCTCTCAATTCGCAAGTCGGTCAACGTTGCCGATGAGGTGCAGCTGGGCGAGATGATCGACGCCCTGGTCATGCAGAAGGAGGACCAGGACGGTCGCCTGGTGCTGTCCAAGAAGCGCGCCCGGTTCGAGAAGGCCTGGAAGCGCATCGAAGCCGCCTCAACCGCGGGCGAAACCGTTGAGGGTACGGTCATTGAGGTCGTCAAGGGCGGCCTCATCCTCGACCTCGGGGTGCGCGGCTTCCTGCCCGCCTCGCTGGTTGACATCCGCCGCGTCCAGGACCTCGACGAGTTCCTCGGCCAGAAGCTCGAGTGCAAGGTCATCGAGCTCAACCGCAGCCGCAACAACGTCGTGCTCTCCCGTCGCGCAGTGCTCGAGCACGAGCGCCGTGAGGTGCGTCAGCGCATCCTCGACGACCTGGAGCCCGGCAAGGTCGTTGAGGGCGTCATCTCGAACATCGTCGACTTCGGTGCGTTCGTGGACCTCGACGGCATCGACGGCCTCATTCACATCTCCGAGCTCTCGTGGAGCCACGTCAATCACCCATCTGAGGTGCTGAACGTGGGCGAGAAGGTAGACGTGAAGGTGCTCGAGATCGATCGCGACCGCCAGCGGATCTCTCTGGGCCTTAAGCAGACCCAGGCCGACCCGTGGCAGAGCGTCATCGAGACCTACCAGATCAACGACATCGTTCCCGGCAAGGTCACCAAGGTCGTCACCTTCGGTGCGTTCGTGGAGATTCACGCGGGCGTCGAGGGTCTGGTGCACATCTCTGAGCTGGCCGACCACCACGTGGAGAACCCGCGCGAGGTCGTCAACCAGGGCGACGAGCTCGAGGTGCGCATCATCGAGATAGACGCCGACCGCCGCCGTCTGTCGCTGTCGCTCAAGCGCGTGACCCCGGCGCCGGACGGATCCACTGAGGGTGCCGTTATGAGCTTCGGTGGGGACGACGACGAGCTGGCCGACGACATCGCATCCGAGCAGGTTGCGGAGATTGAGGAGGCCCCCGCAGCGGTGGCCGCCGAGCTGGAGCTGGAGGCTGCCGAGGCAATCACCTCCGGCGATGAGCCGGTCGAAGCAGCGGAGCCCGTTGAGACCGAAGACGCCACCGACCCGGCCGAGCCCGCCGAGTCTGAGGACTAGGCAGCAGCCCATGCCGAGTTCCCCGGCCTGCATCGGCCTGACCGGGGGAATCGGCTCCGGGAAGTCCGCGGCCCTTCAGGCGTTTCTACGCCGGGGGGCCGCGGTGTGTTCCGCTGATGATGTGGTGCACGGGCTGTATGCCGATCCGGTGATCATCGATGCCGTGCAGCAGCGGTTTGGACCCGGGGTCATCGCGCCCGACGGCTGTGTGGACCGCGCTGCTCTGGGCGACCAGGCGATGGCTGCCGATGGAGGCATGCGGTTTCTCGAGGATCTTCTCCACCCCCGTATCGCCGAGGCCCGCCTGCAGTGGATCGCGCGGCAGCGAGCGCTCGTGCCGAATCCGCCGTTGTTGGTGTGTGAGGTCCCATTGCTCTTTGAGGCGGGGCTCGAGGATCAGTTTGATGTGATCGTCGTCGTGACGGCCTCCGAGTCGGTACGTCGGGCGCGGGTGTCAAAACGCGGACAGGACTTCGATGCGCGGGCGGCGCTGCAGTGGCCCGAAGACCGAAAGGTGCGCGGTGCCGATGAGTCGTACGTGAACGACGGCACTGAGGACGCACTGGACGCGTGGATCGGCGAGGTGTTTGGACGATGGGCGGCGGATGGCCCGCGGTAGGCGACGCCGCCGGGGCCGCCGCCTCATTTGGCTCGTGGTAATCATCGGTGCGCTTGTGGCCACCGGCATGGTCATCCATTCGTCAAAGCCGGCCTGGTACGCGAAGTTCTGGTACCCGCTCGACTACCAGACCGCGATCAACCGGGAGGCGCGGGTGGATGGCCTGGACCCCGCCCTCCTCGCGTCGGTCATCTGGCGCGAGAGCGGGTTCGACCCGGCCGCGCGCTCCCATCGGGGCGCCGTGGGGCTCACCCAGGTGCTGCCGTCCACGGCTCGTGAGATCGCAGCGTCACCCAATCCGCCGGTGGGCCGCGCTGTCGATCTGGCCGACCCCGAGGTGAATATCGCGTACGGGGCCTGGTATCTGGGCACGCTCATCGACCGATATGACGGGTCGGTGCCCGATGCACTCGCCGCCTACAACGCCGGGGCTGCCAACGTCGCCAAGTGGAAGCAGCAGGCGCTTGCCCGCGGCGGTCAGTTCAGGCTGCCCGACGACATTCCATTTCCTGAGACCAAGGCATACGTGCAGGACATTCTCGCGGCGTGGACGGTGTATCGCCGCACGTATGGAGACCAGCTGGCCGCACCCTCGTAGCCGTCGGCTACACCACCACAGTCCAGGGAAGGGCCTTCCATGTGGTGACCAGCCCATTCACCACGTACGGATCGCGCAGCACGTACTCGCCGACCTCGGCCGGGTCGCATGGATAGAAAACGATGGCGGCGCCGCTCACCGGGTCGCCCACTGCACCGGCCATCAGGATCGTGCCGGCATCCTTGAGCTGCTGGAGCAGCGCGATGTGCGCGTCGCGATAGGGTCCGCGACGTTCGATGATGTCGTCGACGTACTCGTACAACAGCAGGGTGTGCGTGTCGGGATCCACGTGGCTCCTCTCGGGCTTCCTCGGCGCCGCACTCTAGTGGGGGAAGGCACACACATGATGGATCTCGACGCGGCACTGGCACTGACTCAGAACGTCACCAGCGCTTCGATGTGCGATGCCATGGCCAGGGTGCGGGGTCATCGGGCCCATGCCACGGGTCTCATCTGCGCCCGACCGGGCACTGTGAGTGCCGGGTTCGCTGCCACCGTTCGATTCGGGCCCCGCCGCGACGACCTTCCGGTGCATGATCTGGCGAGCGCTGCCGGACATGCCCTCGGCGACGTGCCAGACGACGCCATCCTCATCCTTGCCGCACCAGACGATCCCCGTGAGGCCCTGGCGGGAGGCAAGAAGCTCGCGGCGGTCGAGGAGCTCGGGTACGCGGGCGTGATCGCGTGGGGCGCCATCCGCGACCGCGAGGAGGCAGCGGGATACGAGATGGGGGTGTGGGCGCTGCACGACACCCCACGTGCCAGCGGCGACCTGCTGCAGATCATCGACGTCGGGGTCTCCGTGTCGTTCGGGGGGGTCACCATCGTGCCGGGAGATTGGGTGCACATCGATGCGGCGGGCCTCGTGGTGGTACCCGCCGCTGATCGCGACGCTGTGCTGGAGGCCGCCGTGATCATTGAAGACGCCGACGCGACCGCAGTCACCGAGATCCGGCGCCGCGGCCGTCAGGCGCGGGAGTAGCGCTCAGGCGTCGTCGGCAGCCACGTCTGGGGCGACGGCGTCGTCGCCAGCGACCGGGGGTGCGGCAACAGCGTCCCGCCACGTGGCGGGTAGGTCGTGGTTCCAACCGCCCTCCTTGGGACCGCTGCCCGGGGCGCTCACGGGGTTGAGGCCGAAAAAGCGGTTGGGATGCGCGCTGTGCATACTGAACTCCGGGACGGTTGCGGTGCGCGCCAAGCCTACTCGGGTGGGGCACCTGCGTTACCGGTCTTGAAGCGGGGCAGGCGCTCTGCCCACCACGTGTGAGTGTCGGCTGCACCCGCGGCGCCGTAGGCATCGTCCATGTGATGGGCCATGCAGAGAAGTGCGTCGCGCCACTCGGCTGCGGTGGGCGCCGTTGCGGCATCGGCGAGTGCAATGGCCGCAAGCTCCCATGGTCCCGTGTGCGGAGGGGTCGGCAGGTCGGCGGCCTCGGAGGCGCTCACCTTGATGGCATCCGGGGAGAGCGCCGCTCCGTAGTGACGATCGAATGCGAGGCGGGAGAGGTGGGGTGAGCACAGCGCCGCGGCAATGAGCCACGACCGGTCGGCCGATGCGGGGAGGGCGATGACGGGCACCGATGGCACAACATCGCCCACTGGATCAACCGCGCACTCGAGTATCCGGGTCTGCGTCGCGAGCATCGCCTTTGGACCCGTCACCGCGTCGAGCCAGGCAGACACTCGCCCAGCCGAGCGAAGGGCGCTCTCATCAACCCGCGGGTGGTCCCATTGGCGGTGGGCAATGCGAGCGGGAATCGTGCCCCAGAGAACTCGGCCCGGGTCGATGAGGCCTGCGGTGACCACGCGCATGCCCGCCCCGGACGGAGCATCGGACAGCGCCGCGGTGACGGCGTAGTAGTGGCGACGGAACCCGGCGATGGGGGTTGTGAGGTCGCCGATGGTGCGGCCGCTGGACGGGGCTGTGCGATGCACGCCATCGCGCCATTGTTCACCGGCAACGTGGGTGGCGGGCCGGAACACCGCTGTGCCGGTTGCGGCCGCGTGCTGGCCCGCAGATCGCCGAATTGTGGTGTGGGGTCGGCCAGCGCGGGTGATGACCACACCGCACACGGTGACGGCTGCATCGAAGACGCCCTCGCCGTCGGTCCAGAGCCACTCGAGAGTGCCCTCCTTCAGAACCTGCGCCCGGGCACCAGTGGCGTCTCGGCTGGTGAGGAACGACGTGGGCAGGATCATTCCCACGCGGCCACCGGGCCGCACCAGCCTCAGTGAATCGAGCAGGAAAAGCGTTGCGATATTGGTGAGGGCCGCGACTGAAGGGCCAAGGCGTGCGCGCAGCTGGGCTCGGGTGTCGCCGGGGATCGCACCACGCCGCGAGGTCGGGGAGAGGAATGGCGGATTGGCAACGACTGCGTCGAACGCACCATCGCGCAGGGGTTGCGGGCGAAGGAGTGCGTCGGCACAGATGATGGTGGCTTCTCGAGAACCGACATCGGCAAGTGCATGCCGGGCGCGCTGGGCACGGCCCGGGTCTATCTCCACCCCGATGAGCTCTGCACTCAGGGAAGCCGAATCACAGGCCGCCACGGCGAGGAGGAGGTTTCCCGCCCCACACGCTGGATCGAGAACGCGGAGGGGGCCGCGTGAGGCAGCGGGTGTCAGCCCGCGGAGCGTCTCCGTGGCAAGAACGCGGGCGATGTCAGGGGGTGTGGGGTAGTCGCCCGCATCACGCCGCCGGCTCATGGGCCATGGAGAGGCAGCGCACCGGAGCGAATCCACTCCCTCACCACGCGCGGCACGTATGTGCCGGTGGGCGGTCCGGGCCAGTGGTCCGCGCCCAGCCGTGTCAGAAGGGCGTCGGCGGGGACCCGCTCCCACCCCTGCGGATCTTCGAGGTCCACCACGCGGTCGAACCGCTCACCTGGCGGCGCCGGCATGCGCACGATCACCTCAGGATTCGCGAGCGCGGGCTCGTGACACACCGCGAGACCCGCTGGGATTGCATACCCGGGATAGGTGAAGATGCCAGGCCCGGAATACGCATCGGATCGGTCGGCGACCGCCATGGCCCAATCCATCTCGGCGATCAGTACGAGCGGCCCCTGATCGGTGGTCCAAGCCCGCACATGCACCAGACCGTCGTCGGCGAGGCGGGTGGAGAACGGCACAAGTGCGTTGACGAGGCAGCGAGTTTGCACGGCCGTAACGGTAGCGGTGACACGACGACCGCACCCGGGTCGTGGCGTCATCGCCGGGCGTATTCTTCGCCCACGGCAACCGTCATTGGAGCATGCGTCGTGAGTACCACTGCCAGTCCTCGTCCGCCCTGGCCCATGCCCGAGCCACGCTGGCCATTCCCTGACCTGCCGGCCGGTCTCGAGTTCCTCGGCGCCGTTGATCATCAGTTGGCGGCCCCCGCGCTTGCAGATCTCAGTGGTCGTGTGGTGGAGAGCGGCCTTTGGCGCGACTACGTGGCGGTGAGCGAGGAGTACCGCGACTACCGCCTGGTGTTCGAGAACGACTTCATCGATGTGTGGGTGTTGTCATGGCTGCCGGGGCAGGAGACCGGGTTTCATGACCACGACATCTCGGAGGTGGGAATTTGCGTGGCGGAAGGCTCCATTCGCGAGCATCACATGCATCTGCATGCCGATGACACCGATCATGTGATGCAACCGGGCCAGCGACAGGAGGGACCATTCGGGTACATCCACCGAGTGGCACATGAGAGTGGTGCGCCCGCGGTGTCGGTGCACTCGTATTCCCCGCCGCTCGCATGGGTTGGTCAGTACCGTGAGCAAAGCGGTCAGTTGCTGCGGCTACGCCAGCCCGGCCGCACCCGTCTGGCGCCGGGCTAGGACTCCGGGAGCGCGGCCACCCGGTCGCGCTCGGCTGGCTTCATGGGAAACATGGGGCTCACCAGCACGAGACCACCGTCGCCGGCGATTGTCGCTGCGGCGGCGAGCGCCCCCATCACTGTCGGCGCCCAGGAGATGGCGCGGGCATCGGCACCAAGGCCCTCCCCGGCATCGCCGAAGGCCACCACCCGCAGTCGAAGATCCCTGATACGCCCGAGCACCTCCGTCACCTCTTCGGGATCATGGACAAACTGATCCCCGCCAATCACGACGACGGGCTGTTGCGACGCGAATGCCTCGATGGCCGCCCGTGTCTTTCTCGGCGTGGCCGCCATCGTGTCGTCAATGACCCGGGCATCACGAAACCGGCCAATCTCGCGCTGGCGATGCGGTGCGGGGGTCACCTGTGCCAGATGTGGTGCGAGCGACTCCGGCGTGGATCCGAGGGCCAAGGCGCCGGCGGCCGCGGCCAGGACTGCGCGGATGAGTACCGGTGGCGCGTCGGGCAGCCCCCCGTCCGCGACGGCCCCTCGGCTGTCTCTGAGCACGCACCGCCCATCGGGGCGTCGAAAGGCACCCTTCGCTCCAACGTCGGGACCGGCGAACATCCAGGTATCACCTGCGACGGGGCCGATAGCGCTGAGGGTGTCTGGGTCATCGCCCGGAAGCACGACTGCGTGGCTTGGCCCCTGCCCCAGCAGGATCCGTTTCTTGGATTCGATGTAGGAGGCGTGGTCGGGGTGCAGGTCGGCGTGGTCTGGGCGGAGCGTGGTGATGATCGCGACGTCGACAGTGCGCCGCATCTCCATGTGGCACAGGTGGGTGGAGGTTAGCTCGGCAATGAGGACCACATGCGGGGACGCGGGAGTGCCGGCAAGAGAGTGGTCCGGCCACGCGTTTGACGATCGGGCGGTGTCGCTCATCGCAACTGTCGCTCCGCTTCTGATGAGAAGCGCACGAAGTGCGTGGCAGGTGCTGGTCTTTCCTGCGGTTCCGGTGACGGCCACGACGGGCCCCT
>Ga0208960_1000592_pt1 | contig 20345 bp, 26 predicted proteins | sample GreLakmeON33MSRF_FD_187703 | JGI IMG/M metagenome (GOLD analysis project Ga0208960, IMG submission 187703) | Freshwater lentic microbial communities from great Laurentian Lakes, MI, USA - Great Lakes metaG ON33MSRF (SPAdes) | ecosystem: Environmental > Aquatic > Freshwater > Lake | place: Great...
ATATGCAACGCGCCGCCGCCACAACTGACGCAGAGCCGCGGGTCGTCAGCCTGGCCAGCGTCGACCCCGAGCGACGCAGCAACAAATCCTCAGACCAACCCGAGCCGCCAAGCCCCACAGCCAACGGACCACGGCCGAGCTTAAAGCGGGTTAAATAATTCTTGGCCCACCTAATTTCTCCAGGGGTGTGGCTAAAATATTAGGTAAGCCGATTTAGCTCAGTTGGTAGAGCAACCGCCTTGTAAGCGGTAGGTCATCAGTTCGAATCCGATAATCGGCACCATTTCATCATTCAAGGGCCTCTAAGGACAACCACTTAGAGGCCTTTTTCATTGGTAAATCCCCCTTTATTCATTGAGCGCTTTAATTTCCATTTTCTATAATGAAGGGTTGAACTTTTCAATTGGCACTCCATATCATAGAGTGCTAACATTTGGTCTCAGACAACTCGGAGTGATGGTATGACAACCTTGATTACAGGCCCAAACAGCGGTTTGGCTGTGATGAACCCTTGGGCGATGGTGCCGCCCCTGGGCAACTTAGATGCCTACATCTCGGCGGCTAACCGGCTGCCTATGCTCACGCTGGAGGAAGAGCAGCGCTTCTCCCGCCAGTTCAAGCAGGACAATGATTTGGAGGCCGCAGGTAAGTTGGTGCTGTCTCACCTGCGGCTGGTGGTGTCGGTGTCGCGTCAGTACCTGGGCTATGGGCTGCCCCACGGCGATTTGATCCAAGAGGGCAATGTCGGCCTGATGAAGGCCGTCAAACGCTTTGACCCAGACCAGGGTGTGCGCCTAGTGAGCTACGCGCTGCATTGGATCAAGGCGGAGATGCATGAATACATTCTGAAAAACTGGCGTATGGTGAAAGTGGCGACCACCAAAGCGCAGCGCAAGTTGTTTTTCAACCTGCGCTCCATGAAGCAGCGCTACAAGAGCGCGGACGCAGCGGCCGATGCCGGCACCCACCGTGAGACCCTCAACGAGAGCCAGATCAACGCCATGGCACAAGAGTTGCGCGTCAAGCGTGATGAGGTGATCGAGATGGAAACCCGGCTCTCGGGGGGTGATGTGCTGCTCGACCCGGGCCCGTCCGACGATGGTGATGAGGCCTTTGGGCCGATTGCCTACCTCACTGACAGCAGCCACGAGCCCACCGCCATGATCGAGTCGCGCGAGCGCGACGAGCTGGCCAGCGGCGGCTTGGCCCGGGCGCTGGACGGGCTAGACCCGCGTAGCCGGCGCATTGTTGAGCAGCGCTGGCTCAATGTGAACGATGACAACTCGGGCGGCATGACCTTGCACGACCTGGCCGCAGAGTACGGCGTGAGCGCCGAGCGCATACGCCAAATCGAGGTGGCAGCCATGAAGAAAATGAAAACCACGTTGACTGCCCCCGCCTGAGACTGCAGCGCCTGAGCCCCCTAGCGGGCTGGTTTTTTGCGTCACAATGCCTCTGTCGGCCCCGTCCCTCAGGGGCTTTTTTTGGAGTTTTACATGTTTAAACTCGTACGCCTTATCGCCATTTTGCTGAGCGCCGGAGCTTTTTTCACTCCGCTCAAAGCCCAAACCGGCGCTCAGGCAACGCCAACCTGGCCCAGCCAGCCGCTGCGCCTGGTGGTGGGTTTCCCGGCCGGCACATCGCCCGACCTGACGGCCCGGGCCTTCGCCGAACCGCTGGCCAAAGCACTTGGGCAACCGGTACTGGTCGAGAACAAGGTGGGGGCGGCCGGCAATATTGCTGCCGACTTTGTCGCCAAGGCCACCGACAACCACACCATAGGCCTGATGATCAACGGCAATATGACGATTGCCAAGCTGCTCAACCCGAAGCTGCCCTATGACCCGCTGACAGAACTCGCGCCAATCAGCCTGATCGGCGTCTCGCCGCTTGTGTTGTGTGCACCGGCCAGCGCGGCGGGCGCCAGCGCCGAGGAGTTCTTGGCCGCGGCCCGCGCGGGTGGTAACCGCTGGAACTACGGCACGCCGGGTATAGGCACGGTTGGCCACTTGGGAATGGAACTGCTCAAAGCCAAAACCGGTTTGGCCGCGGTGCATGTGCCCTACCCCGGTTACCCGCAGGTCACCACGGCCATGATTGGTGGCGACCTGCAACTCAGCCTGCTGCCCCCGGCGCTCGCAAGCGCCCAAATCAAGGCGGGCAAATTAAGGGCAATCGGCATCACTGCGGGCACGCGCAGCGCCTTGGTGCCAGATTTGCCCAGCCTGGCCGAGGCCGGGGTGAAAGACTTTAACCTTGAGATTTGGAACGCGGTGGCCGCACCCCAGAGCTTGCCCAAGGCAGCAGCGGCGCGCTTGTCTGCCTTGGTGGCTGAGATTGCCCGCTCGCCCGAAATGCGGCAAAAGATGTTTCAGCAGGGTTGGCAGGTGGTAGGCAGCAGTGCCGAAGAGTTGGCCGCGCGGGTCCGAATTGACACCATGCAACTGGGCAACATCATCGCCACGCAGGGCATCAAGGTCGAGTGAGCAGCGCCGGCTGACAGCGCCGGCTTCGCCTCAGCTTTTGGGCAGAAGCAGGCGGATATCGGCGGCCAATGCGGTAGCACCGCTGCCGTGGCGGGTGTACAGGCGCAACCGGCCTTTGGTGTCATACACATAGCTGCCTGCAGAATGGTCCAAGCTATAGCTGGTGGGAGTTTTGCCCTCGGCTTTTTTGTAAAACACCTTGTAGTCTTTGGCCAATGTCGGCAGCTTGTCGAGGCTGGTGTAAAGCGCCAAAAAACCTGGGTCGAAATTGCCCATATAGGCTTTGAGCACCTCGGGCGTGTCGCGCTCCGGGTCTAGGGTCACAAACAAACCCTGCAAGCGATCACCCTGCGGGCCCAGCATTTTTTTGATTTCAACCAACTCGGCCAGCGCGCTGGGGCAGACATCGGGGCACTGGGTGAAGCCAAAAAACAGCACCACCACCTTGCCAGCAAAGTCTTTGATGCTGCGGGCTTGGCCGTTGTGGTCGGTCAGGGAAAAGTCGCGGGCGTAATCGGCGCCGGTGAGGTCGATTGATGAGAACCTTGGTTTGTCGTCAGCGCAGGCCGCCAACAGGCCGAGCGCCCCGCAGGGCACAGCGGCCAAAGCAAGCCATCGCAGCGTTTGGCGTTTACCCGCGGGGCTATTGGAGTACATAGTGGTCTACCAGCATGGCAGCAAACAGCAGGCTGAGGTGGGTGAGCGAAAACCGGAAGGTCTGGCGCGCGAGCTCATCCGAGTAGTTACGCCACAACCGAAAACCGTACCAACAAAAAATCAGGCTCAAGACCACTGCAGCGAACAGGTAGATCCAGGAGTTCATGCCATAGACAAAGGGCAGCAAACATGCGGCAAACAGCACAAAGGTGTAGAGCAAGACCTGCAGGCGGGTGAATTCGTTGCCGTGGGTCACCGGCAACATGGGCAGTCCGGATTTGCGGTAGTCTTCAACCCGGTAGAGTGCCAGCGCCCAAAAATGCGGGGGGGTCCATAAAAAAATGATCAAAAACAAGATCAAAGCCTCTGGCCCGACCTCGCCAGTCATGGCCGCCCAGCCCAGCACCGGCGGCATGGCACCCGAGGCGCCACCGATCACAATGTTCTGGGGGGTCAGCGGCTTGAGAATCACGGTGTAGATCACCGCATAGCCGACAAAGGTGGCAAAGGTGAGCCACATGGTCAAGGGATTCACCCAGACATACAGCAAGACCGACCCCAGCAGACACAGCACCGCCGAGAACAGCAGGGTTTGGCGCTTGCCTAGTTCGCCCCTGGCACTTGGGCGCCAAGCGGTTCGTTTCATTTTGGCATCAATGCCCTGCTCAACAATACAGTTGAATGCTGCTGCGGCCCCCGACACCAGCCAAATGCCGACACAGGCCAGCAGTGCCAAACGCAATTCTGCCCACGAGGGCAGGCCGGGCACAGCGAGCACCATGCCAATCAGGGCGCAAAAAACAATCAATTGCACGACACGGGGCTTGGTCAGGACATAGAACTGCCTGACCGTCGATGCCTGAGCCGCAACAGGTGAGGCACTCATGGGTGCAAACCAGCCGTCAGCATCGGCTGGGTACGCTGGCCAGGCTCTGGCGCCCGGCTGGCTGCGGCGACCCAGGTCAAAACCAGCACCAGGGCAGCCGCGCCACCCGTGTGCAGCACTGCTGCAGCCAAGGGCCACTCAAGCACCACATTGCTCAGGCCGGTGACGAGTTGCAGCAGCGCCAGCCAAGCCAGCCAGCGGCCCGGTTGGCGCAGCTCGCTTTGGCGTTGCAAGCGCCAGGCCAGCAGCCCAAGCAAACCAAGCAGCAGCAGCGCCATCAGCCGGTGCATGTAGTGGATCGCGGTCAGGGCGGAGAATGTGATGGGTTGCCCCGCAGATGTCAGTCCGAGCCCGCGCCACAACTCAAAGCCCTGCTCGAAATTCATGGGTGGCCACCAGCTGTTTTGGCACTTGGGAAAATCCGAGCAGGCCAGCACAGCGTAGTTGGTGCTAACCCAGCCGCCCAGCGCGAGCTGTGCCACCAGCGCAACCGCTGTGAGCAACAACAGCCGATGCAGACCATGGGTGCGAACAATCGGAGCACGGGCTTGGTCCAACAAGTTCTGCCGCACCGCTTGGCTGCCCAGCAGGCCCAGCAGGGCCAGGCCGCCCAGCAGATGCAGAGTGACGATAGCCGGAAACAGTTTCATGGTCACTGTCAACGCACCAAATGCCCCTTGCACACAAACCCACAGCAGGGTGAGGCTGGGCCACCAGGGGCTCATCCCCTGGCGCAGCATCGCCGGTCTGCCGGCCCGCTCAGCCTGCCAATGCATACGCCAGGCATTGGCGGCCAGCACCAAAATCAGCATCCCCACAGCCGCGGCCAGGTAGCGGTGGATCATCTCAATCCAGGCCTTGCCAAGGGTGACCGGACCGCTGGGCATGGCGTCCTGAGCGGCAGCGATCGAAGCCCGTGCACCTACTGGTGTGCTCATGCCGTAGCAACCCGGCCAATCCGGGCAGCCCAGGCCCGAGTCTGTCAGGCGGGTGAATGCGCCGAACAGCACCAGGTCAAAGGTCAGGAACAAAGTCAGCAGGGTCAGGGCATACTGGACCTGTCTCAGGCCGCCCGCCCGATTGCGCCGCCACACCCACAGCAGGGGCCCGAGTGCCAACAACAGGCCTATCGCCATAAGCCCCAACAGGGGAGATAAATCCAAAAGGTTTGACACCGCGATCAGTCCCTATTTCCTTATTTGCCGGGTTCCCGCCCCGGCTGATCCCAAAAGGCCGATGCACGAAGCAGTCGCTCCAAATCCCGCTTTGCTCGTGCAGCGCCCGAGGCGTCCAGGCTAGCCGGAAAGCGCATCATCCAGTTGCCCATCGGGTCAACGACATACAGGTGCGCCTCCAGCCGCTGCCCCGGCGCTGGCACAAGCCAGGCGGCCAGTTGGTCATTGGGCACACGCAGCACGGTGGCATCCTTCAAAGCTGGCAGCAAAGACTCAGCCACAGCCGCCTGGTCAGGGACCAGCCAAACCCAGTCGAGTCGGTCTTTTTCTTTGCCCAGGCCCTCGCGCAGCTGGCGTTGCAAATACAGTTGGCCGGCACAGGCCGCATCACAGGCGCCACCCGCCACGCTGAGCAGCAGCCACTGGCCTTTCAGGTCAGTCAAACGGCCGGTTTGGGCGTCCAGGCTGCTCGTGGCTATGGCCGGCAGCGGTCGCTGGGGCTCGATGAGTTCGCCAAAAACCCGGCGCCCCTCAGGCCGCACCACATAGTAGGTGAAGTACGAAACCAACACTGGCGCAGCGCAGGCCAGCAACAGGGCAAGCATGGTCCAGCGACCCCGCAGCACCCGCCCAGGCCGCGCCATGGCATCGCCGGGCAGTGGCAGGGCATGCACTGTCAAACCCAGCGGTTGTTCAGTCGGAGGTTGGGGGGCGTTTGACAAGTTGAAACCAGACATAAAGAAGCGCGATCAGGGCACTCAGACCAAACCATTGAAACGCATAACCATAGTGCTTGTCGACCCCGGCTGCGGGACGCTGCCAATCGCGTTGCAGGCCGTCGCGCAGGGTATCCGTTTGCTGCACCGACAGGGGCATCAACGCCAAACCTGTTTCGCTGCGCAAAGCAGCAACATCTAGATTTTGCCGCAGCCGCCCGGTTTCTGGCGGGCCAAGCTCATAGAGCTTGGACGGCGGCGGGACAATCAGCCCGGAGATGCTGACCATACCTTCGGGTGTGTCAACCTCGGGAAGGCTGTTGCGGTCTAAAAAATTACGCGCTACCCAGCCCCGCTGTACCAGCAGCACCAAGCTGCTGTCGGCCAAAGCCAGGGGGGTGATGACGAACAGCCCAGGCTTGGCATTCATCTGCCGGTTGTCCAAAAAAAAAGTGTGCTTTGTCAGCCATTGCCCACGCAACTCGGCGCGCCGGTAAAGCTCTGACAGGGGTTGGGCGATTTGGCCAAGCCCTTGAACGGAGAGCGGCGGCAGCAGCCCCCGGGCCAATATGCTGGCGGCAATCGCCTGTTTTTCGGCTGCTCTGGAGAGTTGCCATACTCCCAGCCCGGCGGTAAGGGCCGTCCCCAACAAGGCCGATAGGGTGACCAGCGCAAACCTCTTGTTTGCATTCACTGGATAATCAAAGGCATGAAATACCTCGTCTTAGTTGCCTTCATTGCCATTTTTTCCAGCCTGGGTACTGCCCTGTATTTCATGCTCAAGCAGGGTGCCAAGGGAAACAAAATGGCCTTGGCCCTGGGCATGCGGGTTGGGGTGTCGATTCTGCTGTTTGTCTGCATCCTGGCGGCTTGGAAGCTTGGCTACATTCAGCCGACTGGCATTGCAGCCGGCCAGTAACCCAGGGTCGGGAGCTGGTACAAAAGGGCACCCCTGCAGTGCCTTTTGTTGCAGCCCGGCAAGCTGAGCCTACAGCCAGTAAACCAGGATGTACAGCCCCAGCCAAACCACATCGACAAAATGCCAGTACCAGGCTGCGCCCTCAAAGCCAAAATGTTTATCCGGGCTGAAGTGGCCTTTTTGCAAGCGCAGCGTGATGAACAGCAGCATCAGCATGCCGATAAAAACATGGAAGCCGTGGAAGCCGGTAAGCATGAAAAAAGTTGATCCGTACACCCCGGAGCTGAGCTTGAGGTTGAGGTCATGGTAGGCGTGGTAGTACTCGTAGCCCTGAACCCCCAGAAACACAATACCCAGCAAAACGGTCAGCCACATGAAGGTGATGGTGCGGCTGCGCTTGTTCTCAATCAAGGCGTGGTGGGCGATCGTCAGCGTTACGCCGGAGCTCAGCAGCAGCGCTGTGTTGATGGTTGGCAGCCAAAACGGCGTCATGGTGGTGAAAGGCTCGACGATATCGGCCGGCGATGCAGTTGCACCAGCTGCCAGGCTCGGCCATACCGCCTTGAAATCCGGCCAGAGCAGCGCGTTTTCGAGATTGCCCAGCTCCGGCAGTGAATGGGCGCGCGCCCACCACAGGGCACTGAAGAATGCGCCAAAAAACATCACCTCGGAGAAGATGAACCAGCTCATGCTCCAGCGAAATGACAGGTCTACCTTGCGCCCGTATCGCCCGTCTTGGCTCTCGCCGACCGCCTGGCTGAACCATTGGAACAAAACAACCAAAAACCAAAGCATGCCAAAGGCCAGCGACCATTTGCCCCAGTCAGCCCCGTTGATCCACTGCCCCGCTCCGAGAATGACAAAAAACAAACCCAGCGAGGCCATCGCCGGATGACGCGAGGGCTCGGGAACAAAATAATAAGGTGTTGTTGCCTGTGATGTTGAGCTCATGTCAGATCCATAACTTTCAGTTAGCTTTGCAATGTGTGTGCGCTTTGCGTTAACCCACAGCGGCCTATTTGGCCACCACCCAATTCACGAGCAGGACCAGGCCAACGACCAGTACTGCCGCACCCGCCATGCCAACCGCTACAACATGGAGGGGATTCACCCGAGCCACATCAGTGGCCGACTCGCTGCTGTCCCGGATGCCGATAAAAGACCAAGCCACCATTTTCAGGGCGCGCCACAGTGAGGTCGGCGCCGGCTTGGGGGGCACTACTGTCATGAGCCTGCGCCAGCTTTGATATGGCGCTGGGCATCGGCCACCGGCGCTGCGGGGGTCTTGCCACCGACCTCAAAAAAAGTGTAGGACAGGGTGATGGTGCGAACATCCCGCGACAGCTTGGGATCGATCACAAAGACCACTGGCCATGATTTTTTTTCACCCGGCTCCAGCGTGTACTGGCTGAAGCAAAAACATTCCATCTTGTTGAAGTGCGGGGCAGCCTGCTGGGGCGCATAACTTGGTATCGCCTGGGCCGCCATGCGTCGGTTTTGGGTGTTTTGGAACTCGTACATCACGCTGACCATTTCGCCTGGGTGAACCTGCACAGAGCGCTGTGCCGGCCTGAAATGCCAGGGACCGCGGGCGTTGGCATCAAACTCAACCGTGATGGTCCGGCTGGTGTCGACTTGTGTGTTGGCCGGCGCATTGGATGTCGCACCCGGTATGTTGCGATCGCCCGCAGCCAGGACATTGATGCCGGTCATCTCGCAAATCGCCCGGTAAATCGGCACCAGTGCATAGCCGAAGGCGAACATGCCGGCTGCCACCACCAGCAGTTTACTGACCATCCGGATATTTTCTAGGCGCAGGTTCATGCTCATTTGCCCATCATCAGCATCTTGGCCATAAAGCCAAGGAGAAACGCCAGCGCAATCGACGCAAGGATCAAACCGGTGCGCAGATTAGCTTTTTTTTGCTCAGGCGTCATGTGATTGGTCCAGGGTGTTTCAGCCCAGCACCTTGGTGGCTGCGGCATTCAGCTTGGGTGGCGTTTCAAAAGTGTGAAAAGGCGCTGGCGAGGGTATCTCCCACTCCAGGCCCTCGGCCCCTTCCCACGGATTTTGGGGTGCTTTTTCGCCCTTGCCCATCATGGTGGGCAACACAATGAAGAAAAAGAAATAGACCTGCGCCAGACCAAATGCAAAGCCACCCAGCGAAGCCACGACATTGAAATCAGCGAACTGCATCGGGTAGTCGGCATAGCGGCGTGGCATGCCCGCCAAACCGAGGAAGTGCATGGGGAAGAAGGTGACGTTAAAGGCAATCAGCGACCACCAAAAGTGAATCTTGCCACGGGTTTCGTTGTACATCACGCCTGTCCACTTCGGTACCCAGTAGTAGTAGCCGGCAAACATGGCGTACAGCGACCCGGCCACCAGCACATAGTGGAAGTGCGCCACCACGTAATAGGTGTCCTGCAGCTGGATATCAATGGGCGCCATCGCCAGGATCAGACCGGTGAACCCGCCCATGGTGAATACGAAGATAAAACCCACGGCGAACAGCATTGGCGTCTCGAAGGTCATCGAGCCCTGCCACATGGTGGCAATCCAGTTGAAAATCTTGACGGCGGTAGGCACTGCAATCAGCATCGTCGCATACATGAAAAACAACTGGCCAGTTACCGGCATACCGGTGGTGAACATGTGGTGGGCCCAGACGATGAAGGACAAAATGGCAATGCTCGAGGTGGCATACACCATGGAGGCATAGCCGAACAGCTTTTTGCGCGAGAAGGCCGGCACGATCTGGCTGACGATGCCAAAAGCCGGCAAGATCATGATGTAAACCTCGGGGTGGCCGAAGAACCAAAAGATGTGTTGGTACATCACCGGGTCCCCGCCACCTGCCGGGTTGAAGAAGCTGGTGCCAAAGTGGCGGTCAGTCAGGGTCATGGTGATGGCACCGGCCAGCACCGGCATCACGGCAATCAGCAAATAAGCGGTGATCAGCCAGGTCCAGGCGAACATGGGCATCTTCATCAGCGTCATGCCAGGCGCACGCATGTTGAGGATGGTGACAATGATGTTGATCGAGCCCATGATCGATGAGGCGCCAAGAATATGCAGGGCGAAAATACCCATATCCATGCTGGGACCCATTTGAAGCGTCAGCGGCGCATACAAGGTCCAGCCGGCCGCCGGCGCACCTCCAGGCATGAAAAACGAGCCTGCGAGCATCAGACCGGCAGGGATCAGCAGCCAGAAGCTGAAATTATTCATACGGGCAAAAGCCATGTCAGCCGCGCCAATTTGCAGCGGAACCATCCAGTTTGCGAAGCCGACAAAGCCTGGCATGATGGCCCCAAAAACCATAATCAGGCCATGCATGGTGGTGAGTTGGTTGAACAACTCAGGGTTCACAAACTGCAGGCCAGGCTGAAACAACTCGGCACGGATCAACATTGCCAGCGCACCACCGACGATCAGCATGGTGAAGCTGAACAACAAGTACATGGTGCCGATGTCTTTGTGGTTGGTGGCATAGACCCAGCGCCGCCAGCCCGTTGGGGCATGGCCGTGGTGGTCGTCATGGGCGTGGTCGTGGTGGTCTAGGACGGCACTCATTGTGAGGTCTTTCTCAAAGGGTAAATTCTGGCAAACGGGGGCTACTTGCGGGCGGCAGTCACATCAGCGGGCTGCACCACTTGGCCGGTCTTGTTGGACCAATTGTTTTTGGTGAAGGTGATGACCGCGGCTATTTCGGTGTCGCTGAGCTGCTTCCAGGCCGGCATACTGCCGTTGTTTTGGCCATTGAGCAAAATAGTTATCTGTTTGTTTTTGTCGGCGTCAAGAACCACAGTCGCTCCGTCCAAGGCCTTGACCGGACCGACTCCTTTGCCATTGGCCTGGTGGCAGGCGGCGCAATTGGCGGCATAGACTTTTTCGCCGCGCAGCGTGATTTCTTCTACAGTCCAGACTTTGGTCGGATCATCCGCTTTGGCGGCAAGTTTTTTCTTTTCTGCACTGACCCAGGCGCTGTAGTCTTCGGCCGACACCACTTTCACATGGATGGGCATGTAGGCATGCTCCTTGCCGCACAGCTCAACGCATTGGCCGTGGTAATCACCGATTTTTTCGGCCCGAAACCAGGTGTCGCGGACAAAGCCGGGAATTGCGTCTTGTTTGATGCCAAAAGATGGCACCATAAAGCCATGAATCACATCATTGGCAGTGGTGATGATGCGGATCTTTTTATCCACAGGGACCACCATGGGGTTGTCCACCTTGAGCAGGTAGTCGTCCATGACGACGCCGGCTTTCGGGCCGCCATTGTTGGACAGCTCCCGGTGCGAGGCATCCAGTGCCGAGGTGAACCCAATGCCCTCGCCCTCGCCCTTGATGTAGTCGTAGCCCCATTTCCACTGCATGCCGGTGGCCTTGATGGTGAGGTCGGCGTTGGTGGTGTCTTTCATGGCCACGATCACCTTGGTGGCAGGAAGCGCCATCAGGATGACGATGATGAAAGGCACGATGGTCCAGACGATTTCAACGGTGGCCGATTCATGAAAATTCGCCGCCTTGTGACCCACCGATTTGCGATGTTTCCAGATGGAATAGAACATCACGCCAAACACCGCCAAGAAGATAACTGTGCACAAAATCAGCATGAACCAGTGCAGCCACGCCTGCTCTGCAGCGATTTTCGTAACCGCAGGATGCAGGTTGAGCTGCCTGACAGCCGGGCCGCCGGGCAAATCGCCGACAGCATGGGCCGCCGTACTCAGAGCCGAACCGGCCCAAACCAGGGTGCTTGACAGGGAGGCGAAAAACTTAGTGCGAATACGCTTCATCATGTTCACTTTTCATTACCTTAAATGCTGGGCTATGCGCGGACTGCGTCGCTGCTCAAGCCATGCGCAATGCCATGCGGATTTCCTTGGCCAAGACCGGCCGTAACTCAGGTCGCACGTAGCGCCCGACCTGAACTGATCGACCCTGGCCATAGACCTCAATGAGCGAGTTGTCGCCAGTTTTTGGCTCAACCCGCACCCACTCGCGGCGAAATTCAAAGCGCTCTAGCTTGCCGGCGTTCTCTAGCTCAACCACCAGGTGATGGTCGCGCAAATGAATCGCCTCACCGTCTGAGGCATGCCGGGCATAAACCAAAAAGCAGCCGCCAACCGCCAGTAATTCGAGCCAAGCAAATGGCATCACCAGGGTGGCTCCCTGAAACCAGAAGGCAGTGGCGATAACCATGGAGACTGCGCACATGGACATGTAAAACCAGGCCAATTGCTTCGGGCTGACAGCGCAATTGCGGCGTAACAACCAGTCGACGTTTTGTCCTTGAACTGTGGCGAAGCGAAAAACCATATAAGTGAGTTTGATGGCGCTGTTGCTGTGTCTGGGGTCTGTTGGGTCTACACAACCCCGGCATTTTGGCGCTCTAGCAGGCAGAAATTGTAGCCCACCCCCGGAATTACCCTTGGATCACCATGCCAGCCCCTCAGCCACCTGCCGAGCGGCTTTTGGCCGGGCGCAATGTGTCGCGCATTTGGGCTAGCGACAAGACGGTTTCAGGGCGCACGCTCAGGCGTGGCGAGGGCTTGAATGCATGCCCGTAAATGACCTCAAACTCCAATTGCAGCGGTCGCTGCTCCAATTCGTCAAGCAGTTCGCGCCGCCACTGCCGTCCACGCAAAGCGGTAAAACGCTGGGGCTGCAGATTGCGGCCCAGGCCACGCAACTCCTCCAGCAGGCGCTCGGGTGTGGCAAAGCTCAGCGTGATGCGTTCCATGTCCATCACCGGCTCAGCGAACCCGGCTTGGACCAGCATGTCGCCCCAGTCGTGCATGTCAGTAAATTGGTGCGTGGGGGCGGGCCAAGCCTTGGCCCGGTAGACCTCGCGCAGCCCGCTCAGGGTATCCGGACCCAGGCAGGAGAACATCACAAAACCATCCACTTCCAGAGCCCGGTGCCATTGCCCGATCAGCGCCTGCGGGTCGGCCGCCATGTGCAGGGCCATATTCGCCCACAGCATCTGCACTGAACTCTCGGGCGGAATATCAAAGCGGGCAGGCCCACGCTTCCAGCCTGCCAATGTCCACCAGGGCTTTCGCAGTCGAGCCTGGGCATAGGACGCCCGCTCAGGGGTGAACTCGGTCACATGGCAAGTCGCTTGGGGGTAGCGCCGGGCGATGAGTTGGTGGGTTTGCAGGCCGCCGTTAACAGGCTGCCAGTGGGCCCATGCCGTGGGTTGGCGCTTGATCCATGCCAGCCGCTCCTCCATGCGTCGGCCTACCTCCTCATGCAGCCAGGGCGATGGGCTGGGTGCCTGCTGCTGCCAGTGGCTGGCAGCCTGTGGGTCTATGGTGGGGGGGCGCTGGGTGAGCATGGCTACAAGCAGTCCTGCAGAGTATATTGACCCCATGTTTGCAGCTTTACTCAAGGGGCTATCGGCGGGCCTGCCCAGCCAGTGCCTGGTTTGCCGCAGCTGGCCCGAAAGGTCTTTGTGTGAGCCCTGCATCAGCCGTTTCGCCCAGCCTCAGCTGCGCTGCCGCAGCTGTGCCTTGCCAGTGACCGCCGGTGTGTTGCAGTGTGGTGCCTGCATCGTCCAGGCGCCGCCTTTGGACCACTGCCTGGCGGCTGTGCCTTACGAGTACCCCTGGTCTGGGCTGATGGTGAACTTCAAGTTCCGGGCTCAGCCCGGGCTGGCGGCCGACTTTGCCCTGCTGATGCGCAGCACGCCCTGGGTCGAGCCAGCGCTGGAGGCCGCCGAACTTGTGCTGCCTATGCCCCTGTCAAAGCAAAGGCTGCGCTCACGGGGCTTTAACCAGGCCCTGCTGCTGGCCCGGCGACTCGCACCGAAAAAAACCGCCGACCAACTGCTGCTGCGCCTGCGCGATACGCCTGCTCAAAGCACGCTGAGCCGCAGCGAACGGCTGACCAGCCTGGCGGGCGCTTTTGCAGTCGAGCCGCTACGAGCTAAGCGACTGGCAGGCGCCCGGGTGCTGTTGGTGGATGATGTCATGACCAGCGGCGCCACGCTGTTTTATGCGGCCCGGGCCCTGCGCCAGGCCGGGGCCGCCCACATCACTGGCCTGGTGGTGGCGCGCACGCCCAGGCCATGAACGCGGGCGAGAATGCCGCACCATGTTCCACATTGTTTTGGTTGAGCCAGAAATCCCGCCCAACACCGGCAACATCATTCGCCTGGCCGCCAACACGGGCTGCCGCCTGCACCTCGTGGAGCCACTGGGGTTTTCGATGGATGACCGGCTGCTGCGCCGTGCCGGGCTGGATTACCACGAGTATGCGCAGCTGCGCCGTCACGCCGACTGGCAGGTGTTTCTGGCTTGCGAAAAACCGGTTCCCAGCCGGCTGTTTGCCCTCAGCACAAAGGGGCAGGGCAAGCTATTTGAGACCAGATTCAAGCCCGGCGACTGGCTGGTCTTTGGCAGTGAAACCCGGGGACTGGACCAGGCCGTCAGGGACTCGATTGGCGCGAACCAAAGCCTGCGCCTGCCAATGTTGGCCGGTCAGCGCAGCCTGAACCTGTCAAACGCCGTGGCTGTTACGGTTTTTGAGGCCTGGCGCCAAAACAGCTTCGCCATGCCTGAAGTTCCGACGCTGGCTGGAGACTGAGCTCAGGCATAGCGCCTGACGATGGACTCGGCCACACACGCCGGTTTGCTAGCGCCTTCCTGCTCGACAGTGACCTCCCAAACCATTTGAAACCCATTGCCTTCGATGGGCTCGCTGGTGAGCAGCTTCAGGCGGGCGCGCAAGCGGCTACCAACCCGTACCGGGGCCAGGAAGCGCACCCGGTTCAGGCCGTAGTTCACGCCCATGCGGGTGTCCACAACATCGATCGCCGAAGCAAAAAAATGCGGAATCAGGGACAGGGTCAAAAAACCATGGGCGATGGTGCCGCCAAAGGGCCCGGCCTGCGCCCGTGGCACATCAACATGGATCCATTGGTGGTCGCCGGTGGCCTGGGCAAACTGGTCGACCCGCTCCTGCGAGATCACCACCCAGTCACTCAGGGCTACTTCTTGACCCACCAGGGCAGAGAGCTCAGCGAGGGTTTGAAAGGTTTTCATGACGCGACTTTAGCCACGCCTACAGCCCGAGCCTGTCGTGCCGGCGACAAAACCGGGCGCTCATGCGTCAAGCCAAGCGCAAATGGCCTGCCACTGGGCCAAGTCTTTTTCTACCCGTTGCGGTGCCAGATCAAAGAGAGTCAGGCCACGGGCGGCCAAATGCACATAGTTTTGCGTGTCCCGCAAGTTGGCCAGCACTGGAAAACCCAGGGTTGAGATGAATTCCTGCAACTTGTCAGCAGCAATCGTACGGGCGTCAACCCGCATCCCAACCAAGGCTATCTGCAGCCGGTCGTGGCGCCGGTGCTGCTCCAGCTGGTCCAAAAAGGCCCGCGTGGCAAAAATATCAAAGACGCTGGGCTGCAAGGGAACAATGACCTTGTCGGCCATTTTCAGCAGGTCGTTAAAACGCCAGCCGTGCAAGCCTGCCGGTGTGTCAATGACCACATGGCTGGCGGCCTTGGGTGGTTTGACGATTTGATCGGCACTGACCTCCCAGGTGTCAATCCGCCGGGCGGCTGCCGGGCGCAACTTGAGCCACAGGCGGGACGACTGTTGACGGTCGACATCGCCCAAGAGCACCTCGTGTCCGCAGGAGGCGTAGTAGCCGGCGATCTGCGTAGCCAAGGTGGATTTACCCACACCGCCCTTTGGATTGGCAACCAAAACCGTTGGCATAAGCACCTCCTGAATTAACCGACTCCCAAATTGAATTATGGCCTGCCGGTAAAGGGGCAAAAGCTCAAGCCAAGGCGTCCCACAGCAGTTTGGTGCCGGTCAGGCCCATGCCCAGGTAGAGCAGGCGGTAAAACAAGGCCGGTTTGATGCGCCGGGCCAGGCGCACGCCAAGCCAGACGCCAAGGGGTGCGAGCGGCAGCAGCACCATCGAGGTAGCCAAATTTGGCAGATCCAACAAGCCCAGCCAAGCGTAGGGCACCCATTTGGCCAGGTTGATGAAGAAAAAGAAGAAGGCCATGACTGCCGTAAAGCGCAGGGGCGGCAGGCCCAGCGGGATCAGGTAGGCGTTGATGGGCGGTCCGCCGGCATGGGCGACGAAGCTGGTAAAGCCAGAAGCGACCGTCAGGATGCCGCCGAGCCAGCGCGGCGGCGGCGCACTGCCCGGTCGCGGCGCAAACAGCAGGCGCTGCGCCAAAAACAAGAGCGTGCAGGCGCCCACCACGCCCGCCACGGTGCGGGCGTCCAGCACCTTGAACAAAACAGCGCCAAGAGCGACACCAACCAGGCCGAAGGGCAGCAAAAAACGCAGCAGCCGCAGGTCCAGGGATTTTCGAAACGCCGCCATGCCCAGCATATCCATCACAAACAGGACCGGCATCAGAATCGCGGCGGCCCGCGGAACGCTAACCGCCAGGGCCATCATGGGCACGGCCAAGGAGCCCAGCCCAGCGCCAAAACCGCTTTTTGCTACGCCCAGCAGCAGCACGGCAGGCACCGAGACTGCATAAAAAAAGGGATCAGTGATCAGGGGAAAGGCAATACTCATGGCGTTTGGCCCGGGGTCCGCATCAGCGCAGGCGACAAACCATGTGAATTTTGGCGTAAGCCTGTCCGTCAAGCTTCACCGCCTGAGGTCGCACACCCCACACCCGAAAGCCGTTTCGCTCGTAGAGGGCCTGTGCGCGTCGGTTGCCTTCGGTCACGGTGAGTTCGATTTGCTCGAGTTCGGGCAACGCACGGGCGCGGTCAAGCAGGGCCTCGAGCAGCGCCTGCCCCACACCACGGCCCGCTGCCTCAGATGCGACATACATGCCACGCAAGGTGGCGTTATGGCGCTCTTTGGGTCGGTAGCGCCCCTCCAAGCCAAGTTGCCCAAGCAGTTCAGTACCGCTGCAGGCTCCTAAAAAGAAATCATGCGGCCGTTGCGCATTGGGGCTGAGTCGCTGCACTACCCAGGCCTGTGGGCGGGCAGCCTCTTCATCCACGCTGGAGGTAAAAGCCAGGGGGTGCTCTGCCAAGCCGCGCACACGCAAGCGCTGGTAGGCGGCAGCGTTGGAGCCGAGCAGCAGGCGGATGGTGGGCGGCTTAAAAGACTTCACAAGGGCGCCGCAAACACCCGGCACACAGGCGCGCGGGGCGCGGGCCTGGTTGTGGTTGCCGGCCAGTGAGGCAGACAATTGACGACAATCGCTGGCATCATGTTTTCCCCTTCACAGGCCGACGTCAGGCGGTTTTTTTGTTCGGTTTATGCCAAAACCATGGCCGCTGCGCCGCTTGAGCCCTTGGAGACCATTGCCAGCCTCTGGATCAGCGAGCATCCAGAGTACCACGGGGCGCTGGCCGATGTGGATGCTGCGCTGTCCAGAATGGCCGAGGTTTTGGAAGAACGGGAGAACCCGTTTCTTCACCTCTCCATGCATTTGTCCATCAGCGAGCAGTGCAGCATTGACCAACCGCGCGGGGTTCGGCAGGCGCTTGAGTTGCTCACGCACCGCCGCAACGCCTTGCACCAAGCCCACCATGAAGCCATGGACTGCCTGGGGCATATGCTGTGGGAAAGCCAGCGCGCCGGGCGAGCGCCCGATGGCGAGGCCTACCTCGCCTGCATTGCGCATCAAGCGACGCGGGACTGAGCCCGACTGAGCCTGCGAACACAGGCTTTCGCGCATTTCGCTCTAGCGAAACTTGTTCTGCGGCACGGTTTTGAGCTCACCTGGCAAGCCGCCTATATAGGACGCCAGTTCTTTGAGCTCGGCATTGGAAAACTGCTTTGCCACCCCGCTCATGACCGCATTGGCGCGGCCCACCTTGGCATTGTTTTCGGTCTTGTAGGCCTTCAGGGCAACCACCAGGTAGTCGGCGTGTTGTCCGGCGAGCTTGGGGTAGCTGGAATCTATCGGCTTGCTGAAGTTCTCGCCATGGCAAGACACACAAGCGCCTTTTTTAACCAGTTCGGCCACTTTTGCCGAAGCATCGGCCGCTTTGGCTGGGAGCATTGCTCCTTCGGTTTTCCCATGCGACTCATAGTAGGCACCCAGGTCGGCCATGTCTTGCTCAGTCAGGTTGTCACCGATGCCGCGCATGGTGGGGTGCTTGCGATCGCCTTTTTTGTAGGCGCTGAGTGCCGAGGCGATGTACTTGGCGCCTTGACCGGAAATTTTCGGGACCTTGTAGATTTCAGGGAAACTCGCTTGGTAGCCCTGAATACCATGACAGCCGATGCACATTGCAATCTTCTTCTCCCCGGCCTTGGCATCGCCCTGAACCTCTGCTGCCTGGCTGGGAAGGATGGTCGCGCAGGCGACAAGTAAGGCGGCCAGTGGGGCAAGAAATTTATTCATTTTGGGAGGACAATCAACCGACGTCTGGGATAAAACAGCCCTCTATTATATCGACCAAGGCCCGCCGTACCCTGGTTGCGCAGCACAAGCATCATCCGCTAACGACCATTCCACCAGCACCCGCCGACAAGCGCAACCCTTCGCCAAAGGTCCGGTGACAAACCATGTGCCATCCAACACCATGAAATTTCAAGGCAGCTCAAATTACATCGCCACCCAAGACCTGATGCTGTCCGTCAACGCGGCCATCACACTGCAGCGGCCCTTGCTGGTTAAGGGCGAGCCGGGCACCGGTAAAACCATGCTGGCAGAGGAGGTGGCGAGCGCGCTGAACATGCCGCTGCTTCAGTGGCACATCAAATCGACCACCAAGGCGCAGCAGGGCTTGTATGAGTACGACGCAGTCAGCCGACTGCGCGACTCCCAGCTGTCTGACCTGGACGGGGGTGAGCGGGTCAAGAACATCCACAACTACATTGTCAAGGGCGTGCTGTGGCAGGCCTTTACCGCCGAACAGCCAGTCGCGCTGCTGATTGACGAGATCGACAAGGCCGACATCGAATTTCCGAACGACCTGCTGCGCGAAATCGACCGCATGGAGTTCTACTGCTACGAGACACGCGAGCTCATCAAAGCCAAAAACCGGCCCCTGGTGTTCATCACCTCGAACAACGAAAAAGAACTGCCGGATGCTTTTTTGCGACGCTGCTTCTTTCACTACATCAAATTTCCCGACGCCGCCACCATGCAAAGCATCGTCGACGTGCACTTTCCAGGCCTCAAAAAAGAGCTGCTTGGGGCGGCCATGAAAACCTTTTACGATGTGCGCGGCCTGCCGGGGCTCAAGAAAAAACCCTCCACCAGCGAGTTGCTGGACTGGCTCAAGCTGCTACTGGCCGAGGATATCCCCCTGGCGGCCTTGCAAACCAAGGAAGACAAGGTGGCTGTGCCCCCCCTGGTCGGCGCGCTGCTCAAGAACGAGCAAGATGTCACGCTGTTCGAGAAACTGGTTTTTATGCAACGCCACAACCGCTGAGCCGAGCCGCCTTGAACCCGCTGCCCACCCAGCCCACTGCCCAGCTGCAGAGCGGCCATTTGTGCCAGCCAGTCACCCTGAGTGGCGAGCATGTGGTCTTGGTGCCCCTGTCTGCTGCGCACCATGACGATCTGGTGGCCGCAGCGCAAGACGGCGAGTTATGGCGCCTGTGGTACACCGCCATTGCGGCACCAGAGGCGATGGCCAGCGAAATTCAACGCCGCCTTGACTTGCAAAAACAGGGCTCAATGCTGGCGTTTGCAGTGCTCGAAAAAAGCACTGGCCGGGCGGTCGGCATGACCACCTACATGAACATCGACAACATCAACCGCCGCGTAGAAATTGGCTCCACCTGGTACCGGCGCCGGGTTCAACGCACGGCTCTCAACACAGAGTGCAAATTGTTGCTGCTCGAGCAGGCTTTTGAGCGCCTGCAATGCATCGCGGTCGAGTTTCGCACCCATTTTTTCAACCAGCAAAGCCGCGCCGGCATCGAGCGACTGGGCGCCAAGCTTGACGGCGTCTTGCGCAGCCATCAGGTCAACCCCCATCCGCAGGCCATGGGCACCCTGCGCGACACCTGTGTCTACAGCATCGTGGCAGCTGAGTGGCCCACCGTGCGCGCCCACCTGAAACACCAGTTGGTCAAACCCCGCACGGCGGCGGCAGACGCCGCCTGACGCCATGCTGATTGATTTTTTCTACACGCTTCGCTCGGCCAAGTTGCCAGTGTCGGTCAAAGAGTTTCTGACACTGCTGGAAGCCCTTCAAAAAGGTGTTGTCGGCCCGAATTTGGCGTTGGGGCAGGGGGATGCAGGCAGCGGCTACGCCCTGGATGACTTCTACTACCTCAGCCGCACCACGCTGGTCAAGGATGAAAAAAACTACGACAAGTTCGACCGCGCTTTTGCCAGCTACTTTAAGGGCGTGCAAGCGATTGCCGACTTCACCCGTGACATCCCGCTGGAATGGTTACGCAAAAACCTGGAACTCAACCTGAGCCCTGAGGAGCGGGCCAAGATTGAAAAAATGGGCTGGGACGAGCTCATGGAAACCCTCAAAAAACGCTTCGAGGAACAAAAAGAGCGCCACGAAGGCGGCAGCAAATGGATTGGCA
>Ga0208960_1000593_pt1 | contig 20338 bp, 15 predicted proteins | sample GreLakmeON33MSRF_FD_187703 | JGI IMG/M metagenome (GOLD analysis project Ga0208960, IMG submission 187703) | Freshwater lentic microbial communities from great Laurentian Lakes, MI, USA - Great Lakes metaG ON33MSRF (SPAdes) | ecosystem: Environmental > Aquatic > Freshwater > Lake | place: Great...
ATTGAACCACTCCACGGATTCGATCCAGACCGAACCATCTGCGCCAGTTCCACTGGCAAGCAAGAGTGGCTCTGCGAGCGCGCGCGGCGCGAGAATGCGGGAATCACCACGAATCACCATCAACCATCCTGATGAAACTTGTTGATGTTCACTACGAAAGTCAGTTGCGTAAGACTCTTTGATTGTGACGGGCTGCAGAGAAACAATCATCGGCACGGTATCGATCGATGGCGTCGCAGGCAGCGCGGGCAACGCTGGGCCTGGATTATTCTGGGCTGGATTATTCTGGGCTGGATTGGCTGCCTGTGCGAAAGCGATCGAGCTTGTGCCAGCGATGCAGCATGCAATCACATTTGCTGTCAGAAAGTTGTTCAATTTTTTTGATGCCATAGTTGCGTTTTTCATTTGAATAATTGAGCTGCTCATTCCTTCGTGAATTGAAGATCGTCCAATATGAAACGACCGATCGCAGATCCTGCAGTCCCACCAACTTCGATCCGAACTGCAACGATCTGCGCAAGATTGATTCCAGTTCCGCCACTTTGAAAATCCCGCAAACGAAGCCGAATTGTGCGCAATTCATTCTGCCATCCTGTGCCCGCTCCGTTGCCTGTGCGCTGATAGGGGCGGTTGACCGCCTCGCCTTGTGCCGAAGACGAAACGCGAACTTCCATCCCCGCCGCATCGCGCAAAACAATGCTGAATGTTGCACCTCCGTTGAGTGTCACAGTATTAGGGTGACGCGTTCCTTGGCCAACACGAACTTCGATGAAATCCATTGCGCTCACATCACCCAATGAAACAGGAACCGCCCATTGCATGTTCTGCGCAGAGTTCCAATCCCATGCGATCATCCGTCCAGTATCGCTCGCGGTCGCTCGAATGGATCCGTTGTGTGGATTCGTAGTGCTCCATGTGTAAGTTGCATCGGTGTCACGCGAGAGAGCTTCTGAAAGATTTGCAACAGTCGAAGTGACAGTACCTCCGCAACTCGAGAGGGTCGTGGATGTTTGAGTCTGAAAAGTATCGATCGACTTCACATTTGCAGATGCTGGAGGAACCAGTTCTTTCACCAGGGTCGTGGTCGCAACGACTCCAGTTGGTCGAAGGGTAGAACTCGGCCGCCACATAAAATCCTTCATCGCAGTTTCGCCTTCGATGTGATATTTGATCCCAGCCAAGATGAATGCCTTGGCAACCGCTTGTGCGCCAGCGTTCAAAATCGCAGTTCCAGTCGGCCCCACAAAGTCGTTCGTACCGCAACAATTGAAGTCATTGTGATCTGCACCGTGCACATAGACCGTATTACGGAATCCAACACTTCTCTCGGCAAGATCGAACGACCACGCGACGCTATTCGTCGGTGTTCCACTGACATCGCCGTCGGCGGCTCCCCAGAGAAGCATAAAATTCGCAGCATGCGGATTTGAAGAATTGACACCCAAGAAATCCGTGGGAGAGATTGGGCAAAGAAACTTGATACTGCTCAATCCATATCCAGTTGGTGTGTATGTCCCATCGAAAATCCGGTCATATCCACGCACAATCCCTTCGCCGCCACGACTGTGGCCAATCCAAGAGATGCGCGATGCGTCAATCTTTCCATTGATTGCGCCGCTGGCAACGGTGGCTTGTTGCGCAATAATCGCATTGGTGTGTTGCAATGTCGTCGTCGAAGATGTCTCGATGCCAGGAACCGTATTGTTTTGATGGCTGATGACGATGTATCCCCAACTCGCCAGATGAGCCCCGAGATAGTCATACCACGTGTATTGATGACCATTGCCATGTGAAATCACAACCAGCGGACATGGAGCCATCGAAGCGACATTTGTTGGATACCACAGTCGTGCAAGAGTGAATCCCGCAGTCGCGCCGACAGCGGTGTAACTGCTCAGAGTGGTTACTGCGAGAGGTCCAGTTGCAGTTGGATCGCGCGAGATCCAAAGACCAGCACGATCGTCGCCGCCATCGATCAAATCACCAAGCGAAAACCGACCATTTCGATCCATGTCGATGACAAGGTCATATCCACGACCGACTGAAAGCCCGCCATCACCAGAGAGCGTTTGCCCTCCCGTTACTGTAAATCGATTTGCTGAGATTCCCCCACTTGCAAAGGTGATCGGTTGCGCAGCACCCCGAACATCCGTGAGCAAGTCATTCGCGCCCCATTGAGCAGTTGTGCGTGCAGCGACAACAAAGAAATCAGCCGTTGTATCAACTTGAATCGATGTCAATCCAGGATCGACTGCGATCGTGACCGTAGTTCCTGCGATAAATGTCTGCACGAACGATGCGTATGGAGCAACGGTCAATGGAAAACATGCGAGACGATTTTCTGTTGTCGGTTTCGGAGGAGAGCAAATCTGACCCCAGAATGAAACAAGTACCGTCAAATCCGCACCATCCACATATCCGTCCGAATTCAAATCAGCAGTTCCAGATCCACCCCAGTTGGACAAGAGCGTAGAAAGATCAGCTGCGTCGACACGCAAGTCTCCGTTGATATCGCCTGGACAAGCACCCTGTGCCGCGACCGACAGCATTGCAGTGCTTGCAAGTGCAATAAAAACTTGAAGAGGAAGAGGTCGACATGTCATATACGAAAGATACTTCCACATGCGCACCAAACAAAAAAGAATCCGCTAGAATTAAAGCATGCCAGTCATCTCAACAGCTCGAAATAGCAGAGTCATTTGGCTTTTTGCCTATGCGATTCTTTGTTTGGTTCTTGGTTTCTGGGGAGCGTACGACTATTGGGTTCGTATCCCCAACCATGAGAGTGATTACGCTTCATTCGCGACGACGAAGGAAACATTTGACCGACTTGAGAAACAATCCGCAACGAAGTCTCTCAGTGCAAGCGAGATCACCGAATATGAGGCGGCGAAGAGTGAAATTGCGGGCTATAAAGACGGCGTTCCTGAACCAGTTCCAGCGTATGACAGACCGTTGCAACTTTGGGTTTATGTCATAGGTTGCGGAGTTCTCGGTGCGCCGTGGTGTTTCTGGGGACTGATCAAACTCCGCCAGCAACGCTTTGAATTGGAAGGAGATGGAACACTGATCGCAAACGAGATTCGGCTTTCACCAGACCAGATCAAATCCATCGACATGTCAAAGTGGATGAGTAAGTCAGTCGCGACTGTTCACGGAACCGGTGGCGAGCAAATCAAGTTGGATGATTACATGATGAAAAACGCCCATCTCATCATTGGACGAATTGCCCATCGCTTCGACCCTGGAGCTTGGAACGAAGATGGAACCAAGTGGAAGCCCGCAGAAGAATTGGCTGGCGAAGAAACTGGCAAAGAAACTGCGAAAAACTCTCGCGAAACTGCTGATTCTGCACCACGAGAAACCTGATGCCGCGTGGATTGACCGACCCAACAACCGCAATTGAGAAGCGGGATCGATGCTCCGATCTTGCACATCGTCCACGCGTTTTGCTTGGAAAGATGGGCCTTGATGGACACGACCGTGGTGTCAAATTGATTGCGCGAATTATGCGCGATAGCGGAATACACGTCATCTATTCTGGACTCTGGCAAACCCCGCGCGGTCTTGCAATTGGAGCGCGTGATGAAGATGTTGACTGCGTTGCTGCATCGATGATGAGCAACTCTCATCTTGTGCTCGTCCCGAAATTGCTGGATGAACTACGAATCATGGGGCGCGGGGATATCGCCGTGAATGTCGGAGGGATTATTCCTCAAGAAGATGTTCCAACGCTGCTCGGCAAAGGTGTCGCTCGCATTTATCACACTGGTACCAGCATGGATCAAATCATCGACAGCGTTCGAGAGTGCGTCAAGGAATATGCGCCTCTGCCAAGCGATGCGAACTCGACTGCGAAACTTGCGCGACTGATGTCGATGGCGAACGAGGGCAAGCTTCCTCCCAACACGCCGCTGAAACGTCCCAAGCGAGTTGTGGGAATCACCGGCGCACCTGGCGCAGGAAAAAGCACACTTGTCGCAGCGATGGCTGCCGAAGCGGTTCGCCGAAAGCACAGAATTGCAGTGATCGCCTTTGATCCGATGAGTCCAATTACCGGCGGCGCGCTTTTGGGTGATCGACTGCGTGTTGACTTCAACGCAGTCGACGAAAATGTTTTTTATCGCAGTCTGGCAATCGTTGGCGAGGATTATCGATCGCTCGATCAACTTGTCGGACTCGTCGGAGCAGCGGGATATGAAATGCTGATCATCGAAACGGTGGGCGCTGGACAGAATGATGTCGCGATTCGTCATCATGTCGATTGCACTGCAGTTGTCACAGTTCCGGGAATGGGTGACAGCGTGCAGATGGACAAGGCGGGCATCTTGGAAATCGCAGATCTGTTTGTGGCAAACAAGGCAGATCATGCAGGCGAAGCTCAACTCGTGCGAGAACTTTTGGATGTTGCTGCCGGTCGCAAGATTTATGAAACAGTTGCGACTCAAGGCAAAGGCATCATCGAACTGTACGAAGCGCTTCTCGAGCAGGCTTGACGACCGCCCACTTCGATGACTTCTGCGTAGACTTCTGCGCTCAACATCTACAACCTTACAGAGCGAGAACACCATGAGCGCAACAAAACTTCCACGGAACACCAACCAAGCACTCGGCATCGGACAATACGCAATCGACTTCATGCAAAGCGGCGATCCCGCAGCAGTTGTCCAAGCGCGAACGATTCTCTTTCACACCGACAGTGTTCTTTGCGGCGCATCTGCGCTGGCACTTGGAACCAACGCGCCACGATTGCTGCGTGAAGAAGCGCTGGGATATCCAAGAAAGAAATCTGGCGCACGCGTTTTCGGTTCTGCGCAAACAGTCGCCCCCGAAAAGGCGGTTGTTGCAAACTGTTCGGCAGTTCGCGAATGGGATTCCAACGGAACCAACTTTGGCTTCAACCCTTCGCTCGGGCACACAGCTGGCGAGTTCGGCCATAATGATTTTTATCCCGTCGCTGTTGCAGCTGCAAATATTGCAGGACTTGACGGGGCAGCAACTCTGCGCGGAATGATTGCAATCGATGAGATTCGCGGCCGTCTTGCAGAAGTTTTCAGCCTCAAGACATACAAGATCGATCATGTTGTGCATGGCGCAATCGCCAGTGCGGCGGTCTATGGTGCGATGCTCGGCGCGACGGCGGAAGAAATTGAAAGTGCCATCGGCATGGTGGTCGCTCATTACATTCCTTGGCGGGCGATTCGCGCGGGCAAGCAATTATCAGATTCCAAAGGCGCGTCGGCAGCAATCAGCGCAGAAGTTGCGGTACTTTCAATGCAGCGCTCGATGCGCGGCTTTATGGGGCCGCGCGATATTTTTCGCAATCCAGAAAGTATGTTTCGCCAATTCGAAAAGACCAAAGGTGACAGTCCCTTCGATCTCGTCTTGGGATTTGCAGGCGAAGATTTCGCTGTTATGGGAATGCATTTCAAACTTGGTCTGTATGAGCACCAGTCCGCTGGGGCGCTGCAAGGTTTGATCGATCTCATTGTTGCAAATCCAATGCTGCTCAATCACAGCGCAGAGATCGCTTCAATTCATATCAGCGCGTATGAACCTGCATTTTCAATCATTGGAGATCCTGCAAAGCGCGATCCGAAAACCCGTCAATCGGCAGATCATTCAATGCTCTATATCGTCTCCACCCTGCTTCGCAAAGCGATCGATACACACGAGATCACTGCTGGCGAATCAATGCCAGCGACCAGCGACGATTGGTGGAAGGAAATCATGCTTGGCCCGCATGATTATTCCGCTGAAGCCATAAATGATGTTCGCACGCGCGAGTTGATGGCAAAGATTCAATTCGAACATGGTGGACCAGATTATGACAGTCGATATCCAGACGGCATCCCCACTTCAATCGCAATCGTGATGAAGGACGGCAAAAAATTGGAGAGCGGTCTTGTGATGTACCCCTCCGGACACGCTCGAAACACGACGGCGAATTTGTCAGAGATTTTGGAGAAGAAGTTCCAATTGCTCGGACGATTGGGAATCAAGAAGCCCAAGAAAGCAGTCAAAGTCTTGGAGCAACTTGCCACACTTTCGCCGAAACAAATCCGTTCGCTTTACAACTTCGATCTGCTTGACCGCGGATCGTTCGAATAAATCGAGGTAAAGAGCTAGCGAACCAACGCCAAGCGCACGCCGCCGTGTTCATTGATGATTTCAATGACCTCGAATCGAATGTCGGGGAGATTTCGTCGGTCTAATCGATAGCGCATCCGAAGTGCGGTCACCCGCTCGGTGACCACTTCGGATCCACTCCAATTCGATCCCATTCGATTCAAGAAAATAAGCAGATCCTTGCGATTTTTCTCGGCCCATTCGACGAAGACCGCTTCGCCCCCTGCGCGCTCGTATGCCTGATGCGCCTCGTCCGAAAGCATCTGCGAATAGAACGGGCCATACTCGTGGTTTTTGACCGCTTCAAGAAAGTGGGCCATGACATGCTCGGGCATTGCTGCGCGCAAAGTGATCGAACCATCACGCTCTTCTTCGCGCAACTTCAATTCTTTGGGAGGTTCCTTTTTCGGTGCAGGCGCAGGTGGCAGACTCGCCACACTGTAAGGAGGAGCGGTGTAAACCGGGTCGACAATCTTGTTGCTTTTTTTCGCTGCAGCAGCTTTTTCTGTTGCGGTTTTCTTCTTTGGCAATTCATCGACAACAACAACATGTGACCCATCTTCAAGAACAGTGTCTTGACCGATTGCTCCTTCGAGTCCAAGCATTCCAGCGCCGCGTTTGACATGAACTGTCTTTGTTTGCTCGCATCCGAATCCACAAAGAGTGATCGCACTTGTCAATAGGATGATGATCGAGCGCAAGAAGAATTCATTCGTTCGCACGTAAAAAGTCACGGCTTGTTTCCAACTTCGCTCCCGACAAGCGTTCGACGCGCAGAATTTTCTCCCAACTTCCAGCTCAAGTGAAAAGCTCCCGCCGGATCTTCTTCTGGCCAATCAATTCGCGTGTGCGTACCGCGAGACTCTCTGCGCTCTGCCGCTGCACGAGTCATCAAGTGACCGACAGTCAGCAGATTCTGAGTCTCCCAACCCTCTGGAGTTTCAAAGACAGATCCAAGCGCATATCGACCCCAAAATGAAAACATATCCAGACAATCGCGCATCTTTGCGCCGTCTCGAACAATTCCAACATTTCTCCACATCGCGCTGCGCAAACTTGATCGCACATCGGAAAGATCAAGTTCGCCTGCGACTAAAGTACGAACTCGGCTCTCCCACTGCTGCGGGACAGGATCTGGAAGTGAATCCTTGATCGCAGCAAGAACTGTGCGGCGCCCAAAGACCAGACCTTCCAACAAACTATTACTTGCAAGACGATTTGCACCATGCACACCATTCGATGCCACTTCACCGCATGCATACAAACCAGGAAGATTTGTTCGACCGTCAACATCAACTTCAATTCCACCCACGGTGTAATGCGCGGCAGGATGGACTGGAATCAGATCTGCTCCTCCATCAATTCCATATCCCGCGAGCATCTCAGCAAGTCCAGGAAATCGTTTTGCAAATCCCGCACTCCCAAGGCCACGAGCATCTAAGAACGCATGCGAATCTCCGGTTCGTGCAAGATGCTCGACGATACCGCGCGTCACCACATCTCGTGGCGCAAGATCTTCTTGAGGATGTCGCCCTGCCATAATGCGCTCACCGAGTCGATCAACAAGAATCGCACCCTCGCCGCGGACTGCTTCGCTGATCAAGTGGCGCGGGGCTCCTGCGATATAAAGAGTTGTCGGATGAAACTGCATGAATTCGATATCTCGAATCATCGCACCTGCTCTCCACGCCATTGCGATTGCGTCGCCAGTTGCAAGTCGTGGATTTGATGTCTCGCGGAAAACCTGACCCGCTCCACCTGCAGCCAAGATCGTTGCTCTCGCCCAAATCACTTGCAGCCCATATCGAGGATGCCATGTGATTGCCCCAGCAACGCGACCGTTTGAATCCGTGCAGAGATCGATCGCAAAACATCTGTCAAACATGCGGATTCCAGCCGTTTTTTCAACTGTAGCGCAAAGCGCTCGCATCAATTCTCGGCCCGTCATATCGCCATCGGTATGCACGATGCGCGGATGACCGTGACCGCCTTCGAGTCCCAGCGAGACCTGTCCTTGCTGTCCACGATCGAATCGCATTCCAGATTGAATGAGCCACTCAATTTCGCCCGGTCCTTCTTCGACCAAAGTTCGCACTGCAGAAGGTTCGCAAAGTCCCACCCCAGCAATCATCGTGTCGCGAAAGTGCGCCTCTGTCGAATCATCTTCATCAAGTGCTGCGGCGATTCCACCTTGCGCCCACTGTGTGTTCGAAAGATCCATCGGTCCCTTCGCAAGCACAAAGACATTGCCGTGAACTGCGGCTTCGAGTGCTGCACGCATTCCTGCGACGCCACCTCCAATGATCAGCGTGTCGGTGAACAGTTGCGGGAGCAGTTGACTGCGAAACGGAATGAGATATCGACGCTCGTCAAAGATGCTCATGGAGACTTCTTTATTGCTGGCGTTGTGGATGAAGCAGCAGGCGAAACCAAATCTGCGATCCACAACTGACTCGTTCGACCAGCGCCACGCTGGCTCGTCCACATCATTCGGCGACCATTCGAATCAAACACAGGCAAGACATCCGCTCCTTGCGCTTGCGTGATGCGCCCTCGACGAGGGGAATCGGTTGCAGAACCAGTTGCCATCTCCACCGAAAAAATTTCATAATTCGAATGTCCAACTTCGCTGGATGCATACACCAGTCGAGTTCCATCTGGATGCCAATATGGCGCCCAATTGACATGCTCATTTGCCGTCATTTGCCGTTCATTTGTGCTTCCAGTGATTGAGCCGTCTGGACCGCGAACAACATCGCTGACATAGACCTGCAGAAGACTGTCGCCCTTTCGGTCCGAGCGATAGCAGATGTGTTTTTCGTCAGCTGAGAAGAATGGGCCACCGTCATATCCCGCAACTTGAACCAAAGGCGACACCACGCCAGTGGAGAGATTCTTGACAACAATGTCGCCTTGACCAGTTGCGAGAGTGCAATACAAAAGATTCTTTCCATCTCGCGTCGTGGTGCATTCTGCGGTGTATGCGGTGCCATCGCCAGCGATGACCTTGGGCTGCATCTTTCCCGATGCAATATCGACTGCATGATCAAGATCGATTTCGATCACCCGCATCTCTGGTGGAAATTGCCATTTGTATCGACCCGTCGCTCGTTGATATCCAGGCGCATCATGCGATTGCGGAGCGACCAAAGTTGATCCACAAATGACAACATTGTTGCGTGAAGCATCAAACCATCCACACGTATTTGCAGAATGCGGGGGACTGATTCGACGAACATTTGTCAGATTCGATTTACCTGCGGCATCGTGGCCAAGATCTGCCACATACATCGCATAGAAATCATCGGGCGTCTCTCCTGCCGCGGGCTGCTCCACCGCTTGAAAAACGATTCTCTGACCATCTGGAGAAAAATATGCTTCGCCAGCTTTCATAAAACGCTCAGGAAATGTCAGTTGCGTCTGACCCGTCAACTGCTCACGCTCCGCAGCTATCCAGAGCGAAGGATCCTCGGTCGCTGGCGGAACAGCCGCAGGCGTCTGAGCGAGAAAGAAAGAGGTAAAAACGGCGGCAGAGAGTTGGATCATTGGGGACAATGGGTGAGATGGACGAAGGACCGAACATTCTAGGACGCGGGTATGAGATCGTACATCTCGATTCGCAGTTGATCGTGATCAATAAGTCGTGCGGCATCTTGTCTGTTCCCGGCATCGGCCCAGAAAAAGCGGATTGCATCGCCGTGCGTGTCGCCGCAGAATTCGCTGGCGCGCGCATCGTGCATCGACTTGATCGAGACACGAGTGGTTTGATGGTGATGGCGCGCGACGCAGAGACTCATAGAAAAGTTTCGATGCAATTCGAGGCTCGGACCGTGCGAAAGAGATACACAGCCTTGGTTGGCGGCCATCCAATTCACGACAATGGAAGAATTGATTTGCCGATTGCCAAAGATTTCGATCGATCACCTCGGCAGAAAATCGACCCTATTCACGGACGACCGAGTGTCACTCTGTATAAAGTGGTCGAGCGAATCGATATACCGATCTCTGCACGAGTGCATTTGCATCCACAGACGGGGCGATCACACCAACTTCGACTTCATCTCTTGATGATCGGCCATGCAATTTTGGGAGATGATCTGTATGCAAGCGAGGAAATTCGCGCGCTCTCGCCGCGACTCTGCCTGCATGCAGATCAACTTGCGTTCACGAATCCTGCAACGGATGAGTTCTTGGCTTTCGAATCAGCCGCGCCATTCTGAATCGCACCACTCTGAATGGTCCGCGCTTGTAAGAATCGACCGATTGCCATCAGCGGAAAATACAATCGATAAAGGTGGTATCGAAGATAGAAAACTTTTGGGAATCCAGTTCCTGTGAATTCGGTTTCACACCAAGAACCCGCAGGATCACCGTCGGGATTGCGTGCTTTGTCTGCAGCATCAACTGCGCAAAGTTGCGTCTCAGCCAACCATCCAAGCGCGCGTTCAAGACCTGCATCGTGCGGTCCGAAGACCTCTTGCAGAATCATCGCAGCCCAAGCAGTTTGTGATGCAGTTGGCGGCCCCTTACCTTTGAGATTTGCATCGATATAAGAATTCGCACTCTCGCCAAATGCACCGCTCTCTTGTTGAATCGAGTGAATCCATTCACCAGCTTGCAAAATCCAAGGCTCGACTGGTGAGACTCCACAGCGAATGGGACCAATGACGGATTGCCATGTGCCATAAATATAATTGACACCCCATCGGCCAAAGAAACATCCTTCAACTTCCTGTTTCGATTTGATGTACTGAATCGCTCTATCTATAGCGGGATCGCCAACACGCATCCCATGCCATGAAAGGCATTCAAGGACACGACCAGTGATGTCTGGACAGGATGGATCTTGCATTGCGTTGTGATCCGCGAATGGAACGCATTCAAGAATTGGTCGATCACGGGTTCGATCGAATGCCGCCCATCCACCATCGTCGTTCTGCATCGCGAGCATCCAATTGATTCCTCGCACTGCCGCCGCTGTCGCTGCAGGTCCACCTGTGCGCAGTAAAGCCATCGCCACCATTGCAGTGTCATCGCAGTCGGGATACCAACCATTTTCATATTCGAAATACCAACCTCCTGCAGGAGTGTTCCTAGGACAATTGTCCGCCCAATCTCCCTGAAAAACGCACTCTTTTCGGACAAGCCATGAAGCCGCGCGGGCCGCACAAGCATCATGCGCATCGAGTCCACAATCATTCATCGCATAGAGCGCAATGCCTGTGTCCCACACTGGGGAGAAACAAGGTTGAATTCGAATCATCGATCCATCTTCGATGAAGAATGCATCGAGATCTTTTTCTGCTCGCACAACGCGCGGATCATCTCGTTCGATTCCAATTGCCTTCATCACAATCTGGATATAAACCATTGGGGGGAAAATTGCGCCAAGTCCACTTGTCGGTGCTGGACGATCTTGACTTGCGCGGCGCATCATCCACTTGAACGCATCAGCAATTGCAGCCTTGCGCCAAGGTGAACCACCAAACCGTTCTGCGACTTTTAGAGCTCGGTCAATCACCCCAAAGATCACTCGCCAAATCACAGATCCATCACTGCGTCTATACAGTCGAGCGCGCTCACGTTGATCCAAGAAGAGTTCATCAATACCTTGCGACGCTGGAATCTCCCGCGTCGGTCGCAGCACGCTGACGATCGCCAGCGGAAGAATCATCGTTCGACTCCATGCGCTGACTTTGCTCAAGTGAAAGAAAAACCACTTTGGGAGCCAGATAACTTCGGGAGGAATCGTCGGCACTGCGGACCAGGGAATCTGCCCAAGCGCAGCGAGATAGAAATTGGAAAACGAATTGCAGTGCTCTGCTCCACCCATGGCATGCACGCATTTTGCAGCACGAATCATGTGAGGTGCTGCCACATCGTCTCCCGCCAATTTGAGTGCGAAGTATGCCTTGACGGTTCCCGAAAGATCCGCGGACGACCCAGGATATTGCCCCCAACCTCCGTCGGGTCTTTGCTGAGATCGAAGATAGGCCGTGATTTTGCCAAGGATTTCTATGCCCGAGCGACCATCAGACATCGGCGCTACTTCTTGTCCAAGCGCCCACTTCATCAGCAGATACTCGGATTGCAAAATGGAATCGCCCTCCAACTCGCCACAGAAGTGTCCGTCATTTTTCTGAAGCGAGACAAGAGCCGCCAACGCATCGCGCTCGGTTGTGCGAAGTTTGGACACAAGTGAAACTGAATGATCCCGCAAACGAATACCCATCACTCAATCAACCTCCGACACTGCGATTGGTCGACGACGGCGCGCGCTTCGGATCACAGCTTCGAGCACGCATTGTGTCTTCCATGCATCTTCGAAATCTGGAAGTGGAATTTCCGCAGGCTGACCTCCAAGCACACGCACGATGTCCGCCGCTTGACTGACAAATCCGTGCTCATATCCAACGAGATGCCCCGCTGGCCAATAATGCTTGATATATGGATGCACACTTTCAGTGCAAAGAATTTTCGTCCAGCCCTTCACGGCATCTGAGCGCGTGTCGTCCCAAAATTCCAACTCGTTCATCCGTTCGAAGTTGAATCGAATCGAGCCTTTTTCGCCGTTGATTTCAATGCAATTTTGATTCTTATTCCCCGTCGCAAGGCGCGTCGCCTCGAAGGATGCAGTTGCTCCACCACTCATGCGAGCCAGAAAGAGCACGCAGTCATCGACTGTGGATTTGCCCATCTTTTTCGATTGCTTTCGGCTACTTCGACTTGCAGTGTCATCGTGACCACTCAGCGCAGCTTCCGAATCGACAACCAGCAGTCGCTCTTTGATGAAAGTTTCTTCGATAGCACCAACGACTTGCGTCACTTCTTCGCCAGTGATGAAACGTGCCATATCAATAATGTGCGCATTCAAATCTCCGTGCGCACCAGAGCCCGCCTGCGATGCTTGGAAACGCCAGACCAATGGCGTTGCTGGTCCACCCCAATCTTGCAGATAGGCGGCACGAATATGAAAGATGCGACCAATGCAACCTTCCTTCACAAGTCGATATGCCAAAGCAACGGCAGGCGCGCGTCGATAGTTGAACCATACAAATGTCTTGACTCCGCGCTTAGCAGCCTTGCGCGCAGCGTTACGCATCTCCCGCGCGTCCGCCAGCGTTCCAGCCAACGGTTTCTCGCAAGCGACATGACGACCAGCTTCAAGCGCTGCGATTGCCATTTCTCGGTGGACATGATTTGGAGTTGCGATATCAACCAACTGGACGGTTGGATTCGTCAGTGTCTCATGCCAATCAATGGTCGATGCCTTCCATCCCCATATCCGAGCGAATTCATGGGTTTCAGCGGCATCACGCCCTGCTGCCCAATTCCGATCAACTTGCAGAGGTAAATCGAAGAACTTCGGTGCATTCGCCCAGGCAATCGAATGGGCGCGACCCATGAATTTCGTTCCAAGGAGTGCCAAGCCAAGTGATCCAGACAACGGTTCTGCCAGAGAGACTGTTCGTTTCTTTGATGCTGATTTGCGTGTGCGAACTTTTGCCATCTTCGTATCCTAACAATCAGAAGGACCTTCACAATTATGACAACAAACCAAATTATCAATGAAACTCTTTCGCACCGCTTGGAATCACTCGAGGCACGCATCGCAGAATTGCAACATGCCTCTGTCAATTCTCGGCGATGGAAAACTCTTGCTATCACTGCAGGTGTTGGATTGATCGCACTTGCAGGTGTCGCTGCGACTCAGTCATCACAAACCGCAGATGTCATTCGCGCACGGCGATTTGAAGTCGTTGATCAGAATGACAAGATTGTACTTCTTGCTGGCATTGGACAGAATGGCGGCCAGATTGATGTCTGGAGCAACGGCGGAACAAATGTCTTGCGATTCGGGGCGAACAATGATGGCGGCGATCTTGCGATTTGGAATAACGCTGGCAGTGGTGTTGCAAGCGTCTACGCATCATCACAAGGCGGGAGAATCGAAACACTCATGCCTGATGGAAGTGGTTCTGCTGTATTGCATGCGGAAACGAGTGGACCAGGACTTGCGATCATTGATGGCCAAGGTCATCCACGAATCGTTGCTGCGATGGCGGGCACATCGACTGGCATCAACATTCGTAGTGCAGCAGGTGAAGAACTTGCCGCGATGGGCGCAGTCGATGGCGAAGGCGGAATTCTGCGAGTTGCGAAAAATGATGGAACACTCGCGGCGCAAATGGTTGCCTTCCCAAGTGGCGGCTCCATCGGTTGTGCGAATCGCAATGGATCACGCGGTGCGGTTCTTGAATCTGCACAAAACGATACTGGTGGAGTGATGAAACTTTTCGGGCAAGACGGGAATGAAGCACTTTCCGCAGTGGCGCAATCCGAATCTGGCGCGAGATTCTCGCTGTTTGGATCACAGCAACAAGCAGTGACCGTTCTCGAAGCAGGAATAAATGGAATGGGAATGATTTCATTTCTGCAAGGAACAACACGAGTTGCAGGGTTGGGAGCGTCGACCAATGGCGGATTGTTGAATCTTGCCAAGACAGATGGAAAAGCCGTGATCGTTGCAGGTGCAGCGAGCGATGCAGATGGTGGCGCAATCAGCGTTCGAAGCGGATCCGGAGCACAACTTGTTCGAGTTGGAGTAGACCGAATCGGTGCGGGCGAAGTTGCTGTCTATGACGGATCAGGAACACGCAAGCGCGTCTTGAGCGCGATCGCCTCTACACCGTAATCAAGCTGACGCCGAAGAAGATGCCGAAGCGAATGATGTTCCGCTTTCGACATAGAAATTGAGAAGTTCGCCAGTTGAAAAATCTGCGGCGGCTTGACCTGCAGGAACCGTGATCCACATTGGAATCACGACATGAGCAAGAATTTTATTGTTCACAGTATCAGTCGCCAGCACGCGACCTTGAACGCTGCGCGGATGACCGTTCACTGGTTCGATATAGACGCCGCCGCCAGTTGCTCTATTCATCTTCAGCGCACGCGCGTGCACAACACCATTGATGTAGCGACCGACCTGAGTAGACAGAGTCGATCGTGCTGCAGGATTCGTGTCGACAAGGTCGAGCGAATAGTTTGTTCTAGGAATCGCGATGGTCATTCGACCTTCGGTGAGTGATTCAAGAACGACGCGTGCGGTATCGGTTTCAGTGTGTTGCATTGCGTCTCAAGAATAGCAAGCCAGAAGAGTGGTGACATGCGCAAATCTTGGGATCAGACAAACCGTGTGAACCGTCCGTCTCGTCCGGATTCCGTCTCGATTCGTCTCGGTCACGCATGCACCCAGCGCAAACTAGTGATCGACTCGTTTGCCCAAGATCGGCGTCAATGCGGCAACTTGCTTTTCCACCGTTGCGCGATCTCGAGATTCGAGATTCAACCGTAACAATGGTTCCGTGTTGCTGAGCCGCACATTGCACCACCACTCCCCTGCATCAAGGCTCAATCCATCCAACTCTGTAAATTTTCCAGTCGGATATGCAGCGCGCAATGCGGCAAGCGCACCCAACTTGTCCTCGTTCTGAAAATTAATTTCGCCCGATTGCTGATACCGCTGAAATGGCGCGATGATCTTTGAGAGCGGCATCTTCTTCGCAGCAAGCAAACTTGCAACGGCGAGGAATGCGCGAATGCCACTGTCGGCGTTAAACATATCTGCGAAATAAAAGTGTCCAGAGAGTTCTCCCCCAATCGGCGCACGAGTCTCCGCCAATCGCGCCTTCATAAAGACGTGGCCCACTCGACTTTCGATCGGCACTCCGCCAGCTTCGGTGATTGCTTCTCGAACACTGCGCGACGAACGAAGGTCATAGACCACCGCAGCGCCTGGCGCAGATTTGAGCGCTTCTCCCGCAAGAGCAGCAAGCAAAAGATCACAACCGATCGGCGTGCCGCGTTCATCGACGATCACGCATCGATCCGCATCGCCGTCAAAGCACACACCAAAGTCCATCTTGCCTGCGATGACCGCAGCGCGAACCGAGGCGAGATTTGCCTCGACGAGTGGATTGGGTTCGTGCACGAATTCGCCAGAACTATTGTCATAGTTGATCGTTTGAATCTCGAAGCCCGCAACTCCATCGAGCACTTTGGGCGCCATTGTTCCAGCCATTCCGTTGCTTGCATCAATCGCAACGCGCAATCGACACGAACCATCCAGAACAGATGGATGCAACAAACGCAAAAGATGATCCCGATATGCTTTCCACAGATCGACTTGTTCTTCTCGACCAGCGCGACGCTCAACATTTCCTTCTTCGCATTCCTTGGCATACTCGCGAATCACTTCCAATCCGCTGCCAGTGCCAACAGGCTTCGCATGAATTCGACTGACCTTGAATCCGTTGTATTGCGCTGGATTGTGACTCGCCGTCACTTCAACCCCACCAGCACAATTAAAATGATTGATTGCAAAATATGTCATCGGCGTGTCGACCATTCCAACATCGATCACATGTGCGCCGAAATCTTGAATGCCACGCTTGAGTGCGTTCGCCAATGACGGCGAACTCTTGCGCATGTCACGACCAACAACGATGTGACGCATCTTTGGATGATCGACACCATCTTTTGTCGCACGCTCGGTCAACCACCGCGCACATCCATAACCAATCTTCCACGCAAGCGCCTCATTGAGAGGAGATGGATATGTCGCCCGCACGTCATACGCTTTAAAAACCTTGTCAAGCATGGGGGCGGATAATAGGTTGCAGAGAGAAGTCGGTCGTGATACATTGACGCTCCGCTATTTCCCTCGAATTTGTGTTCGCAGGAGATGGCAAAGGTCCTAGGCTTCGGTGAGTTTGGGACCTCATTCGTTTCTCCCCCCGCAAAAGCGCCCTATCGAGCGTGCTGCGCCGCAAGGCTCCACCGGCTGAACGTTCGGGTGTCGCTGCTTCCAGTCATGCTCATATCGAGCCCGCCTTGGAAGTGTTTTCGAAAAAGGAATCTCACATGTCACTTGTCAACGAACTCATTGAAGCAGGAATCCACTTCGGTCAACGCAGATCGAGTTGGAATCCAAAGATGGCTCCCTACATTCAGGGTGTCAAGAATCAAATTCACATCATCGACATCCGCGAGACAATCAAGGGTCTCCTGTTGGCGAAGAAATTCATTTCCAAGACTGTCAGCGAAGGCAAAGATGTGCTCTTCGTCGGCACCAAGCGTCAAGCACGCAGCGCGATTGAAACACATTGCGCATCTTGCCAAATGCCATACATCACGGAGCGTTGGCTCGGTGGACTCCTGACCAATTTCCGAACTGTGCGCGATCGTTTGAAGCGCCTTGAGGAACTTGAAGCACTCGTCGCAACTGGCGGCATGAAGAGCTATTCCAAGAAGATGGAATCGCAACTGAGCCGAGAGTTGAAGAAAATTTATCGCAATCTCAACGGCGTTCGTGCCATGACGAAACTTCCATCTGCCCTCGTCGTCGTCGATGTCAATCGCGAGATGAATGCCGTGCGCGAAGCAAAAAACCTTGGAATCCCGACGATTTGCTTGATCGACACCGATGGCGATCCAGACTTTTCGGACATTCCAATTCCAGGAAATGATGACTCGATGCGATCGATCGACTTGATCATTCGCGAACTCACCGCATCTGTTCAAGATGGCAAGACGCAACGACAAACATCGGCAGTAACAAGCGCACCTGAAGGTGGCGAGGATTCCGATGCTCCATCACCTCGACGACGCAGCGTTCGAAGTCGATTCCGCGTTGACGAAATTGGTGGCGGTCTGACCGACGGAGCAGCGATGGAATCTGCAGCAGCGGCACCATCAGCACCAACCGCAACCGATCCTGCCTGATCTCTATCAAACATCTGTAAAGGAGAACATTATGGAAACTGTAAACATTGACGCGAAGGTTGTCATGGCACTTCGAAATTCGACAGGGCTTGGTTTCGGCGATTGCCGAAGCGCGCTGGTCGAATCCGGAGGAGATCTTGCAAAAGCTGAAGCGCTTTTGCGTGAACGCCTCAAGGGCAAGATGGACACTCGAACCGATCGTGCTGCTGGCGAAGGTTGCATTGCAATCGTGATCCAACCTGCCAAGGCTGCGATCATCGAAGTCCGCGCTGAAACCGATTTCACAGCGAAGAACGAAGAGTTCCGCGAACTTGCCAAGGAATTGGCGACGATGTCGGTTGGTACCGCTGCAGGAGCCGTCGCAATGACGGCTGCGATGACAGCTCGACTGGATACGACTCGAATCAAGACCGGCGAGAATATTTCTTTTGCTCGCGGAACACGCCTTGATGGCGGAGCTTTCGGTATGTATCTGCATCACGACGGCAAACTTGGCGTCCTGTTGCAATTCGAAGGCGATATGCCAGAAGATTTGGCCACTGGAATCTGCCAGCACATAGCTGCGGTTGTTCCAACTCCCCTCTCGGTCGACGAAACTGGATTGCCAGCCGAACTCGTTTCCGAAAAGCGCGAAGAAGCCAAGAAGGAAGCGGAAGCATCGGGCAAGCCACCGCAAATTGCAGAGAAAATGGCTGAAGGAAAGCTTCGCAAATATTTCGAAGAGACCACTTTGATGGGACAGAAGTACGTGAAGGATGACAAGAAGAGCATCCGCGAGTTGCTTCCAAAGGGCGTGACGATCAAGGCATTTGTTCGAATGCGCGTCGGAGCCTGATCGAAGCCGACGATCTGTTGTCCACGAACTTGAAATCCAAGCCCCATTAAATCCAAGCCCCATTAAATCCAAGCCCCATTAAATCCAAGCCCCACGCAAATGTGCGTGGGGTTTTTTTATGGCATCAACCCCCTGTTTACGGGCAGATCGGAGTGGTGCAACCTTACGATTTGCCCGTAACCAAGCCCGTAACCAAGCCCGCAAACATTTTTCTAATACTTCATGCCGTTGCGCCGATAAGAACACTCCAATGCACGCCGAAGTTTCCCGCGTTCTCCATTCACGAAAATCAACTTTCACCCTGACTTGCGCTGTGTTTGCTGCGATGACGGCATCGACGCTCGCAATGGCGATTCCCTCGTGCAATCAACCCGCACATCAACCCGCACATCAACCCGCGACATCTGCCCCACGCGACATCGCTGCCGCCATTCGATCCGAAGTCAATTCGCTTGGACTGAAGAAGGCGGTTATCGCTGTCAGCGTCCGCGATTGTGCGACGGGATATTCGGTCATTTCGCTCAACGGCAGCGAACCCATGACCCCTGCGAGCAACATGAAATTGCTCACCACTGGCGCGGCACTGCTGGGACTTGGGCCAGACTTTGTCTTTCGCACTCGAGTCCTGCGAGATGGTGACCGCTTACTCATCGTCGGTGATGGCGATCCTGCGCTGGGCGACCCTGAGTTACTTGCGGAATCCAAATATGTTGACGCATGGGGCGTCGCACATACTGGATTGACCATCGATGACCTGCTTGCGACTTGGACAAAAGCAATCAAGGCGAGTGGCATGACGCGCGTCAGCGAAATTGTCGTCGACGACCGCATATTCGTGCGCGAAGGACCTCATCCGCTCTGGCCGAAGGATCAACTCGACGAAGGATATTGTTCGCCTCCGTCTGGGATGAATTTTCACGGCAATGGTCTTTGTGTGAAAGCTTCGCCCAATCCTGGTCATGCGCCCACAATCACATCAATGAGTCCTTCGGCACCGTGGCTGACGATCGTCAATAAAGGAACAAGTCGTACTGGCAAGAACGATCGCAACACCATGTGGATTGCGCGGCAACCAGAGACTGGCGAACTGACAATCTTTGGCAACGTGAAGATTCCGTATGTCGTGCCAATCACCGTTGGTATCGGAGATCCTGCAGCATTTCTTGCGCAGTGCGTCGCGCACCGACTGATCGCTGCGGGCATTCCCGTTCAGAGCACACGACTTGCTGCGGCGAACGATCCCGCGCCAAAAGGAACCGCCGTTGGACCCGTCCTGCAAACACCGCTTGCAACAGTCCTCACGCACTGCAATGTTGAGAGTCAGAATCTCTATGCCGAAAGTTTGATGAAGCGACTCGCGGCAAAGATCACCGGCGCACCAGGATCTTGGGCGAATGGATCGATTGTCATGAAGAGCGCGCTCGAGGCGAACATCGGCGAGAGCGCGAAAGGATTCGTGATCTCCGATGGATCTGGACTTTCTCGCGGCAATCGTGTGACAGCTGATGGCATGACGGCGTGGATCACTGCGCTTACGAATAATGCGGCAATTGGCTCGATTTTCATAGACAGCCTTGCAGTCGGTGGAAA
>Ga0208960_1000594_pt1 | contig 20319 bp, 20 predicted proteins | sample GreLakmeON33MSRF_FD_187703 | JGI IMG/M metagenome (GOLD analysis project Ga0208960, IMG submission 187703) | Freshwater lentic microbial communities from great Laurentian Lakes, MI, USA - Great Lakes metaG ON33MSRF (SPAdes) | ecosystem: Environmental > Aquatic > Freshwater > Lake | place: Great...
AGTCAAACACTGGGCTTTCAACGCCCAGCACCTTGTGGAGTTTGGGGCTGGTGGTGGTGTACTGCAGAAACACTTTTTTATCTGGCGCAATGATGGGCATGGCGCCAAAGGCGGCCAGCGCACACTCATGGAAGCCACTCAGGATCAGCTTTTTTTTGCCGGGGTAGATATTGATATCGCCAACAGCAAAAATACCAGGGATATTGGTAGAGAATTTTTCGGTGTCGACCTTGAGCTGTTTTCGCTCGATGTCCAGACCCCATTGCGCAATCGGTCCGAGTTTCGGGCTCAAACCAAAAAACACCAGCAACACATCGAGTGGCACCAGGCGTGTGACTCCGTCTGCGCCAGTCACCTTCACGCCGGTGAGTGTGCCCTCGCGTTCTTCATGGCCAGTAACCTGGCCAACCACGAATTGCATCTCAAAGGCATCGCACAGCGCTCTCATCTTGGCCACGCTGGCCGGTGCGGCCTTGAAGCCGTCGCGCCGGTGGATCAGGATCACGCTTTGGGCTTTGTGCGGGCTGTCTTTGACAAAATCCAGTGCCCAGTCCAACGCTGAATCACCGCCGCCGACGATCACCAGATTTTTGCCGGCAAAGTCATCGGGGTTCTTGACCCGGTAAAACAGCTGACTGCCATCGAACCGGTCCAGGCCGTCCACCTTGAGGGTGCGCGGCTGGAAGGCGCCCACACCAGCCGCAATGAAAATGGTCTTGCTCAGGAACCGGGTGCCCTTGGAGGTTTCAACAAAGAAGCGGCCGTCGGCCTGTTGTTGAACAATGCTCACCTCTTGTCCGTAGTGGAAGGTGGCGCCGAAGGGTGCAATTTGCTTGAGCAGGCTGTCGGTCAGCTCCTGGCCAGTGCACACCGGCACGGCGGGTATGTCGTAAATTGGCTTGTCGGGGTAAAGCTCAACGCATTGGCCACCAGGGTAGGCCAGTGAATCAATCACATGGGATTTGATCTCAAGCAGACCCAACTCAAACACCTGGAACAGACCCACCGGGCCGGCACCCACGATCAAGGCATCTGTGCTTATCGGCTCGCCAGCGGCTGCTGACAGCAGCGCTTCATTGATTTTTAAATCCATAGGTGGTGCGCCTGCTCTCAGCGGACCAGCAGGGGGAGCTTGTTGGTTTTGTCTTTCCAGTCGTCGGCATCAGCCGGGGGGATTTTTCGTTTGGTGATACTTTTCCAGCCTGGCAGACGCGACAACTCGGCATTCAGGGCGGTCATGTGTTGCTGGTCAGCGGGAACGTCTTCCTCGGCATAAATTGCGTTCACCGGGCACTCTGGAATGCACACCGCGCAGTCGATGCATTCATCGGGGTCTATGGTCAGGAAATTCGGACCTTCGCGAAAGCAGTCTACGGGGCAGACGTCGACGCAGTCTGTGTACTTGCATTTGATACAAGCTTCGGTGACGGTATGGGTCATGTTGAGATGCAACGAGTTTCGGAAAAGCGCTTATTTTATTGACTTTCGTATCCGCCCCGCCGATAGCCCTTGCGGCTGGCGGGCAGGGCAGCGCCGTGGCTCAAGCGCCGTGCTGTTGCGCCGGCAGGGCAAACCTGGGCATGCAGCCGCGCGCATCGGCTTGGTAGAAGTCAGCAAAGTATCCGAGTTGACCCGAAGCGGCTCTGCTGTCCTGGTCGGCTCTGAGCACCGCTGAGTCAAAACCGTTGCGCTGCATCAGCAGCAGCTGATCGAGGAGCACATCGCCGGTGGCGCGCAATTCGCCCACAAAGCCCAGGCGCCGTCGCAGCAGATAGGCTTGGCTATAGGCACGGCCATCGGTGAATTTTGGAAAGCACAGGTCTATGCGCGTCAGGCCGCTGAGCGCCAGGCCGCGGGGATCAACATCATTGGTGATGCTCAGCCTGCCAGAACTCTGGGGCTCGGCGGCGTGAAGGTGGTGGGCGATGAGTTTCATGGTCAGTCTCAGCCCGGCTCAGCGGCCAGGCTCCGGCGCACCCGGTTGGCGGACAGTTTGAAAGGTTCCAAGCCGACTCGGCGCAGGGTGGCAACAAAGCTCTCGGCGTTCAGGCGCTGCAAGCGGTAGGTCTCCAGCAGGGCTTCGATGACGTCGGGGACTTCGGTGGCAACAAAGGATGGCCCGACAATTTTCCCTGGGCTTGGCGCCCCGCTGAGGCGGGAGCCGTCCGAGCCGCCAAGAGACACCTGGTAGCACTCCTGCCCGTCCTTGTCCACGCCCAAAATACCGATATGGCCACTGTGGTGGTGGCCGCAGGAGTTGATGCAGCCGCTGATGTGCAGGTCAATCTCGCCCAGATCGTGCAGTTCGTCCATGTCTTGGTAGCGCTCGGTGATGGCCTCGGCAATCGGGATCGACCGGGCATTCGCCAGGGCGCAAAAATCGCCGCCGGGGCAGGCGATCATGTCGCTCAGCAGTCGAATGTTGGCACGGCCAAAGCCAGACGCTCGTGCGGCATGCCAGAGCGCGGGCAACTGCTGGCTGCTGACCCAGGGCAGCAGCAGGTTTTGGTCGTGGCTGACCCGGGCTTCGCCGGCGGAAAACTGGTCGGCCAATTTTGCCGCCTGCTCGAGCTGCTCGGCGTTGGCGTCGCCCGGCGCTTGGCGCAGGCGCTTGAGCGACAGGGTCACGATGCGCAGGTCAGGGTTTTTGTGCGCCACCACGTTTTGCTGCAACCAGCGGGCATAGTCGAGCTGCTCGGCGGCCGTGACATCCGGCTGGTCGGCCAAGCTCTGCGCGCCCCCCGGCTGCTGCGCGAGCAGCGCAGGCGGCACAAACGAGGCGCTCACCCGGTCGAGTTCGGCTTGGGTGATGGTGTGAGGAGCGCCGTCTTGTGTCAGTATTTGCTGGTACTCGGCTTCCACTTCGTCAGTGAAGCGCTGGCCCTCGGCCTTGACCAGAATTTTGATGCGCGCTTTGTAGATGTTGTCTCTGCGGCCCCAGCGGTTGTAGACCCGCACCAGGGCTTCGAGGTAGTTCAGGATCTGCTCCCAGGGCAAGAACGCGCGGATGGTGCTGGCAATCACCGGGGTGCGTCCCATGCCGCCGCCCACCAACACCTTGAAGCCGACCGCGCCCTGCTCATCGCGCAGCACCTGCAGGCCGACATCGTGCCAGGCGGTGGCGGCCCGGTCTTCGTGGGCGCCGGACACCGCTATCTTGAACTTGCGTGGCAAAAAGGCAAACTCTGGGTGTAACGTGCTCCACTGGCGCAGGATTTCGCAAAACGGTCGCGGGTCGGCGATTTCGTCCGCCGCAATGCCGGCCCGCTCGTCGCTGGTAATGTTGCGTATGCAGTTGCCGCTGGTCTGAATGCCGTGCATGTCCACACTGGCCAACAGGTCCATCACATCGGCGCTTCGGTCCAGGGGTATCCAGTTGAACTGGGCGTTTTGCCGGGTGGTGAAATGGGCGCAGCCGGTAGGCAGATGCGAGGTGCCCAGTTTGGCCTGGGCCAGACTGGCCGCCTGGTAGATCTCAGGCCTGGGCTGGTCGTAGATGCGGGCGATCGTGGCGAGCGCGCGCAGCTGGTCACTGGATACCTCGCCGTAGGGAATCGCCACCCGCAACATGGGCGCGTAGCGTTGCAGATACCAGCCGTTTTGCAGCCGCAGCGGCTTGAAGTCGTCGTCGCTGAGCCGTCCAGTCAGGTGGCGCTGCAATTGGTCTCGGTACTGGGCAGCCCGGCTGCGCACGAACTGCCGATCGAAGTCTGTGTATTGGTACATGGGCCGGCACTGTAGGCGCCCCGGCCCGATTCACAAACAACTTATTTATGATTTGAATATGTTGTTGCGCTATATGTGCCAGGTCTGCTGCCGGCCAGCTCAGCTGCCCGGCCTGCGCAACTCCTGCATGCGTTCATCAAAGTAGCTGCCCACGGTGTAGCGCTGTGACAGCACCACCTCGCGCCGGGGGTGCAGAAACAGTGGCAGCGAAATACGTGGCTTGGTTCGCGCCAGACCCACCGGGTTGAGCACGCGGTGTACCGTGGATGGGTAGTGATGGCCCGAGGCTTCGGCCAGCATGTCGCCGATATTGACAATCAGGTAATTGAAGTCGCAGGGCACGTCCTTCCAACTGCCGTCTTGGGCCAGTACCTGCAGCCCGGGTTCGGTGGCTGCGGGCAGCAGTGTCAAGAGGTTGATGTCGCCATGGGCGGCAGCGCGCAGGGCGCCGGGATTTTCATGGCCAGTCAGTGGCGGGTAGTGCAGCACCCGCAGCAGCGTGTGCTCGCTGCCATCGAGCATCGCAGGCAGGGGCATTGAGTAGCCGGCCCGCACTGCCGGCGGTGAATGGGCTTGGACCCAGCCCAACAGGGTTTGCGCCAGCGCATTGCCCTGGGCGTAGTAGCGCCGCGCCGCATCGGACACTTCGCTCGGGTAACGTCCCCAAGGGTAAATGTGAAAGAACTCTTTGAGATCGCGCTGGGTGTGGTTTTTTGCGGTTTCCGACACCGCGGTGGAGAAATAGCCATCGTGCCGTATCGCATCATGGGCATAGGCATGTTTAGCCTGGCCCTGAAAGAAATCCAGCCACTCGGCATAAATGCCTGCAACCAGGTCTGGCTGCAGGGGGTGCTTGGTCAGCACCGCGAATCCGGTGCTGTGCAGGCTGCGGCAAAACGCCTCAGGCGCCCCCTGGTTTTGAAAATCGATGACCGGCAAATGCATGGCGTGGCTGAACAGAGGCGCGGGCCGGGTAGGCTCAGGCCGGCAACCACGCGCGCATCAGCGTGGTCTCGAAGAGCGCGCTGCAGGCCGGGGCGTCAAGCGCCATGCACACGCTGCTGGCCGGCCGGCTGGCATCCCAGCCGGGGTGGGGGTAGTCGATGCCAGGCTGGCGTTTGAGAATCGTCTGCCCTTGGGCCAGGCCGTCGCTCACCACCCGAACCTGGCCGCTTTGGGTCTCAAACAGATGGGGCGCAACCAGGTAAATAAAGGCCAGCACATCATGCCCAAAACAGCCTCGAATAGCAGCCACATGCGCAAAGCGAGCGCCATAAAAATCAGCATAAAAAGACACCGCGTGGTGTAGTGCATCGGTGGCGCGGTGTCGATGGTGGTCGGCCATTTTTTGAAACAGCGTGACCGGTAAAACCAGGCGGTGGGTCACATCGAGTCCAACCATGGTGAGCGGCCAACCGGCAGTAAACACCCGGTCGGCGGCGTGCGGGTCGTTCCAGATGTTGGCCTCGGCCACGGGGGAGACATTGCCTGGCTCGAGCACCGTGCCACCCATCAGAATCACCTGCTTGAGCAAACTGGGTAAGGCGGGCTCGAGCAGCAGCGCCAGGCTGAGGTTGCCCAGGGGACCCACGGCCACCAGGGTGATCTCGCCGGGGTTGGCGCGCGCCATGTCGACGATGAACTGCGCCGATGGGCGCAGATCGAGTTGCTCAGACACCGCCATGCGATCGGGTAAATTGCCCAGGCCGTCGGCACCATGAATGTAGGCCGGTGGCGCCTCAGCCGGTTTTAGCCAGGGCCGGTCCACCCCCTGTGTGACCGGAATGCGACGCCCGGCCAAGGCACACAGGTAGAGGGCATTTTGGGCGGCCTGCGCCACGGTCACGTTGCCAAAGCTGGTGGTGATTCCAAGCACCTCGATGGCCGGATGGGCGAGTGCGAAATACAGGGCCATGGCGTCGTCCACGCCGGGGTCGGTATCGAAAATAACCCGATGTACTTGGCTGCTGTTCATGAGGTTTTCATGCCTTGGGCCAGCAGGGCTGCAACTGCTTGGGCGGTGGGTATAGAAGACTGTGCGCCCAGGCTGGTGCAGGCCAGGGCGGCGGCGGCACTGGCGCGGCGCAGGGCGTCTGGCATGGCCTCGCCCTGGCTCAGAGCGGCCACCAGCGTGCCACAAAAAGTGTCACCGGCACCCGTGGTGTCAAGCACTTTGACCGGGAAGGCCGCCTGCAAAAACCGGTGTTGTCCGCTGCGCGCCACGCAACCCTCTTGGCCCAGGGTGACGATCAGGCAGGGAACAGAAATACTCCCGATTTGTTCGTCTTGGCTGGCGCAGCCGTTGGCCAGAGCGGCGAGTTCGCCTTGGTTGACGATCAGGATATCCACATCAGCCAGCAGCTCGGCCGACAAGTGCTGCGCCGGTGCTGCATTGAGCACGACAGTAAGCCCCTGGGACTGGGCGGCCCGGGCGTAAGCGGCAACGGTTTCTAGTGGGGTTTCGAGTTGCAGCAACAGGTGGCTGAAGCCGGCTAGAGCAGGCAGGTGGGCAGGCAGGTGGGCAGGCGCCAAGTTTTGGTTGGCACCGGGGGCTACCGTGATGGCGTTCTCCCCTTGGGCTGAAACGCAGATAAAGGCGGTGCCAGTGGCCTGCTCGGTCACCCGCACCACATGCAGCACCACCCCGGCGTCGGCCAGGGAAGCCTCGATGGGCGCGGCGAAGGCGTCTGCGCCCAAGGCCGCCAGCAGATGGGTTTTGGCGCCGCCAGCACGGGCACAGGCAACCGCCTGGTTGGCACCCTTGCCGCCGGGATAGGTCTTGAAATCGCCACCCAAAACGGTTTCGCCCGGGGTGGGAATATGAGGTGCCCGGACCACGAAGTCCAGGTTGGCAGAACCCGCCACCAGTATCATTGAATCACCTTTGCATGCATTGGGCTGGCCTGCTGCCGCATGGGGCAGACGCTCAGGGTGTTGGTCAAAACGCATTGTATGAATACCCTGAGTAGGGCCCGCTTGACGGGCAAGTTTGTTATGCTTAACTCGGCGGGTGTTAACCCAAGCCCGGTGCCAACGCAGTCGAACTGTTGAAAGCAAGCCCACTCCAACCACCACTGAAAGAGCGATCATGAAACTCAAGACTACGGCCCGTATGGGCGTTTTGGCGGCAGCCCTGGCCACCAGCTTCGCGGTATCTGCCGAACCGGCCATCGTGTTTGATATGGGCGGTAAATTTGACAAATCGTTCAACGAAGCCGCCTACAACGGCATGGAAAAGTGGAAGAAAGAAACCGGCAAGCAATACCTTGAGTTCGAAATTGCCAACGAATCACAGCGCGAGCAGGCCCTGCGCCGCATGGCCGAGAAGGGCGCCAGCCCGATCATCGCCATGTCCTTCAGCATGGCCTCGAGCGTTGAAAAAATCGCCAAAGAATTCCCCAAACTCAATTTCGCGATCATCGATGACGAGGTGAAGCTGCCCAATGTTCAGTCCTTGGTGTTCAAGGAGCATGAGGGCAGTTTTCTGGTCGGCGCCATGGCGGCGATGGCCAGCAAGACTGGCAAGGTCGGCTTTGTGGGTGGCATGGACATCCCGCTGATCCGCCGCTTCCAGTGCGGCTACGAGCAGGGCGCCAAGTGGGCCAACCCCAAGGCCGAGGTGTTTGCCAACATGACCGGCACCACTGGCGCCGCCTGGAACGACCCAGCCCGCGGTGGTGAGCTGGCCAAGGCGCAGTTTGCCAAGGGCGCCGATGTGGTGTTTGCCGCCGCCGGTGGCACCGGCATTGGTGTGTACCAGGCTGCCAAGGACGGCGGCAAACTGGCCATCGGCGTGGACAGCAACCAAAACCATATCCAGCCCGGCACCATGCTGACCTCCATGCTCAAGCGGGTGGATGTGGCGGTGTACAACGTGGCCAAGGGTCACAAGCCTGGCCTGTCGGTGTTTGGCTTGAAAGAAGAGGGTGTGGGCTATGCCATGGACAAAAACAATGAAAAACTGGTGAGCGCTGATATGGGCAAAAAAGTTGAGGCAGCCAAGGCCGACATCCTCAGCGGCAAGATCAAGGTGGTTGACTACATGACAGCGAGCGCCTGCAAGTACTGATGCTGCCGGGAGCCTGAGCGCGAGCGCTGGCCCCCGCGGCCTGCCCGGAGCAGCCATGCAGCCTGATCTCGCGGTGTGCATGACGGGCATCAGCAAGCGCTTCGGCGCTGTGCAGGCCAACGACCGGGTCAACCTGTCGGTGCGCCGGGGTACGGTGCACGGCATTGTGGGAGAAAACGGTGCCGGTAAAAGCACACTGATGTCGGTGTTGTACGGCTTTTATGCGGCCGACAGCGGCCAGATTGCAGTGTTCGGCCAAGCTGCCACCATCCGCCATGCCGATGACGCGATTGCCCTGGGCATTGGCATGGTTCACCAGCACTTCATGCTGGTTGACACGCTCAGTGCCCTGGACAATGTGCTGCTGGGCGCTGAGCCACACTGGCAGCTGGCGCGGGCCCAGCGACAGGTGCAGCAGGAACTCGAACCCCTCATGCAGGCCACCGGCCTGCGGGTCAAGCTCGATGCGCTGGTGCAAGACTTGTCGGTTGGTGACCGTCAGCGCCTGGAGATTCTCAAAGCCCTGTACCGCGGCGCACGCATCCTGATCCTCGATGAGCCCACGGCGGTGCTCACGCCGCAAGAGGCCGAGCAATTGTTTGCGGTGTTGCGCGCACTGCGCGAACAGGGCAGCACGATTGTGCTGATCACCCACAAACTCAAGGAGGTCATGCGCCTGTGCGATGAGGTCACCGTGATGCGCGCTGGCCGGGTGGTGCAAGCGACGCCGGTGGCACAGGCCAGCATTGAAGGCCTGGCCCTGGCCATGGTCGGGCGCAAGGTGCAAATGGGCCGGCTTGAGAGTGCCGCTCGGCCGGCGGCCACGCAGGCATTGCTGGTGGCCTCCAACATTGGCCTGCGCGACGACCTGGGCGTGCAGCGGCTGGCCGGCCTGAACCTGAGTTTGCATGCCGGAGAAATCGTCGGCGTGGCCGGTGTTTCGGGCAACGGGCAGAGTCAATTGCTCGACGTGCTGTGCGGCCTGAGCGTGCCGGACAGCGGGCAGCTGCTGCTGTGCGGCCAGAGCTTCACGTCCACGGCCTGGTTGCAGCCACACCTCGCCCGCCAGCTGGGCTTGGCCCATGTGCCGGAAGATCGCCAGGCGCGGGCCCTGGTCATGGCCTTTGTGGCTTGGGAGTCAGCGGTGCTGGGCTATGACGGCCTGCCCGCCTACAACCGCCTGGGCTGGCTGGGCCACGGCCGCATGCGCGCTGCCACGCTGGCGATGATGCAGCGCTTTGATGTCCGGCCTGCCAACACCGAGTTGGGCAGCAGCAAGTTTTCTGGCGGTAATCAGCAAAAGCTGGTGCTCGCGCGCGAGCTCGGCCAAGCCCCGCGGGTGCTGCTGGTCGGCCAGCCGACCCGCGGCGTAGACATTGGCGCCATCGAGTTCATCTACACACACCTGCGGGCCCTGCGCGATGCCGGCTGCGCAGTGCTGGTGGTGTCAAGCGAGCTCGATGAAATCCTGGCCCTGTCAGACCGGGTGATTGTCATGAACCAGGGACGTATCGCCGGCGAATTGCCGATTGGCGACTGCACTGAAGCCGGCCTGGGCCTGTTGATGACTGGAGGCGGCGCATGAGCCCGGCCCACGGTCTGCCGCGCTGGGCCGATCTGCTGCTGCTGCCCGTGGTCTGCCTGGCCGTCGCCTTGGCCGCTGCCGGTACTGTGGTGGCGCTGGTTGGTCAAGACCCGCTTGAGGTGATGCTGGTGTTGGTCAGCGGTGCCCTGGGCTCGCCGCGCGGCATCAGTTACACCCTGTATTACGCCACCACCTTTATCTTCACGGGCTTGGCTGTGTCGGTGGCTTTTCATGGTGGCTTGTTCAACATCGGTGGCGAAGGCCAGGCGATTTTGGGCGGTCTTGGCACCGGCTTGGCGGCACTGTGGCTGTCGCCAAGCCTGCCAGCTTGGCTGATGCTGCCCATCATGCTGGTCGCGGGTGCCCTGTTTGGCATGGCCTGGGCCGCCATTCCGGCCTACTTGCAGGCCTACCGCGGCAGCCATGTGGTGATCACCACCATCATGTTCAATTTCATAGCCAGCAGCCTGCTGGTTTACCTGCTGGTTCATCAGTTGCGGCCGGCGGGCACCATGGCGGTGGAGAGCCGGGCCTTTGCCGAATCGGCGCGCCTGCCGAGCATGCGAGACGCCCTGGGCTGGCTAGGCCTGGACTGGCCGACCTCCCCCTTGAACCTGAGCCTGCTGCTCGCGCTGCTGGCCTGCTGGCTGGTGTACCTGTTTCTTTGGCGCACCCGGGCCGGTTACCACCTGCGGGTGGTGGGTGCCAGCCCGGCGGCGGCCCGCTACGCAGGCATTGGCCCGCAGCGCCAGGTGATGTTGGCGATGGCCATCTCCGGGGCATTGGCCGGCCTGGTCGGTATGAATGAAATTGCTGGCGTGAGCGGGCGGCTGTTGCTCGAGTTTGTCAGCGGTGCGGGCTTTACGGGTATTGCAGTGGCACTGATGGGGCGCAACCATCCGCTGGGCATCGTGTTTGCCAGTGTCTTGTTTGGCGCGCTGTTTCAAGGCGGTGCTGAGGTGGCTTTTGAAGTGCGGGGTTTCAGCCGCAACATGGTGGTGATGCTGCAGGGTTTCATTGTGTTGTTCTCCGGCGCCATGGTGTATGTGATTGCGCCGGCCTTGGCCTGGTTGCTGGCCCGGCTGGCGGCGATGGGGCGGCGCCGGCATGCTGCCCCGGCGGCGGGGGCCGAGCATGGATGAGGCGCTGTGGGGTGCGCTGCTGGCCTCGACCTTGCGGATGGCCACGCCCCTGATTCTTTGTGCCCTGGCCGGCCTGCTGGCCGAACGCTCGGGCGTGATCGATCTTGGCCTGGAGGGAAAAATGCTGTTTGCCGCCTTTGCGGCCGGCGCTGCGGGCGCGGTTTACGGATCTACTGCCGTGGCTGTTGCGCTGGCCATTGGCGTCGCTACCGGGCTGTCATGGCTGCACGGGCTGGCCTGTGTCAGCTACCGCGGCGATCAGGTGGTCTCGGGTGTGGCAACCAACATCATTGCGGCGGGCTTAACCGTGGTGCTGGGCATGGCCTGGTTTGCCCAGGGCGGGCAAACGCCGGCGGTGAGTGCTGCGGTGCGCATCAGCCCGCTGATGCCAGACTTGGCCGATTGGGTACAGGGCATCGCCATCATCGGCCCGGTGCTTGGCCCCGGCCTGCTTGGCCATGACGCCTTGGTGTATTTGGCCTTTGCGATGGTGCCCGCGGTCTGGTGGCTGTTGTTTCGCACCCGCTTTGGTTTGCGCCTGCGGGCGGTCGGAGAAAACCCGCAAATGGTCGACGCGGCCGGGGTATCGGTGACCGGTTTGCGCTACGCGGCCCTGACCATGAATGGTATTTTGTGCGGCCTGGCTGGCAGCTACCTGGTGTTGGCCCAGAGCGCCTCGTTTTCCCAGAACATGACCGCCGGGCGGGGCTTCATGGCGCTGGCAGCCATGATTTTTGGCCGTTGGCACCCGGTCAAGGCGCTCTGGGCCTGCCTGTTGTTCGGTTTTCTGGATTCGGTCGCCATCCGTTTACAGGGGGTCAGCATTGCCGGGCTGGGCGAGGTGCCGGTCCAGTTGATCCAGGCCCTGCCCTATGTGCTAACGGTTGTTTTGCTGGCTGGCTTCATCGGATCGGCGGTGGCACCGCAGGCCTTGGGTCGGCCTTACGGCAAGGAATCCTGACTATAATCTACCGAACGGTCGGTTTAGATTGACTGATCCGTGATCAAACCCAACAAGGTCTTTCTGTGTTCATGCACCGACAACTACCAGCTTCAAGAAGCGCCACATCAGGGGCTGAAGCCCTTGCTGCGCCCGGTATCTGGGGCACGCGCTGATGGTGCTCACACCCCAGCAAACCGCAGACCAGGTGCGCCTGCACATGTGGGCTCAGGACCAGGCCTCGCAGGCCCTGGGCATGCAAATATTGGCGATGGCCCCCGGCACTGCCACCTTGAGCATGCCGGTGCGCCAAGACATGCTCAACGGTCACCACACCTGCCATGGCGGTTTGCTATCGACTCTGGCAGATTCTGCATTCGCCTTTGCCTGCAACTCCTACAACGAGTTGACTGTGGCCTCGGGCTTTGGCATTGATTTTTTGGCTCCGGCGCATCTGGGCGATGTGCTGACCGCCAGCTGCGCCGAGGTGTCGCGCAGCGGCCGCACCGGGGTCTACGATGTGACCGTAAGCAACCAGCGGGGCGAGCGTGTGGCCGTGTTTCGAGGCCGCTCCTACACCCTCAAGGGCAGGCCGACGGTGGCCGTTTAAACCGGGAGGATCGCGATGCCAGTTCAATCAGTTGCCCCCGGCGACCTGGAGCCGATTGAGACCGCCAGCCGGGACGAGATCACCGCACTCCAGTTACAGCGCCTGCGCACCACGCTGCAGCGTGCCTATGACCATGTGCCTCATTACCGGCGGGCGTTTGACGAGAAGGGGGTTCACCCGGCCGACCTGAAGGCGCTCTGCGACCTGTCGCGCTTTCCCTTCACGGTCAAAAAAGACCTGCGCGACAACTACCCGTTTGGCCTGTTTGCGGTGCCTCGTGAGCAGGTGGTGCGTTTGCATGCGTCCTCGGGCACCACGGGCAAGCCCACCGTGGTGGGTTACACGCAAAACGACATCGACACCTGGGCGCAGCTGGTGGCCCGCTCGATACGCGCAGCCGGAGGTCGACGCGGCGACATGATTCAGGTGGCTTACGGTTACGGTCTGTTTACTGGCGGGCTTGGGGCCCACTATGGCGCCGAGTTGCTGGGCTGCACCGTGATACCGGTGTCTGGCGGGCAGACCGAGCGGCAGGTGCAGCTGATCCAAGACTTCAAGCCCGACATCATCATGGTGACACCGAGCTACATGCAGGTGATCATCGAAGAGTTTGAGCGTCAGGGGCTAGACCCGGCGGCAACCTCCCTCAAAGTCGGTATTTTTGGTGCTGAACCCTGGACCGAGGCGATGCGCCGCGATATCGAGGCCCGGGCCGGCCTGGACGCGGTGGACATCTACGGCTTGTCCGAGGTGATGGGGCCGGGCGTGGCGAGCGAATGCGTGGAGTCCAAGGACGGACCGGTGATTTGGGAGGACCACTTCTACCCCGAGGTGATCGACCCCTTGAGCGGCGAGGTGCTGCCCGACGGCAGCGAGGGAGAACTGGTGTTTACCTCGCTGAGCAAAGAGGCTTTGCCCATGGTGCGCTACCGCACCCGCGACCTGACTCGCCTGCTGGCCCCGACTTCCCGCGCATTTCGGCGCATGGGCAAAATTGTTGGGCGCAGCGACGATATGCTGATCATCCGGGGCGTGAATGTTTTTCCCACCCAAATTGAAGAAATCGTGTTGCAGCAGCCTGGTTTGTCGGGGCAGTACCAGATTGTGGTGAGCCGCGAGGCCCTGCTCGATGAGGTGCAGGTGCGCTGCGAGCTCCAGCCGGCTGCTCGCCACCTGTCTGAGGCAGCGGTGGCCGAGATTGCTGCCGCTTTGCAGCAACGCATCAAAAACCTGGTGGGAATTTCCTGCGCGGTGGCGGTGCTTGCTCCCGAGGCGATCGAGCGCACACTGACCGGCAAGGCCAAGCGGGTTTTTGACAAACGGGTGGCGCCGCCCTGAGTCGGCGCGATTAAATCAAAGTAGCCAACCATGTACACACAAGCAATGGACACCCAGCGCCCGCAGGCCGCACCTGGGCGCCAGCCCCAGGTCAGCGCCGAGACGGTGCAAGCCGAGCAGCGTTTTGAAGCCCGCATTGCGGCGGGTGAATTCATCGAGGCCAAGGACCCGATGCCCGAGCACTACCGCAAGACCTTGGTGCGCCAGATCAGCCAGCATGCGCACTCTGAGGTGGTGGGCATGTTGCCCGAGGGCAACTGGATTACCCGTGCGCCCACCCTCAAGCGCAAGGCCATCCTGCTGGCCAAGATACAGGACGAGGCCGGCCACGGCCTCTACCTGTATGCCGCAGCCGAAACCCTGGGCACCTCGCGCGGGGACATGACAGACGCCCTGCTGGACGGGCGGGCCAAGTACAGCTCGATCTTCAACTACCCCACCCTGACCTGGGCCGACATGGGCACCATCGGCTGGCTGGTGGATGGGGCTGCGATCATGAACCAGGTGCCCTTGTGCCGCTGTTCCTATGCGCCCTATGCCCGAGCCATGGTGCGTATTTGCCGCGAAGAAAGTTTTCATCAGCGCCAGGGCTACGAGGCCCTGCTGACCATGATGCGCCAAGGCACCGAGGCGCAGCGGGCGATGGTTCAGGATGCTGTGAACCGCTGGTGGTGGCCGTCGATCATGATGTTTGGCCCACCAGATGAGCAGTCGCCCAACACGGCGCAGTCGATGCGCTGGGGCATCAAGCGCATCAGCAACGACGCCCTGCGGCAAAAATTCATCGATGCTGCGGTGGCACAGGCGCGCGAATTGGGGGTGAGTTTTCCTGACCCCGGTCTGGTTTGGAACGAGGCACGCCAGCAGCATGACCACGGACCGATTGACTGGGCCGAGTTCTGGCGCGTGGTGGGAGGTGACGGGCCCTGCAACCAGGAGCGGCTCGGCGCCCGGCGCAAGGCCTGGGAAGAGGGCGCCTGGGTGCGCGAGGCCGCGCTGGCCCATGCCGCCAAGCGCGATGCCCTTGCCCAGGCAGCCTGATTGATCAGCAGGGAGCAGCATGACAACTCAGCATGAATGGCCGCTTTGGGAGGTGTTTGTACGCACCAAAGCGGGTCTGGACCACAAACACTGCGGCAGCCTGCATGCCACCGACGCCAAGATGGCTTTGCACATGGCGCGGGATGTCTACACCCGACGCCAAGAAGGCTGCAGCCTGTGGGTCGTGCGCTCGGACCAAATTGTGGCGAGCGACCCGGGCGACAAGGCCATGCTGTTTGACCCCATGGAGGACAAGGTCTACCGGCACCCGACTTTCTATCGCCTGCCCGGCGCGGTGGACCACATGTGATGGCCCTGCCCACCTCGGTGAGGCTCGGGGGTGAACCGGGCCTGCAGTATGTGCTGCGCCTGGCAGACACCTGCCTGATTTTGAGCCACCGCCTGTCCCAATGGTGCGGCCATGCCCCGGTGCTGGAGGAGGATATTGCCATGACCAATATTGCACTTGACCTGGTCGGCCAGGCCCGCGCGCTGCTCAGCCATGCCGGACAAATGGGCGACCCGAAATATGACGAAGACCAGCTGGCTTTTTTGCGCGAAGAGCGGGACTACCGCAACATCACCCTGGTCGAGTTGCCGCGTGGCGATTTCGGCTTCACCATGTTGCGCACCACCATGGTGGCGACTTTTTTAAAGCTGTTGTGGCAGCGCTTGGCGCCTTCCTGCGACCCAGAGCTCGCCGCAATTGCGGGCAAGGCTTTCAAAGAGGCGCGCTACCACCAGCAGCATGCCGCCGACTGGGTGATTCGTTTGGGTGATGGCACACCCGAATCGCAGCGCCGAATGGCAGCCGCGCTGGTGCAGCTGTGGCCCTATACCCATGAGTTGTTTGACAGCGATGCGATTGACGAGCAGGCGGCGCAAACTGGGCTGGGTCCGCGCTGGTGCGATCTGCAGCCGGCCTGGCTGGCTGAGATGGGCCTGATTTTGCGGCCTGCGGGCTTGACGGCGCCGGCTGAAACCGGTTTTCGCAGTGCCGGCAAACAGGGCGTGCACAGTGAGCACATGGGCTTTATCCTGAGCGAACTGCAGTACCTGCAGCGGGCCTATCCCGGAGGTGCTTGGTGAGCCCGCAGTCAGTGCTTGCAAGGTCCTCTGGCAGCGGGCTGACTGACCAAAGCAGAATCGAGCAGGCTTGGCAGGCCTTGGCGGGCGTGCTTGACCCCGAGGTGCCGGCCCTCTCGGTGTGTGATCTGGGCATCGTGCGCGACATCAAGCTCGCCGGTGATGGACTGCAGGTGGTGCTCACGCCAACCTACTCGGGCTGCCCGGCCACCGAGCTCATCGAGCGCCAGGTGCTCCAGGCCCTGGACGATGCCGGCCTGGGCCCGGCCCGGGTGCTGCTGCAGCGGGCACCGGCCTGGACCACCGACTGGATCAGCCCGGCAGGACGGCGCAAATTGCAAGACTACGGCATTGCGCCCCCCGGCCCGGTGGCAAGCGCTTTGACGCAGCCGCTGCATTTTGTGGCCTACCGCGCCAAGCCGGCGGCACTGGCCTGCCCCCGGTGCGATAGCCACCGCACCGAGCGTCTGTCGGCCTTCGGTTCGACAGCCTGCAAGTCGCTCCACCGCTGCCTGGATTGCCTGGAGCCGTTTGAACACTTCAAGCCCATCTGACTGACCATGCGCCTGGATTTTCATCAACTCACAGTCAGCGCAGTGCAGCCCGACACGGCCGAGGCTGTGGTGCTGAATTTCGAGGTTCCCGAGGCCCTCGCGTCAGTGTTTGCTTTCACCCAGGGCCAGTACCTGACACTGCGCGCCAAGGTGCATGGGCAGGATCTGCGCCGCGCCTATTCAATTTGTGCCGGGGTCGACGATGGCGCTCTGCGGGTGGCAGTACGTCGGGTCAAGGGCGGGGTTTTTTCAAACTGGCTCAACAGTGAATTGCGGGTTGGCGACAGCTTGCAGGTGATGCCGCCCCAGGGCCGGTTTTTTGTCCCGCTCGCGCCGGCGCAACGCCGGCACCATGTGGGGCTGGCCGGTGGCAGTGGCATCACGCCGATTTTGTCCATCATGAAAACTCTGCTGGCGCGCGAACCGCACAGCCGCTTTACCCTGATTTATGGCAACCGGCAGCTGCGCTCCACCATGTTCAAAGCCGATATTGAGGACCTGAAAAACCGTTATATGTCGCGCCTGTCGGTGCACCATGTGTTTTCTGACGAACAGACCGACGCTGACCTGAACATGGGGCTGCTCGACCGGCACAAGGTGGCGCAGTTTTTGTCCAGTGTGCTGGCCCCCGCAAGCATTGACCATGCCTATATTTGTGGCCCGTTTCAGATGAATGACGAGGCGCAGGCTGCTTTGCTCGCCTCTGGTGTGCCCGAGCAAAGCATTCATATTGAACGCTTTGGCGTGGCGGCGCAGGCCACCGGCGTGGCCACGGCTGATCTGCCGCAGATGCTGCCGGGAGACCCGGAAATATCCCGGGTGCTGATCATCCGGGACGGACTGCGCCGCGAGCTTGAGTTTCACCGCAGCCAGCCCAGTCTGCTGGCCTGTGGCGCGGCCGCCGGGCTTGAGTTGCCCTTTGCCTGTACCTCGGGCGTTTGCGGCACCTGCCGCGCCAAGGTGCTGCAAGGGCAGGTGCGCATGAGCCGAAATTTCGCGCTCGACCAGGCCGAGCTGGCGGCCGGTTTTGTGCTCACCTGCCAGGCCCACCCGGTGAGTGAGCGCCTGGTTTTGTCCTTTGACGAGCGCTGAGCGCCCAGCCTGATGCCACGCGGACGTTCCCCCGGCTACGAGGTTCAGCGTGATGCCATTCTGGCGCAGGCGGCGCACCTGTTTGCCCGCGGCGGTTACCCGGCGACCTCGATGAACCAAGTGGCGCAGGCCTGTGGGCTCTCCAAGGCCACGCTCTACCATTACTTTGAGGACAAATACAGTTTGCTGGTCAGCTTGACCGATGGCCAGGTATCGCGCCTTTTGCTGCTGGTCTCGCCGGCGAGCCGGGACAGCCTGACCCCGGCGCAGGCACAGCAGCAACTGCATGCCTTGATTTGTAGTTTTGTGGCTGAGTATGTCCATGCTCAGGACGCGCACCGGGTCTTGACAGAAGATGTCAAGTTTCTCCAACCGCTGGATCGTGAGCGGGTGCTGGGCAAGGAGCGCGACATCGTGGCCGCATTTGCCAGGCTGGTGGGCGGCATCCGCCCTGACCTCGATCAGGCCCTGTTGGCCAAGCCCCTCACCATGCTACTGTTTGGCATGATCAACTGGCTGTTTACCTGGATGAAGCCAGGCGGCAGCATGAGCCATGCCGCCCTGGCGCCCATGGTGGCCGATCTTTTTCTCGGTGGTCTGGGGGCGCTCGCGCTGCCCCCCGGCCTGGATTTGCCGGCGGGCGTCCTGGCGCAAGCCGGCAAGCATGTTAAAAAGCGCGTGACGAAACCAAACCTAAAAGGAGACTCAGCATGAAACTTCTCAAGCCATTGGCCATTGCGGCCCTTGCACTGGCCAGCCAACTCGCGCAGGCCGATATCAACGTGGGTGTGACCGTCTCGGCCACCGGGCCGGCAGCCTCACTGGGTATTCCCGAAAAAAACACCATTGAGCTCATGCCGCAATCGATTGGTGGACAAAAAATCAATTACATCGTGCTCGACGATGCCTCCGACACCACGGCCGCCGTCAGCAACACGCGCAAGCTGATCTCAGAGCACAAGGTCGACATCATCCTTGGCTCGACCATCACGCCCAACTCCCTGGCCATGATCGATGTGGTGGCCGAGGCCCAAACCCCCATGATTTCAATGGCCGCCTCGGCCCGTATCGTGGAGCCACAGGACGCCAAAAAACGCTGGGTCTTCAAGACGCCCCAGAACGACATCATGATGTCCATGGCCATCGCCAACCACATGGCAAAAAGTGGGGTCAAGACCGTCGCCTTCATCGGCTTTTCTGATGCCTACGGCGAGGGCTGGTTTCAGGAATTCAGCAAGTCTGCAGCGCTCAAGAACATCCAGATCACGGTGAACGAGCGCTATGCCCGCTCGGACACCTCGGTGACCGGCCAGGTGCTCAAAACCGTTGCCGCCAAGCCCGATGCGGTGCTCATCGCCGGCTCGGGTACACCGGCCGCCCTGCCGCAAAAAGCGCTCAAAGAGCGCGGCTATGCGGGCAAGCTCTACCAAACCCACGGCGTGGCCAATGCAGACTTCCTGCGGGTGGGCGGCAAAGACGTGGAGGGCACCTTCCTGCCGGTCGGCCCCATGCTGGTGGTCGATCAGCTGCCCATGGGCCACCCGGTCAAGGCGGCGGGCACCAATTATGTGAAAGCCTACGAAGCCAAATACGGCGCGGGTTCGGTCTCCACGTTTGGCGGCCACGCCTGGGATGCCGGCCTGTTGATGAGTGCTGCGGTGCCGGTGGCCCTGAAATCAGCAGCGCCGGGTACGCCAGCTTTCCGCGCCGCGCTGCGCGATGCGCTGGAGCAGGTCAAGGACGTGGCAGGCGCGCACGGCATCTTTTCGATGTCGGCCAGCGACCACCTCGGCCTTGATGACCGCGCCTATGTGATGGTCAAAATCGAGAATGGCACCTGGAAATACCAGCCCTGATCCATCGCCTAAGCAAGGGGCCCTGAACGGGCCCCGGCCGGGCCGATAACGCGGCTCGGCTTTGAACTGAAGGCCAACATGGATTTGCAGATTGCCCTGTTACTGATGCAGGACGGCCTGGTCAACGGTGCCGTCTATGGCCTGATGGCCCTGGCCTTGGTGCTGGTGTTCTCGGTCACCCGCGTGATTTTTATTCCGCAAGGCGAGTTGGTAGCCTTTGCGGCCCTGACCATGGCCATGCTCAACACCGGGCGCACACCGCTGACGCTTTGGTTGTTGCTGGGTTTGGCCGCTCTCACGCTTGCCACAGAAATCTGGCGCTCGACCAGGGGTATTGCGGTGGGCTGGGGCGCGACCCTGGTTTGGACACTGGTGTTGCCCGGCCTGGCGGCCCTGTGGGTGTTGCTGGGGCCCCGCTCGCTGGCGGCGCAGGCCGCAGCCACTTTGTTGCTGGTCAGCCCTTTGGGGCCTTTGCTCTACCGCTTGGCCTACCGGCCGCTGGCTGACGCCAGCGTGCTGCTGCTGCTGATTGTTTCGGTTGCCCTGCACGGGGTGCTGGTCGGCCTGGGCCTGGTGTTTTTTGGCGCCGAAGGCTCGCGCACGCCGGCGTTTTCAGAAGCCCGCCTGGAGGTGGGTGGTATCACGCTCAGTGGGCAATCGCTGGTGGTGGTGGGGGTGGTGCTCGCCTTGGTGTGCGTGCTGTTTTTGTTTTTTGAACGAACCATGATCGGCCGGGCGCTGCGCGCCACCGCCATGAACCGGGTGGGCGCGCGCCTGATGGGTATTCCGACCGAACTCTGCGGCGACCTCAGCTTTGCCCTGGCGGGTCTGATTGGCGCAGTGTCTGGTTTGTTGATAGCGCCGATTACCACGGTGTATTACGACACCGGTTTTTTGATCGGTCTGAAGGGTTTTGTTGCGGCCATCATTGGCGGGCTGGCGAGCTATCCACTGGCGCTGGCTGGCGCTGTGCTGGTGGGTCAACTCGAGGCTTTTTCCTCATTTTGGGCGAGCGCTTTTAAAGAAGTGATCGTCTTCACCTTGATCATCCCGGTTCTGTGGTGGCGCTCCCTGCGCAGCCGCCATGTTGAGGACGAAGAATGACGCCGCGCCACCTCACCGTGGCAGCGGTGGCGCTGTTGGCGCTGGCCTGGGCCTGGCTGCCCGAGTTCACCGTGACCCTGCTGAACTACATTGCGCTGTATGCGCTGGTGGCGGTCGGCCTGGTCATGCTGACCGGGGTTGGTGGCATGACGTCTTTTGGCCAGGCCGCCTTTGTT